>Ga0207035_1062_pt1 | contig 30374 bp, 29 predicted proteins | sample Alteio_BWMinCont_77_FD_153272 | JGI IMG/M metagenome (GOLD analysis project Ga0207035, IMG submission 153272) | Enriched cells from forest soil in Barre Woods Harvard Forest LTER site, Petersham, Massachusetts, United States -... | ecosystem: Environmental > Terrestrial > Soil > Temperate forest >... | reverse complement strand
GGCCCCGTAAGTTATCCACTTCGGCTTCCGGCTCCATGGAACTGTTTGACAGCTCCTTCGGATCGACTTCGGGGCTGTTGCCGCCCATCGCTTCGCGTCAAGTCTATCTTGAACTGGGAAAATACCAGATACGCCTGGCTACTTCGGAAGCAGAGCGAGAGGCAGCATGCCGCCTTCGTTTCAAGGTCTTTAACCTGGAGCTGGGTGAAGGGCTCATGTCTTCTTATTCGACAGGGCTCGATAAGGACCAGTTCGACTATGTTTGTGACCATCTGATTGTCGAAGATCGCACTTCGAACGAAGTAGTCGGCACATATCGCATGCAATCGGGCACCGAGGCAGGCAAGCGTCTTGGGTTCTATAGCGCGCAGGAGTTTGATTTTGCTCCCTATGAATGCGTACGCGACCAGGTTCTCGAGTTAGGGCGCGCTTCTATCGATCGCGACCATCGTTCGAGCGAGGTTCTTACGCTGTTGTGGCGGGGTATCGCCCAATATAGCCGATCCTATGGATTGCGCTATCTCATCGGCTGCTCGTCTCTTAACTCGCAGGACCCGGCTGAGGGATGGGGGGTCTATAAGCAGTTATCCGCCTTTCTGGCTGCCCCTGAATTCTGCACGAAACCAACTGCAGCCTACCTGCTCCCGCGCGGCTACGAACATCGTCAAGATGCACCCAAGATTCCGAGGCTGCTGAAGACGTATATTGGTGTGGGCGCGCGCATATGCGGTGAACCGGCGTGGGATCGGGAATTTGGCACGATTGATTTCCTCACGCTGCTCGATCTGCGGCAGCTGACGCCCGCTGCGAGGAACCGATTCCTACTGGACGAAGAACAATAGAGAGCTTTTTCCGCAGCAGACTGCGATTTGTTCTCCTTCTGCTCACACTTCTGCAGCTGTTTATGCGGTACGGGTTGCTGCGTCTGCGTCAGCCCCGATTGACGCTCGCGGAGCGCGCAGAGTGGATGCGCGCAGCGTGTGCTCTTGTACTACGCCGGTTGGCGATTTCTCTTTTGGTAGAAGGGCCGATGCCTAAGCCCGGTCTTATTGTTTCCAATCATCTCAGCTATCTGGATATCTTGCTGCACGCCAGCGCGGTGCCGTGCCTCTTTGTCGCCAAGACAGAGGTGCGCAAGTGGCCGGCTTTTGGATTGCTGGCGCAATATGGTGGGACGATCTTTATCGAGCGCGGCAGCCGTACGAGCGCAGCGGAAGCGGCGATGCATATGGAGTATGCTCTGCGGTCTGGGATTACGGTGGTGCTCTTTCCGGAAGGCACCAGCACGGACGGCACGACTCTGCTGCCATTCCATACATTCCTGTTTGAGCCGGCGGTCGAGGCAGAGTCGTTCGTTACATCGTCAGCGCTGAGTTACGAAGCGGATGGGGCCGAGGAGCGGGATCTCTGTTACTACGGGGATATTCACTTTCTACCGCATCTGCTGGAAACGATCGGGCGCAAAAATGTGCGGGGGCGAATCCGCTTCGATAGCAAGCCGCATATTTACCACAGCCGGAAGCAGGCTGCCAACGATACCTGGGAGCGAGTGGCGCGGCTGCGGCTGCGGGTAAGCATGGAGATGCCGGGCGAGTCGTTGCGGCGGACCAGCATGGCTGGCGAGGTTCGTTAGGTTGATTGTGAAAACGGAAAAGAGGCTATTGACGAAGGCTGAGTAAATGTTTTCTCATGCTCTGGCAGGCGCTTTCCTGAATTACCCGCAAACGACGATTCCAGAGGGATACATGCAACGACGTGATTTCCTGAAAACCAGCGCACTGGCTGGTTCTGCCTACTTCCTGTTTCGCAAACAAGCCCTGGCGGCTACGGCGGATGCCCACATCGAGGTCCTGGTGGATGAGCCGATTGCGACGATTGCCCCGGAGATTTACGGCCATTTCACCGAGCATCTTGGCGGCGTGATTTACGACGGTGTATGGGTAGGCGAGAAGTCGAGCATTCCCAATGTGCATGGCATTCGCAAAGAACTGGTCGAGAAGCTGAAGGCGATCAAGGCGCCGGTGATTCGCTGGCCGGGCGGATGCTTTGCCGACAGCTATGACTGGAAAGATGGGATCGGTCCGCGCGACAAGCGCCCGCGCCGGACGAATTTCTGGGTGGATGACGGGCAGGCACAGAAGCTGCCCAATGACTCGCTGCAGAAGTTTGAGCCGAATACCTTCGGCACCGATGAGTTCGTGCAGTTCTGCAAGTTGAGCAACGCCGAGCCTTACGTTGCTGCCAACCTGCGCAGCCTGCCACCGCTCTCTTTCGATCAGTGGGTGGAGTATTGCAACTCTCCCGCGCATAGCACGACGTATGCGGATGTTCGCGCGGCGGCGGGTTTCCCCGAGCCATATAATGTGCGCTATTGGGGCATCGGCAACGAGAGCTGGGGCTGCGGTGGAAACTTTACTCCGGAAGAATACTCGAACGAATACCGCCGCTTTACCGGGTGGGTTCCCAAATATGGTGTGGACTTGCGCTATATCGCTTCGGGGCCAAATCAAGATGATGTGGAGTGGACGACGCAATTCTTCGAGGATATTCTGCATCGCCGTCCCATCCATCCACCATTTGGATGGTCGGTCCACAACTATACGAACGCGCTCGAAGCGCTGAAGTTCAACGATCAGGATGCGTACTCGCTCTTTTATCAGGGGACATCAACGGAACAGATCATCCAGAACATGTGGACGGCGATGGGAGTTTTTGACCGCGAGCATCGCACACGCATGGTGGTCGATGAATACGGACCGTGGTACGGAGCGGGAACGGAAGTGGATCCGACTCACATCTTCGGCCAGCAGATTACGATGCGCGATGCGATTGTGACTGCGTTTACGCTCGATATCTTCAACCGGCACGCGGAGAAGGTCTGCATGGCGAACTGCGCGCAGTTGATCAACTGCATCGATTCGCTCTTTCTTGCGCACGAAGACAAGTTCATCGTGACGCCGAATTTCAACGTGTTTGAGATGTATGCGTCGCATCAGGGTGCAAAGGCCGTGCGGACAGAAATCGCAGCACCATCGATTGGATTTACCGATATCGTGAAGCCGGACCGCTGGGGACCGCAGCGTGGAGGCGAGCGCTCTGTGCAGCGCAGCTTGACGGGATTGATGGGCTCGGCCTCGGTGAACGACAAGCAGGTAACGCTCACCGTTGTGAACCCTCATCTTACGGATGGGCGCGATACGCAGGTGGCGATTCGTGGCGGCAGCGTTGCCTCTGTTGCCGCCACGGTGCTGGCTGCATCCGATATCCACGCGCACAATTCTTTCGAACAGCCGAATGCGGTGCAATCAAAGTCGGCGCAGGCGACGGTGAATGGCTCGACGGTGGGCTTTACCTTTCCGCCTATGTCGGTTACGAAGCTCGCGATTACGCTGGCTTGATCCTGAATGCTGTCCCATCCTGACAAAGGCAGGGTGGGTTTTACCTGACGTAGACGCGCACGTAATCGACCAGCATTTCCTGAGGGAATTTGCTGGTTGCGTCCGGCGGTCCGGGCCAACTGCCGCCGATGGCTAGATTCAGGATGAAGAAAGACTTTCCATCATCGAATGGCCAGATCGCACCGTGTGGAAGACTCGCCGGCGTAAACGTTGCGTAGATATTTGTAGGGCTGTCGACGTAATACTGAATTTTCTGTGGCGACCAGATGAGCCCAAAGGTGTGAAAGGCATCACCGAATGCGTGGTCGTCCGGCAGGGTGGTGGGCAGCCCTATTAGTCCGCCGGTGAAGCCTGTCCCATGAATAGATCCGTGAATGGTACCGGGTTGCTTGCCGATGTTCTCCATGATGTCCAGCTCGCCACATGCGGGCCAGTGGACCTTGCTGATGTTGTCGCCGAGCATCCAAAAGGCGGGCCAGAAGCCCCCGCCTTTGGGGATCTTGATGCGTGCTTCCATGCGGCCGTACTGAAAGCTCTGAAGCCCGTGTGACGTAAGGCGGGCTGAAGTGTAATGCCCCTGATCGTCGCGTCGCGCCACGATGTGCAGGTAGCCATCCTGGCCTACAAAGGCGTTGGGATGTTCGGCATCGCATGGAGGCTGGGTAGAGCCATAGCTGCAATATGTTTCGAGTTCATGATTGCCCCACCCATTGGCGCCGGTTTCGAACTTCCAGTTTGCAGAATTTGGCGCCGAGGGCGTCGTCGCGCTATTGAACTCGTCGCTCCAGATCAGTTGTTCGGGATGCTGTTGCGCATGCGCGACTTCTGGAAGAAGCATGAATATAGCGCTCAGAACTACCAACCAGCTTTGGCGTATCACTCTTTATGGAACCTCGGAAATCGTCGTATTCGCGAAATATTTCATCTCTTGGGTGTGGAATGTATCTTATCGGTATGCTCGTACACTTTGCAGCAGAGAATATCGTCAGCGAAGAATCTATCGCCACGCTGATAGACAGCTTCTATAGCCGCGTGCGTCAGGATGAGATTCTGGGACCCGTCTTTGCGGAGAAAATCGGCAACGAGTGGGAACCTCATCTTGAGACTATGCGCGCCTTCTGGTCGTCGCTGATGCTGGCGAGCGGACGATATAAAGGCAATCCGATGATGAAGCATCTGTTGCTGATGCCGCGCATTGGCTCGGAACATTTTGAGCGTTGGCTCAGCATCTGGAAGCAGACCACTGCAGAGCTGTTTCCGCCAGCTACGGCTGAGGTTTTCGTGAGGAAAGCGGAAAGCATGGCGGAGCGGCTGCTGGAAACCATCGATCGATATCAGGTTTCTCTGGATCAAGCCTCTCTGGACCATGCTTTCGCCACAAAATCAACGCTGACTTAGAGACTCAGCCCGCAAGACTCATAAATGCGGCTCATCCATTCCATGTCGCGCAGTCCTTCTTCGCCCGCGGTCTTCGGCGTTTCATTCTTGAGGATGCAGTTGCTGAAATAGTCGCCCATCCGTACAAAGTGTGACGGATCTTTGGCAGGATTCGGCTCATCGATGCTGGTCTTGTCGCCGAATTCTGCCTTCAGATGCTGACCTTGATAGCCGAAGGCGGACTGCACTTCGAGCACGCCTTTCGATCCGTGCACGCGATAGCAGCCATCCATGCTGGCTCCATATGTTGTGTTGCAGCTGGCAAGGATGCCGGAGGGAAACTTCATCGTCCAGGAAGTATTTTCTTCTACTTGATCGAAACGTCCATCATGATCGATCACAGAGGAATAAGCCTTCACTTCCACCGGCTCTTCGCCGGTAAGGTAGCGGCAGGCATTGAGCGAATACACGCCTACGTCGAGCAGCGGGCCTCCGCCTGCCATCTTCTTATTTAAGCGCCATTCGCCAGCTCTAATGTTGAATCCGTTGGCGCTCTCGATCGCTTGCACCGTGCCGAGTTTGCCCTGGCGAATGAGCTCAATGGCGCGTAGATTCGTCGGCTCGTACTGGCAGCGGTAAGCGATCAGGAGTTTTACGTCGGCCTGCTTGCAGGCGTCGATCATTGCGCGCGCGTCGGCGACGCTGGTCGCCATGGGCTTCTCGCACAGTACATGTTTTCCGGCGCGGGCCGCGCGGATGGTGTATTCGGAGTGCATGTTATTGGGCAGAGCGATATAGACGGCATCGATCGCTTTGTTATTGCGCATCTCGTCGCAATTTTCATAGGTATAGATTGAGCTTTCGGGAACACCATATTGCGCGGCCATTTTGCGCGCCTTGTCTGGATGGCCGCTCACGATCCCGGTAATCTTCGACTGATTCGACTGCTTGACCGCTGGCATGAAGTGATCCATCGAGATGCGGCCCAAGCCCACGATGCAGTAGCCGATGCGGCGATCGCTTGCCTGGGCATTGAGTTTGGGCAGGGCGTGTGAGAGAAGAGTTGCGCCAGCAAGGGCGCTGAATTCCCGACGGTTCAGATTCATGCCATAACTCCCTATATAAAGTTAAGTTAAATGACCTTAGGTTTGACTTTCCAGTAACTTATAAAGACCCGGAAGGTGACGATGGTTCTCTGTCTATTTCGCTGTTCTCGTGATTAGATGGATGACATGGGCATAGCAACGGAAAAACTGCGTTTGAGTGAGATTTCTCCGCGCATCATGCAATCGGAAATCCGCTCGATGACTGTGGAGTGCGACCGCATTGGCGGAGTCAACCTGGCGCAGGGTGTGTGCGATACCGAGGTGCCGTCTTCGGTCGTCGAGAATGCGATCAAGGCGATTCATGATGGTCACAACATTTATACGCGCCTCGACGGAATCACGCCTCTGCGGCAGGCGATTGCGCGCAAGCTCGCGCACTACAATGGCATCACTGTCGATCCTGATTCTGAAGTGTTGGTCACCTCGGGCGCGACGGGCGCTTTGTATGCCACCTGTCTCGCGCTTTTCGATCCCGGTGATGAGGTGGTGCTCTTTGAGCCGTTCTATGGTTACCACGTCAACACGTTGCTGAGCCTGCGTATCCAGCCGAAGGCAGTAGCGATGGCCATGCATACGTGGGAGATTGATTTCGACGCGCTGCGTGCAGCGATTACGCCGCGTACGCGTGCGATTATCGTCAATTCGCCGTCGAACCCTTGCGGCAAAGTTTTCACGCGCGCGGAGCTGGAACAGATTGCTGCGCTGGCGGAAGAGCACGATCTCTTCATCCTGACCGACGAAATTTACGAATATTTTTTGTTCGATGGCACGGAGCATGTGTCGCCGGGGTCGCTGCCGGGCATGGCGGAACGGACGATTACGATCTCTGGCTTGTCGAAGACCTTCAGCATTACCGGATGGCGCATCGGGTATCTTGCGGGAGACAAGCGATGGCTTGGGTCGATCGGATATTTTCATGACCTCACGTACGTCTGCGCGCCATCACCGTTTCAGTATGGTTCTTCTGCGGGGTTGGTGGAGTTGACGGATACCTTTTACGCCGAGATGGCAGCGGAGTATCAGGTCAAGCGCGACCTGCTATGCGGTGCGCTGCAGGATGCCGGTTTTACGCCGTCGATTCCTCGCGGTGCTTATTATGTGCTGGCTGACGTTCGTTCTGTGCCGGGAGCGACGGCGCGGGAAAAGGCGCGGAATCTGCTCAAGGAAACGGGCGTGGCTGCGGTTGCGGGCACAGCATTCTTTACCGGAGGGCGCGGGGAAGATATTCTGCGCTTCTGCTTTGCCAAGCGCGATGACGATCTGCAGCGGGCGTGCGATGCGCTGCGCAATTATCGAAGCTAAACATCCGGTCTGATACTTTTCAGACCGGACGGCTGAGAACGATGGCGAATCGATCTTTAAGCCGGAGAAACGGGCTTTCAAGATAGCGGTACGAGAGACTCGCCATGAAGAGCGTGCCCAGGAACGATAGCGTAAGAAGGCAGGCGAAATAAGTGACCGAGTCTATCCGTATCGAAGGCAAAAAGTGGAGAAGAATTACCTTCGCGATTCCGATGGCCCATGAGTGAAAGACATAGAGGCCATAGGAGATTTTTCCAAGATAGATGACGAAAGGGAATGGCTTCCAGGGGCGAATCAGGAAGACATAGATGCACATGGCACATCCCACACTCACTGCTATATATCCAAGAGCTAGGCTTACCCAGCTAGTGGCCGGCGCGTGATCCCTGATATGGAAGATAAGAGACGCGCCGACCAGGAGCGCGGCCGCTGCTGAGCCTAAAGATACCTGCATCCCAAGTGAGGACTTAGGGCGGGGAGATAGGTGAAGCCACACGGCGAGAAGCAAGCCGGAAGCAAACGCGCTGAACTGGACAAAAGAGTTTGTCCAAACTGCATCATCTTTTACGGCATGCAGATGAACCAGCACAGCTAAACAGGTCAGGAAGAAAATGACTAGCACGGCTGCGACGATCACGAGCATCCTATGACCGCCCCGTTTTGCGGAGAGCGGAATGAAAAGATAAAACTGCTCTTCAACCGAGATGCTCCAAAGCGGCAGGATGGGATTCAGGGGAAAGCCATAGATCGCGCAATACCAATTACCCGCGAGAAATACATAGAAAAGGAATGCGAGAGGGTAATGCTGGAGATGGCCTGTGTAAGAGCGCAAAAATCCGGCAAGCAACGCAGCAAAGTAGAGCGGCCAGATTCGGAGAATCCGGCGAATATAAAAAGCCTTCAGGCTGATATCCCCTGTGCGACTTCGTTCGCGGAGCAACAAGGTTGCGATGAGGTATGCGCTGAGGCAGAAGAATATGGAAAGTCCGAATCCAGCGGACGAAAAGAGCCGATAGAAAACTAAGCGGACAGATGGAGACGAAGACCATGCCGTATAGGAATCTAAAAGTGGTGGCGATGTATGGAGAATCAGGACTAGGAAAAAGGCGATAAAACGAAGTACGTCCAGCTCCGGCCGATAGAAATGATCAGAATTCTTTGCAGGTGGATTCATAGCCGGGAAGGAGCTTGCTTATTTTATCCCAGAACGTAGTCTCATTTAGCGCATCTGAAATTCAGGTGAGCCGAGAATGAGGGCAGTCATCGTATCCAAGATCTGACTAGCGTCGACCTGACCTGCGTCCTGCTGCTCCGTTTGAGCGAGTTGTTCGCGGATCACCGCGTTCGTCTTTGCGGAAACGTCGCCAGCGATCAGCAATTGTTCCATCAGTCGTAATGCTTCTTCCTGTCCGCTGGATTGACCTGATTTTTGTGTCATCACAACTGGCTCGGCCATGGCTGCGTGAAGTAGGGAATCACCGTTCGCTGCGGGCCGCGCCAGCAACCCTGCTGCGAGCAGATGCGGCGCGTCAAATTTCATGCCGTCGAGTTTGCTGGTGGCCAGCCCCATTGAAAAATTGAGGCGGTCAACCAACGCGGCCGAGTTCATCCAGTGATCTGCAGTCATGGGATAGCCGGTCGGCGGCTGCATTTGATAAAGCGGCTCGCCCATGCGCGCGAGCGTGCCGACGAGCGCTCCGGGATTGGTTGGATTGGTGTCGGTCGCGCGGAAGGCGGAGGCGACGAATTCAAGCGGCGTCTTCATCTTGTTGCGATAGTTTTCGCGTGACCAGAACTCCGGCGAGTGCACCATGGTCTGTAGGACCTGCGTGATATCTCCGTCTGTTGAGAGATAGGTCTGTGCCATACGGTCGACGAGTGCGGGTGGTGGATTGTCAGCGACAAAGCGCTGGGCTAATTTGTAACTGATAAAGTGCGCTGTCTGCGGCTGCGCTGCGAGCCAGGTAAGCGCCTGTGCGCCTTCATTGAAGCCGTCCTCTTTGACTGTTTGTCCGAACCACTTTTTCGTGCCGGGCTCATGCCTGCGTGGATCGAAGACGAATGGGCCGCCGAATTCAGGATGATCAATCGTCCATCCTGTCATGATCTTGGCAAGGTTCGTAACATCGGCCTGCGTGTAACCACCATTCACGCTCACGGTGTGCAGTTCCATCACCTCGCGACCATAATTTTCATTCAGGCCGCGGTCTGCCTGCTCTGGGTTTGCTTTCTGCCGGTTCGCAGCGATGGAATTCGGCCCAATGCTGGTGCGGTTGTCGAGGTAGTCGAGTATGGCCGGGTCCTCAGCAGTGGCGAGCAGCAGGTCTTTGAATTTGCCGAGTGAGTGTTCGCGGATGGCATTGCGTTCGTAGTCAGAGAGGTAGTACGTCTCAATTGGATTTTTGTGCAGGAAGACGTTGAAGTGGTTGAACCAGAAATCGGTCATCACTTCCTGCAATTGCCGTTCGCTCAGGATAGCGCGGAGAATCTTGGCCTGTTGCAATTCATTTTGCGCTACGCCAATGCCCGCCATGCCGCCGCCCATCATCGAAAAAAGTTCGCGTTCGCGCGGATTGAAGTCGTTCATCAATATGCCGCGCTGCGGGTCGGTGATGCGGTGGCAGAGGACCATGCGCTGATCGACGGGCAAACGCATGATTGCCTGCATGCGCTGATTCTTCGGGTAGCCGAGAATCTGATCGGCCAGCATCTGTGCCGTGGGCCCGGTTTGCGGCTCGTCTTCCATGTCGATTGGTGGCGGAGCCTGCATCGCATTCATTTGGGCTGTTGCGATCGCAGGAGTCTGGTTAGCTGCCGCATCCTTCGCCTGCTTGCGCTTATATCGCTCCAGCATCACTTCGTATGTGCCCGCCAGCATCGGGTCCTGCGGCATCGACTGTTTGCCTGCCGCAATCTGGCGAATCACCGCGCCATCCGGGAAATTCGTAGCAATTTCCGGCGAGGACATGGTGATGGAGGGATAGGCGGCCAGTCTCTTGTCGAGATCGGTGTCTGGGATCGATGCCGGATTCAGTTGCTGATCGAACCAGGCTTCCCAGCCTGTTTTTGTGACGGCGGCCACGTCGCCGGGACGCGGGCCAAAGGTGAAGCGGTCGAGAATTTGCTGCGCGCGTTCTTCGTTGGACAACGGCAACCGAGCTGGCTCAGCCGTCATTTTATGGTGCGTCGACGAGTGGGCGGTGCTTTGCGCAACGGCCGCAACCGGAAGCAGACACGCTGCGGCGATTTTTAAGAAGGCTGATACGCGAACCATCGCCCAACTCCCAGACAGTCCATAGAACCCAGGTTCTTGCGTCAGAGTTGCGCTGGTTGTGTTGTGGCGGGCTTTGATTGTGGCCGGCGCGACAGATAATTGAGCATGGGCCGGGCCAGAAGCAGAATGGCCAGCACTACGGTGATCGCAAAGGGTGTACGCACGCCTGACTTCACGCCCCACCAATAATGCACAACTCCAGCAATGGCAGCGAGATAGACCAGTCGATGCAGGGCCTGCCAACGCTTGCCGCCGAGCTTGCGGATGGACCAGGTCGTCGATGTCAGCGCCAACGGAACCAGCAGCAGCCATGCCGTGACGCCCGCCGTGATGAAGCGTCGCCGGCTGATGTCATTGATGATGGCGCTCCAGCTGAAGCTGGAGTAGAGCCACACATACGTCGTCAGATGCAGGCAGGCATAGAAAAAAGCGTAAAGCCCCAGCATGCGGCGAAAACGGATAAGCCAGCTCAGCCTGGGAATCACTCGCCGTATCGGCGTGATGGCCAGAGAGAGAACCAGCAGGCGCAAGGTTCCTTTGCCGGTGAAGAACGTGACGAAGGCGATGGGATCAGGGCCGAGCGCATCGGGTACCGTTGTGCTGGCACGCCAGAAATTCCACACGAGCCACGCCACCGGCGCGAGGCACGCGATATGCACCAGGGCTTTGAGAAAGACGATCGAACGGTTCGACATCAGTAGTATTTACGCAAGTCCATGCCATTGTAGAGGCTGGCTACCTGATCGCCATAGCCGTTGAACATCAGCGTCTGGCGACGCTGCTTCAAAATCGGAGCGCCAATGCGCCGCTCGTATTTTTGGCTCCAGCGCGGGTGGTCGACGTTAGGATTCACATTCGAATAGAAGCCGTATTCGTTCGAAGCCTGATCGTTCCATGCGGTGTGCGGTTGCTTGTCCACGAAACGGACTTTCACAATCGACTTGGCGGATTTAAATCCGTACTTCCAGGGCACGATGATGCGGACCGGCGCGCCATCCTGATTCGGCAACGTCTCGCCATATAGGCCGAAGGTCAGCAACGTGAGCGGGTTCATGGCCTCATCCATGCGCAGCCCTTCGGAGTAGGGCCAGTTGATCGAAGATTGACTGAGTCCCGGCATCTGCTTGCGATCAGCGAGCGTAAGGAATTGCACAAATTTCGCATTGCCCAGCGGCTCGCATTCCTTGATGAATTCGGAAAGCGAGTAGCCAACCCACGGAATCACCATGCTCCACGCTTCCACGCAGCGAAAACGATAAACGCGCTCTTCCTGAGGACGCAGTTTGAGCAGCGTGTCTATATCGAAGGTTTTCGGCTTCTTCACCAGGCCTTCGACGGTCACGGTCCAAGGGCGTGTCTGCAGTCGGCCGGCATTTTTCGCAGGGTCGCTCTTCTCTACCCCGAATTCGTAAAAATTGTTGTAGTTGGTGATGTATTGATATGGCGTGAGATCTTCACCCGTTGTTGAAAGCGGACTCTTCACCGTATCGAGCTTGGTTCCGGCCTGCACGCTGGTCTTCGGATCAAAAATACGCGCAATGCGATCTCCAGCGAATGCCGCTGCCCCCGTGGCTGCAGCCGCTGCCATGAATGTCCGGCGATTGAGATAGGCAGATTTGGGAGTAATTTCAGAAGAAGGAATGTCACTTGGTTTGCCGATCAGCATTGCTGGATTCACCGCTCTCTATCTACAGATTAAAGTATTCTCTATCTGCCCGGCGTAGATGTCTTCAATGGTGGTGCGCTATGTTTTCACACGGCAAAAACCATAGCATTTGCATCTCTTTGAAAAGCAGATACTTTAGCACTTAGAGAAATCATTCTCTATCCATCAGACTTACAGGAGCAGCAAGTGGTTACAGGTGAACCGCAAAATTGGCAGAAGCTTTCCGCTCAGGAAAATGACCGTATGCGGCAGGCCTCGGAGCTATTGCTGCAGGCACGGCGGAATACGCAGCCGATTGAGAATCTTCCTGAAGCGCTGCGCCCCCATACCCTCGACGAGGCATACGCGATTCAGGACATCATAGCCCGCGCGCTAGGGCCGGTCGGTGGATGGAAGGTGGGTGCGCCTTCTCCGGACGCGACCCCTGCGTATGCCCCCATGCCTCTGCTTGGCGGCTTCGCAGCCAGCGGCCAGACTTTGAACGAGGGATATCGCCGCTTTCGTGGAGTGGAGGCCGAAATCGCCTTTCGGCTCGGCAAAGATCTGCCGGCTCGCGAGCAGGCATACTCACGCGAAGAAGTGGTCAACGCCATCGCCAGCGCGCACCCTGCCATCGAGCTGCTGGAGACGGCATTTATCGATCCCGATAAAGTGGACCGCTTATCGATGGTTGGCGATCTGCAGATGAACGGCGGGTTTGCCTACGGTCCCGCATTCTCAGCATGGCAAAATGCCGATCTCACAAAAGAGTCCGTTGTCGTAACTATTGATGGCGTTCTGCGCTTTGAAGGAACAGCGTCGAACACCGCTGGCACCGACCTGGTAAAGCTGGTGACATGGCTGGCCAATGAGGGCCAGCACCGCACGGACGGATTGAAGGCCGGTGACTGGATCACGACTGGAAGCTGGTGCGGCAAGTTCCTTGCCGAAGCTGGTTCCGAGGTGCAGGTGCGATTTTCTACCTTCGGAACGGTGCAGATTTACTTTGCCTGAGCTGCAAAGGGCCATTCGCGGCGCTTAAATGCGCGCGCGAAGTACAAAATGCTTCCGGTGACAGCGATTACGCCCGCGTAGATGAATTCGCGCGAAGCGTCCGGCCGGGAAAACAAGATGAAAAGAAATCCTGCCAGCGCAACGAGCGGTGGCAGCGGGTAGAGCCACATACGAAAGGGGCGTGGCATCTCCGGTTTTCGCACGCGCAGCAGGATGACACCAATCTGTTGCAAAACGTATTGCAGGATGATGCGAATGGCCACCAGTGCCGAAATGACGTGCGACAGATCGAAGAAACAAAATGCCGCCGCAACGATGCCGAGGGCAATCAGCGAGACATTGGGGAAGCCATGCTTGGGATGCAGCTTCGCAAAGACGCGGAAGTAATTCCCGTCGAGCGCGGCAGCATAGGGCGCGCGCGAATATCCCAGCAGCAGGGAAAAGACTGACGCAAAGGCCGTCCACATTACCAGCGCAGCGAGGATGCGCGCAGCCGTCAGCCCGAGGGTCCTCTGCATCACCACTGCAACCACGGCGTAGCGTCCGTCGCTGCCTTTCACTACCTCCTGCCATGGAATCACTCCGAGCACGCTGATGTTCATCAACAGGTAAAGCGTTGCGACGACGGCAATCGAGATCAGGATTGCGCGCGGTATTGTGCGTCCGGGGTTGCGTACTTCGCCGCCGAGAAAGCAGACGTTGTAGTAGCCCCAATAGTCGTAGGTTGCGATGAGCGTCGCCGCGCCCAGTCCTTGAAAGAAGGCCGGAGTGAGATGAAACGCCCCGGCGGGCATGGCAAGCTGCGACGCATGAAAGTGTGTGACGCCAGCAAGGATCACTGACCCGATGGTCAGCAGCACGCCTGCCCATAGAATCCAGGCCAGCCGGGTAATGGTGCTCAGGTTGCGGTAGAGCAGCGCAAGAATGAGGAGGCACGTGGCAGCGGCGAGCAGGCTGGTGTAATGCAGATGCGATAAGCCAGGTACCGATTTGCTGAGCGCTGGCCATAAATATGCCGCGTACTGCGCGAGTCCGATGCAGCCCGATGCAATCGAAAGTGGAGCGCTGAAGCCCAGCTGCCAGATGTACAGGAAAGACGCCCAGCGGCCTGCGCCATTGCGTCCGTAGATTTCTCGCAGAAAGGCATAGGAGCCACCTGCTTCCGGCATGGCCGCGCCTAGTTCGGCCCACACCAAACCATCGCAGACCGCAATGAGCGCGCCGAGAATCCATCCCAGCATGGCCTGCGGGCCGCCCATTGCCGCAACCACCAGCGGCAGGGTGATGAACGGGCCGACGCCGATCATGTTCATCATGTTCAGCGAGATGGCGTTGCCCAGGCCTACCTGGCGTTTCAATTGCGACGGCATGCTTCGATCATCATCTAACAAGTAAATACAGTGCGTGGATTGTACACTGTGCTTGAACCCTTTCCTGGAGACTAGACAAGTAGATGCAGCCTGCCAGCCGCCGACTCAAGCTGATTGCCACATTCGCGCTCGCTGCGACCACCATTACACAGGCTCAGACCGTTCCGTGGGCCACACACATTGCGGCCACTCCCGATGCACTGACGCTGCCGGAAGATCGCGGCGCGGACGGATTGTGGCAAACGCTGCGCAAATTGCATACGCGCGCGAGCGTGATGATGATTGTTGCTCACCCCGATGACGAAGACGGCGGCATGCTCACGCTGGAATCACGCGGAGCCGGAGCGCGTGTGGCCATGATGACACTGACACGCGGCGAAGGCGGCCAGAATGCGATGTCGAGCGAGACCTATGACGCGCTTGGCCTGATTCGCACCAACGAGCTGTTGCGCGCCGATGAGTTCAGTGGAACGGAGCAGTATTGGTCCCGCGTTGCGGATTATGGTTTTTCAAAGACCATTGATGAAGCCTTTCAGCAGTGGGGGCATGATCGTGTGCTCTATGATGTCGTGCGAGCGGTGCGGCTGAACCGGCCTCTTGTCATCACGTCAGTTTTTACCGGCAATGTCACCGACGGTCATGGGCATCACCAGGTTTCGGGCGAGATGGCGCAAGAGGTCTTCACGGCCGCGGGCGATCCCAATGTTTTTCCTGATCAGATTGCTGCAGGCTTGCGGCCGTGGTCGCCGCTGAAGGTCTATGCGCGGGTACCTGGGTTTTCCATCGGCGGTGATGGCCCGCACAAGACAATGTTCGACTATGCCACCGGCAAGTCATCGCCGCTGCATCTTCGCGACTATGTAAACAACCAGTGGATGGATGATGTTCCGGCAACGAACGTCGTCATTCCCGAAGGGACCTTCGATCCTGTGCTCGGGCGCTCGTATGTGCAGATGTCGCGCGAGGGCTGGAGCCAGCAGAAGTCGCAGAATGGCGGGGGCAATCCGCCGCTGCCGGGACCGTTCAATGTTGACTATCATCGCTATGGATCGCGGGTCGAGACCAAAGATCAGGAGTCTTCATTCTTCGACGGCATCGATGTATCGCTGGCGGGCATTGCCACGCTCGCGCACGGAGATACGCAGTTCCTGAAAGACGGACTGCGCGAGATCGATCGTTACGTTTCGCGTGCGCTCTACGCGTATGTTCCGTCCGATCCTTCGAAGATCGTTTCCGACCTCCATGACGGATATCTGAAAACGCAGCAATTGATCGATGCCGTCAACGCGAGCGCACTGAACGCGGATGATAAAGCGAACGTTGACCACGAATTGCAAATCAAGCTTGCGCAGTTCAATACCGCGCTTGCCGAAGCACTTGGCCTGCAGGTAAATGCGCTGGTGACGCCGCATATGCAGTCAGATCGTAGCCCGTTTTCCGGCAGCTCAGCGGAGATGACTTTTCTACACGCCACTCCGGGCATGGGTTTCAACGTGCGGCTGCATGTTACCAGCGCCGAGCAGTGGACTACAGGCGGAAAACTCAAGCTGGCGAAGACGTGGCTCGTCACTCCTGAAGACGAGCATTGGCCGGTGGAGCGTGTCGGCGGCCCGGTTGCTCCGAGTGCTGCGGAGGCTGACATGCTGTTCAGGATCGAGGTGCCGAGTCGCGCAGAGCCAACGCGGCCTTACTTCAGCCGCCCTTCGATTGAGCAGCCGTACTACAACATCCTGGACTCGGACAACAAAGCCACGCGCTGGCTGAACCGTTCTTTCGCGCCCTATCCCGTCGAAGGCTGGGCGGAGTTCAACTACGACGGCGTGCCCATTCGCGTAGGGCAGGTTGTCCAGACCGTGCACTGGGTGCATGGCCCCGGCGGAGTGTATCAGCCGCTGGTTGTGTTGCCGCAGATTTCCGTGAGCATTGGCTCCGGTGCAGGCGTGGTTCCATTGGGGAGCAAATTATTTCCGCTCACGGTCACGCTCGACAACGAACAGCAGAGTGCAGCCGACGGCGAGTTACATCTGCAACTGCCCGATGGATGGACAGCTGAGCCAGCGGCGGAGAAATTCCACCTGCCTGCAAATGATCCTGACACGGTTACATTTACCATCCATCCCACTTCGCTGATGGACGCGAGCTACACCATCAAGGCTGTGGCGCGCAGCGGAAACTATGAATTCAGCGAGGGCGTGCAGACGGTCGGCTACCCGGGCGTGCGGCCTTATTACTATTACCATCCTGCGACGTATCGCGCGCACGGTGTCGATGTAAAGGTCGCCCCGGGATTGAATGTCGGTTACATCATGGGCACAGGCGACGAGGTGCCGCAGGCGCTTGAGCAGATTGGCGTCCATGCGCATCTGCTGACGGCGGATGAAGTTCTGCATGGCGACCTGAGCCAGTACAACGCGATTGTGCTTGGCATCCGCACGTATGCGGCGCGGCCGGAGCTGGGAGTGGCGAACCGCAGGCTGCTTGACTACGCGCAGAATGGCGGCACGGTCATCGTGCAATACAACTCGGACGAATACGATCACAACTTCGGGCCATATCCTTACAAGATGGGACGGTCGCCCGAAAAAGTTGTCGATGAGAAGTCCAAGGTCACGATTCTCGATCCGAACAACCCGCTGATGTCGTGGCCGAACAAGATCACCGACGCGGATTTCAATGGATGGGTCGAGGAGCGCGGGCATTCGTTTATGGACTCGTGGGACCCACACTATACCGCGCTGACTGAAACGCATGATCCGGGACAAGACCCGCAAAAGGGCGGCCTGCTGTATGCGCGCTACGGCAAGGGCGCGTATATCTATGTGGCCTATGCGCTCTACCGGCAGATGACGGAGGCGGTTCCGGGAGCTTACCGGATATTTGCGAATCTAGTCAGTGCAGGGGCTGACCGCACAGGCGGACGCGCTACCCAGCCTTAACCATCGCGCAGCCTTAACCATTGCGAGGAAAGACGCGATGCCGTACCCTCATGGCACGCATGAAGACGCTTTCTCCTGCTGATGCTCTTGGGCCTGCCTTCCGGCGGGCGCGGGAAGTGATGGCCGCGCCGTTCCGGCTGGGATTCTTCCTGAAGATTGCTCTGGTTGCCGCGCTGACGCAGCCTAGCTTCTATTCAGTGCTTATCTCGTATCCCGTCCAGGGTGTGCAGATCGCCGCGGGTGCGGCGATGCAGCATCCGCAGCGGATGAATTTCGGTCGGAGCGATCCAACGCCGATGTTTTCAGGGGTTGCTTTCGCAGGACCGGGCGCTGTGGCTGGGTTCGCAATTTTTGCCATCATGCTGCTCATTGGCGTGCTGGTGTGGGTCTTGGCTACCTATCTCTTCTGCCGCTTGCGCTTTACCTTGTTTGATTTGGTTGTGTGCCGGCACGGCAAGGTGCGTGAAGCCTGGGGAAAGTATGGCCGGCAAACCTGGCGGTACTTTGGCGTGGTGCTGCTAGCCTCATTTGTTTTTCTACTGCTGATGGCAGTGACCGCAGGCCCGTTTTTAGTGCACATGCTCAAAACGATAAAGCGCGTTGGCTTACAGGGGCCAAATCCGAATCCCTTGGCCATCTTCGCGCAGATCCTTCCATTGATCGGAATCGGTCTCCTGCTGGGGCTGGTGTGGATTGTGATCGACGCAGTTCTGCAGGACTTTGTTCTGCCGCCGATGGCGCTGGAAGATGCCCCGATTGAAGGCGCTTTTGGACGATTTTTCGCTCTGTTGAAGGCTGATTCTGTCTCTGTGCTGGTCTATCTGCTACTGCGGTTCGTGGTGGCGCTGGGCATCAGCTGGGTGCTGATGATGGTGGTCCTGATCGGGCTACTGATCCTCGGCATGGGTGGCATGGCTGTGGGATTCGGTCTATATCACGCGATGTGGCATGGCGGAGTTGGGCTGCAGGTGGTGTTCGTCGCAGTTGTGGCGGCGATGGCTTTGGTGCTGCTTGTGCTTTATCTGCTGGCGATGGTCGCCGTCTACGGTACGGCTGCTGTCTTTAAGCAGTCCTATGCAGCGTACTTCTTCGGCTCTCGCTATCCGGAATTAGGAAATCGTCTAGAACCGCCTGTTGACGAAAATCCAGTCGACATAAGAATCGAGCCGTTACTGCCACCTCAGCCGTATATGCCGGAGGGCGAGGCCGATCCGGCGGGATAGGCGGCTGCACACATTCTGATGTTTCGAGGCGGCGTTTCCGGTCAGGCGGACTCTAGGAACGCGACCGATTGCACGCCCGCGACATCAAAGCGCTTGCGGCAGCGGATATTCTTGCACGCAACCAAGTCGTCTTTGCGGACCATGTAAGACTGGGCCTTGGCGAAGCGGGCGCGGTCACGCTCGTCGGCGTTGCGCGGCAGCGCGTTTCGTTTGCGGCGCACCAGCCATGCAAGCTGGTACTCTTCTGCTTTGCCGCAATGCGGGCAGGTGAGCGTATGGGTACGCTGCTCGTTCTGCTCCGTGAAAAAGTCGCGTTCTTCCATAGCAAAAACCCCCGGTCAGACCACGAAAAGTATTTCATACTGTTGCGGTGAGAGGAAACTGCCGGCGGCAAAAGGGACGGGAAGAGTAAACATGGCGAAGAAGAAAATTAAAAAATTTTCTGCAGTCAAGGCTGTAAAGTCAAATGCGCGAGAGCGTGTCGGACAGCCTAAAGCAGAGCGCGTGATCGAAGACAAACCACGCGAAGAGCAGCGCAAGGCGAAACACAAACCGACGCTCGGCGAGATTCTGAATCACGAGGAGTGAACCTATGGCGAAAGCAGTTGGGATTGGCGGAGCATTCGTGCGGGCGCGTGACCCGAAAGCGCTGTATGCATGGTACGAAAAACATTTAGGGCTGCAATCGAAAGGAGGATGTTTCATTTTTCCGGCAGCGGAGCAGAAGGCAAAGACAGTGGTTGCATTCTTTCGGCAGGATGATGCGTACTGGCCCGTCACACAGCCCGCAATGCTCAATTTCAAGGTTGACGATCTAGATGCCTTGCTGGATGCGCTGGTCGCCGCTGGCGTCGACGTGGATACGAAGCGCGAGAGCACAGAGTACGGACGCTTTGGCTGGTTCAATGATCTGGAAGGGAACCGCGTAGAGCTTTGGCAGCCTGTGTAATCGTATGTAAATCAAAGAAAAGAAATCATTAGGTGAAAAGGGCATGAGCGCGTATGCTCAAGGTTGAAGGGGTGTTTCCTCCTCCCTTTCATCTGGCGGCTCTCGTTTCCGGGGCTGGCCTCTTGACCTGAGGCAAAGTAACTCACGAAATGAGGCAATATGCGCTCTGAACTGGTTTATTCCGCAAGCTCAAAGATCGAGAACCGTTTTTTACTGGCTACCGTGACGATGCGCGCTGTAAAGCGTCTGCATGTCGTCTCCACGCGCACGGAAGATACGGCAAACCGGGTTTTCACTGAACTGGCGGCAGGCAACTTCCTCGAAGTAAAAACGCCGAAACTAAAGCCGATCCCACCCATTGACGCATTGGCGATCACATCTGCTGCCTAACAGGCTACTCAGACACTGCAAATTAAGAAATCGATCATCCGAAAGGCAAATCCTGCGTGATACGCTCGAGTTTCGCGTATGTATTTTCGGCTGATCGTTTTTCTTTTAAGTCTTTGCTGTGTCCCCCGCATATTGGCACAAAACACGCCAAGTGACGACTGCACACTGCACACCATCAAGCCCTGTGTCACGCACGTTGCGCAAGACGAGGTAGGGATTATCACCAGTCCCTTTCGCATCACTGCGAAGGATATGCTCTGGATTGCACCCTTTGGCGTGGCCACTGGCTTTGCCATTGATTACGACGCTCACCTGATGCGTGAACTCGGTGTGAATCCAAGCCGGGAAGACAAATTCAAGAAATTCTCTGACTACGCCGGCCTGTATGGTCCGTCCGTGGCGCCCGTGATCGGCTATTTTGTTGGGGCGGGCACGCATAACGACTATTTACAGGAGTCGTCCGTTCTCGCAGGCGAGGCTACGCTCGATGCGGTCATTCTGAATGAAGGGCTGAAGTATGCCATCAATCGCGAGCGGCCGAATCAAGGCGATGGTACGGGCCGCTTCTGGCCGCACGGCACCAAGACCTGGCCCGACGGACAATCGATGCCTTCCAACCACTGCATGATTGTGTGGTCATTTGCGCGCGTCATCGCCGGGCAATACGACTCGGTGGGAACGAAGGTCGCCGTCTATTCGCTGGCAACCGCGGTATCGGCGTCGCGCGTCTTGTCGCGTGAGCATTTCCCCTCGGACGTAATCGTGGGGAGCACCTTCGGTTATTTCATCGGCGACTATGTGTTTCGTCACCGGTCGAGGCAGGCCAGTCTCTTTTCGCTCTCCGCGGTAAGCACTTCCGCCGGGCGCGGCGTCCAGCTTGATATTAATCTTGGGCCGCGCTGATACCGCTCGGCACGCGCACTAAGCCTGCGGTGCTGATTTCGACGCATACGAGGCCAGCAACTCGACCAATTCCGTGTGGCCGCGTTCGCGGGCATAGTCAGCGGCGGACTTGCCGCGATCACAGAGGCAATCGAGCCGGGCGCCATGTTCCAGCAGCAGATGCACGATATCTTTGTTGCCGGCGGCGGCAGCCTGTAGCAGAGGCGTGTAGCCTCCATGCTGGGTTGCATTCACATCGGCTCCAGCCTCGAGCAGCAGGCGGACCACGTCCGGCGAATGATTGAGCGCGACGCAGGCATGCAGCGGCTGGTTGCGCAGTGGATTGTGCGCGCACTGATGCACATGCGCGCCATGTTCCAGCAACAGGGTTACGGGCTCCGGGCCGGCGAAGGCCGCTGCCAGATGCAGTGGTGTCCAGCCATCGGGTGAGACGGCGCGGGTGCACATGGCGTCTTCCGCAATCAGGTGCTGCATGCGCGCACAATGGCCCACAGAGGCAGCCTCGAAGATATCGAGCTCGGTGAGATGGGTCAGAAGAAAGTCGCGAATGAGCGGCTGCTGCGTGTACACAGCGAGCATGATTGCCGAAATTCCTTGCGCGTCGCGGGACTTCACCAGGGTGGGCTGGGCTTCGACCGCCTCGGCGATCTCAACGGTTTTCCCCTGGCGGATGAGATCGAAGAAATACTGGCTCATGGGGCGAGTATAGCGCTGTTGTTTGGCCTGCTGCTCCGGGCTTTTTTGAGACGATCCATCCCTGGCGATTATCTTTGGTGCATCTGTTTCTGGCATAATGCCGCGCGTGAGGAAAAACGACGATGAAGGCGAGATTTGTAGAGGTAGCCAAGGGTGGGGCGCCATTTGAACTGGTGACCCGGGAGGTGGCCGATCCAAAAGCTGGTCAGGTGCGTATTCGCGTCCAGGCTTGCGGTGTTTGCCACAGCGATTCCGTTACGAAAGAAGGGCTTTTCCCCATTGAGTATCCGCGGGTGCCGGGGCATGAGGTGGTTGGTCTTGTGGATGCTGTTGGCGAGGATGTTCCTCAGTGGAAAGTGGGGCAGCGGGTCGGCGTCGGCTGGTATGGAGGGCATTGCGGACGCTGCGAGTCTTGCCGTCGCGGGGACTTTATCACCTGCCAGTTCGCGCTGGTAGCCGGCGTGAGCTATGACGGCGGCTATGCAGATTACATGGTCGTTCCAGCCCAGGCGGTGGCGGCGGTTCCTGACTCGCTCACGAGTGCTGAAGCGGCTCCGCTGCTATGTGCAGGAATCACAACCTTCAACTCGCTGCGTAACACCGGGGCAAAGCCGCCGGATACCGTTGCCATCTTCGGCATGGGCGGCCTGGGCCATTTAGGCGTGCAATTCGCCGCCAAGATGGGCTTCAATACCGTGGCGATTGCGCGTGGTGCGGATAAGGCCAAGTTCGCGCAGGAGTTAGGCGCACGCCACTACATCGATAGCGACAGCGAAAACGTGGCCGAATCCCTCCAGAAGCTGGGTGGGGCGCGTGTGATTATTGCCACCGTGCCGGATACGGAGGCTATGGCGGCTGCCGTCGGCGGATTGAAGCGTGGGGGAGAGTTTGTCCTTCTCGGCGTTTCTCCCAAACCGCTGCCGCTGGCAACCATCCCGATCATCCTGCAGAAGCAGATGGTTCGAGGGTGGCCGAGCGGGACTGCGATCGAATCCGAGGACACGCTCAAATTCAGCGAGATTACCGGGGTGCGGCCACTGCTCGAGAAATATCCGCTGGAGCGTGCCGCCGAAGCGTATGACCGCATGATGAGCGGGAAGGCCCGCTTCCGGGTGGTGCTGGAGACGGGTGCGTAACGCTCGTTGTATGTTGGGGCCTCCCCCTGGGTATGTTTTTGGTAAATTCCTGAAAGTGCATGGGTTTAGGAGGAAATCCTGGCTCAGGGGCTAAAGCCCTCGCCTATCCTTAATTCCCAAAATTCCCAAAAACACGAAAAGCCCGCCGATTCTGGCGGGCTTTTCTCTCTATCTCTAGTTTAGCAGTTTGGGTGGGAATGCTCTGCCAAATTGGCTTTGAGTTTTCCTCTTTGGATTGTGGGAGTTAGAGAGATTTCTTTGGCAGGTGGGGTTGACAGGATTTTGGCCGCTTCGGCTTTGCCTGCGCTCGGGCCTACGGCAGTGAGGATGGTCGCCTCTGGCGACGCTCTTATGCCGGGGACTAAAGTCCCCGGCTTCTACTTGGAGGTGCTTTGCGCCTCGTCTGTTTTTCGGGAAATTTGTGCTGCTTGCAATCCCAGGTCTCAAAAGCGAGATCGGGGGCACCCGGCTGCCGCTATTACGATCTTGCGGCGAATGACTTCGTGCATGAAACTGTGAATCATCTGGAAGAGTATGTGCGTGGAGAAGTTCATACTGAAGGAATCGAGAACTTCTGGAGCCTACGTAGCCGTTGAGCCGTTCCATCTCGACAAATATGTTGCGGAGCAGGTTTTTCGCTTCAACAATCGCGCAACCAAAGCATGATGGGAGAAATGACGGAAGTGTGCGCTCTTCAAAACCACAAGTTTCATCGAATCGGGATATTGATTGGCACCTGAAAGCGATTGATAAATTGCTCGATCACGCTGTCGCCGAGATACTTCTCGGGAGGCCACAGAAGGGTCTCCCCCCTGTCGGGCCAAAACTGGACTGTGGCTGGTCTCCAATAAGCATTGGGGGCCAGCGTGACCAAAGGCTTGTCCCTGTCGCATATGTCCTTCCATCGTGGCGCAAGAAGCTGAAGGGCCAGATGCCCAACAATGTATGTATAGCTAAAAAACTCCATCCCATAAATGGGACCGGGTGCGCTCGTGCTAACGATGTGGAAATTACTATGGAAGGCGTATTGAGCAGCCCCTTGATGGGCCGCGAACCACATCTTCACCAAAGGGGGGATTGTGAGGGACTCCCTCAGCCGCTCTCTAGCAGCCCTCGTAAAAAACGGGTCCTTCCCGTAACAGTAGTCCTTCACGGTGGCCTTCATGAAAGTAAAGGCGGCAAGAAGAGCCGCATCCCCGGCGTCAAGAGAAAAAGGCGCTCCCTCTAGAATGGTTGCGGAAAAGCGTTCCTTCATTTTTGCAGTTAGCCCGCACATCCATCCGCTATTGCATCGTGAGCACACTGCTGGGACTTTTTCGTTTAGGCCTCTGGTCACAAATTTGATGGCTGGGGAATCTATAGATAGGCGTTTCTTGGCGTTGTATCGCTTCTTCGGCAACTCCTTGTTTAGCCAGTCATCCCAAAGGTGTTCTCCGCCCTTGTCTACGCCATCGCCATCGCAGAAGGCACACTTCATTACAGGAACTTAGCATGATTAAAGTCCGTCAAGTATATTAATACCGAGTTTTTCTCTTTGGATTGTTGGGGTTAGGGAGATTTCTTCGGTGGGTGGGGTTGACAAGATTTTGGCCGCTTCGGCTTTGCCTGCGCTCGGGCCTACAGCAGTGAGGTTCGTCGCCTTTGGCGACGTTTTAATTCCGGGGACTAAAGTCCCCGGTTTCTACCTGAAGGCGCTTTGCGACTCGTCTGGTTTTCTGGAAATTTTATGCTGCTTCGAATCCCGGGTCTCAAAAGCGAGACCTGGGGCACCCGGCTTTGTGCCTCGTCTGGTTTTCTGGAAGCTTATATTGCTTGCAATCCCAGCGCCCGCGAAACCGCAGGTCCTTCGACTGCGCACGCTACACGTGCTCCGCTCAGGATGACATTGGTGGAGGTGTGGAAGGATACGGAATTTCTTTCAGGAAACTTTTGCCCCAGTCTTCGCTGAGGTCGATCCATGTCGGGTTTTCACCCTCGATCAGCGCTAGTTTTTTCGAGCGTTTCCAACCCTTTAGCTGCTTTTCACGTGCGATAGCACTGCTGGGTGAAGTGTGGCGTTCAAACCATACCAATCGATTGCAGCGGTACTGCGCTGCGAAGCCCGAAATCTTTCCTTCTTTGTGCTCTACTACACGCCGTTCCAAATCATTGGTCATTCCCATGTAGAGCACGTGGGTGCGGCTGGCGACCGTGTAGGTATAAAAGAAGACCTCGTGCATTCGATTGCAGATTAGTCTATGCGGGGGCTGTCGATAGGCAGATTGGGTTCTCAGTGACTATCTCGCAATCGGAAGTAATCTGTGCATGCAAAACGACGCCTTGACCTGCGGCTATTCAGGATTCCATCGATCCTTCGAGAGAGAGGCCGGGTCAAGCGTTGAGAACCGCAGGTCCTTCGACTGCGCACGCTGCGCGTGCTGCGCTCAGGATGACATCACAGACGTGATGGTGGATGATATTGGCAGGTGGTGAATGGCATTGCGGAGATGGAAGAACATGGAGAAGGACGATACGAACGCAGATTCGGGCCGAAGCGCCAAAACGCGTGACATTTCGTTGACTCTACCCTAAAAATCCCGTATTCTAAGATCCTTGCGCAGTTCCGCGTCTGCCCGTCCGTATGTCTGTGACCAATTGCAGATTGACAGGGCGCCGAACCCGGAAAACCCCAATCGGTTGAGGCTGCGCTCAACCTCACGCGTACATGAAGTTCTCGCCGTGGGTACGATTTAAGACCGCGCTGCTGTTTTGCGTGGGCATACTGCGTTTTGAACGCGAGTTTTTGCTGGAGATAGAGAAGATGTCGACGTACATTCCTAGCGCGCACGAAATCGACCGCAAGTGGTTCGTTGTAGACGCAAGCGGCAAGACCCTGGGCCGTCTGGCGACTGAAGCGGCCAGCGTGCTGAGCGGTAAGCGAAACCCCAAATATGTGCCCTATATTGATATGGGCGATCACGTCATCGTGATTAATGCCGAGAAGATCCGGCTGACCGGTTTGAAGAGCCAGCAGAAGGTCTATCGCCGCTATACGGGTTTCCCGGGCGGCCTGCGCGAAGAGTCGTTCACGCGCCTGCTGCAGCGTCGTCCGGAAAAGATTGTGGAAGAGGCGATCAAGGGCATGCTGCCCAAGACCAAAATGGGCCGCAAGATGGGCTCGAAGCTGAACGTCTACAAGGGCGACCAGCATCCGCACCAGGCGCAGAAGCCCCAGCCTCTGGAAGTGAAGGCATAAGATCTACGGCCAGAATGTAAGTTCTGGCGAAAAGGACAAGCATGGCAGATTTGGTTCAGTATTACGGAACGGGACGTCGCAAGTCGGCGATTGCCCGCGTCTTTCTGCGTCCCGGCAGCGGCGAAGTCAAGGTAAACGGCAAGCCGTTCGAGACCTATTTCGTCACCGAGCAGCAGCGTGTTTCGGCAAAGCGGCCTTTGGCGCTGACCGAGACCACGGCGACCTTTGACGTGGTGACGCGTGTGACCGGCGGCGGCGTGAATGCGCAGGCCGACGCAGTGAAGATGGGCATTGCCCGCGCACTGCTTGAGTTCAACATCGAGCTGCGCAAGACGCTGAAGAGCGATGGCCTGCTGACCCGTGACGCTCGCGCGAAGGAGCGCAAGAAGTACGGTCAGAAGGGCGCCCGTAAGCGGTTCCAGTTCAGCAAGCGCTAATTGTGTGGGAATCCCATCCTTTCGCAAACTACGCGAAAGGATGGGGCACCCATTGTTAGCGGCTGTACCGAGTTTAGGTAGTTAAATCTTCCCAAATAGGGGAATCAATTCCGGCGACCTTAAACCTTGCCGGGATGCAGTCCACGAAGGAGGCTGTTTGGCCACAATCACCATGAAGGAGCTGCTCGAAGCGGGAGTCCACTTCGGGCATCAGACAAAGCGCTGGGACCCACGCATGAAGGAATACATCTTCGGCGAGCGGAACGGCATTTACATCATCGACCTGCAGAAGACCCTGAAGATGTTCAAGGACGCGTCAAAGTACGTGACCGACCTGACCGCGCAGGGCAAAGTGATTCTGTTTGTCGGCACCAAGCGCCAGGCACAGGACGCGGTCGCTGAAGAGGCGACACGCGCCGGGATGTTCTACATCAACAACCGGTGGCTGGGTGGATTGCTGACGAACTGGGTGACGGTGCAGAAGTCGGTGAAGCGCCTTCAGGAACTGGATGAGATGGCTACAGACGGCCGCTACGATCTGCTGACGAAGAAGGAAGTGATTCGTCTGGAGCGCGAGCGCAAGCACCTGCAGGCGAACCTCGCCGGCATCAAGAACATGAAGCGGCTGCCCGATGCGCTCTTCGTAATTGACTCGAACAACGAAGCGATTGCCGTGAAGGAAGCCCGCAAGCTGGGTATTCCGGTTGTCGCCGTGGTCGATACGAACTGCGATCCGACGGTGGTTGACTACGTGATCCCAGGCAACGACGATGCGCTGCGCGCGATCCGCCTCTTCGCTTCAAAGATTGCCGATTCGGCGGTTGAGGGCGTGCAGATGGCCACCGACAAGCAGTATGTCGAAGTAGCTGGCGTGAGCACCGAAGAGCAGGCTTCTGATGAGAAGCCGGAAGCCGGCACAGTGGAAGGCATTCAGGCAGGCGCTCTGGAATCACCAGAAGAGGAAGTGGATCTTGCAGCTGCGCTGGGTGGAGTCATTCGCAAGTCTCCAGCCACGGTCAGCACTCTGGATGACGCCGAGGCGGCCGAAAGCAGCAGCTTCTAAGACATAAGAAGGCTCGCATCGATTCGATAGGGCCCGCGAAAGTATTCTTCCGGAAGCGTGGCTGCAGTTCCATCGGGCCACGCTTCCGTTGTGTTTAGGGTGAACATCCGGCTGATCCACTGATGCGATGACAACATTGCCATAACAGGCGCGTGTTATAGAAGGGAATTGGAAAAAGGAATGTCGACTGTGAGTGAAAAGATTGATGCAAAGCTGGTGAAGGAGTTGCGCGAGAAGTCCGGCGCGCCGATGGGCGATTGTTTGAAGGCCCTGCAGGAATCGAAGGGCGATATGGAAGAGGCTTTCGTCATTCTGCGCAAACGCGGCATGGCCTCGGCGCAGAAGAAGGCTTCGCGCTCGACGAATGAAGGCGCTGTGGGCACCTACATCCACGCAGGCGGCAAGATCGGAGTTCTGGTGGAAGTGAACTGCGAGAGCGATTTTGTGGCCCGCACGGAGGACTTTCAGGAGCTGCTCAAGGACATCTCGATGCACATCGCAGCGACCGATCCCCGCTACATTCGTCCGGAAGATGTGACGCCTGAGGATCTTGAACGCGAGAAGGAGATTTTCCGCGCGCAGGCCGCTGCGACGGGCAAGCCTGCTCCGGTGATCGAGAAGATCGTCGAGGGCAAGATGAGCAAGTTCTACGAGGAAGTCTGCCTGCTGGAGCAGCCCTTCATCAAGGAACAGACCATCTCGATCAAGGACCTGATTGCGCAGAAGGTCGGCAAGCTGGGCGAGAACATTACCGTCCGCCGCTTTGCCCGCTTCAAGGTCGGTGACCCGAACTGGACGGTTTCGCAGACCAAGGCAGCGTCCGAAGAAGCGCAGTCGTAGACTACTTCTATTGATAAGGACAAAAGGTCCGGCATAGCCGGGCCTTTTCCTATGTGTGACCACCTAATGGTTCTGCTTGAAGTAGAGAATCAGGTCCAGATCATGCTGCGCGGCTTCATAATTGCCACCGCTCTTCTTTACAATCTCAATCGCTCGGCGCTGGAAAAACTCCGCCGCATCGAGTTCGCGCTCGAACATCAGGATGCTGCCGAGACCGTTGAGCGCGCTGGGATCGAGTGGGTCAGCGCACAGCGTCTCAAAGAAATATCGCTCGCCATCGAGGAGCAGCTGGTCTTTGGGTGCGCGGCCAGCCTGAATCGCGTCCCAGTATTTGAACATGTAATTGTTTTTGCATTGATAGCCGGATAGGTTGAGGATCATCGGATCGAGCGGAGCCATCTCTTTGGCACTGTTGAGGGCGCTTTCCACCTGCGTATTGGCTTCCGCGGCCTTCTGGAAATCTTCTGTTATGGCCTGCACGACGGCGATCTGCGCGGTTCCAATTCCGTTGACGAGCGACTCGACGAGCGAAGTGCGGCTGTTCAACATGGGCGCAGGTTTGTTGGCCGAACCGGGAGCAGATGAGATGGCACGCGACAGCTTTGTTCCGATGTCCACGTGGTCGCGCTTCAGGCTTAGATATGCGGAATTTGCCAGAAACTGCGGCAGCGGAGTTGCATCGAGCACATAGGGAATGATGAAGCGGTTGAGGTGAAAGGCCGTGAACATTTCGGCCATGACCCAGCGGGATTTCAAGGCGTTCTCAGAGCAGAACAGCACCAGAGTATGGCTTTTCTGAATGGCAATTTGTAATTCCTGACGCAACAGGCCGCCGAAGGCGATGTCAGAGGCATCCACCCAGATGGCAAGCTGGTTGTCCCGCAAAGCCCGAGCCACCTGATCGACAATCGCGGCATCTTGAGAGGCATGGCTGAAGAAGGCCGCATAGACGGAGGAAGCTGTTTTCCGAAGCATGGACGTGAGTCTCTTTCTGCTCCGTCACCGCGAAACCATCTCTGGAGATGTGGGTTCTGCGAAGAGTGTACGCCTCTTCAAAAAGGTGGTGACAGAAACCTGCAAAGAGTGTCAGAGCGCGCAGAAAAATTCTATTTGCCGATTCGATCGAGTACCGTGTGGGCGCGCATGATCGAGGGCGCGGTTGAGGTTGTACCGGGTTTATGGCTGCCGTGATCGTCGAGGGTGTCCCATCCGGAATTTGCGATGTAGTAGAAAGTGTATCCGACCACAACTCCGTGGGTTGGATCGCCGAGTGTTGGCGTGGCGCGTTCGATGATTGTTTCGGAGAGAATGCGCGTGAGTGAATCATTGAGTTTGAATTCGATGACGCGCTCTGGCAATGTTCCGTTCTGTGTTGCGATCAAAGTGTGGCCATCAAGATAAAGGCCGTCGATGCCGTTGAGCGCGTACGTGCCTTGCATGGGAATCCATGTGACCTGTTTGGTGTTGAGGTCGAGAATGCCGATGCCGCGTGCGTAATCGGGCACAAAGATGCGATCGCCATCCGGCAGAATCGCGGCGGTTTGCGGAGAGATGAAGTCGCCTGCGTCTAATCGCTCGATTTGTTGCGTCTCGCGGCGTATGCGGTAAATGCCACCACCGTCTCCGTCGGAGAGAATGGCGTCACCCTCTTTCGTGAGGGTCATGTCTCCTAAAGCGGTATGACTCGGGGCTTCCACGCGATGAAGGAGCTGGCCGCTTTTGAGGTCGTAGATAAGAATGGCGGACCTGCCCCAGTCTTTTTGATCGACGATGGCGAAGCCGTCGAGCGCGACTTCGGTTGCCCACAGGATGCGATGGACGCGATCGATCTTGAGGGCCATCATCGGCCAGTGGTCGGGGGCTTCTGCAAAGAGATGGGTATTTCCTTGCATGTCGCTGGTCAGGATTTCTTTCTTGAGAATGCTGCTGATGTAGAAGCGTTTGGTATCGGGGTCATAGTCGATATCTTCAGGGAGCAGGGTGCTGTCGCCGAGACTGCATGCTTTGGATGCTGTTGAAATGCTGGTGAGATTGGCGGCCATCTCCTTGTGGATTGGTGTGAAGCGTGTATCGGAGCGGA
>Ga0207035_1061_pt1 | contig 30427 bp, 27 predicted proteins | sample Alteio_BWMinCont_77_FD_153272 | JGI IMG/M metagenome (GOLD analysis project Ga0207035, IMG submission 153272) | Enriched cells from forest soil in Barre Woods Harvard Forest LTER site, Petersham, Massachusetts, United States -... | ecosystem: Environmental > Terrestrial > Soil > Temperate forest >... | reverse complement strand
AGCAAAAGGTCGACCGCGGCCGCTCCCAGACGAGTGGACAAGATCCTATCTTGTCCGCTGGGCGTGCCACCGCGCTGCACATGTCCTAAAACCACATATCGGGTTTCCAAACCAACGGCTTTAGTGATATTTTCCGCCACTGTTTGGGCTTTGGCCGCGCCTTCAGCGACAATAATGATCCAGCTGACCTTGCCTTTCTTATTGCCTTCCCTGGCTTCGTCGTGCATGGCTTCATAATCAAAAGCGCGTTCGGGTATTATAACATCTTCCGCGCCGGCTGCAAGGGCGACCTCCATGGCGATGTATCCGGATTTATTGCCCATGACCTCGACGACAAAAATACGTTCCATGCTCTGGGCCGTGTCGCGGATCTTGTCAATGGACTCAAGCGCCGTATTGATGGCTGTCGAGCATCCGATGGTCTGGTCTGTGCCGTTTAAATCATTATCAATGGTGCCGGGCAAACCGATGGTGGGGATCCCGTGCATTTCGTATAACCGGCTGGCCCCTCTGTAAGAACCATCACCTCCAACTACAATCAGGGCATCGATGGCATTTTGATGCAATACCTGGGCGGCCTTGGCCTTGCCTTCATCCGTGGAAAAATCTTTAGAGCGGGCGGTCTTTAATATGGTCCCTCCCCTGTTGATGATATTCGAGACTGACCTATGGTTCATAGGAACAATATCATCTTCCAAAAGACCTTGATAGCCGCGCATGATGCCCGCGACTTCGATGCCAAAATGCAAAGAATAACGCACCACCGAGCGGATCGCCGCGTTCATGCCCGGCCCGTCCCCGCCGGAAGTCAAAATCCCGATTTTTTTAATTTTATTAGCCATTACAATCTCTCCCGCCGCAATAAATTTATATTTTGGTTATTATATCACCAGACTACGCAAGGGGGAAAAAATTCACTTTTTTAACTTACATTCCTTCCCCATACCATCTGACCTGCATGGTTTCATCAATTTATCGTTGATGCCCCCCAAGGGTTGAATTGCCTCCGATGGTACTTATGGTAGTGAAAGCTGTTTCGCTGCCCATCGTATAAAAACTCGAAGGCGCGCTTTGATTGTTGTATTCAGTGGCGATCCAGCCGGCGGAGCGAACGATATTAGAAACACGCGTTTCATCAGTTGAATCTGTAGTATATGTTGGATCAAAACTGGCACCAATATGACCAGAGCTAGTGCCTTGACCAGCAACATTAGCTTGTGTCCCTGTACCTGCTGAACTACCGTCCACATAAATAGTACATGTTGTTGCGTCATAAGTACCAACTAAATAATGCCAGTTGCCATCCCTTAAATCTGTACTTCCAGTAGCAATACAGGCAGCGGCCCCAACACCTAAATCGTTATAATGACTTGCAAAACCTGAACTATTAATGGAATAAAGAAGAAAACCAGCATTTACGGAACCTCTTGAATCATAAACGATGCTATAGTTACTACCCGAAACTTTAATCCATCCTGATACAGTATAAGTTGCGGTTGTTGTAGCGAGAGCCTGTGGTACTAAAATACCCTGTGAACTGGCAGCTGCATATGACTGTCCTTTCCCTATCTGACCTGTTGCCTGGGTAGGATAATTTGCAAAGGCTGAGGTACTATTATTTGCATTGCTTGTACTGTCATTATAAGGGTTAGTTGATTCTTTTAGATGATATACTGCTTTATAATTACTATCCCAAACACTCGACGCTGTGCTTTGGAAAGTAGCAATTGACGGGTTTCCATAGCACATATAAATCGTCGTATTTGAACTATGGGAAAGCGCTGTTGAGGTATTTGTTACCCATGCTTCGAACTCTCCTGTGGAAGCAACATAATTTTCCATCTCCCAGGTCAATAAATTTGTACATGCCGAATCAGTTGTAAAAATAATATCATAGCCGCTGGAATTTTTCACATGGGCCCCTCCGCCTGATTGATTAAGGCCGGAGACTGTTGCATTGCATGGAGAAGCGCCATTGCCGCAGACTAGGATGGGAAATTGCGTCAAGTCACTGCCGCCTGATACTTGACTGGATTGGACGGTGATGGAACGATAATAGGAATACCCCGACCAGGCAAATGAGGGATTTGCTATTAAACAAAACAAGATCACTAATATAAAGGTTTTTAGGTTGAAATTTTTCATTGAGGTTCTTCGCTACGTTTTGAACTACAATGAAATCAATAGCGGTAATGGTCTGGTTTAAAAGGCCCTTGGGGATTGATGCCCAGGTATTTGGCTTGCCCGGGGGTCAAGACATCTAATTTAGCGCCGACCTTATTTAGATGCAAACTGGCCACTTTTTCATCCAGGATTTTAGGCAGGGTGTAAACTTTATTTTCATACTTATGCCCGTTTTGCCAAAGTTCTATTTGGGCCAAGACTTGATTGGTAAAAGAACTGCTCATCACAAAAGACGGATGGCCCATGGCACAGCCTAAATTGACCAGCCTGCCTTCGGCCAGGATAATGAGCTTTTTGCCGTCGGGATAAACGTACTCATCCACCTGCGGCTTGATCTGTATCTTTTTGATGTCACGGCGTTTATTCAAATAAGCGATTTCGATTTCAGAATCAAAGTGACCGATATTGCAGACAATCGCACCGCTTTTCATCACATCCATGTGTTTACCCGTGATAACGCTGACACAGCCGGTGGCGGTGACAAAAATATCACCGATTTTAGCGGCTTCATTCATGGGCATGACTTGATAACCTTCCATCGCCGCCTGCAGGGCGCATATGGGGTCAATTTCTGTGACGATGACGCGGCCCCCTAAGCCTTTGAAAGACTGCACACAGCCTTTGCCCACGTCTCCATAACCGGCAACGACACAGACCTTGCCTGCGATCATGCGGTCCGTGGCACGTTTGATACCATCGATCAAAGACTCGCGGCAGCCGTATAGATTATCGAACTTGGACTTGGTGACCGAGTCATTGACATTGATGGCCGGCACTTTTAAGGTGCCTTTGTTCATCATCTCATATAAACGATGGACACCGGTGGTGGTTTCTTCTGAAAGCCCGCGAATATTTTTTAAATATTGCGGATATTTGCCGTGGACCATGATGGTCAAATCCCCGCCGTCATCCAAAATCATGTTGGGGCCTGTGTCCTTGGGCCAATGAATTGTTTTTTCCACACACCAGTCATATTCCTCAAGACTTTCACCTTTCCAAGCAAAAACCGGTATGCCGGCGGCAGCAATGGCCGCGGCTGCATGGTCCTGGGTGGAAAAAATATTGCAGGATGACCAGCGCACCTGTGCCCCCAATTTAATTAAAGTTTCAATCAAAACCGCAGTTTCTATGGTCATATGAATGCAACCGGCAATGCGGGCACCTTTTAGCGGCCCTTTGCCTTCATATTCCCGGCGGATGGCCATGAGCCCGGGCATTTCGGTTTGGGCAATTTCGATTTCTTTGCGGCCCCAAGGCGCCAAGGACATGTCTTTGACTTTGTAATCGGAGGCATTTTTTGTTGACTGGATTCCCGCCTTCGCGGGAATGACATTTTTAGTTAAGTGAATGATAGGTTTACTTTTGGGTTTAGTCATAAGCTTGGTCATGGGTTATGCATCTTTCCTTAAGGCGGCTGCTTTGTCGGTTTTTTCCCAGGAAAATCCAGGGCGGCCAAAGTGGCCGTAGGAAGCTGTTTTCAAATAAATCGGACGGCGTAAATCCAAGTCATTGATGATCCCGCGCGGGGACAAATCAAAATGCTTGCGCACCAGGGCCACCAAATGCTGCTCGGAAATCTTGCCTGTCCCATAGGTGTCCACCATCACCGAAAGCGGCTGGGGATAGCCAATGGCATAGCCCAGCTGCAGCAAGCACTTCTTGGCCAGGCCGGCGGCAATGATATTTTTACAAATATAACGCGCCATATAAGCCGCGGAACGGTCCACCTTGGTGGGGTCTTTGCCGGAAAATGCCCCGCCTCCGTGCGGAACAACGCCGCCATAGGTGTCCACAATGATCTTGCGGCCGGTGACTCCGGTATCGGACTGAGGACCTCCAACGACAAACTTGCCTGTTTCATTGACATAAAATTTAGTGTTCTTGTCGATCATTTTGCCGACAACCGGATGGGCCACTGTTTTGATGATCTCATGCCTGGCCTTTTCGGTAATGCGTTTGCCGGTCTTGTCCAATATCTCTTCGGTATGCTGGCAAGCCAGGACCACAGCATCCACACGCAGGGGCTTATCATCTTCGTATTCGATGGTCACTTGGGATTTGCAATCCGGGCCCAAATATTTCAAAATGCCTTTTTTGCGCACTTCTTCGATACGCTCTACCAAATGATGGGCCAAAACTATCGCCAAAGGCATCAGCTCAGGCGTTTCATTGCAGGCATACCCGAACATAATGCCCTGGTCACCGGCACCTCCGGCATCCACCCCTTGGGAAATGTCCGGTGATTGTTTATTGATGGCATTTAAAACAGAACAGGTATTGGCATCAAAACCGTATTTGGGGTGGTTGTAACCGATGTCCAAAAGCAGCCGGCGCACCAATTGATGGACATCCACATAGGTGGTGGTGGTGATTTCACCGCCGACAATGACCAGACCTGCGGAACAAAAAGTCTCGCAGGCCACACGGCCCTTGGGGTCGTCTTGAAAAACACTGTCTAAGACCGCGTCTGAAATTTGATCGCACACCTTGTCCGGATGGCCCCTGCCCACAGATTCAGAGGTAAAAAGATAACGTCCTTTCACTAATACCGCCTTTCGTTAATAGTTTAATTCTTCAAAAAATGAGCCCTGGCTTCTTCAAGGGATTCAATGCTCCCGATATCATACCATTTCCCGGAAAATTGAAAACCATAAACATTTTTCTTTTCAGAGAGCCATTTGATATAGCTGCCGGCTGCATCAAGAGCATTAGATCCTTTATGGTATTCCTCAATATAAACCAAGGTTTCTTTCGGAAAATAATACAGACACATCGCGATCCAAGAAGACGCCGGATGTAGGGGTTTTTCCTGGAAAGAAATAACTTTGCCCTTTTGGTCCAATGCGCAGACTCCGAATTTGACCGCTGACTTAATATCACCAATGTCATAAAGTCCAATGGTCATGGCCGGTGTCTTAGAGCGGGCAAAAGACATAAAACCCTCTAAAGCTTGATCAAATAAATTATCCCCGCCGATGACCAGCCAATCATCCGCAGCGATCTCTTTGTCCCAAACATAGTTTATATCTCCAACCGATCCTAAGCGCTCTTCATTGGTATTAGTGCCGTCATTAATGACACGTATCTTGACGCCCGTATGCGTCTTGGCCCATTGGAGGAAATTTTCATAAAACTTGTTATTGGTCACAACTACAATTTCAGACAAACCAGCAACGGGCTTTAACTTTTCCACGGCAAAATCGATCAAAGCTTTGCCGGAAATAGTCAACAAAGGTTTAGGCGTGTTCTTGGCCACAGATGCCAAACGTGTGCCATACCCTCCGGCTAAAATTAGAGCTTTCAAGAAACCCCCTCCCTAACCCTCCCCACAAGGGGGAGGGAAATATCTATAAGCTCAACTTGGTAAAAGTTTACGTAATTGGTTATCCACGAATTCTTCGATTTCCTGGCCCGTGGACAATTGCATGGCTTCATAGGCCGTGCGCTGCGCATCTTGCATTTTCACCGAACGTATCATCCTCTTGACCGTCAAAATGCTGGCCGCGGACATGCTGAATTCATCTATCCCCATGCCCAACAACAAAAAAGCCAACAAGGGATCAGAGGCCATTTCCCCACAAATGGCCACATGGATGCCTTCATTATGGCCGGCATCAATCGTTTTCTGAATCATTTTTAACACGCCCGGGTGTGCCGGTTCATATAAATGCGCGGTCTTTTCATTGACGCGGTCAACAGCCAAGGTGTATTGGACCAGGTCATTGGTGCCGATGGAAAAAAAATCAGTTTCGCAGGCCAAGGACTCGGCCATCATCACTGCCGCAGGGATTTCAATCATAACGCCGACCTTTAATTGTTCATCAAACGGGATTTTTTCGTCCCTTAATGCAGTCTTGACCTGGTTTAAAATGGCATTCGCCTGACGCAACTCCCCAAGACCGGAGATCATGGGATACATCATCAGAATCCGTCCGTGCACTGAAGCGCGCAAAATGGCCCGCAACTGGGTCTTAAAGATATCCGGACGTTCCAAGCAAAAACGGATGGCGCGGTATCCTAAAAACGGAGACATGTCCCTGGGGATTTGTATGCTCGAAATAAATTTGTCCCCGCCAATATCAAGCGTTCTTATGGTCACGCCAAATGGTGCCACGGCCTCGGCCACCCTGCTATAGGCCTTAAACTGCTCTTCTTCCGTGGGCAGGTCCAGGCGGTTCATGTATAAAAATTCCGTGCGGTAAAGGCCAACTCCCTCGGCCCCGTATTTGCGCACGGCAGGAATTTCCAAAGACAATTCCAAATTGGCCAGGATGGAAATTTTCTTGCCGTCCAAAGTCTCTGCCGGCAAATTCTTTAAATCATCGAGCTTTTCCAAAGACGCGGTGATTTTATGCTGTTCTTTTATATACAATTCCTTAGTTTCCGCGCGGGGATTGATGATCGCCAGGCCCTTTTGTCCGTCGATGATCACATAATCCTGGTTGTTGATCCTAAGTGTTGCGTCTTTTAAACCCACCACCGCGGGGACGCCTAAGGACTTGGCAATGATGGCCGTGTGCGAAGTCCTGCCTCCGATGTCGGTCAAAAAACCTTTGATCTTCTTGTTGTACATGCTCACTGCATCCGAGGGGGACAGCTCATGCGCCACGATAATCAAATCGTCCTGCAAGCTGTCAAGATCATGCAGCTTGCTTTCGTCCATCAAATGTTTTAAGACCCGCTTGCTGATATCGCTGATGTCCGAGGCGCGCTCGCGCAAATATTCATCCGGCATCCTGGCAAAGACCTCGACAAATTTCTTGATGACACCAAGGAAAACATATTCCGCGGAAGTTTTGGTCTCGCGTATGCCGGCAATGACACCGTCGATCAAGGTGGCGTCCTGCAAAACCATCAGATGCGCATCAAAGATCCGTGCTTGCACCGGCCCCATGTCCTGGATGATTTTGGCCTTCAGGGCCTGGACTTCCTGACGGGAATTTTGAATGGCTTCTTCAAAGCGGGCGATTTCGGAATCAATTTCAGACGAAGAAACACAGCGTCTGGGCACGATAAATTCACCTTTATCCAGGATGAACGACGGACCATGGGCTATGCCGGGCGCCGCGGGGATCCCTTTTAAAACGATTTCGCTCATAGGTTCGACAGGCTCACCATTTAGGAAACTAATTCTTCCTCTTGTTTGTTAAAAAATTTTTCAAATTCCGCCATGGCCTCTGGCGCTTGGTCGCCTTCAACGGTGATCTTTAAGACAGTCCCGGCCACCGCCCCTAACATCAAAATCCCCATAATGGACTTGCCGTTGACTTTTTCCTCGCCATGGGCCAAACTCACCGTCACGTCAAATTTCTCAGCCAAACCCACGAAAATGGCCGCCGGGCGCGCATGCAGCCCCTTTTTGTTGACTACGGATATTTCTTTTTCTATTTTACACATGGATTATCTTTTGATGACCCTCTGTGCCTCGATCAATTTTATCAACGCCTGGGTCAATTTTTTGGAATCATGGCGGACATAATCAGCGACACTTAAAAGGTCAGCGGCAACCACCTTGATCCCCATGGCTTTGATGCGCTCGCTGTCCGCGGCCACGGGATAGGCGTTTTCATTGCGGTAACGGTTCAACGCTTCTTCGTTGCTGACAACGGCATCATTGATCAAGCAAGCGTCCACTAATTTTGGGTCGGTATGTTCCAGGAGCACACGCACATGGTCAGACGCGGTAAATCCATCCGTTTCGCCGGTCTGGGTCATCACATTGCAAACATAAATTTTATACGCCCTTGAAGCGGCAATGGCTTCTTTCATGCCATTAATAATCAAATTAGGTAAAATGCTCGTATACAAGCTGCCGGGCCCCATGACGATGATGTCTGCCAAAGCTATGGCCGTCAAGGCATCGTCTGTTGGCATGGCATCTGGGGGGGTCAAAGAAAGGCGCTTGATCGAAGCATTGATCTTGGGGATTTTGGCTTCTCCCTTGGTCTTGCTTCCATCCATGTACTCCGCGATTAAATGAACATTATGCACCGTGGAGGGGATCACCTTACCGCGGATCGCCAATACCTTGCTGGATTCTTCAACCGCTTTTTTAAAGTCACCCTTGGTGATCTGCACCATGGCGGTCAAAAACAAATTCCCAAAATTATGCCCGCGAAGGCCGTCCCCTTCGGCGAAACGATATTGAAAAAGCTCCCCCATCAATGCCGGAGCATCGGCCAAGGCCACCAAACAGTTACGAATATCACCCGGAGCTACGATATTAAATTCCTGGCGCAAACGTCCCGAAGACCCCCCACTGTCGGCCACCGTGACAATGGCTGTTAAATTGGCCGTATATTCTTTTAAGCCCAACAATAAATGCGACAGACCCTGTCCCCCGCCAATGGCCACGACCTTGGGCCCGCGTTCCAAGAAACGGCGCTGATAAAGAATATCAACAATGTCCCTCTCGCGCTGGGGTAAAAAAAGGGTGATAAAAGAAATGATCATCTTCCCCATTCCCAGCACCGAAAACAAAATGCCGCAAAGGATGATGACGATACCAAAATTACTGACAAAAGGATAAGGGTAAGACCAGAAAACAAAACCGATACCGACGATTAAAACGCCGAAGAACGAGGCAAATACCCAGCGTTTGACTTTAATGCCCGGATAAAGCCATTTAAAAAAATTTTGTGCCATGAATTTTGATTAACCGATGCGTGAATCTTCCTGAGAAACAAGATCCATGACATCCTTGGCTGTTTTTGTATTTTTGAGGCTATCGCGGAAAAATTTGTCTTTCAATAGGCGTGAGACGCGCGCAAGCGCTTTTAAATGCGGGCCGGCGGAATCAGAGGGTGCGATTAATAAAAAAAAGATGTGCGCTGGTTCCCCGTCAAGAGAATCAAAATTGATGCCTTTTTTGCTGATCGCCAAAGCCGAAATCAATTGGGAAACAGCGTCTGATTTGGTGTGCGGGATCGCGATCCCTTGGCCTATGGCAGTCGAGCCCAGGGCCTCCCGGGCCATCAAACCTTCCACTATCTTGCTTTTATATTTCTTTTCAATGATCCCGCCCTCAACTAGCATCGTTACCATTTCAACGATGACATCCATCTTCGTATCAGATTTTAAATCAGTGCACACCGCTTCTTTGCGCAAAAACTCGCTGATTTTCATGGATCCTCCCCAAAAAATGTTTGGAGCGGCGGACCGGGCTTGAACCGGTGACATCCACCTTGGCAAGGTGGCATTCTACCAACTGAATTACCGCCGCGTCATGCATTCAAATGGACTTCAATGGGCGGGAGAGGACTTGAACCTCCACGGGTTTCCCCACATGCTCCTAAGGCATGCGCGTCTGCCATTCCGCCACCCGCCCAGCTTTCCTAAAAAATAAGAAGGTAGGCGGTCTTAGATCACTCCTGAAAAAATGATGGTGACCCACCCGCGACTCGAACGCGGTACCCCTACATTAAAAGTGTAGTGCTCTACCAGGGTGAGCTAGTGGGTCCAAATTCCCTATTCCTTGCTCCTTAGACGCTTTATTTTATACTTCGCGTAATTCCTTCGACTTTCGCTCCAGCAGAGCATCTATCTCTTTGATGAATCGGTCGGTCATCTTCTGCACTTCTTCTTCGCCTTTAAACTTATCATCCTTGCTGACGTGACCTTCACCTTCCATCTTCTTGATCTTTTCGTTGGCATCGCGGCGGATGGAACGCAGGGTGACGCGCCCGCGCTCAGCCATGTCTTTGCATAGCTTAATGAACTCTTCCCGGCGTTCGGTAGAAAGCGGCGGAAAAACCAGGCGGATCATTTTGCCGTCGTTGCTGGGTGTTATGCCCAATTTGGAATTCATGATGGCCGCTTCAATGTCCTTAATGGCATTGGCGTCCCATGGTTGGACCAGGATCTGGCGCGGGTCAGGAGAAGAAACTGCGGCCAACTGCTTGATAGGGGTTGAAGTCTCATAATAATTGATATGCATGTCCTCAACCAAGGCAGGTTGTGCCCTTCCTGTGCGGACCTCGGAAAACTCGCGCATGGTCGTTTCCATGGTCTTTTTCATCTTGGCTTCCGTTTCTTTTAAGATCTCCTTGACTGACATAAACTCCCCCCTACCCCTATCGAACGATGGTGCCGATTTCTTCGCCGTAAATGGCCTTTTTGATGTTCCCCTTCTGCAACAGGTTAAACACAATGATAGGCAGGCCATTGTCCATGCACATGCTGATGGCGGTGGCGTCCATCACTTTTAAATCTTTCTTTAAAACATCAATGAATTTCAAATGCTTAAATTTTTTAGCGTCTTTGTTTTTGACGGGATCGGATGAATAAACACCGTCGACCTTGGTTGCCTTCATGATCACGTCGCAACCAATCTCAGTGGCGCGCAAAGCTGCCGCCGTATCGGTCGTAAAATATGGGTTGCCCGTGCCGGCCACAAAAATGACCACCCGGCGTTTCTCGAGATGGCGGATGGCACGGCGCAAAATATACGGTTCGGCAATGGCATGCATTTGAATGGCTGTCATCACCCTTGTTTGCACGCCGATCTGCTCGAGCGCGTTTTGCAAGGCCAGTCCGTTCATGACGGTGGCCAGCATGCCCATATAATCAGCCACGGAACGGTCCAGACCAAAACGTTTGCTTTCTACCTGCCCTCGGAAAATATTGCCGCCACCGACAACCAGCGCTATTTCCACACCTGCCTCATGCACTTCTTTGATTTCACGGGCCAAGGAAGCGCACATTTCCGCGTCAATGCCGTGCAAAAGACGCCCCAGCAAGGCTTCTCCGCTTAATTTCAGCAATACTCTTTTATAGACGGGTGATTTATTCAAAAAAGAACCTCCGCGGTTTTTACTCCCCTACTTTATAACGCACGAAACGTCCCACTATAATATTTTCACCGATCTTGGCAACCAACTCATTTAACATATCCTGAATGTTTTTAGTCGGGTCCTTGACAAAGCCTTGGTCTAAAAGACAATTGGCCTTGATATAAGCTTCTTTGTCTGCTTCTTTAGCCAATACAACTTCCGGGATATTTTCTCTTTTAATATATTTTGGATTTGAAGCTGCTATATGGATGGCCAAATCACGCGTGAATTTGCAGAAATCTTCGCTGCGGGCCACGAAATCTGTTTCGCAATTGACTTCCACCATAGCGCCAATTTTGTTGCCATTATGAATATACGCTTCCACACGGCCTTCCTTGGCCATACGGTCACTTTTTTTAGCAGCCATTTCCAACCCGCGTTTGCGCAACAGTTCCTTGGCCTTATTAAAATCGCCCTTGGCTTCTTCCAGGGCTTTTTTACAATCAATGATACCGCAGCCGGTTTCTTCCCTGAGGCGCTTAATATCATCCGCTGTTGCTGCCATCATATGGTCACTTCCTGGGCTCGGACCTCTTGCTGCACCTTCTTGCCTGCCAAATATTCTCGACGGCCTTCGATCACGCTATCAACCATCAAGCCGGTGATGAATTTAATGGATTTGACAGCATCATCATTGCCCGGGATGGGAAATTGGATCAGGTCAGGATCGGAATTAGTGTCTATAAGGCCAAAGACCGGAATGCCCAACCGGTTGGCCTCAGCCACGGCAATTTCTTCCTTTTTGGTGTCCACGATAAAAATACCCTGAGGGATCACCGGCATTTCACGGATACCACCCAAATCACGGATCAAGCGCTCTTTTTCTTTCATTAACAGGGAGGCCTCTTTTTTAGTGAGTCGGCCGACGGTGCCATTGTTTTCCATCTTTTCTATATCGACCAATTTCCTCACGGACTTCTTGACGGTCTCCAAATTGGTCAATAGCCCGCCCATCCAGCGGTTCTTGACATAATACATTTCACAGCGTAAAGCTTCTTCCTCAATGACCTGCTGGGCCTGTTTCTTGGTGCCCACAAAAAGGATTTTGCCTCCGCGGGCTGCAATGTCACGGATGGCGTCGATGGCGGCATTGAGCCGATCCACCGTCTTTTCAAGGTCAATAATATAAATGCCGCCGCGTTCCCCGAATATAAATCTTTTCATCTTGGGGTTCCAGCGACGGCTTTGATGACCGAAATGCACACCTGCTTCCAACAGCTTCTTGATCAATTCCGTTGCCATAATCGTTTGCTTCCTCTCTGCTGCGTCCCTCCGGCAGATTGTTTCCACAATCAGGTCAAGGCGGGACTTTTCGTTTTGACCGGCCTTTGATTTGGACCTCATGCCCTCAAAGGTTCGGTTTTTTAAGTTAAATTGACCTTTTACTATAACAAAGCTTTATATTTTTGCAATGAAATTTTCGCCGGATGTGCGAAATTGGGTCTCATAAAGCCTGCGGTATAAAGGGCATGAAAACAACAAATCATCATGGCGGCCCACCCCAACCATTTTCCCATGTTCCAGCACCACAATTTTATCGGCTTTCATAATGGTTGACAAACGGTGGGCAATGGCAATGACGGTGCGCCCCAGCATCAGCTTGTCGAGGGCTTCCTGCACGTATTTCTCCGACTCCGAATCCAGCTGGGAAGTCGCTTCATCCAATATCAAAATGGGAGGGTTCTTTAAAATCGCTCGGGCGATCGTCAGGCGCTGCTTCTCTCCCCCGGAAAGCCTGAAACCCCTGTCTCCGACGAAGGTATCGTAACCCTTAGGCATTTTTTCAATGAATTTATCGGCAAATGCCATTTGAGCGACATCGCGGATTTGGTCCATGGTCACATCAAAGGTGCCGTAGGCAATATTATTTTTGACCGAATCGTTAAAAAGGATCGCTTCCTGGGTCACAATGCCCACCTGGCCGCGTAAAGATTTAAATGAAGCGTCCTTGACATCCACCCCGTCGAATAAAATACGCCCCTGGGTAACATCATAAAATCGCGGTATCAGATTAACCAAGGTGGACTTGCCAGAACCCGTAGGGCCTACCATGGCCACCAATTCCCCTTTTTTGATAATCAAATTTATGTCTTGTAAAACATTGCCGGAGCTCACATCGTAATAAAAACTGACCCCCTCGATGGCGATTTTATCCTTAAATGTATCCAATTCACGAGCTTCGGGTTTTTCGATAACCGTAGGTTTAGTTTCCAACACTTCATATATGCGTACATTGGCAGCCAAAGCTACCTGGATAATCGTTTGCACGTTGGCCATACGTTTAATGGGACGTATGACCTGAAGGATTGAAGCGAAAAATAGCATTAAAACACCACTGGACATATGGCCTTTCAATACCTCTTTGCCTAGGACCCAATAAATAGCCACCCCGCAAAGGGCGCCCACCATTTCCGTAATAGGCCCCATAAGAATCAGATTACGGATGGTTTTCATGCGTAATTTATAATAATTAAAATTATGCTGCCAGAAACGTTGGATCTCGTATTTTTCCGTGCCAAATGCTTTGAGGATGCGTACGCCCAATATCGTCTCCATCAAATGCGAATTAATGTCAGCCATTTTTTCCTGAGTATTTTTGGCAAATTTACGTAATTTTTTGCTGATTAAAACCATAGGCCATCCGATGCAAGGAAACATCAAAAAGACAACCAAGGTACCTTTGGTATTCATCATAAAAGAAATGACTAAAAAGACGATGATTAAAACCGGCTGTTTAAATAAATCGGTTACGGCATAGGATATCGCGTTTTCAATGGTACCGACATCATTGGTAATGCGGGAAACCAACTCACCGGTTCGCTTGCGACTGAAATAATCCAGAGACAAAGTCTGGATCCGCTCAAAAAGCTTGGAACGCACATCACGCATAACCGCTTGGGCAATGTCATTCATAAGATAATCTGACCAAAACACAACCACCTGTTTCACGCCAAAAAGGATTATAAAACCCAAAGGGATCATCCAAAATAATGCATGAACATCCATGCCATTGACTTTATCAATGAAATGGGAAAGAAAATCAGGGACTTTATTAGGAATAATAATTTTCTTATTATTAAAAATGCGGTCAAATACCAGGGGAATAAAGGACAGCTGTACCCCTTCAAACAACGAAGAAAAAATGATAAAAATGATGGCCACACCAAAGCGTCCCTCATGGCCCTTTAGAAACCTCAATAATTTTAAATAATTTTTCATGGGAATTTGTAATTTAACATGATGTTTGTCATTTGTCGAGGGGTTTTTGGCGGGCGTGGCGGGCGGACCGTTTCTGCCTAACTCTTTATCAGTTCGGAGTTTCCGGTTCACCTATTCTTCTTCTACACCAACAATCAAAACGACTAGCAATAAACCTCTTGTTGAAATCAAACGCATAGAATTCCTATTTTATAGAATAGTTGGATTGTTTTTGCCATCTTAAAATTCCACGCCCAGCCTCACGCCGGCCTCAATGGAATGATTGGCAGGTTCATAACCAGTAACTTGAAAAAGGCTGCCCGTGGCAGTGACTGTATTTGACTTCTTGACATTCCAATAACGAACATACGGTGAAACTACGTAATTAAACCTATCTCCTTTTTTAATAATATCAAAAGAGCCGCGGATACCGTAACCGCTTTTTTGATCGTTGGTGATATCTGGTAATCCCTGGATATTGCTCAAATAACTTTTTTGCCAGCCATGGATAAAAATATCATATTCCGTGGTAAAACCAAATTTCCAGCCAGGCACGGCTTCTGTGGAGAGCTCAAAACCCACCGGCAAATACAAATACTGAGAAAAGCGGTCATAACCCAGCGCCCCTATAGAAGAAACTTTGTTCTTGAGATGGTCAAATAAAAACCGGTAACCCACGCCAAAATATGGAGTTACTTTAAGTTGGGGCATCAAATTAAAATCATGGCCGGCCCATAATCTCGGCTCCCCCATCCAATCACTGATATTATTAATCTTGCCGGAACCTTTATAATCAACATTGCTATAATCAACGTGGCCGTCTAAATGCCAGACATCTAAAATAGGCATGTCCAGGCGATAATCGTAAGCTCCATATAAACCGAATACAGGGCCGCTTTCCCTGACGCCGAGACTTGGTTCTCTGTAGGTTATGTCAGCGAATTCCAAACCGAGATTATAATTTTCCACGGGGATCATGGCTGGCAAATTATCTGCCCTTGCAATGCCTGCAAAAATGATGGAACTGATAAAATATAATGCGATTTTTGTTTTCATCATGGTTCTCCTTGGTTTTATGTCCCAGAAAAATAACCGGTCCGCTTATTTCTACTTTGTCAAAAATAGACAAACCGCAGCCTAGGGCTTTATCAATTCACGCTTTTAGCGGTATACCGGCGCGGCCGGCGGGAACTGCAAAAGGAAATGTTTTTGTACTTTTGTGAATTAATAAAAATGTAACATGTATTTGATTATTTGTCGAGTTTAGTTATGTATCAAAATTTTGTTCCTTCCAGCATCTTTGGTGATTGACATTCCTCGAGGGCTTTGTTATTGTTGATACCATGCGTAAATTAAATATTGCTTTAATCGGCTGCGGCTTCTTGGGTCAGCGCCATTTAAAGACCCTTCATGCCCTTAAAGCAAAAGCTAATATAGTAGCCATTTGTGATCATCACTTGGAACACGCCAAAGCCCTTGGCCGCCAATACCACGTGCCGATCGTCCGGGATTATCGTGAAATGACAGGACAGATCGACGCGGTCAGCATATGCACGCCCACCATCACCCATTTTGAAATTGCATCCTTTTTTCTCAATAAGGGCATTCATACATTTGTGGAAAAACCCATTACCTACAGTTTAGAAGAAGCTGATGAGCTTATTAAATTATCGGAGAGAAAAAACCTCAAATTACAAATCGGGCATGTGGAACGCTTTAACAGCGCTTTCACCACCATTGAACCCATTGCCCAAAATCCTTTGTTTATCGAATGCCACCGTCTGAATCTATTCCCCAACCGGTCGCTGGACATCGGTGTGGTCATGGACGTGATGATCCATGATATTGATATTGTCCTGGGATTGGTGAAATCCCCCATCAAAGACATACAAGCCGTGGGCATCAATGTTCTGACGGATAAAGAAGATATTGCCAATGCCCGCCTGACCTTTGCCAATGGCTGTGTATGCAATATCACCGCCAGCCGGATATCACCGGAGGTGACCCGTAAAATCCGGCTGTTTACTAAAAACGCGTATATCTCCCTGGATTATGCCAAGCAAGAAGCCAGTATTTACAGCAAGGATGAGCGCGGCATCCATAAGCGCAACATCCCCATTGAAAAAGAAGAACCCCTTAAAAAAGAACTAGAGCATTTTTTAGACTGTGTCCGCGAAGACCAAAGGCCTAAGGTTTCAGGCACAGAAGGCCGTGAGGCCCTGAAGGTGGCTTTGGACATCACCCAAAAAATATGGGAACATCGCCAAAACGTATTATGATCATAGCAGGTGAAGCTTCTGGCGATATGCGCGCCGCGGGGCTGGCCCGTGCTTTAAAAGAACTTGACCCTGGCCTTAGGCTTACCGGTATCGGCGGCCAATACATGAAGGCCGCCGGCGTTGAATGTTTTGCGGACATCACCGAGCTTGCGGTGATCGGCTTTGCCGAGGTCATCAAGAATTTAGGCCGCATCAAAAAAGTGTTCGACCAAACTTTAAAACAAATCGATACCACCCTTCCTGATGGCGTCATCCTGGTGGATTACCCCGGTTTCAATCTGCGCCTGGCCCGTGAAATAAAAAAACGAAGCGTAAAAATCATCTATTACGTCTCGCCCCAAGTTTGGGCCTGGAGAGAAAAAAGGGTAATAAAGATCAAAAAATTAGTTGACCGTATGATCGTCTTATTTCCTTTTGAAAAGGACATTTACGGCAAATACGGAATGAAGGTAGATTATGTGGGGCATCCTTTAATCGATGAGATCATCGTAGATAGAAACCAAACGGAAGTATTGAAAGCCATGGGGCTTTCCGCCAGCAAAACCACCATAGGTCTTATGCCCGGCTCGCGCGTCAAAGAAATTGAACGCCATCTGCCCTGCATGCTTGAAGCTGCCCAAATACTTTTTAAACAAAATAAAGAACGCCAGTTCATTTTACTCAAAAGCTCCTCTGTCCCTTTAAAACTCATTTCCACTGTCATTGCGAGAAGCGCAGTTCAGCGCAGCGAAGCGACGAAGCAATCTCTTCCCATGAAAATCTACGACGGCCCCACCTACGACGGGATCAATGCATTGGACGCTGTGATCGTGGCCTCCGGCACCGCCACCCTGGAATGTGCCCTTCTTAAAAAACCAATGGTGATCATCTATAAAACCTCGTGGCTGACTTATTTTTTAGCCAAGGCCCTCATCAAGATCCCCTATATCGGTTTAGTCAATGTTGTGGCTGGAAAAAAAGTAGCGGAAGAATTGATCCAAAATGATGCCACTGCCGGCCATATAGCCAACTCTATAGAAGCTGCCTTGCACAATCCGCATATCGTTGATGAATTAGCTGCAGTTAAAACTTCTCTGGGCGAACCCGGCGCCAGCCTGCGCGCGGCAAAAATAGTGCTTCAATGCCTTAGCGGTCCCCATTAGTAGAAATGCGCATTTCGTAAAAAGAGCGAATCAAAAAAAACAAGGCAATGGCAAAAAAGACAACGGCCAGGACAATGTCCGCGGCCCTGCTCAAGGTGATAGCGATCTCGATGGACAAAAGGCCAAACAGGGTAGTGAATTTAATAATAGGATTGATGGCGACTGCGGAAGTGTCCTTAAAAGGGTCCCCTACCGTGTCTCCGGTGACAACTGCCTCATGAAGCGCTGTTCCCTTGTCATGTGATGCCAATTCCACGATTTTCTTGGCATTGTCCCAGGCCCCGCCGGCATTGGCCATGAACATGGCCTGAAAAAAACCAAAAAGGGCAATAGCGATCAGGTATCCTATGAAAAAATACGGCTCCAGGCAGGCGAAAGACAGGGTCATGAAAAGCACTGTCACGAAAATATTGACCAGGCCTTTCTGGGCAAATAAGGTGCAAATCTCCACCACCTTAGCACTGTCTTCGATGGAAGACCTGCCGGCACGGTCCAGCTTGATATTTTCCTTGATATAGTGCACCGTATGGTAGGCACCCTTGGTCACTGCCTGGATCGAGGCACCGCAAAACCAATAGATCATGCCTCCCCCGCACAAAAGCCCCAACAAAAAAGGAGGATACAGCACGGACAGATTTTCCAAATGCACGGTCAGACCGTGCGTCAGGATCATGATGATGGAAAAGATCATGGTCGTGGCGCCCACCACGGCAGTCCCTATCAACACAGGTTTGGCCGTTGCTTTGAACGTGTTGCCTGCCCCATCATTGGCCTCCAGATGGTGTTTGGCCATCTCGAAATCCGGCGTAAAGCCATAATCAGCCTTGATTTCATTTTTTATATTCGGCAGCGATTCGATCAGGGAAAGTTCATAAATGGACTGCGCGTTATCGGAAACCGGCCCATAGGAATCAACGGCAATGGTCACCGGCGCCATGCCCAAAAAACCAAAAGCCACCAGCCCAAAGGCAAACACCGCCGGAGCGATCATGATGGCATTCAGGCCCAATAAGCTCACCAAAAAACCCAACGCCATCAAGGCCGCAATGATCAAACCCATCCAGTAAGCGCTGTAATTTCCTGCGACCAAGCCTGAGAGGATATTAAGCGATGCCCCTCCTTTTTTGGAGCATTCAAGGATATTTTTGACGAAATCCGAATTCATGGAAGTAAACTTTTTGACCCCCTCGGGAATGACGGCGCCTGCCAGGATGCCGCAGCTGATGATGCTGGCAAGTTTCCACCAGAAGCTGCCGTCACCCAAACCCGGTATAAGGACATAGGAGGCCCCAAAAACGATGATCACCGAGACAATCGAGGTGATCCACACCAAGGATGTCAACGGGCCTTCAAAATCCATCCGAAGGGCGTCCCTGTAACGCCTTTTGGCAAAGAACCGGTTGACCTCATAAGAAATGCCGCTGGCAGGGATCATCATCAAGCCGATGGAAAAAACCCACACTAAAAGCTGTGCCTGGATCAAAGGATCTTTAACTGCCAAAAGTATAAATGAGATCAAGGCCACACTGGTGACGCCGTATGTTTCAAAGCCGTCGGCCGTGGGGCCGACGGAATCTCCGGCATTATCTCCCACACAATCGGCGATCACCCCGGGATTGCGTGCGTCGTCTTCCTTGATCTTAAAAACAATCTTCATCAGGTCAGCGCTGATGTCAGCGATCTTGGTAAAGATGCCGCCGGCCACCCTCAAGACCAGGGCGCCTAAGGATTCGCCGATGGCAAAACCAATAAAACAAGGGCCGGCATAATCACGGTCGATAAAAAGGATGATGCCCAACATGACAAAAAGCTCGATACTGATCAGAAGCATGCCGATGCTCATGCCTGCTTGTGAAGGAATGGAAAAAACAGGAAAAGGTTTGCCTCGCAGGCTTGCGAAAGCGCAGCGTGAATTGGCCAGGGTATTGATCCTCATGCCGAACCATGCGACACCATAGCTTCCGGCAATACCTAAAAAACTGCAGGCTAAAATAAGGATGACCTTAACAGCGTCGAAATGGCGCAGCCAGCCAAAATATCCTGCAATGACAGCACCGATCAAGACTTCCAAAAGGAGCAAAAACTTACCCTGGGTGATCAGATACGCTTTGCAGGTCGTATAAATGAGCTGGGAGATCTCTTCCATGCTTTTATGCACCGGCAATTTTTTCAATCGGCCATACTGAAACATCCCAAAAAAAGCGCCAAAAATACAGACGATCATGCCCAGCATCAAAAATGCATGGCCATTTAAATTAAAAATAACGGGGACAGTAGACAGGTCCGGGACTTTTAGGTCTGCTTCTTGTGTCATTTAGAAATTCTCCGATGTTTGTTAAAATTACCTTTTATCTTAAAAATTTCTCAAGATGAGCGATGATGTCTTGGGTCTGGCTCAAATCTTTGCGCATTTGACCGGCATCACGGTCAAGACCGGCGAAACAGACTAAATCTGCTTCTTCCAATATGGTTTTGACTTGTGCGATATGGGTTTCATCCAGTTTTGCAGTTTTTAAATGGCTTAAAATTTCTTCCATGCTCAAGGCCGCTGAAGATTGATGCCATTTATTGGCCAAATAATCCCGTAAAACCTTGGATAAAAGCCCGTAAAAATCTTTGGTCTTGGCATTTGAAATATACCCTTCTGCTTGGCCCAATCCTTGCGTGGCTTCTCTGAGGGCTTTGAGCCTGCGGGCATATGCAGGGTCATGCACAAGACGATCTTGAAACCTACGCCATAGGTAATTTGAAATTCCTGCCGCGAAAATTAACAACAAACCAGCCCAAAACCAAATAGAAGAAAAAAGTTTCTTTAAAATATGGCGGACATTATTTAGCATTTTCCCAAAAGAAAACGGATTGGCCCCCAGCGTCTCCCTGCTCACGTCAGAAAATCCCACTGCCTTAAAATCCTGGTCAGGATTGGGTGCCGTGACCTGGATGGGAAAAGGCCCTTGGGTGATTGTTTTATAATCTTTAATCGATGGATCAAAATAAGAAAAACTTAAAATCGGCACTTCCTTGATGCTTGCGGACATTGGAATGATCACTGTATCAGCTGTCTTTTCACCTCCCACATCCTTGATTTGAGGTCCATAGGACTTAAAACCAGGAGCTCGAAATACTGGCATTTTCAAACTCTTAAAATTACCGCTGCCTGTGATAGCCATCTTCAAGGTCAAGGGATCACCGGCCTTGACCTGCAAGGGAGAAACATTGGCTTGAAAATCAAATTGGCCGATTGAGCCCGAAAAATCTTTGGGACGATTGCCCTGCGGCAAAGAGGCAACATGCAATGTGAGGGGTTGGGAGGTCACGGTCACGGGCCGGGTGGCATAGGAATCAAAAAAATTACTAAAACCATTTGACCCGAATAAACTATTGTCCTGGTTAAAAGGGTTTTCCTGACCGGTCTTATAAATAACATTGCCCTGGATTTGTACCGGACCTAAGACCAGATCACCCGGATGGCTGGGGTAAATAAAGGACTTATACTCGATGATATCATATTTGATCCCGTCAACCACTTGTTCGTAGGGTTGTGACGCCTGGAAAGGATCGACGATAAACCCCGGCGCTTCAAATTGGGTCAATTGAATGTCACGCATGGACACATTGTTCACTAAAAGTTTGATGTCTAATCCCACACGTTCATTCAAAAACGCTTCGCGTTTCTCCAAATAAACCATGATTTTAATTTTATCCTTGAGACTTTCAGTGGTGGGGCCTTGATTAACATGGGATGCCCCATTGGAAGCCTGTGCCTGGGTAGAGCTTTCAAAAACTTCAACATCAATAGGTTTGGTTGTATATGTCTGCCCGGCGATGGTGGCACTAATGGGCGGGATTTGAAACCGGCCGACCTTATTGGGAAATAAATTATAAATAAAAGACCGTTCGCTGTGGTAGTCACCGTTGACAATAGATATGCTGGTTGAAGGGCCCAGGTATTTGGCGGAGAATCCATCCAAGGTCGGCAAACTGATGGGGTCTAAATTTTGGTTAATGCCGGTAAAGGTCAGGGTCAGCTGCAAGGCTTCATCCAAGGACACCCGTGGCGAATTGACCGTGGCCTCAAAGGTTATCGGCTCAGCCCTTAAAATCCCGCTAGTGGCCATCAATATAAAAAAACATAAAATAAATTTCTTCATAATATCAATCCCTATCATCGGGTCCTGTCTCGGACTTGATGTTAACGTGCTCCTCTTGGCGAATGGCAACCCTATCAGCGGCCAGCAAGCTGGTTGACCTTAACAGATGACTTTAGCGGTTGCCGTGCGCTCGTTAACATCAATTCCGAGCCACCCGCTGATATTATTCTTCATAAAACTATTGACACTATCCACCAGATGATACGTTATTTTTTTGTTACCAATCCTTTAATACCGGTCTTTCATCTATTTTTTTAGGCATATAATTTAAAAGTTTCTTTGGCTCTTCATTTTCTTGATACTCTTCCAATAAATCTTCAGATTGCTTGCGATCCAGCTCTTTTTGGTCCTCCTGTGCCTGGGCCTGGGCATTTTTTTGCTTCTGTTCTTTAGATCCAGGTGAGGATTGCTGTTTTTTTTGCTCTTTCGATTTATTTTGCTGGGACTGTTGGTCCTGTTGGGATAGCTGTTTCTCCTGTTGGTTTTGTTGGCCCTGCTTATGCTGTTGACTCTGCTGGTTTTGTTGGTTCTGCTGCTGTTTTTTTTGGTCCTGTTGCTGTTGTTGGTTTTGTTGCCGTTGCTGCTGTTGTTTTTTCTTTTTTAATCGCTCAATTTCCTTTTTAACAAAATCCTGGTTAAATAATGCGTCCTGGTCTTTGGGGTCAACGGCTATGGTCTGCCCATAATGCCCTAAAGCTTCTTGCAGGGACTTGACGGCGCCATCAACATCGGTATTTTCCTTTTGTATGCCTGACTTGTAAAGAGTATTTCCTAAATTATACTGCGCCTTGGGCCTAATGTTAATATTTTTATCTTGGGCAGCTTGCTGTAAATACCCTAAGGCCTTTGCATAATCTCCCCTTTTATAATAGGCAGTCCCTAAATCATATTTAACGACCGCAGACTTATCATCTTTATCCGAGGCCTTTTGATAAAGCTTAAGAGCATCATCGAATTGCCCATGCTTGTAAAAATCATTGGCCTTATTGACTTCGCCCACGACAGATGCCCATGTCGAAGGCATTAAAACAAACATTAGGAACATGGTTAAAAAAATATTATACATTGATTTTTCTTCGTGTTGGAATCAAGGTCTCTGCAAGTAAAAAAGCAATCGCCATCGCCAGCGGCCACTGGAAACGTTCATCATATTGTTTGGCCAGCTTTTCTTGCTCGTCATGTTTTTTTAATTTCGACAATTGCTTGTCGTATAAATAATCCAATCCAAATTGCGCCCCTCCGCTGCGGACATAGGCCCCGCCGGTAATATAAGCAATTTGTTGCAGCAAATTTTCATTCAAATGAGACTTGACCACATTGCCATCCTTGTCTTTGAGGAATTCCGTTTGCCCATCCGCATTGGTCACCTGGATCAAGTCCCCTTCCTTGGTGCCTACCCCCACCGTAAAAATCCGCACCACCTTGTCACGGGCCCGACGGGCCGCAGTTACGGCATCGCCCTCCTCATCTTCCCCGTCCGTCACTAAGACAACCGCTTTATCAGAATCCACCCTTCCTCGATAGGCCTGGACAGCTTCATCAATGGCCTGGGACATATTGGTGCCCCCACGCGGGACGGAGTCTGTGCTTAGATCATCCAGGCTCAATAAAAACCCATTATAGTCAAAAGTCAAAGGGCACATCACCATCGCGTCCCCCGCAAAAGCAATCAGGCCTACATGGTCAGAGCCGTCTAATTTCATCACCAAATCTTTGATGGCCAATTTAGTCCGCTCAAGGCGGGAGGGTTTGACATCCTGGGTCAACATGCTTTTTGAGACATCGATCACGACCATGATATCCAATCCATGCCGATTGATGGGGCGTATATGAAATCCCCATTGGGGACGGCTTAATGCGGCGACCATGAAAACAAAAGAAGCCATCACCAAAATGGCTTTTAACCTGTATGTCTTCTTGCTTGTCCCTTGGGCCAATTCTTCATGCAAATGCTCTTTCGCAAAACGCGACATCATCTTGCACCGGTGTTGATAAAACAAATGTAAACCAGCGGCTATCAAAGGTAGTAGCCAGAGCAAATGCCAGGCCTGGGGGTTGGCGAAAATCATGGGATTTTTAAAAACACGCTGTTGGTTAAGATTATTTCCAATGCCAAAAAGCCAAGGGCCGCAGAAACAAAATACCAAAATAGCGGCTCATATTGTTTATACCCCTTTTCTTCGATCTTGGTTTTTTCAAGCTTATCGATCTCATCGTATATATGGCGCAGGGATTCGGTGTCCGCAGCCCGAAAATACTCTCCTCCAGTCATGTCCGCTATTTTTTTAAGGGTGTCCTCGTCCAAGTCAAACTGTGCTTGCTCATAACGTTTGTTGCCAAATTCATCCGTGTATGGAAACGGCACGATACCCGTGGTGCCGGCGCCTATCGTGTAAATTTTTACACCCAAGGCCTGGGCCATTTTGGCCGCATCCAGCGGCTGGATCTTGCCGGAATTGTTGACCCCGTCTGTTAAAAGCACAATGACCCTGGATTTGGCCTTGCTGTTTTTTAACCGCAATAAAGAAGTGGCGATCCCGGAACCGATGGCGGTAGCATCCTCAATGACACCGATGCGGACCTGATGCAAATTCTCCAACAACCATGCATGGTCGCTGGTCAAGGGGCACACCGTGTACGCCTGGGAGCCAAAAACGATCAGACCCAGCCGATCATCTGGACGCTGTATGACAAAGTTTTCAACCGTGCTCTTGATAATATCCAAACGGCTGATCCTTTGAGCATTAATCACATAATCCTCGGCAGACATGCTGCCGGAAACATCCAGCGCCAAAACAATGTCAATGCCTTCGGTAGCCAGCTTAGACTGGGCCAAAAGTTTTCGAGGGCCGGCCAAAGCAATCACTAATAAAATCAATACCAAAATCCTTAAAGTCCAGGGCAAAAAATTCCATCGGACCCGCCAAGTCATCCCTAACTGGCGCACCAAGGACAAAGAAGGAAACCTGAAAGAAGCCCTTTCCTGCTTTCTGCGCTGATACCAAAACAGCGCCAGCAGCAATGGGACCAAAGCCAAAACCAAGGGTGTCTTAAACTCGGGTATCATCCACCAGCCTTTTGGCTAAATCAAAATTTTCCAACGCCTCTTTGAGGGTTGGGGCGTATTTCGCGAATTTAACCATGTCACAGGAATTTAAAAAATCTTTCAAAGCGATTTTTTGGGTTTCATTTAAATGGCCGCTTATCCCTAAATAGTACAAAAATTCTTCAGTAGTCATGTGGGGCGCGTGGATATTAAAACGGTTTTCCATATAATGGCGCGCGATATCAGACACCCGCGTAAAAAATTCTTTAAAAAGCCCTTGGTCCAACAGGTTTTCCCGGCGCAAGGCTTCGAGTTGTTGATACGCCTTTTCCCAGGCCGGCAATTGGGGGGTCTGTGGTTTGAGGGACCCTCGATGGGATTTTTTGTAACGGAGCAAGAAATAAATACCGGCGGCAACAGCGAGCAAGACCAGCAAAAGCCACAACACCCACCAAAAATCAGGCAAACCAACAGGTGGTTTTACATCTCTAATATCGTTCATAAATTAAGATTCCCGCTTTCGCGGGAATGACACAGGGTGAAAATTTTTATCTTGCCAAACGATGACGCCTTTTAGCAAAAAAGGCCACCAAGGCGCTGGTGTAGGGCACGTCCGTTGAAAGATCGATATGGTCAATGCCTATAGTATCGAATAAACGGCAGCGGTTTTTAATGAAACCAACCGCCTTGGCATGATATTCCCGGCGCAAGAGCTCATTGGAAGTATCAACAATTAATTGAGTACCTGATTCCGCGTCTGTCAGTTCGACCATGGCGCAATCCGGCAAATCAATTTCCCTGGGGTCTGTCAGGGTGATCGCAATCAAATCATGGTGTTGGTTGGCAATCCGCATGGATTTGCGCAAGTCCACAAAATCAGCATTTGAATCCAAGAAATCAGAAATGATAAAGACCGTTGACTTACGGCGGATCACCTTGGTAAGAAATTCCAGCACCTTGGGCAAATCCGTGGCCTTGGCACGGGGCCTAAAATATAAAATCTCACGGATGACCCGCAGCACATGGGCCTTGCCCTTTTTAGGCGGTATAAAAAGCTCTGGTTCGTCAGTAAACATCAAGAGCCCGACCTTGTCATTGTTACGGATGGCGGCAAATGCCAAGACCGCAGCGATTTGGGCGGCCAATTTATTTTTCATTTGATGGGTCGAGGCAAAATGCACCGACGCGGAGGCATCCACCAGGACCATGACGGTAAGCTCACGCTCTTCCACGTATTTTTTGACATGGGCAAACCCGGTGCGGGCAGTGACGTTCCAGTCGATGGAGCGGATGTCATCACCGGGCTGGTACTCACGCACTTCATCAAACTCCATACCTCGCCCCTTAAAAACGCTGTGATAAGCGCCCGCAAACACATCGGTGACCAAACGGTTGGTGGTAATGTCAATGCGCAGGATTTTCTCGAGAATTTCTTTGGGGAGCATGGTTTTTTTGAAAAATTTTACTTTTTATTTTCAACATAAAACTTCACTAAAACATTGACGCGTTTCAAAAGGTCCTGGGTCATGTTGTCCCTGGGACGGCCGGAAATGGTCCTTTTTGAGCGCCCGGCAATGATTTCATCCAGCTCGCTGATGATCCGCCCAATGCCGCCGACCATGTTATTAGAGATGACAAACGCCACCACCAATGACAGTAAATAAAACATGCACATCAAAAAAATCAACCATGCGGAATATTTATTGACCAATATTTCCAAGTTTGGAAACGATGTGTGTAATATTTTATTGGAAATGACGGGGTTACCGATAAAGACAACAGAAATAAAAGACATAAAAATCAATACCGTAGGGAAAAACGTAAGAAGGACCATGGTGGTCTGGTATTTATTGGCTGTTTTGAAAATGTCTTTTTGTTTTTTGATGGAGCTATCCGTTACCATGGCATCTCCTTTTTTAAATGGGTCCGGTTTTTTTATGACCCATAATATTTATAATGATTGGAAGGAACCATACCCATAAATGGTACGGTTACCCACTTGGTCCCGGCATAGTTCAAATCCTGACAGATGATCGCCCAGATCAATGCGGTGCCCCGCGCAATCAAATGAAACTTGAGGGAAAGGTTTTGAGTTGTATACCGGATTTCTCTGGGCGTCCACCTTGATGGCATTAATGACACAAGAACTGCTCCCGGGAATGTGCGCGTCAATATCAAACCTAAAATTAGGGCTTTGATAGGAATCCGTAAGATAGAGATCGTTCTGCTTGTCCAACATTCTTTGTTTGCACGATGCACAGTCTCTCCCTGAAATAATGCAAGCGTCAATATTATTGGCGATCATGTTTAATTTAATGCTAGCTTCCTGCACATTGGAAAATTTTATCCATTGAAAATACGCCGATACATCAAAGACCATCAAGAAAACGGTTGTTATCAATAGGACAAGGAATTGAAGCAGTATCAAAAACGGATAAAACTCAATAAGTGAAAAACCCTTCTCATCTCCAAGAACCTTGTTTTTCATTTTCATTGACTATTAAATGTTCCTTAGATTTTCTTACGGCACTTCTACTTCGTCTAAAATACGTTTGACCAAGTCTTCCGATGATTTGCCCTCGGCTTCAGCTTCATAGCTGGGGATGATGCGGTGGCGCAGGACATCCATGCCGATGCTTTTGACGTCCTGTGGGGTGACAAACCCCCGTCCTTGGATAAAGGCATGCGCCTTTGAGGCCAAAGCCAAATAGATCGTGGCCCGCGGTGAGGCCCCATAAAGGATGAGACCTTTAAGATCATTGAGTTTATAACTTTCAGGGTTGCGGGTGGCTTCCACGATCTGGACAATATAATCCTCTATTTTTTCATCCATATAAATCTCATCCACCACCAAACGCAAGCGGATAATGTCCTGGGGTGTTGCCACGGCCTGCACGGGAAATGACTGTCCTGTCCTGGCCATCCGTTTGAGGATTTTTAATTCTTCTTCCTTGCTGGGATAGGTGATCCTTACCTTCAGCATGAACCGGTCTACCTGTGCTTCGGGTAAAGGATAGGTCCCCTCGTGTTCAATGGGATTTTGCGTGGCCAGGACCAGAAAAGGATCGTCCAATTTTAAGGTTTCTTCACCGATGGTCACCTGCCGCTCCTGCATGGCTTCCAGCAAAGCGCTCTGCACCTTGGCAGGGGCCCGGTTAATTTCATCAGCTAATATAATATTGGCAAATATCGGCCCTTTCTTGACATTAAAAGTACCGGTACGCTGGTCATAGATGAGCGTACCTGTCAAATCCGCCGGAAGCATATCTGGGGTAAATTGCAATCGCTGAAATTTGGCCTGGATCGTCTGGGCCAGGGTCTTGACCGCGGTGGTCTTGGCCAGGCCCGGCACCCCTTCGACCAAGACATGGCCATTGGCCAATATACCGATCAAAAGACGGTCTATTAATACATTTTGCCCGACAATGACCTTGGATGTTTCAAAGCGTATCGCGTCAATGACACCTGCTTCCTTTTTGACCTTATCATTAATGACACCAACGCCTGTGCTCATCATGGCACGCCTCCTTTTTTTGATTTAAAAATAAATTATATCACATGCCTTATTTTATTGCGCTTAATAATTTGTCATTCCGGCGAAAGCCGGAATCTTATAAAGATCCTGATTGGAGTTTACCTCGGAATATTTGGGATCACTTAGGAAGACGGCGCACATGATGAGCCATTGCCACCGCAAACGCCGCAGGAATCTATCGTAGCTGAGCCACCGCAAGTGCCATTGCAATCGGTGCCACTAGTGCAATCACACGAATCACCAACGCAGGAATAGGGATACGAGCATGAGGTTACAAAACCATTGCAATAACCACAAGTGTCAAGAGTGGCTGGGCCGCCACAAACTCCATTACAGTCTACAGGAACGAGGCAAGTACATTTATCACCTTCGCAGTAGGACTTTTTGTCATATTCCTCTTGACCAATGGCACCTAATTGCAGAAGTACCTTTAGATTTGTATAATCATCATAAGGAGCCTGTTTCACTATTTGACCATTTTGAAAGTAAATTGCGTTAAAAGTATTGAAAAAACCAACCTTATAAGCCTGATACCTGACTGACCTGATCTGCTTGTCAATAACGGGATTTAATTTTAGAGTTGTTTGCAATTGTTCTGGAGTAATATGGGGGTTGTCAGCTATTGTACTTTGAAAAAGTTTAGGATTTACAGAAGCACATCCCATCGAGGAAAAAATTAACACCAAAAGTAGGATCCATTTCATCTCTTTCATTATCCCCCCTTTTTAACCATTCACAAAATTAGACAAGCGAAAACGAGTAAAAGTTCCATTACGCGCGGAGTCTGCCAGGGGTTGCTATTGCGGCGCAAAGATAGGCTTATAAGCGAGTATTGTAGTTTCATCCCTTCCGATGCACCAACAAAAATGCCCGTTAAAATCAACGGGCATTTATAAACCAAAATCAATGCCAATCTATTACCGCGCTAAAACCGGCCCCTTTACACCAAATAAAGATTGTATATCCGCCGGCTGCATATTGATAATCACCGGATCAACCTCAGACATGCCTTCACGCTCGATGCGCGTGATCAAGGCCGGGTCCACATCAACCCTCACCCCGCCATTGGCGTCCTTGGTGACATGCAAAGCCGCATCCTGCTGGCTTAAGTCGATGCCACCACGTGTCATAGCCTTATCTGCTTTTCCTTGTTCCAAACCTAGAAAATCTCTAATTCTTGCCGGCTCTATTCTTACCTCTGATGGTTTTTCAATTGTTGGCGTAAACCCTTCGATTTTACTCAAATCAATTTTTTTTGTTTTAGGATTAGGATTTTGATTTGACAAATTAACAGCCATCGACGCGCCAGACCTCATTGCTCGATCTATATCAACGATGAATTTAAATATATCTGGAAAAGCAGAAGCTCCCAAATACATTGTTTGAATATGTGGAAATTCATTTAATATTATAAGTTGTTGTTCTCTTTTAGCTTTAATGGTATTTACTCCAGCAGAGCTGTCCAATTGCCACGGCGAAGGTCTTATCAGTGTCTCGAAAAGTGAAGATAAGGGAAGGGTTTCTTCTGGCTTTCCGACATACCTAAGCGTTGCATCCATCACACCTTCCATTTGCAGCATAAAAGCTTCAATTTTTTCAATCCAATCTCTCGCCTTTGCTCTCTGCTCTCCATCTCCATATTGTGAAATCCATTGCGTAGTTTCTAACAATCTTTTCAACTTATTATTATAACTCTCTGCGGTTGTACCAATTGCCTCTGGAGTAGCAAAAAAAATGTTTCGAGTTACAGTCCCCTTTTCTAAAAAATCGCCATTGTATGGATCAGTATCCAAAAATACATCTTTGCTTTCCTCCCGAACTGTCCTAATGAATTTTATAAAATTTTGAACGTTCACTGGCCAATGTCCGATTTTCTGAAGGAATGGATGGTCTTGCATTTTTCTTTCTATCGAACCAATTTCTTCTTCCATTTCTTGACGTTCCATAGGTGGATGAGAAAACGGCTGAATTTCTTCGGATGGTGTATCCGTTATTATCGCGTCTGCATTATCATTAAGATATTCTTTAAACAACTCAACACTTTTTTGCTCTTCAACTCCT
>Ga0207035_1060_pt1 | contig 30670 bp, 27 predicted proteins | sample Alteio_BWMinCont_77_FD_153272 | JGI IMG/M metagenome (GOLD analysis project Ga0207035, IMG submission 153272) | Enriched cells from forest soil in Barre Woods Harvard Forest LTER site, Petersham, Massachusetts, United States -... | ecosystem: Environmental > Terrestrial > Soil > Temperate forest >... | reverse complement strand
GGCACCACCAGATCGTCCCCCTGCATCGATTCCGGCAGCGACACCGACCATGCCGCAGTCACATCCGGATGATCAGTGGGTGGCACCGAGGGAAAGTCATCCACATAAGGATCGTAGCTGGCAGCGGACGGCTTTGCTGCCTCCGGCTCGCTCTGCGCAACACCGTTGAGATAGACAATCCCATTGCGAAGATGAATCCGGTCACCGGGAATACCAACCACTCGCTTCACCAGGGGGATGTGATCACCATCGGCTTCGGGAATTGGCTTGTAGAACACGACAACATCGCCACGACGCACATCACGGTAAGGCAGCAGCGGCATCCAGCGGGCCGCAGGCGCGAGCATCTCACGCTCCACCATCACGTGATCGCCCACCTGTAACGTGCTCGCCATCGACGACGAGGGAATCACGAAGTTCTGGAAAATAAAGGTGAGGGCAAACAGCCCCATGACCAGGACACCGCAAACGGATGCAAACCCCTCCAAAGGCGTCTCACGTCTTTGCTCGCTGTCCACTTCACGCTTCTTCGCCATGCATCACATCATAACGGAACCGTGGCGTCCGTTCTTTACGCCGTAACTCGTCGAGCTCGACTATTTGTCGTGTCGTCCTCCACAAATATGGAGACAATTCGCTCTTCACTCAAGAGCATTGCTTACCCGCGAATCGGCGTGCATCATGGGAACACATCATGACGGAAACTCCGAAGCACCTGGAACCTCGCTGGCCTGCTATGCTCGCTCTGCTTGCGGTGGGCGGATTGCGCCTTGCCCTGCCCGAATCCCTGTCTGCAGGTCCGGCCTGGCTACTCATCGCCGTGGTTGCCGTGCTGATGATTCCTACAGTGTGGGCGCGCTATCGCGAGATGGACATGCTGAACAAGATGCTGGGATACGTGCTGACCTCCATCGTGACTCTCGACATGGTCTGGTCGCTTTACCTGCTCATCGCGGCACTGCCTTCGAAAAAAGAAGCGCCACAGGATTTGCTGCGCTCGGCCGCCGCGCTCTGGCTGGCAAATATCCTCGTCTTCGCGTCGTGGTACTGGCGGCTCGACGCCGGTGGCCCGCGCGCCCGCGAACTGCGCGGCGTTCATACCGATGGAGCCTTCCTGTTTCCGCAGATGGTGCTCGACCAGCAGGCCAAGCGTGAAATGGGCGAGCAATGCTGGAGCCCCGGCTTCGTCGACTATCTGTTTCTGGCCTTCAACACCAGCACGGCGTTCTCACCAACTGACTCGCCCGTTCTATCGCGGTGGGCCAAGCTTCTGATGATGGTGCAGGCGCTGATCTCCTTCGCAACGGTGGCATTGCTGGCGGCGAGAGCGGTCAATATTCTCTAGCTCTGCATTTTTTAGATCTGCATTTTCAGGATCTGCGAAAGCCCCCGGCCTCGTACCGCGAAGTGGGGCTTTCACAATCTCCTGCTTATTTCCCTGAGGTCTTACGTCCCGGCATGACAGCCGGAACTTCATCCGTTGCCACAGCAGGCACAGCTACCGGGACTGCTGTCCCTGGCGCTGGATTGTCCACACCATAGGGACGGCGCACCTCGCGGTTCTCGCGTGATTTCGTAGAAAGATGACGACGCACATCGGACCGTTTGATCAATGTCATAAAAAACTCCATTCGGTTGGCGGTAAAGGTTCTGGCCCGTCTGGAGCGAATGAAGTACGGCTTGAGACGAGGAAAATTTGCTGCCTTAAGCGCCGCGTACCTGGCAGTCTGTGCGGCTTGAAGATGAACTTACGGCGTGAATCGCGGCCCTAAATAATATTCCCGCTGTACAGCCAGCGGCTTTTCTCTTCGCAAATACGCGACATCGCCGCCATTGGAAATAGAAAAGTCGTAGAGCACATAGCAATCTCCGCACAGCCAGAAGTGCTGTATCGCAATCGCCTCATCGATGCGCTTGATCGTGCGAATCACTCGCCCATTATTGAGATACCGGAGAGGTTTCCCGCACTCTGAGTTCATGCACTGTGAAATCATGGATTGCCTCGATGTCAGGCTGCGCGACAACTGCAGGCGCCTCGCGGATTGGGGGGGAAATCTCGCTACCGAGTCATGAAGGCAAGCAAACTTCGTGTACCGCCTCGACTAAGGCTTCACGAACACGCGTGATGCGTTCACAGCAAAATCAATGAGAATGGCTGGCCCGCCGGGAATCCGTGGCTTGCTGCTATCCTCCGCGCTCGGCGCGTCATATGGAATTTTGCTGCCTATGCTGGGAACGCTCAGCCTGCGAAAAGCGAGCACGCTTTTTCCAGACTTGCTGACATGTTGTTTTTTGTTGAGGCTCATAGCCCTCCACCGTGCGGTTGAGTACCTGTAAACTGCCCCGTCTGGAGCGAAAAAACTCGCGCTGAAGGCGAGAAAATTGACCTATTTACAGCATACGCTGAATTCGCACGCTTAGGGCCGCAATAAGAGTGTTTGATCCACTCCATAAATTGAATTACACCGTAATGAATTACACCGTAAACGGGTAAGCCCCATCGTCCCCGCACCATGCAAATTGTTTCCCGCTCCATCGCTCGGGCGTCGTACTCTCAAACCAATCCGCTGGCATCTCCGGAGATGGCTCTGAAGCAGCCACCGAAAATGCTTCTCCGAGCGCCCGTCTCTGCTCCGCGCCCATCGCCTGCTTTTCTACGGACACAATCAGCGAGGTGCCGCTGGCCGCCACAAATCGCAGCCACTCCTGCGTCTGCTGCCACGGAACAGCGCGCGTCACCGCCACGCAATCGCCATCGGCCACAAAGAAATTGCGATGCTGCGGCAGCCGGAACGCGATCGTGTTCACGCCCATGCGCCGCGTCCGCTCCCACACCTTGCCGCTCGTGTCGTCACCTGTCCTCTGCGCGTCGAAGATCCCCGCGCTCAACTGCCCCATCGTGTTGCACCCCAGAATCAGAGTCTTTTCGCCGAGCGTCTCGCGAAGCTCGCGATAGAAGCCAGCGATGATCTCGGCATTCGTCCGGCTTCTGTCGTGGAACGACCATCCTGGCACCGTCGGCTGTGCACCCATCTCGAAGCCCCACTGTCCGAGCATGTCGTAAGTCGAGAAGTCATGCTTCACCAGCTCGTAGCCCCAGGCTGCCAACTGGCGCAGTTGCGCGCGCACCGCATCGAGTGCTTCCGGAACAGTAGGATCATAAGCCAGCTCCTTGGCACGCTCTGTGCGCTTGCCAAAGCGAGCATCCGACATCAACCATGTTGGGTTGGTTCCTCGTGCAGCACGTAGCGGACGCACCCAGATTCCCGGCCGTACTTCCTTCTTTCGAATCTCGTCGGCCAGGTGGGTCATATCCGGGAACTTCGCCTGATTCGCCCAACCTTCATCGATCACGGTAAAAGGACGTGGCCCGCCCTTCGGCCGCAGCGACACCGCCAACTCTGCGTCTTCGAGAATTTGCTCCTGGCTGCTATTTCCGTAGGCGTAATACCAGTCATTCGTGCCGTAAATGACGCCCGGCGCAGGACGCGGCTTCGCACACATCACCCGGCAGAATTTTCCCAGCGCCGCCATCGGCGGCTCACCCGCTTCTCCTTTGCGCGCCACCACTGTAGCCGCATGCAACTGCCGCTGCCCCAGCGCAACGCCCGAGCCGCCATTCGTCACATCGAGCCACAGCGACACGCCCTCCGGATCGATCTGCCAGAAACACAGCGCGCCCGCACCGGTCTCTACGCCGTAACCATGCAGAGTAGAGCCGTCATACGTCGCGAAATACCAGGGCATCACTCGTTCCGGCACCATGCCGCGCCATGCCAGATCGCCATAACTGCGCTCCCAGTGATCACCCAGGCCGCGCAGGCTCGGCGCAACTGATACACTCCAGCGCACATGAATCTGGGTCAAAGCCGCGCCCGGAGCAGACACGCGAATCGCAACCTTCGCGGCTTCGGGCGATGCTTCTACCTCGACGCCGCTCGCCTGCCAGCGCGTACCGGTTCGCGCCAGCTTCATCGCGTTCTCTAACCCGGCATAAGCCGTCACAGAATCCGGATGGCGAAACAGCTCGATGTAGGTTGAAGCTGGTGATGCCATGGCCGCAGAGGCCGTTTGGCTTAGCGCGCCCGCAGCCGCACCACCAACAGTTGCAGCAACTGCTTTACCCACAAAAGAACGTCGTGTCAGAAGCGATGCATCATCCATTTCGCGATCATATCTCCCGGCCAGTCATTCTGAGGCATCCGCCCGCGCTTTTCAGCTACAGATCGATCAAACTGATCACACTCCTCACATGGATCGCACAGGTCGTCACTTGCCCGCCAGGAGACGCTATCCGCGTGCTACTCTCAATGTTTGCGTCAACAGCACCAACGGAGCATCCCCGAATGAACCGAGCCCTGAAGCTAACCGCCTGCGCCCTCGCCCTTCTGCCACTTATCCCCGCCAACGCGCAGACCACGCACGGCATCGCCGTCGCCAACATGGACACCTCTGTGAAGCCCGGCGACAACTTCTACCTTTACGCCAATGGCGACTGGATCAAGCACACGGAAATTCCCGCTGATCGCGGCGGCATGGGCGTCTTCACCACGCTCGCCGATCTCAGCAATAAGCGCACCGCAGACCTGATTGAAGAAGCTGCCAAATCCAGTGCGTCTGCGGGCTCAGGCCAGCGCAAGATCGCCGATCTCTACAACTCCTACATGGACGAGGCCGGCATTGAAGCCAAGGGGCTCGCGCCGCTTCGTCCACATCTCGACGCCATCGCCGCCATCCATGACAAGACACAGTTAGCGCACGCGCTCGGCGAAACACTTCGCGCCGATGTCGACCCTCTCAACAACACCAACTTCCACACTGCGAATCTGTTCGGACTCTGGGTCGCACCCGGCTTTGAAGACTCCGACCACTACACCGCATATTTGTTGCAGGGCGGTCTCCAGCTTCCTGACCGCGAATATTATGTGAGCGACAGCCAGCACATGCGCGATCTCCGCACCAAGTATCAGGCGCATATCGCGGCTATGTTCAAGCTCGCCGGTTTCGACGACGCAGAAGCGCGCGCCGCACATGTCGTCGAGCTCGAGCACTCCATCGCCGAAAAGCACATCCCGCTCGACGAAAACGAAGACATTCACAAGGCCAACAACACATGGCAGCAATCCGACTTCGCCGCCAAAGCTCCCGGTCTTGACTGGAACGAATACTTCCAGGGCGCCGGGCTCACGAAACAATCGAGCTTCATCGTCTGGCAGCCGACAGCCTTCGCAGGGGAATCGGCGCTCGTTGCCTCCATCTCACTCGATGCATGGAGGGACTGGCTTGCCTATCACCTCATCGAATCCTATGCAGGTATTTTGCCCAAGGCATTTGCCGACGAGCGCTTCGCCTTCTTCGGCCAGGCACTTTCGGGTACGCCGCAGCAGCGGCCCCGCTGGCAGCGCGGCGTCTTCGTCGTCAATGGATTGCTTGGTGACGAAGTTGGCAAGCTTTACGCGCAACGCTACTTCCCTCCACAGGCAAAGGCTGAAGCGCAAGCCATGGTTGCAAACATCATTGCTGCGTTTCGCAAGCGCATCGATGCTCTTACCTGGATGGCTCCGGCAACCAAAGCGGAAGCGCAGGCCAAGCTCACCACTCTCTATGTAGGTATTGGCTACCCGGAAACCTGGCGCGACTACTCCGCCCTGGAAATAAAATCCGACGACATTTTTGGCAATGCCTGGCGCAGCAGCCTCTTTGAATATCGCTACGAGATCGCGCGGCTCGGCTCCTCAGTGGATCGCCAGGAATGGTGCATGACCCCGCAGACCGTCAACGCGGTGAACTTGCCACTGCAGAATGCGCTTAACTTTCCTGCTGCCATTCTTCAGCCGCCGTTCTTCGATCCGCAAGCGCCTGCCGCCGTCAACTATGGAGCCATCGGCTCCGTCATCGGACACGAGATCAGCCACACCTTCGACTCAGAAGGCGCTGCATTCGACTCCAAAGGCCGCGTACGCAACTGGTGGACGCCCGAAGACCTCGCGCATTTCAACGCCGCTACAGCAAAGCTTGCTGCGCAGTATGACACGTACATGCCGTTCCCCGATCTGCATGTAAACGGCAAACAGACACTGGGCGAAAATATCGCCGACGTCGCCGGTATCGCAGCTGCTTTCGACGGCTACCACGCCTCACTCAACGGCAAGGCTGCTCCCAAGCAGGATAGCTTCAACGGGGATCAGCAGTTCTTTATTGCTTTCGGCCAGAACTGGGGCTCGAAAACGCGCGAAGCTTCTCTACGCCAGCAGATCGTGGGAGACCCGCACTCGCCGGCAGAATACCGCGCAGATACAGTGCGCAACATCGACGCATGGTATGCGGCATTCGACGTAAAACCAGGAGAAAAGCTCTATCTCGCACCGCCGGATCGTGTCCGCATCTGGTAGAGATCTCCGGAAAGTCGCTGCAAAATGAGTCAGCAAAATCAGCCCGGCTGGAAATTATTTTTCAAGTAGCTATGGGAAGAATCCCAGCGATATTTCTTATTCTCCATCGCTGAGATTCTTTCCTTCGGCTTCGCTCAGGACAGGCTCTCCCTTCGGTCGTCAGAATGACGATCGTGGACTAAAAGACTGCGCTTATATCGTAGGTATCTCCGTCTTCGGCACCGATAGCTGGCACTCCTGTGCGCAAATCCGGTTTCGGCCCGTTTGCTTCGCTTCATAGAGCGCCTGGTCCGCGCTATTGATTAATGCTGTCACATTGATGGTAGGCCATGGTTGGATGGTACTCACCCCAATACTCACCGTAACCTTCTGGTCGAACGGTGAAGCGTTGTTCTCCATCTGAGCCGCATCCACCGCCTGCCGGAGACGCTCGGCAACGATCATCGCTCCTGCCATGTCTGTTTCCGGCAATAGCAGAACGAACTCTTCTCCGCCATATCTTGCCACCATGTCATTCGCGCGCCGCAGATCATCGTGCAGAACATGGGCGATTGTCACAAGGCAGGTGTCGCCGTAGGTGTGTCCATGCAGATCGTTCACACTCTTGAAAAAATCTACATCGACCATCAGCAAGGCCATGCTCTCCTGTCTGCGCAGCGCCCGCTTCCACTCCGCCTCCAACGCCGTGGTAAATTGGCGTCGATTGGCAACTCCGGTGAGCGGATCGAGCAAGGAGAGTTGCTCAAGCTCTGCGTTTGCCACTTTCAACTCCCGTTCCCTGTCCAGCAACAGGCTTCTGCCTTCGAGGTAATTCAGCTGCACCATGCCGGAATGCAGACCTTGAATCAAAAGCAGGAGAAACATCGCTCCCAATGCCAGAAAAAAATGCTGGCTCCAAATCGATGCTGCCAGAGCAAAGACGCCGACCGTAATCAGCATGGGACAGAGACTCTGTAATAACAGTCCCATCCTTTGTCCGCGAGACTTGCTCCGCAGCAGCATCGCATCTTCCATCGGCATCTGCAGTGCACGCCATCCTGCAAATAGAAAAGGCAGGCCCCACAACAGGTCCAGCAATGTCCCCTTCTGCAGATTCCAGCGCTTCGTCGCGTAGTCGAGCGAAAGCTCAATCGGCAGATAAATCCACAATGTGATGCACATGAGCCGCATGCGCCTTCGCTCTTCCAGAGTGGCCCATGTCGCCAGCCGCATGAACGCCGCAATCGCCAGCAGCGCACATTCCGCCGCGTAGATCTTCAGCATCACCGTCGCAGCCTCGTCTACTGACATCGACATGTCAAACAGGCGGACATAGGTGAGCCCGGCCGCAAGAAGCACCTGCGAGAGGTTCACCGCAAAGATGCCGCGTATCGACTCCGTCTCCGCCGTATTCGAAATGGCCATCAGCAGAGGAAACGCTGCAATCAGATAAAGGAAATCCGCTGGATCGGCAGCCAGGTTGCTCGCCGAGGTCGAATGGCTGATGAATGCTTCGAGCGCCTGCGCCGCTCCCCACAACGCGATGGCCGCGCTGAGCCACCACCAGCTCAGACGCTCTCGCTCCGGCAGTCGCCGGCTCCGCCATACAAAGCATGCCGCGGTAAGCATCGGCATCGCCGCTGTAAAGAAGCGCGATGCGGTCGCCGGCTGATGCAGCAGGCTAAGCACCGCTGCATGCAACGCCATCACGGCCAGCATGGCGGCGAATAATGTTTTCTGGCCGACAGACTTCATCGTGGCCCTCGTAAGCCGCGCCGATCTTTATGGAGAAAGCTACATCATTCTGTGAAACAGCGCATGCAGTCAACTCCCTTGTAGCGGGTCGACTGCCATTATTTTCCTCGGGGCCGCATCCTCTGATCAGAGAAATCCTTGAGGGCTCACGTTACAAACGACTCAGCTAAATCGCGTCCTCTTCCAAAGCAGCCAGCCACAACCCACAGCGGCCATCACCAGCACCACGCACAGCGCACTCATGCACAGAAAATTCATCGCTAGCGGAGGAACCTGGGCCTGCAAGCCCAGCCAAAGAAAAATCGCAACCGCAACAGCGACAATTCCGTAATCCCACCAGGGACGCCTGCTCTTCGCCTCGTCCCCATGCAGGCCGCCGAGTTGCGCCGCCACGCAATCCTCAAAGCGCAAGCCGTACTTTTCGCACTCGCGTGAAATCGCATCGCGTCCCGATTGCTGCTCCCGTGCCGGAGCGGCCGCCGTGCTGATACATAGCGCGCCCAGGATCATCAGCAGCGATCCCAGTAGGATCAGGCCGCGATTCGCACTGCTCACATGCGCCAGCTCGCCAAAGACCAGGGCGCCCCAGGCCAACCCCCATAACTGGTTCGTATTTGACAGCGGAATCCCGCGCCCAATCCCGATATACTTCGTCGCGTACTGCTGAAACAGATCGCCGATCACCCAGCAGAAGCCGCCGAGGAAGATCCAGAAGACAACATGCCGCGCCGCGTACAGTTCAGCGTGCAACTGCGCCACGCCACCACCGAATGCGGTCGCCAACAGCGCCATCGTGCCCATCTCGCCCAGCGTAAAGACGGTCACAAACGACAGCGGATTCATCCCGCTCAAATAGGCCTTGCGATATGGCACATACATCGTGCCCCACAGCAGACTCGCGCCCAGTGCTGCCAGCACTCCATGCACAGCGCGCGCATGCAGCGTATTTGTATGCTGTACGGTTACAAATGCCAGCAGGATCGCCGCCACGACAATCGCAAACGCGCCGCCCAGCACCCGCGCACCGGTCTTGAAGCCGGCGCCGCGCATCTCCTGAAAGAGCAGCCAGCCCCAGAAGATGCCCACAAGACTATTCGTATTCCATAGCGGAAACGCGATCGCCAGCCCTACATCGCGAATGGCAAAGACGGTCAGCGTATTCGCCACCGCCCACAGCGCTCCGGCAAGCACTGCCCACACGATCAGGTGCGGCTTGGCAAACAGATCGCGGAAGACATAGTCCGTCCCCTTCAGCAGAGTCGGCAGCGTCCACCGCGCCACAAAGACGCCCAGCACCATGGCCAGCGAAACCGCAAAGGGCGAAATGCCAACATTCACCAGCTTCGTCGGAGCCTCGGCGCCGCCCAGCCACACGCCCGCGGCCAGTCCGCACGCTACTCCGAGCCCGTGCATCGACCGGTATGTTGCCTTGGGTGCGTCCGCACGCGTGCTCATCAATGCAGCCACGCCAGCAGCACTACGCCCACCACCAGCACGCCCGCCGGAATCCAGAACTGCACGTCCGTCAAAATTGCTTTCAGCATTTGGATAAACCTAACGGTATCGTTCCCGGGCTGTCAAAAGAGCACAGATCAGGTCTACAGTAATGCCATGCCTGCGTTCCACACCGTCACACCGATGATACCCACCGGCGGCAGCCTCGCCGAAGCGCTGAAGTTTTACACCGAGCAGATGGGCTTCCGGATCGACTGGCAGTCGGATGGCGGGGCCGGCATCTCCCGCGACGGGGTTTCTTTCAACCTTGTCGTGAACAGTAACCGCGAGTGGGCCGACAATGCCAGTTTCAGCATCGGCGTCACCGGCCTGGACGCGCTTTACGAGGAGTACCGCAACATCGCCGCCAACGTCGGCCCGCTTGAAGTGAAATTCTGGGGCCGCCGCGAGTTCCATATGATCGTTCCCTCCGGCGTCTGCCTCCAGTTCTACGAGCGCGGATAGATAAACGCGAACTCCCCAATACAGGATGGCATCGCTACCATCCAGCCAAAATAAGGGGAATTTCACATGACGATCGTCCCGTCGGGCTCCTATAATACTTTGCATACGGGAGGACTCCTTCGCATGCATACCGTAACCGCTGAAAATCCGCTCCAGCACCTCGACGACTGGGATGACTACGTTGCCAGCCGCTACAAGGAAGGCAAAGCCGAAGAAGAGTTCCGCAACTACGACGCCGAGGCCAACCCTGGCGTAGCCGAATTCTACCGCGTGAACCACGCCAACCAGACTTTCGATTTCGTGCTCCAGAAGCGCAAAGAGTACCTCGGCCTCACTCGCGGCAAGAAGAGCATATGGGAAGCGGCTGACTACCTCAACACCCTTGTCGACGACAGCGACCCCGATACCGACCTTACGCAGATCGAGCACCTCCTGCAAACCTCTGAGGCTATTCGCAAAGACGGCCACCCAGGCTGGATGATCCTCGCCGGCCTCATCCACGACCTCGGCAAAACGCTCTGCCTCTATGGCGAGCCGCAATGGGCCGTCGTCGGTGACACCTTCCCCGTCGGCTGCGCTTACTCAGACCAGATCGTCTTCCCCGAGTATTTCGCTGCCAATCCGGACAGCAAAGTTCCCGAGTACCAGACGAAGTACGGCATCTACAAGCCCAACTGCGGCCTCGACAACGTCTATCTCTCCTGGGGACACGACGAGTACATCTACCAGGTGGCCAAGCCCTACCTGCCCGAGCCCGCGCTCTACATGCTGCGCTATCACTCCTTCTATCCGGCGCACAAGCATGGCGCCTATAAGCACCTCATGACGGCGCACGACGAGGAGATGTTCGACTGGGTCCGCAAGTTCAATCCTTACGACCTCTACTCGAAGGGCGCGGCCAAGCCCAACCTGAAAGAGATCAAGCCCTTCTATGACGACCTCATCGCCGAGTACTTCCCGGAGAAGATCGACTGGTAGAGGACGCATTCTCGCAGAATCAAAGAGCGCGTCTTCATGGCGCGCTCTTTCTCTTTGACACGCTCCTGTTTTCTGTACGATCCAACTCAGAAAGGAGACCTGTACCTTGGCTAAGCAATTTCCATCCATCGAGCCTACGCATCGCGAATTTCTTCTGAAGCAGCACATCTTCTTCAATGCTTCCGCTGCTCAGGATGGCCGGGTCAACGTCTCACCTCGCGATGTCGCTTCCCTGCGCGTGCTCGACGAGCGGACAGTCGTCTATCTGGACCAAACCGGCAGCGGCAATGAAACCGCAGCGCATCTGCGTGCCAACGGACGCCTTACCCTCATGTTCTGCGCCTTCGAAGGCCCACCCACGATCCTCCGTCTTTACGGCAAGGGACGCATTATCCCGCGCGGAACGCTCGAATATCTCACTCTGCTGGCCTCGGCGTTCTCCGACACAGAGTCCTCCGGCGCGCGCCAGATGGTCATGCTCGATGTGGACCTCGTCCAGACCTCCTGCGGATACGGCGTGCCATTCTTTGACTACGTTGGCGAGCGCACGACGCTCACGCGCTGGGCAGAAGCGAAAGGCGAGGACGGCCTCGATGCATACCGCCGCCTGAAAAACACACGCAGCATCGACGGCCTGCCTACGGGCCTTTTCGATCAAAGCGGAGACCGTTCCGTCTGAAACTGCGGGCAATATAATCAAAGCAGCACCTATGATTCACATTCGCACGGCCACGCCCGCCGATATCTCGCTCATGTACTCACTCGTTCACGCCCTCGCCAAGTACGAGCGCGAACCCGAATCGGTCCAGATTACCGAAGAGCAATTACTGCGCGACGGCTTCGGCCCGAATACGTACTACGAATGCCTCATTGCGGAAAAAGACGGCACGCCTGCCGGCTTCGCGCTCTATTTCCCCATCTACTCCACCTGGCAAGGCCCCAGCCTGCATCTTGAAGACCTCTTCGTGCAACCCGAGTTTCGCGGACACGGCATCGGGAAGGCGCTGCTGCAAGCCGTTGCCGCGGCAGCGGTAAAACGCGGCTGCGCGCGCCTGCAATGGGACGTGCTCGACTGGAACCAGCCAGCCATCGATTTCTACCAATCCATCGGCGCAACCATGCTCGGTGACTGGCGCCGCATGCGCATGACCGGAGACGCCATCAAAGCGCTCGCGGCGTCGAGCGAGGTGACGGCGTGAGCCGTATCCGCGTCATAGGCGGCGGACTCGCAGGCCCTGAAGCCGCGCTCGTCGCCGCGAGAGCAGGTGTCGATGTCGATCTCTACGAGATGCGCCCCGTGCGCTCCACGCCAGCGCACCAGACCGCCGACTTCGGCGAACTGGTCTGCTCCAACTCGCTCAAATCCGAGAGTGAAAACACCGCGCCGTGGCTGCTGAAACAGGAGATGCGCCGTGCAGGATCGCCGCTACTGCAATGTGCCGATGCCAGCGCCGTACCTGCGGGACACGCCCTCGCCGTCGACCGCGTCGAGTTCTCGCGACTGATCAACCAGGCCATTGAGCGCGAGCCGCGCATCGCCGTCCACCGTGAAGAAGTCACGCAGCTCGATCCCGCAGACGGCATCACCATCATTGCCAGCGGTCCGCTCACGTCGTCGGCGCTGTCGAGCGAAATCGCACGCCTCACCGGCAGCGATCACCTTGCCTTTTACGACTCCATCAGCCCGATCGTCGAAGCCGACTCCATTAACATGGACCGCGTCTACTTTGCCGCGCGCTGGGACAAAGGCACCGCCGACTACATCAACTGCCCCTTCACCAAAGAAGAGTACGACGCCTTCTACAACGCGCTCACCACCGCCGAAACCGTACAGGAAAAAGAATGGGAAAAGCTCTGCTACTTCGAAGGCTGCCTACCCATTGAAGAGCTGGCTCGTCGCGGCTATGACACGCTGCGCTTCGGCTGCATGAAGCCTGTGGGCCTGCGCGACCCGCGCACCGGAAAAATACCGTACGCCGTCGTCCAGCTGCGCTGCGAAAACCTGCGCGCCGACTCCTACAATCTCGTCGGCTTCCAGAACCACCTCAAATTCGGCGAGCAGGCTCGCGTCATGCGCCTCATCCCCGGCCTCGAAAACGCGAAGTTTCTGCGCTACGGCCAGATTCACCGCAACACCTACATCAACGCCCCGCGCGTGCTAACGGATACTCTGAACCTGCGCGACCACCCTGGCATCTACTTCGCCGGACAAATCTCCGGCGTCGAAGGCTATACCGAATCGATAGCCACCGGCCTGTTAGGCGGGCTCTACGCCGCAGCCGCTGCTCAAGGCGCAAGCACTACACCCGCCCCGCGCGAAACCGCCTTAGGCTCGCTCGTAAACTACATCACGCAAGCTGACGCCAAGCACTTCCAACCCGCCAACATCACCTTCGATCTTTTAGTCCCACTCGAAGAAGAACTGCGCAAGAAAATCCGCGACAAAAAAGAGCGCCACCGCCTGCAATGCGAACGCTCATTAGCCGCATTCGATCAATGGCACGCAGCCACCCCTCCCCACAACGCTGTCATCCTGAGCGCAGGCGAAGGATCTGCCCCTTAGCGATGCAGGTAGTCTCCTGAATCTTCCTTCTTTGTTATTTTTGTTAGCGAAGTCAAAACCTATCTCAAGCTCCAAAAAGGAAGCCCAGGATGAAGCTTCGTCATCTCACCGCCCTTGCACTTGTGACGCTCACCACCGCTCTGTCCCCAGCCCAGCAAAATCGCAACTCGCTCTGCATCTGCGAGATTCCCAACGGCCCGCCGAACCAGCATCCATACCTGGTCGGCTATCTCGGCGTCTACAAGCCCATGGACTGGGTTTCGTATGCAAAGACGCTCGACTTCACCAAGATGACGCACCTCAATCTCGCGTTCATCAACCCGCCACTTTGCAGCGGACCCTGCACGGAGCAAAGCGATAGGACGCTCCACGCCAATCCGACATTCACCGACGAAGCGCTTGCAGCCATCGTCACCGCCGCCCACGCGCACGGAACGAAAGTCCTTGCCTCGCTTGGCGGCGATGGAGGCGACCGCAACTACATGCAGTTCTACAACGCCGGCCTTTCCGCGCAGATCACTGATGCCGTCGACGCCTACGTCAAGAAGCACAACCTCGACGGTGTCGACGTGGACATCGAGCAGCCGACGCAGATGGGCGTACCCTACACCCAGTTCGTCAACGCTCTAGTGGCCAAGCTGCGTCCCGAAGGCAAGCTCGTCACCGCCGCCGTCGCACAATACATTCAGGCCGGAGTCCAGGCTGAAGTCCTCAACCAGTTCGACATCGTCAACGTCATGATCTACGGCAGCTACGAGCGCAGTGTGGCCGACATGGCATGGTGGGCCAACCGCATGCACGTCCCGAAAGAGAAGCTCACCCTGGGCATCGGCTTCCATAATTACAACGCCGTCCTTGCTGCCTATCCAAATGCGTGGGCCGTCGATACGGTCGGCGGGGGTACATACCGCAACGGCGCGGTCATGAACTACCAGGGCGAAGCCACCGTGGCGAAATTGACGCAGCTCAGCGCGCAGTATGGCGGCGCCATGATCTGGGAAATCAGCCAGGACGACCCCAGCAATCCTCACTCGCTCCTGAAGATCATGCAAAAGAACCTTGACCCCAGCGTGCCGCGTCTTCCTATCGGTTCAACTCCGCGTCCATCGGATGACGAATAAATATCCATCGGGAGCTCTCAATTTGTCGTGATTGGCCCTGGCTATGAGCCTTGTATCATTGCCCTGTCTTCGCTAGGGTGACAGCATGAAGGAACTTATCTTCGAAATAACGCAGGAACCCGATGGCGGTTATACAGCCGAGGCTCTCGGCGAAAGTATCTTCACGCAGGGCGATACCTGGGAAGACTTACGTTCCAATGTCAGGGAGGCGGTGGAGGCTTTCTATTTCGATAGTCCAAAACCCGCCAGCATACGCCTGCACTTGGTACGGGATGAGATGTTAGCCGTCGGATGAAGCTGCCTCGCGATTTAAGTGGTAAAACTCTCGCTGCCTGTCTTTGTCGCAAATGGGCCTATGTCCAGGTACATCAAGTGGGCAGCCATATCATCCTGCAGACAGATACTCCCTCAACTCATCGTATAACTGTGCCGGCGCATGATGCGTTGCGCATCGGAAACTGAACGCTATTCTCCGCGACGTAGCCCGACACAAAGGCATTGATCGCCAGAACATCCTCGACTCGCTCTAGTCCCGCAAACCCCTCTCCGCGTTACCATAAGTAGTGAAGATGTCCACACCTCCCACCAAAGCCGTCATCAGCCTCTCCGGAGGCATGGATTCCTGCGTCTGCGCCGCCCTGGCCGCGCGCGATTACGATGCCTACGCCATCCACTTCAGCTATGGCCAGCGAACCGAAGCCAAAGAGCTAGCCTCCGCCCGCGCCGTCGCTAACACACTGGGATTCAATGACTTCCTGCATGTCAAGATTGACCTTTTTCGCCAGATAGGCGGCTCGGCGCTGACCGATTCGAGCATCGCCGTCCCCGAAGTGTCGGAAAACGGCCAGATCGGCACGGAAATCCCCGTAACCTACGTCCCTTTCCGCAATGCGCACTTTCTTTCGGCAGCGGTAAGCTGGGCCGAGGTTCTGGGCGCAAAAAAAATCTTTATCGGCGCCGTCGAGCAGGACAGCTCCGGCTACCCGGACTGCCGTCCGGCCTATTATGAGGCCTTTCAGCAGCTTATCCGCACCGGGACAAAAGACGCAGACATCGAAGTTGTTACTCCGCTCATCCATATGCGGAAGAGGGAGATCGTGGCGCTTGGCCTTGAACTGAGCGCGCCCTTGCATTTAACGTGGTCATGCTACTCAGGTGAGGATGTCGCCTGCGGCGTATGCGAAAGTTGCGTGCTCCGTCTCCGCGCTTTTGAAGAGGCCGGAACGGCGGATCGCATCCCATATGCTGGAAGCCGTGTTTGAGAGAAAGTAACCTGGAAGCTGGCATGTCCGGATTTGTTTCCGGCGCGGTCAGACATTTTTGAGACACAAGGACGCTCAGCCCCAACAAACCCGCTGCGCGCTCCTTAAGGAGAGAAATATGAGAAAGACAAAGCTCTGGCTGGCGCTCGCACTGGTTGCATTCCTGCCAGCACTGTTCGCCCCCACGTTCGCGCAGGAACCGACCGGCAAGCTTCACGGGCACATTCAGGACCCAGCAGGCGTACCCGTACAGGATGGCATCGTCACCCTGTCCACGGATGGCGGTAAAACCGCGAAGTATACCTTCAAGTCTGACCCCAGCGGCGACTACAAGGGTGACGGCGTCGCTCCCGGATCCTATACCCTTTCGCTGCGCCGTCCAGATACACCGGCCGACAAGGTCCTCGACCAGTTTCCTGAAGTAAAGGTCACTGCCGGAGGCGACACGGCGCAGGACTTCGACATGACCCGCGCTGACTACCTCTCAAAGCTCACGCCAGAGCAGCGCAAGCAGCTTGAAGACCTGAAGACGAAGAACTCCGAGGCACTGAAGGAAAACTCGGTGATCAAGAACTTGAACGCCGATCTGCAGAAGGCCCGCGATGACAACAAGAGCAAGAATTTCCCCGAGGCCGAAAGCCTGATGCTGAAGGACACGCAGGCCAAGCCGGACGCTCCAGTCCTGTGGCTTGAACTGGGCGTAGCGCAGGCTGGCCAGAAGAAGAACAGCGATGCGGAAACCTCGCTCAAGAAGGCGATCGAGCTCGACAGCCAAAGCAAGAAACCGAATCCGGAGATCGAAGCCGCCGCCAATAATTCCCTCGGCGAAGTCCTGGCGAATGAAGGCAAGGTTCCCGATGCGCAAGCCGCCTATGATTCAGCCGCCAAGATCAATCCTGCTCAGGCAGGCATGTATTACGGCAATGAAGCCATCATTATGAGCCGCGCCGGTCAGCCCGATGGAACGGTCGCAGCCGCCGACAAGGCCATCGCAGCCGATCCCACCAAGCCAATTCCCTACTATCTAAAGGGACAGGCGCTCATCAACAAGGCAACTGTCGACCCGAAGACCGGCAAGATCCAGGCGCCTCCGGGTACGGCCGAGGCCTACCAGAAATATCTGGAGTTGGCGCCAGATGGCCAGTTCGCCGCTGAAGTGAAAGGCGTGCTGACGGAGATGGGTGAAACCATTAAGAGCAGTTATAAGGCTCCCAAAAAATAGCGGACCCCACTCGCAACAACACAAAAGCGCCGTTCTCCGGGACGGCGCTTTTTTTGTTACGCCAAAATCTCTACCTCCCCAAGCCGACTGCAAGGCAGGGACTCCGCAGCAAGCTTCCACGCTCTACAATCTTCACGTGAGCGATCTCGTTCTTACCTACGCAGAAGCCGCGAATGTCATCCGGCAGCATGCAAAAGCGCTGCTGGGCCATATGCCCACGGCGGAGCAAGTGCCACTGCTTGCATCCTTAAACCGCGTCCTCGCCCAGCCTGTTCTTGCTGACCGCGATCAGCCGCCTTTTCCCCGCTCAACACGAGACGGCTTTGCCTGCCGTGCCAAAGATATCGGTGCAACAACGCCACTGAAGGTCATTGGACAACTCCGCGCCGGAGAGATATGGAGTGGCTCGCCGCTCGAAGCAGGCCAGGCCATCGAGATCATGACAGGAGCGCCCGTCCCTTCAGGTGCCGATTGCGTCGTCATGGTGGAGCACGTCAAGCTGCACAAAAACCTTTTGCATTTCGATCTCGCTCACACGATCAAAGCAGGAGAAAACATCGTACCCGCCGGAGCCGAGGCGAAATCCGGCGCCACCATCGTTTCCGCAGGAACACGCATCGCAGCATCGCATGTAGCCGCTGCTGCTGCCTGTGGATACTCGACCGTATCTGTGTATGCCCGTCCGCGGGTCGCCATCCTTGCAACCGGAGACGAGCTGGTGCCCGTTGACCAGACTCCGCTCACACATCAAATTCGTAACTCGAATAGTTACTCATTGGCAGCGCAGATCACGCTCGCGGGCGCGCTGCCGGTTATCCTTCCGGTCGCGCCCGACGATCCGGCAGAAATAGAGTCCTCGATTCGCCGGGCTGCGGATTGCGACCTGCTGCTCTTATCCGGCGGCGTGTCCATGGGAAAGTATGACTTCGTCGAGCAGGCGCTGCTTGCGCTCGGCGCGGAATTTTTCTTCACCGGAGCAAAAATTCAACCGGGCCGTCCTGTCGTCTTCGGCCGGCTGCCGCAGCAATTCTTCTTTGGCTTGCCCGGCAACCCCGTCTCCACCATGGTCACCTTCCTGCTCTTCACCCAACCGCTTATTGCTGCCCTCAGCGGGGAAGAAAACGGTGGCCCGCGTTTCGCTCTCGCGCAACTTGCTCATGACCTGCCCGTCAAACCGGGACTCACGCGCTTCCTGCCCGGCCGCATCGACTTCAACATCCATACACCGCAAGCCACGATCATTCCGTGGCAAGGCTCGGGCGACCTCGCCAGCACGGCCAGCGCAAACGGCTTCGTGGTCACGCCAGCCGATGCAGGCGACCTGTCCGCCGGCGATTCTGTTTCCGTGCTGCTGGTTTAGGCTATTGGTATGAGCAAGCTCTCGCACTTCACTGAATCTGGCGAAGCAAAGATGGTCGACGTGAGCGCCAAGGCTGCAACGCGCCGTGAAGCGGAGGCCTCAGCGTTCGTCGAACTGTCGGCGGCGGTGCTCGCAGCGTTGCCTCACAATCCAAAAGGCAATCCGCTTGAGGTGGCGCGCTTTGCAGGAATCCAGGCAGCCAAGCGAACCTCCGAGCTTATCCCCATGTGCCACCCTTTACCGCTCAGCATGGTGGATGTCACAACAGAAATCACCGACAATGGAATTGCCATCCGCAGCATCGCCGCGACGATAGGCCCAACTGGCGTTGAAATGGAGGCCCTCACTGCCGCATCCGTCGCCGCGTTGACCATCTATGATATGTGTAAGGCCCTCGATAAAAGTATCGTGATCCGCGAAGTCAGACTCGAACGAAAATCAGGCGGCAAGAGCGGTGATTTCGTGCGAAACCTCGAATCGGCAAAGACATAGCAACGCTGCAGGCGTCTGAAAGAAAATCCCCCAGAATATGGTGACCCTTTCCATCTACACTGTGCTCTCCAGCCACCGCCAGGGTTGGAGTATCAGCATCGTCGCTCTCTGTGCGGCGCTCCTCGTCGCGCTCTTTGCGCACGACGTTCTCTTCCGCGTCCTTGCGCGCATCCGCCGCGAAAGTCCGCAGAATAATTCTCACATCGTAGCCATTCTGGCGCGCCTACGGCATCCTGCGCGATGGGTTGTCATTCTCGCAGTTGTTGAAGCCGTCATTCCGCTGCTGCCGATTCCTTCCTATTACACAACCATCGCGCTGAAGACGGTCGCGGTCCTATGGTGCGTTGCTCTCGGATGGCTCCTGATTGCCAGCGTCTACATGGTGGAAGACATTCTGCTTCTCAAGAATGACATGACCAGTGGCGATAATCTGCGCGCGCGGCGCGTCCGCACGCAGATGCAGGTGCTTCGACGTCTCGCCATCACTTTGCTCGTCGTCGCCGATGCCGGACTCATCCTTTCACTCTTTCATGATTCCAAAATCTGGCACTATGGCGCCGGTCTTCTCGCCTCAGCCGGGCTCGCCAGCCTTGTGCTCGCCACCGCTGCAAAATCGACCGCGTCCAACCTTCTCGCAGGCCTGCAGATTGCGATGACCGAACCCATTCGCATCGACGATGTGGTCGTCGTTCAGGGCGAGTGGGGCAGGATCGAAGAGATCACAACGTCGTATGTCGTGGTCGCCATCTGGGATCAGCGACGGCTCATCGTGCCGCTTACTTACTTCATCGAGCAGCCGTTCCAGAACTGGACGCGCCGCACCTCCGACCTTCTCGGAACGGCGTTTCTCTATGTCGACTACTCCGTGCCAGTCGATGCGCTCCGGCAGGAGTTTACCCGGGTGCTGGAGAGCACACCGCTCTGGGACCGCCGGGTGAATTCCCTGCAGGTCACCAATCTTTCTGAGCACACGATGGAATTGCGCTGCCTCGCAAGCGCGCGCAGCTCGGGCGACCTCTTCGATCTCCGCTGCTATGTGAGAGAAAAAATGATCGACTTCGTGCAGAAGAATTATCCGGACGCCTTCCCTCGCACTCGCTTCAGCGCAGTAGCGAAGGAAGATCAGCCCGGTTCATTCCTTCAAGATAAGAACTAGGCGAAAGCACTACCAGGCTGTCGCCAGATATACCCCGAACCACTCGCGCTCATCCGTCCAGTGGTCGCTGAGATGAAAGTCCGCGCGCTCCAGCATCTCTATGACGCCCGCATCGCGGAATTTGTAGCTGTTCTCGGTATGAATGGTTTCGCCGCGTTGCAGCTTGATCTCAAGTTCAAGCGCCGGAATGGAGACCTGCTGCGCAATCAGGCTCTCCAGGTGCATTTCAATGCGCGCCTTCTCATCATTCCAACGGGCACGATGGCGAAACAGATTGAGATTGAAGTTGGCGCCGAGCTCGCGATTGATCCGCACCAGAACATTCTTATTGAAGGCCGCGGTAACTCCTGCCGCATCGTCGTACGCCTTCAACAAAAGTTCCGTATCTTTCACCATGTCGACGCCCAGCAGTAGCTTGTCTCCCGGAGTCAGATCTTTGCGCATGTCGCGAAGAATCTGTAGCGCGTCTGCCGGCTCAAAGTTGCCAATGCTCGATCCGATATACAGGACCATCCGCCGCTCGCCGCTCGCGTCGATCTGTCCCAGGCCATCCGTGTAATTGCAGACGCGCGGAACCACCGCAACACCTTCAAGCTCTGCTTCAATGCGCTGCTTTGCTTCGTCGAGCGCAGAGCCTGAAACATCAATCGCGTGATACGTCACTTCATTCTGACGGCGGACGGCCGCTTTCAGCAACAGGCCTGTTTTCGTCGCCGTGCCCGCGCCCAGCTCGATCATCGTGAGACGCTCGCATCCGGCAGCCGTTGCTACGATCTGATCTGCATGCACACGAAGAATCTCGCGTTCCGTGCGCGTTGGATAGTATTCCGGCAGCTCCGTAATCTGCTCAAAGAGCTGTGAGCCTTGCTCATCATAAAAAAGCCACGGGCTCAGCGTTTTTGGCCGCGCTGTTAATCCCTGATAGACTTCAGATCCGAGCGGAGTTTGCGCCGCCTCCGGCAAATTTGCACACGTAGAAACTACATGCATTGGTCCCGCTCCCTGAATTACTTCGCCAGGCGAATGCCTGAGAACTGCCAGCGCGTTGCCGGAGAAAAGAAATTCCGGTAGCTCGCTCGGATATGAGTTCGCGGCGTTACGCAGGAACCGCCGCGCAACACCATCTGGTTTGACATGAATTTACCGTTATATTCACCCAGAGCCCCGGGCAATGCATGAAACCCCGGATACCCCAGATACGCGCTTCCCGTCCACTCCCACACATCGCCAAACATCTGCTGCGGACCGTCCGGATCCTTCGCAGCTGCTGTATGCAACACGCCGTCCTCAAGCAGATTCCTGCTGCTCACTGTGGCATGAGATGCGGCAAGCTCCCATTCGGCTTCAGTTGGAAGACGCTTTTCTGCCCACAGCGCATAAGCAGCAGACTCAAAATAGCTGACATGGCAAACCGGAGTGGCAGCCAGATCCTTCAAAGGAACCTCGCCGCGCATGGTAAAGACACTCCACTCGCCGGATGCTTTGTCCTGATGCCAATAGAGCGGCGCTTTCCAGTCGTCGGCCTGCACCGTCTGCCACCCCTCTGAGAGCCATAGCTCCGAACGCCGATACCCTCCATCTTCGATGAACGCCAGATATTCCGCGCAGGTCACGAGCCGCGATGCCAAAGCGAATGGCACCAGATACACGCGATGCCTCGGCAGTTCATTGTCGAAGCAAAAGCCGTCGTCCGTATGGCCAATCTCTGCCACGCCACCCGAATACTCATGCCACCGCATCGCCGCAGCTTCCTCGCGCAGGCCTTCAAACGGCAGCTCCAGATATGCAGGGCGCAACGGATTCGTCCAGAGGGCATGCTTGATATCGGTGAGCAACAATTCTTGATGCTGCTGCTCGTGATGCATCCCCAGGATCGCCCGACGCTCCACTTCTTCGGGCGGACTCGCTTTCAGCCACTTGTGCATGGCCGCATCCACATACTGCCGATAGGCCAGAATGTCCTTCAGCAGTGGCCGGGAAAAGGAGGCACGCAGCTTCTTTTCCGGTTGCTCTGAAACCGAGTTGTAGTAGCTGTTAAAGAGCCAGAGAAAATCAGGATGGAAGGCGCGGTAAGCGGGATCAAGCTCCCGCAGAATGAAGGTCTCGAAGAACCATGTCGTATGCGCCAGGTGCCACTTTGCCGGGCTCGCTTCCGCGCACGACTGCACCATCATGTCCTCAGGTGTGAGCGGCGCGCAAAGCAGTTCACTCTGCTGCCGCAGGCTACAGAACTGTTGCGCCAGGGAAAAAGTGGCGGCTGGAGTTGCAAGTGCGGTCATCGGGATGCTCAAACCTCCTCTACATTAGAGGGCATTCTCGGTTGCGCGTTGCTCGAAAAGAGTAACATTCGTCCGGCTTGGGAACAAAGTTATAGCTCGGTGCGCCTGCGATTTTCTTTAGTGTGCATTGAATAAACGGGCCAGCGCATAGGCTGCTCCCGCAGCCAGGCCGCCAATCAAGACCGTCTGCAATCCGCTGCGCCACGCGCCGGCTCCGGTCAATCGCCCTTTCACCGCGCCAAAGACCACCAGCGCCAAGAGGGTAATGACCACGGATGCGGGAAGCGCCCTGGAGCTTTCGTTCAGCAGTATATACGGCAGCAGCGGCACCATGCCGCCCACCACATAGGAGGCCGCAATGGTGATAGCGCTCTGTCGCGCGCGGTTCGCCTCCGGCTCTTCCAGCCCCAGCTCAAAGCGCATCATAAAATCGACCCAGGCCTTTGGATTGCGTTTGAGGGCCTGCAGCACCGAATCGCTCTCGGTCCGCGTGACACCATATTCCTCAAAGATCTCGTAAATTTCCTCTTCTTCGTCGCGGGTCCGCTCCACCACTTCCATCTCTTCGCGCTTCCGCTCGCTGGCATAGTGTTCTGAATCGCCTCGCGACGCCAGATACCCTCCAAGCCCCATGGCAATCGAACCGGCCGCAATTTCCGCCAACCCGGCCACCACCACCACGTGCGTCGAAGCGACAATCCCCGAGAGTCCTGCGGCCAGCGCGAACGGAACCGTCAACCCATCGGCCATGCCAATCACGACGTCGCGTACCACGTCGCTCGACTCAAAATGCGTTTCAGTATGAGCAGAATCTTGAAGATGCGGCATTTCCGGCAGTGTAACCTACTCCGGCGCATCCTTGAACCGGAAGCGGCGGTTCTGCGTATCTCATGACATGCGGCCTGAGACTCGGGATAATGATTTTGCGTCTATCTGGCAGCCAATCAAAGCGATGGTCCGGAAATTGCCTTCAGCTAGCAATGCAGCAATAAAAACACAACGCTTCAGGTGGTCTATGAACGCAATTCGGTCTCGATTTACATTGCTTCTCATTTTGAATCTGGTGGCGCTCGCACCCTGCTTTGCCCAACAGTCTGACCAGCAGGGTCCGCCACGCGGCGGCGGCTTTCTGGGCATGGGCTCCGCAGTACACGGCACAATTACTGCCATCTCAGGCAGCGAGTTCACCATCAAGACCGAAGACGGCACCACCTATAAAGTCGCTACGGGACCGAACACGCATCTGGTGAAAGATCGTCAGCCGATCAAAGCCTCGGACGTGCATGTCGGCGACGTCATCATGACTGGTGGCGATGTCGACGAAAAAGCCCACACCGTTGGCGCAGTCTTCTTCGCGGTGCTCGACGCCGAACAGGTGCAGCGAATGAAGCAGGCGCAGGCCGACTTCGGCAAAACCTGGACGGCAGGAAAGATCACCGCCATCAACGAGCTCACGCTCACCATCGACCGCCCTGACAAGAAATCGCAGACCATTACCGTCGACGAGAACACCTCCTTCCGCAAACATCGTGACAGCATCACGCTGGCCGACATCAAAGTAGGTGACACCGTCTCTGCTCGCGGCGCGCTCCAGAGTGGAAATTTTGTCGCCACGGTTCTTTCAGTCGTCGATCCGAATCGACGCGGCCCCGGAGTCGGTGGTCAGGGCGGCCCTGACCACGAAAACGCGGCACCACCGCAGAAACAGTAACGGAGAGGATTGCGCCATTGCCCCGACTGCTGACATTCAGCTTCCTGCTCGTCGTCTCTGCAACCTGCGTCGCGCAAACGCAGACGCAGACCCAACCGCAGACACAGACGCAGACTGCCTCGCCAACAGCGACTCCTGCGCCGACCGCGCAAGCAGGCGGAATGATTCATGGGACTGTGAAATCCGGAACCACCCCGTTGCCCGGCGTCAGCATCACGGCGACCAACACGCTCACAGGTAAGAAGTACAGCACCACGTCCGATGCGACCGGCGCCTACGCGCTCGCCATTCCGCAAAATGGACGCTACGTCGTGCGCACTGACTTCGCAGCCTTCGCAGCAACCACCAAAGAGGCGCTGCTCAACGCCACCTCGCACGATCAGCAAGCCGATTTCGTGCTCACGCTTGCCTCTCGCGCTACCGCGCAGGAAGGCTCCGATCAGACCGCGCAGATCCCGCAAAATCTGCGGCAATATGCGGGCAGCGGATCGCAGAATCTCAGCCTGCTGGGCGCAGCTGCGGGCCTGATTCAGGCTGGAGGCAACAGCGGCAGCTCGGACGCGCAACTGCCCTCGCTCGCCAACAACTCCGACTTCTCCGGCGATTCGGTCGCCGTCAGCGGGCAGAGCGGCACCACCAATCCATTCGCCGGAATCGACATGAATCAGATGCGGCAAAACATGGAGGACAACGAGTTCAACCAGTCGCTTTCGCAGACGCCCGGGGGCGGTAGCGGTCGCGGAGGAAATGGCGGGGGTGGTCCGGGAGGTTTTGGCGGTGGCCCCGGTGGTGGAGGCGGTGGAGGTGGACGTGGCTTCGGCGGACGCGGTAATTTCCGCAACTTCAATCCCGCCAAGCCCCATGGAGCCTTTTTCTGGAATGGCGGCAATTCCGCCCTCAACGCCGAGCCGTTCTCCGTGCGCGGAGCACCGCTCAACCAGCCCAGCTATGACTCGAATCATTTTGGGCTCACGCTCCTAGGCGCGCCCTACATTCCAAAAATCCTCGAGCACGACACAAAAGATTTCCTCTTCTTCACGCTCGCAGGCAATCGCTCCTCATCGCCCTTCAACCAATACGGCACCGTGCCCACAGTGACAGAGCGCACCGGCGATCTCTCGGCGCTCACCAGCCAGAACGGCACTCCAATCACCATCTACAATCCGGACAGCGGTCCCGGTGGAGCAACCTGCACCGCCAATGGCAACGTACCGGGACAGCCCTTCGTCGGCAACCGCATCCCCGCGTCCTGCATTTCGCCGCAGGCAACCCAACTACTTAACTACGTCCCGCAACAAAACCTGCCCGGCGCATTCCAGAACTATCAGCGCATCTCGACCAACCAGACCAACACCACCAACGTCGGCGTACGCTACGTACGCAGCTTCGGGACAAGCTCCGCAGGCGGACCCATCGCGGGCATGGTCCGCCAGTACATGGGACAGGGCGGCAACACCTGGCGGCAGACCCTCAACGCCAACTTCAACTACAGCCACAACGCCGCTGACGAGCTGAACATCTTTCCGGACCTCGGCGGCAAACAGCAGATGCATCAATATTCGCTCCAAGCCGGCTACTCGCTCAGCAAGGGCAAGCTCACCAACAACGTCACCGCCGGCTGGAACCGCAGTAACCTCGAGCTGCAAAACTACTTCACCAACACGACCGACGTAGCCAGCCAGCTCGGCATCAACATCTTTGGCGGACAAACCGTCAGTCCGCTCAACTACGGTCTGCCCAGCGTCACCCTCAACCAATTCACCGGACTCAATGAGCAGCAGCCCAACTCGCAGGTCAACCAGACCATCTCTCTCTCCGAATCAAGCTCCTGGATTCACAAGAAAAACAACATCCGCTTTGGCGGCGACTTTAAGCGGGTGCACCTCGACATGATCGGTGAGGCCAACTCCACCGGAACTTTCTACTTCACCGGCCTCTACACCCAGCAGCCGGGCACCAATGAAAACACCAGCGGGGCGCTCGCCACCACCGGCTCATCGCTAGCCGATCTGCTTCTCGGCTTCCCGCAGCAAACCGCGCTGCAGGCGCCTTATCAAAAAGCCTACCTTCGCGAAAATGTCTGGGATCTCTTCGCGCAGGATAGCTGGCAGGCATTGCCGAATCTCACCATCCTTGCCGGACTGCGTTACGAATACTTCTCGCCCTACTCGGAGAAAGACGACCGCCTCGTCAATCTCGACGCAGGCAACAACTTCACCAGTGTCGTTCCCGTGCAACCGAACCAGGTCGGCCCGTACTCCGGCAAATATCCGCGCACCCTCATCGAACCCGAGCGCAACGACTTCTCACCGCGCATCGGCATCGCGTGGCGCGCCATTAAAGACACCGTCGTCCGCGCAGGCTACGGCATCAACTTCGCCAACGGCCAGTATGTAAAGTTCGTACAGAATTTCGCCTTCCAGCCGCCCTTCGCCGACGTGCAGACCAACGAAGCCACAACGGCAACAACGCCGGGAGCTAACATCACTCTCGCGAATGGCTTTCCTGCGCCGCAGGACATTGGCAATTACGCCGTGAACAAGAATTATCGTCTGCCCTACGTGCAGGTCTGGAACCTCGATATCCAGCGCACTTTGCCACTCGGCATCGTCCTCAACGTCGGCTATAACGGATCAAAGGGCACGCGCCTCGATGCCGTCAGCGCGCCCGGCCGCAGCGCCACCGAATCTCTCAGCGGCGTCTTCTACGACTGGGAAGACTCCATCGCTTTCTCCAACTTCAACGCGCTCGCGGTGCGCCTGCGTAAACGCATGCAGCACGGCATCGCCGTCGGCGCAACGTACACGTACTCGCACTCCATCGACGACGCCAGCTCCATCGGCGGCAACGGAGGCAGCGGCCTCGTCGTTGCGCAGAACTGGCAGAACATCCGCGCCGAGGAGTCGAACTCGAGCTTCGACATCCGCCACAATCTCAAAGGCGATTTCGTCTACGAGCTGCCCTTCGGTCCGGACACGCACATGCTGACCAACGGCACCTGGTACTCGCACGCACTCGCCAACATTTCGCTCTCCGGAACCTTCAACTTCTACACCGGTGAACCGCTTACGCCACACTATGAAGCCAGCGTAGAGGACGTAGCCCGCGGCAGCGCCGGCTCTCTGCGTCCCGACTACGTCCCCGGCGCATCGCTTACCGCAGGCGGAGGCAGTATCCGCAACTGGTTCAACCAGAATGCCTTCACGCAGCCCGCCGGAACCTACGGGACCGCTCCGCGATACTTCATCCCCGCCCCCGGCGTTGTATCCTTCAATGCATCGCTTTCCAAAAGCATCCGCTTCGGCGACATGCGCAATTTTGAAATGCGCGCCACAGCCGACAACGTCTTCAATACCGTGCAATACGCAGGCGTGGACTCCACATTAGGTTCAGCCACCTACGGACAAGTAACCTCCGCCGCCGCCATGCGCAGCTTCACCTTCCTCGCCCGTTACCGCTTCTAGGAGACACACCCATGACCGAAACCCAGCGTCTCCGCAATTTCAATCAGTCACAAACCCGGGTGCCCCAGGTTCGCGGAGCTAACCTGGGGGTATTAGCGACGCTAACGTTAGCAATGCTCCTGACTCCATTTCTACGAGGGCAGGACCAGCAAGACCAATCCCAGGCCTTCACTCTCAAGGTGAACAGCGATCTCGTCCTCACCAACGTAGTCGTCCGCGACAAAAAAACCGGACAGGTCGTAAAAGGCCTCTCGCAAAAAGATTTCACCATCACCGAAAACGGCAAACCGCAACAGATCGTCAGCTTCGACTTCGAAAGTGTCGACGAAGCTGCCGCGCTCAACGAAGCGACGATCAGCGGCCAAGCCGGTAGTAAGTCCGGCAACTCCATCCTTCTCGGCAAATCGCCCGTCATGACCGGAGACGCGCTCCGCGACCACCGCCTCGTCGTCCTATTCTTCGATCTCACCTCCATGCAGCCTGAGGATATTGAGCGCGCACAGGACGCCGCCCGCAACTACGTGAACAAGCAGATGCAGGCCGCCGATGTTGTCGCCGTCGCTTCCCTCGACACATCGCTCTCGCTCGATCAGGACTTCACGCAGGACAAAAGCCTCCTGCTCAAAGCCGTCAACAGCTACTCCGGCGATCAGACTCAGGGCTTCGCTCCCGGCTCAACCAGCACCACCAATCAGGTAGAAGACACCACCGCCTACACCGCTGACGAGAGCGAATACAACGACATCAATACCGACCGCGAGCTCTACGCCATCGCCGCCATCGCCAAGTCACTCAACTACATCAACCAGAAAAAAGCCCTGCTCTACTTTTCCGGTGGCATCTCGCGCGACGGTATTGAGAACCAGGCCTCGCTGCGCTCCGCCATCAACGCCGCCGTGCGCTCCAACATGTCCATCTACAGCGTCGACGCGCGCGGCCTGCAGGCCATCTCGCCCTTAGGCGATGCCTCCACCGGAAGCCTGCGCGGAACGAGCGGCTATAACGGCGCCGGTCTCCAGAACAACCTCGACGCCAACTTCAACTCGCAGGAGGTCATGGCGAATCTTTCCTCCGACACCGGCGGCAAAGCCTTCTTCGATTCCAACGATTTCGCCCCCGCCTTCCAGCGCATGCAGCAGGACATGTCGGCCTACTATGTCATCGGTTTCCGCTCGGCGGATGCGAGACGCGACGGCTCCTATCGCCGCCTCTCCATCAAGATCAACCGCTCTGATGTAAAACTCGAATACCGCCCCGGCTACTACGCGCCCGCTGATTACAAGCACTCCAATAAAGAAGACCGCGAGCGTCAGCTCGACGACCAGCTGGCAAGCGACCTTCCGGCAACTGACGTCTCTGTCTACCTGCAGGCGCTCTACTTCCGCCTCGACGACTTCCACTACTCCGTTCCCATCTCCATCCTCGTCCCCGGCTCGCAGATCCCCTTCGTCAAAGGCGGCGACCGCGACAAGGCCACGCTCGATGTCATCGGCGAAGTCAAAGACGCCGCCGGCCGCGTCATCGGCAACGCGCGCGACACCGTAAAGCTCGCCATCGATCAGTCGCAGCAGGTGCGCCAACGCAACATCCAGTACTCGACAAGCTTCACGCTGCCTGCTGGAAAGTTCCATCTCAAGTTCGTCGTGCGCGAAAACGAAACCGGACGCATGGGCTCCTTTGAGACTGATATCAACGTTCCCGACCTCCGCAAAGCGCCGGTCAAGCTCAGCTCCGTCGTCCTCGCCAGCCAGCGCGTCCCCGCGGGGAAGAAGACCGATAACCCTCTCATCCACGACGGCCAGGAAGTCGTGCCCAACCTCCCGCACGTCTTCCGCCAGAACCAGCACCTGTATTTCCTCTACGAGATCTACAACCCGGCAAAAGCAACTGCCACAGTTACAGAACAACCAGCCGCCGATAACGGAGCCGCGAAGAAGAGTAAGAACAGCAAAGACACCGCAACCACCCCAGTCCGAGTCTTCACCAGCATTGAATTTCTGAGCAACGGATTGAAGGTCTACGAAACGCCACTCGTCCAGGCGACGCAACTCAACGTGCCCACGCGCGACGCCATCGCCTTCCAGTTCGACGTCCCACTCACCGACCTGAAGCCGGGCCTCTACACCTGCCAGGTCAACGTCATCGACGACGCCGGAGGCAGCTTTTCCTTCCCGCGCATGGCCCTGCTCATCCGCGAAGGAGCACCTGCGACACCAACACCGGCCACAACTACAGGAACATCGCCTTCTGGCCGATAACCAAGGTTATCGATCCGGCGTCATCATGGTCAAAGAATCATGGATCCGGCGAAACATTTTCAACCAAAGAGTCGTCTTTTTATTCGTTCAGGAGCCTGCGCATGCGTGTCTTTCTTCGTCTGCTGTTACTTCTTCCTCTGGCAGCTTTTACTCCGTTGTCCCATGCTGAAAGCAAAAACCCCGCCGATTATCCCCTGCGCATCCACATCTTCCGGAGAAACGAAACCACTTTCTACCAGAACCGCATGGCTGAGGAGACGAAAGGCGAGGGCCGCGCCAACCTCTTTGAAAATGGAGAGCCGAAGGGCGTCGACTTTCAATACGATTGCTCAGAAAAACTGCAAACATCCTCAGGCTTTGAAACCTTCCCGGCACGGTGGAAGAAGCCTAACCTGGAGCTGATCGTGCTGATGCCGGAGTTCGGCAAGCAAGGAAGCTATTCCACCTGCAGGCTGAAGGTCCAGATGAAGGATTTCACTTACTACTCACATAACGGAACACTCGGGACGGAACCAATCGAATCCTTCAAGCAATGGATGACAAAACACGACTACGATCCCGAGCACGGCAAGGACGCCCCAACGCCAACAAACCAACCAGCTAAGAGCAATTGATTTTCAGCGGATGACGGGTGTCCCATATCTCAATTCTGAGATGTGGGATTGCAGGATGATCCCATGTCTCAAATGCTAGACATGGGGCACCCAAATTGAGACTTG
>Ga0207035_1059_pt2 | contig 30746 bp, 24 predicted proteins | sample Alteio_BWMinCont_77_FD_153272 | JGI IMG/M metagenome (GOLD analysis project Ga0207035, IMG submission 153272) | Enriched cells from forest soil in Barre Woods Harvard Forest LTER site, Petersham, Massachusetts, United States -... | ecosystem: Environmental > Terrestrial > Soil > Temperate forest >... | reverse complement strand
CGCGGTGACGCCGCCGATTCCCGTCAGCTCATCCGGAGCGCGCTGCGCGTAGCATCCGGTTACAATAATCTTTGCCTGCGGATTTTTGCGATGAACGCGGCGTATGAAGGCGCGCGCTCCGTTGTCGGCGTCGGCGGTGACACTGCAAGTGTTTACGACGACAACGTTTGCTGTGACAAAACCTGTCGCGGCATGAAGCCCGTGGCGACGCAACCCAGCCGCAATAGCCTCTCCGTCGGAGCGGCTGGACCGGCATCCAAAGTTCTCGACATGGTATTCTGCCACGTTGTTTAGTGTAACAATGGAGATTCTATCTTGGGTTTCCACCCGGGAAACAGCGTCTCATCTCAGGCTAGCCGAATGAGGTTAGAGCCTGTATATAGTGAACTTGGACGTTAGGAGTTTGTATGAAGCGACGTATTTTGCTCGTGGACGATGAATTGGCCATTTTGCTGACGCTGAAGGCCGTGCTCGAGATCAACGGATTTGAGGTGGAAACGGCTGCTTCGGCTCGTGAGGCCAAATCAAAGATCAAGAACGGTCAGTACCACATGGTGATTACCGACATGCGCATGGAAAGCGAGAGCGCGGGTCTTGAAGTGGTACAAGCCGCGAAGAAAGCGTCCTATAAGCCTGCGGTAGCCATGCTGACGGCGTTTCCTCTACCAGGCTCAGAGTGGCAGGAGCAGGGGGCTGACGAAATGCTGGTAAAGCCGATGAACACGCAGGATTTGCTGGTGCAAATCGAGGCTCTGCTGGTAACCCATGAAGACAAAAAACTCCATGCGAACGACAAACACCTGGAGTTGGTCGGCACAAGCAAAACAGCCGTAAAAAAAGCCCGCAGCACCCCTCGCAAAACTGCAGCGGCGCACTAAGCTTCCACGGCAAGCCCGCGAAGACACCTTCCCTTTTTAATCCCTACAGCGTTACCGGCGGCGGTTGTTGAACCACCGCCGGTACAACCCGCTTCCGCTGAAAACACTGGCGGCAAAGCACGGGACGCCCCTGTGTCGGCTTGAATGGCACGGTTGTTTCCGTGCCGCAATCCGAGCAGGTGGTACGTGTTTCCGCACGTACAGAAGACCCCCCGGCGGCGCGCTTTGCCTTGCAGAGCTTGCATCGCTTAGGGTCGTTTTTGAATTGCTTGTCGTGGAAGAAAAGCTGCTCACCGGCGGTAAAGACGAAATCGTTTCCGCAATCGACGCACTTCAGAATCTTATCGACGAACTCCATACCCGCGTTCCCCAGCCGCGCTGCAGAGCTACCGCAGCAACGGCACAGAGCCCCTATTCACCTGCATAGTGAACGAAGGCTGCTGATCGTAGCGAACTACTTTGAACGACTGAAACTGAATTTGAAAGGGGCCCAAGCCGCGGTGAGGGGCGGCGACTACCGGCTATTTAAGCGAGCCAGTATGACATGCCGAAGGGTATGCCGAGAAGACTGCAGCGCAGATTCTTATAAGGCTCCGCCGCGCTGGGAACCGCGACGGAGCTGTGAACAGTTTGAGTGGAAGGTATTAGTCCTGCTCTTTACGAGCCTTTTTGCGATTCCGCTTGCGTGCTAACGCCTCTTTTACACGGCGCTTTTCACCGGGCTTCAGGTAAAAGGAGTGACGCTTAACTTCCTTAATGATGTCCTCCTGCTGTACCTTACGTTTGAACCGGCGCAACGCATTTTCTAGCGGCTCGCCTTCCTGCACACGAACCTCAGCCAACTGAACTACACCTCCAAACCGACCCGTTAGGGTCTTTTTAGAATATCAGGATTCAAGGTCCGCGATGCCACGAATTTACAGCACTCCTAAGTCGTTAAATATTCAATCAGTTAGAGTTGCAGATGTCTTATCAGTCAGCGAGACCTAGTCTTTGCGGAAAATCATCCGCATCTTCACTTTCCGGCAGGCTCGCGCGTTCACGGATCACACGTTGTTGCTGAGATTGCAACGCCAAATGAGCACCAACTATGAACAAGACGGCTATCGGGAAATGCCAGTAGCTTCGTTCGACCCAGCGACCCGCATCGACCGCCTGCAAGATGAAGGGTGGGAAAAGTATAAGAAAGGCGGCCAGAAGGAAGCCCATATTTCGTTTGGAGTACACCAGCGGCACCGTAAATGGTATCGACAAGAACTGCAGAAAGAGCACATCGATCAGCAGCAGACATAATCCCTGCGCCACAAGCAACTGGGCCGCCAACTGACGGACGCCTGGGAAAACCGCCGGGGCGATGATCTTCGCGAACAGGAGAACTGCCGTGGTAAGGATCAGAACGCGCAACAGCGTCCAGCGCTGGGTAGATGCGACGTGGTCGCCGTCGGGCCGTATCCCGATTCCATAAAAAGGCCAGTTCGCTTTCAATGCAACTGGTGACATGAACGCGGTCTTAAGGCCGGTGACTGCCAGAAACGCCACGACAGGAATCGCAGAGCGCAATCCGCGTTCAGAGAGGACGAGTGTGAGATGACCATTTTCCTGTTTGAATGCGATGATGCTCGCCATCAGCAGCGCAAAACCGGCCCCTCCATACATCGATAAGTACACACGATGATGCGGTGCATGTTTGAGAGTCTTGCCGATGAAGTGATACACCGCTCGCTGCGTGGGCTTATGCACGAACACCGCATGGACTATGGCGTCTCTTGCGTCTGCAAATCGATGGCGCGCGCTCTTAGCGACCGTGCCCTCGATAGCGCTGCGGGTTTTTCTGCGGTAAGCCAGTGGATAGGTGAGAAAAACGAGGGTCACGATCGATAGAAGGGCCCAGCCGCCAGTTGCAGCCAAAGCATGGAAGACCGGTAGGGCCGCGTGTCCCTGAAGCAATACCTGATAGAAGCCGAGGAACCAGAAGGGAGGGAAATAGAACACGTACGGGTTGCCGGACATCAGTAAAAGCTGCAGATTCTGCGACAACAATGGGAACAGGAACAACACGATAAGCAATGCGGCGAGTGAGAGACCCCGGAACGCGGGCGAGATCCAGCGAAAGAATCTTTCTCCGATGGTATTGAGCAAAATTCCCTGCAATGCGATGAAAAAAGCTGCCGTGAACACTCCGCCAGCGGCGATGGCGAGAACATGCGATAGGAAATGACGGAAGATGCTTGGCTCTTCCGCTATGAGCGGCAAAAATATCGCTCCGAGGAGGCCGCTGGCGAATAAAAACAGGCCTAAAAAGACGGCGAGCGCCGTGATCTTCGCGTTAAAGAGCTTGCGTGCCGGAACCGGGAGCGGCGTCAAGACTTGAATGTCGATCAGATCGGGGAAAAGCTGATCCCACTCAAAAACGGTAACAGCCCCCATTACAACGCTCGCATACATCACATAGAAATAATGGTCGCCGACGCGCGGCCAGAACGCGCGGGGCTGCGTATTCGGCGGAAAGATGAAGTAGGAAGGAATGAGTGAGAACGCCACCATAAGCCCTGGAACAGCAATCGCGCACATGATCTGGACCACGCGTACACCAATTTCCCCTTCCAGCGAGGTCATCGGATTATCGAAAAAGCGCTCGAAGAAGTGCCGAACCAGGACAACAAGCCGGTTCATTTGAATCACTTCTTTGCGGACGGCGCGCGCCTGCACCTCCAGCGAGAGCACAGGGTTTTCCGTCTGCGAAAAAATCTGCGAAATATTAAGCATGTCTAGCCTTCATGACTTCGACCATCTCGTTCGCTACGATCTTCGTATCCTGCTGCTCGACCAGTTGCGCAAACACGCTTTCAAGGCTGGGCAAATGCATAAGCTGGGTCAGTTCAGAAGGAGCGGCATTGGCGCGGATGTGTCCTTGTGCGATGACGATGACACGGCTGCATATCTGCTCAACTACCTCGAGAACATGCGAGATGTAGAGGATCGCTTTGCCCTCGGCGGCGAGTGCCGATAACAGGTCCTTGAAGAGGCGCGCCGACACAACATCGAGACCCGAGAGCGGCTCGTCAAAGATAAGCAGCCGCGGATTGTGCATGAGCGCTGCGGCGATCAAGACGCGCTGCTTCATGCCTTTGGAGTAGAGCGAAATCGGCGAATAGCGCCACGACTCGAGCGCCAGCAGCTTCAACATCGTGTTGGCCTTAAGCGCGATCAGCTTCTCCGTCATGCCGCGCAGACGACCGATAAGCTGAAGATATTCAAGACCTGAAAGATGCGTGTAGAGGTGCGCCTCTTCCGGCACATAGCCCATGACGGCGCGATACCTCACCAGATCATCGTGAATCGGCCTGCCACAGAAAAGCACCTTGCCTGTGTTGGGCTGCAGCATGCCAGTGATGATCTTCACGGTGGTCGATTTTCCTGAGCCGTTGGGACCGAGGTATCCGGCGATATCTCCAGCCATCAGGTGAAAACTCACATTTTCAACCGCTGGAATGCCACGGTAACGCTTGGTGATGTTCTGGAGTTCGAGAACAGGAGCATTTTCCATGCACCCTATGTAGCAAACTACTTAATGGATAGTCAAGTAGCATGCTACATAGGTATAATCCCGCGCATGGGTGTCGATCCAAAACTTTCGCACACAGCCGCCTTGATTCTGCGTGCCATCAGCGCAGGCTACATCTATGGATTCAGCGTGATGGAAATGACCGGGCTTCCGAGCGGCACCGTGTATCCGGCGATGCGCAGACTGGAGCGCGATGGGTTGATCCAGTCGAAGTGGGAGGCAGAGGCGATCGCGACCGCCGAACAACGGCCTCCGCGCAAGTATTACAAGCTGACGCGAGCGGGGAAGACGACTCTCGATGCATCGGTCAAACGCTATCCGCTGCTGGAGAAACTGATTCCGCAAACTGAGGTGGACCACGTATGAGATACCTTCCACTTGGGTTCCTGCTGCGCGCGTATGCAGTGGCACTGTACTGTGCTTCCTGGATTGTGCCCGATGAGGAACGTGAAGAATGGCTCAAGGAGTGGAAGGCGGAGTTGTGGCACGTCGTGCATAAGAACGCGCCATCGATGCAACAAATCACAGCAGCTTTTGTGATTGGAGCTTTCCGGGATGCCTACACGCTGAGTGTCGATCTTGGCCGGGCCGGAGAGAGACGGTCGTATGCTTTCGGCTCTTCCCCGGTGCGATGCCTGCTCTTCCTGCTGCTGTTGGGACTTGCGAGTGTCAGCGTGGCCTTTCTACTGCCCGGCACCCGCGCCGCATTGCTGCCTCCTCCCTACCAGGATGCGCGAACACTAGTCATCGTCTCGCGCGACAATTCTTCTCACAGCTTTTCCCCTAGTGTGGCGCTGGGAGAGTTTCGTTACTGGCAACGGGCCGCGCAAGGCGTATTTTCGGACCTGGCTTTTTACCAGATCATTCAAAAACAAGTTCACGCCGGACGCGGCGCAACAGTAAAGCTCTCGATTGCCCGCGCGTCTGACAACTTGCTCGATGTGATGCAGACCTCCTCGTTCTCGACGACCGCGCTTGTGCAAATCGAAAAAAGCACATCGAGGCTGATATTGAGCGACGCCACGTGGCGCAAGTATTTCCACGCCGATCCGCAAATCATAGGCCGTGTTGTTTTTGTGATGGGGAAGAAAGTAACAGTAGCCGGCATCGCCACTCCTGACGCGTGGCGGTTGCCTGGGAAAGCGGATGCGTTGCTGCTGGAGGATGCCGCCGGGATCGATGCGCTCTCCGCAGACTCCATGGGATATGTGGTAGCACGCATGCAATCTTTTCTCACCAAAGATGCATCGCAGAATCGCTGGCATATGACCGTTCCCAACAAAAATGGAGGCGTGGACGGTTTTGCGTGCACCTCAGTACGGCAGTACGCGCGAGAGCCATTTATCTCATTCGCGTTTGCGGCTCTGTTGGCACTCCTGGCGCTGCCCGCTACGACATCTCTTCCACTTGGTGAGTACCCTTTCAATCCACGACAGCAGCCTTTGTCTCTGCGACTGCGGCGCTGGGTCTTTTTCGCAACGAAACTGCTGTTGATCCTGTTCGTTGTGTGCTTCGCATCGCTTGATGTGGCACAGCTGTTTGCTCCTGCGCAGACCGCGGACTTGCAATGTGTACAGATGATTGTGGCATTTGCCGCTACGCTGGCCGCGCTGCGCTGGACCTTGCGAGACCAGAGACGCCGCTGCCCAGTCTGCCTCCAGGTTTTACGGCATCCGGTACGCGTGGGACAACCGTCCAGAAATTTTCTCGCGTGGAATGGGACAGAGCTCATCTGCGTCGTGGGCCATGGATTTCTGCATGTTCCGGAGCTGCCGACAAGCTGGTTCAGCACCCAGCGCTGGCTTTACCTCGACGCATCGTGGAAATCGATCTTCAGACCACCAGAGATTGTCCGCACCATCTGAGTTTTTGCTCAGCCAGGCGCTCTCCATCGCTCAGCAATGGCTACACTGGAATGAGCGGAGGGAATGCGCCATGATCCGTTCTTACCAGGGACATACGCCGGCTATTCCGGGAAGTTGCTACGTCGATATCTCGGCGCAGGTGCTGGGCGATGTAGTGTTAGGCGAGCATGCGAGCGTGTGGATGAACGCAGTAATACGCGGCGACGTGAACTCGATTCGCATCGGCTCGCATACTAACGTTCAGGACTGCGCGGTGCTGCATGGCATGCGTTATGTCTACCCAGTAATCGTGGGCGATTACGTGACCATCGGCCACAATGCAACCGTGCATGGATGCGTGATCGAAGATACCTGCCTGATCGGCATGGGTGCGGTGATTCTGAACAATGCGCATATCGGCGAGGGGTCAATCATCGCCGCCGGAGCTCTGATTCCGGAGAATGCAAAGATTCCGGCACGTTCGCTGGTGGCCGGTGTGCCGGGCAAAGTGCGCCGGGAGCTTACATCTGACGACCGCGACGAGATTCTGAAGTATGCCCGCAATTACCTGGATTACACGAAGATTTATCTCGAAGAGCAGAAGAACTGGAAATGAGCAGCGGCGGCATGCTTGAAAGCGCACTCCTTGATAAGCTGGAAGTAAGGGCCTACCCGCAACAATGAGTACATTGAAAGCCGTTCGCGGCACACGGGATTTACTGCCGCCAGAAACCGAACTATGGAATTTTGTCGAAGAGACGGCGCGCCGCGTATTCGCGCGCTATAACTTCGGCGAGATTCGCACACCCATTTTTGAAGATACGCAGCTCTTTGCGCGCGGCGTGGGTGAAGAAACGGACATTGTCTCGAAAGAGATGTATACGTGGGAAGACCGCGCTCGTGCGCAGTCGGAGAAAGCGCAATCGCTGACGCTGCGGCCTGAGAATACGGCTGGCGTCGTCCGCGCTTACATCGAACACAAATTAGGCGAAACCGGCCTGCTCCAGAAGCTCTATTACATCGGCCCGCAATTCCGGCGCGAGCGTCCACAGAAAGGCCGCTACCGGCAGTTCTGGCAGATCGGTGCAGAAGTGATCGGACCGCCGAGTGCAGGCTCAGAGTCGCCCTTGAGAGATGCTGAAATCCTCGAAATGCTGGCGACGTTTCTTAGTGAGCTGGGCATCACGGGCTGGCGTCTGGAGATTAATTCTGTCGGATCGGCAACCGACCGCCCTCGCTACGTTGCTGCCTTGCGCGAAGCTCTTGAGCCGGTTAAACACCTAATGTGCGAGGACAATCAGCGCCGTGCCGAAACGAATCCTCTGCGTGTGCTCGACTCCAAAGATCCGAAGGATCAGGAGATCATCGATAAGCTGCCGAAGATAGCCGACTACCTCGATGAATCATCGAAGGCACACTTTGCTGCCGTGTGCGCGGCGCTCGATGCCTGCGGCGTTCACTATGAGGTCAACCCGCGCCTTGTTCGTGGACTCGATTACTACACGCGCACGACCTTTGAGTTCACGCATGGCGGACTGGGCGCGCAGAACGCGCTGCTCGGTGGTGGCCGCTACGATGGTCTGTCGGAGATTATCGGCGGGCCGAAGGCCCCGGGCATCGGTTTCGCGATGGGTGAAGATCGGCTGATTCTAACGCTGGAGGCGCAGGCTGCGCAAGAAACGCGCTTGGCGGACGCCTACATTGCTCCCATGGGCGAGGGATTGAATCCTGTAGCTCTGGAATTGGCACGCGATTTGCGTCGCAATGGATTGCGTGTAGAACTCGGCGATGGCTCGTTTCGTTTGAAAAAGTCGTTCGAAATGGGGAATAAGCTGGCGCGGAAGATTGTGCTGTTCGGTGAGGATGAGCAGCAGTCCGGTATTCTGACGGTGAAGGATTTTGCGAGCGGTGAGCAGGTAAAGGTTCCGAAGACGGAACTGGCGCAGGAGCTTGCTAAGCGCTAGCTATTCGCTGCAGAGAAATGTTTAAGCCGACATCGCTGAGATTCTTCACTTCGCTCAGAATGACAAGGCCTTTTAGTTTCTATTGAAGGAAGATATCTTGCTGGATTTTTTGGGAAATTTAGAACGCACACACACTTGCGGCGCGCTTCGTGCCGAAGACGCTGGGAAATCAGTTGTTCTGCTGGGATGGGTCAACCGCCGCCGCGACCACGGCAACCTGATCTTTCTCGATCTGCGCGACCGCTACGGCATCTCGCAGGTGGTGCTCGATAAGGATCTGAGCCCCGAAGGCCACACAAAGGCCGAGCAGGCACGCCCCGAGTATGTTGTCGCTGCCATCGGCAAAGTGCGACTGCGCGGCAAAGATGTCATCAATCCGAAGATGGTGACGGGCGAGATCGAAATCGTTGCCGATGAGATTCGCATTCTCAACGACGCGAAAGTCCCGCCGTTTTCGCCTGCTGAAGAGGCCATTGGCAACGAAGAGGTGCGGCTGAAATATCGCTATCTCGACCTGCGCCGCTCCGAGATCCAGCACAACTTCGAGGTGCGCCATAAGATTGCGCTCGCTGTCAGGCAGTATCTGTCGGGTCAGAATTTCTATGAGATAGAAACGCCCTTTATGACGCGCTCCACTCCCGAAGGCGCTCGCGACTATCTCGTACCTAGCCGCGTGCATGCCGGGAATTTCTATGCGTTGCCGCAGTCGCCACAACTCTTCAAGCAGATTCTGATGATCTCGGGCTTCGACCGTTACTTCCAGATCGCGCGCTGCTTTCGCGATGAGGATCTTCGCGCAGATCGCCAGCCGGAGTTCACACAGATCGATCTTGAGATGACCTTTCCACAGCAGGAAACGATCTTCCGCGTGGTGGAAGGATTTCTATCGGCATCCTTCGCCGCGGTCGGCATCTCTTTACCGACACCGTTTCCGCAGATCACCTATGACGAAGCAATGCGGCAATTCGGTATCGACAAGCCGGACTTGCGCCTGCCTGGACTGACCGATGTGAAGTCCGCTTTTGCGGCCGGCGATCTCGCCACGCTGGCTATCGATGCGGCTCTGCCCATTGTTGCGGTTCGCATACCAAAAGTCGGCGAGCTTTCGCGCAAGGAGCGGGATGAAAACCGTCCGCTCTTCGATACGCGTAAAGGCGCGAAGTACATCGATGACCTGAAGAGGCTGGAAAAATCTTTTCCTGATTCAGTCGTAAAACTCCGCGAACTTACCAAGTCCGAGGATGGCGACCTTCTCATTGTCGTGGCTGGGGATGCGGCTACGCACATCGACGCCAGCGACACCAAGAGCGAGGGTCGTCTCTCCGAGCGTGAAATCGCTGTCTATTCTGCTGCGGGCAATTTCCGCGTCGAGCTGGCGAAGAAATATGCTGACCGGCACGGTGCATTTGCGGTAACGGAAGATGTCGTAGGATCGCCGGATAGAAGTTCGGGCAATCTGGTATACGGCTCGAAGGCCTTTCGCCCGATCTGGGTGACGGATTTTCCGATGTTCGAGCATGATCCGGAGACGGGGCATTGGATGCCTGCGCATCACCCATTCACCTCGCCGCACGAAGAAGACATGGATCGGCTTGTTTCCGATCCAGCATCGGTTCGCGCCCGTTATTACGACTTGGCAATGAACGGCCTGGAGCTGGGCTCAGGCTCGATTCGTATTCACCGGCAGGATGTGCAGCAGCAGATCTTTCGCGCGCTGGGCATGTCGGATGAAGAGGCAAAATCACGCTTCGGATTCTTCCTTGAAGCGCTGCAGTATGGCACGCCTCCGCATGGCGGCATCGCGCTTGGGCTGGATCGTCTGGTGATGATTCTGGCTGGCGCTTCGAGCCTGCGCGAAGTGATCGCCTTCCCCAAGACAGCGAAGGCCATCGATCTGATGGTTGATGCGCCGACGCCTGTAAGCGATGCGCAGCTGAAGGAGCTGCATATTCGGACAGTGCGGAAAGAGTAGGCTAAACGGCCAGCTGTTATCGCGTAGCTGGCCGGAATGCTTACCTCAGCGATCCTACTTTGTAGACGATCCCGATGGTCCCGGCAAATTCGTTCTGTGTAGAAAAGCCGTAGTGGGTGGGCTGCCAATCAGCCGTTGCGCGGACTGACCATTTCGGATTGAGGTTGTAGTCCCCCCACGCGCCAATCGCTGCGCCGAAGGCAACTTTATTGTTGTAAATGCCTACCTGATTCGGTTGTATGCCGGAGTTCTTGAATCCATTGTCGAAGACACCGTCCGCTGCGCCGATGAGCCCATGGAAGCCTGCGGTATAGCTCTCTCTACGGAAGAGACGGAAGTTTGGGCCGACCATGAAAAGATGTTCGGACATATCGGAGGTCGTTATGTTGTAGGCGTTTAAGGGCACGTCTATGGTGCCGTAATAGCCGCGCGCGGAAAATTCCAATCCAAATAGCTGCCTGAACCATGCCGTCGCGTCGCCATTCCAGCCTTTCAGGTTGATCGCCGAGACGCCTCTACCGGCACCCGGATTGAAGTGCGAATAGGCAAAACCGCCGTAGATATCCCACCGCTGCTGATACTGCGGCAATACGGTGATCGGAGCCGTGGCCTGTACCTGCGCGCGAAGAAATATAGGAGTTGAAAAGAGAGAAAAAAATGCAAGGGCTGCGAATATGGGGCGAATTCTGGAAATCACGCTACTTTTTCAAACCTCATTCTTAAAACATCGCAAAGGGTCGCAAATACTCACGATACACGGTTAGACGGACAGGGAAAAGGCATGGAAGCAGTTGGAGAGCCCACCGGCGATGGACAATCAACATACCCAGGGCTGTTGCCTATGAGTCTTCAATTCATCCAGCGGCGGTCATTCGGGTCTTTCTCGGAGCCGGTATAACGCCCGTCTTTGTCGAAGTGCACGTCACGGTTCTGCTTGCGCATGTAGACTTCGAACTTTTTCGCAGCACGACGTCGCTTCCAGCGATAGTAATTATTGCGCAGGCCGAAGTATCGTTCGCTGGTGGCAAAGGCATAGCCACGGCGCGGCGCGGCCTTGATGTAGAGAAATCCAGCAAGGGCGCCGCCCAACTGCGCCAGCGCATAGACTCTGCTTGCCGAAAACACCATGGCCACGGCGATGAGCATGTACACCATGACCAGGTACTTGGCCTTCATGGTCATAGGCAGCGGGAAGAGCATGAACTCCATATCGCCGTAGAGCACGCCAAAGGCGACGAGCAGGCCGAAGATGCCGCCAAACGAGCCGGCGATTGCCACGTTGTCGACGTGCATAAAGACGCTCAGGCCGACAGCAGCCAGTCCGGCTCCAATGACGCTGGTAAAGTACAGCTCCGCCAACCAGCGCGGTCCGTGGTGCGACTCAAGAAAACTGCCTAGGAACCACAGCGAAAGCATTTCGAGAGCTGTCCCCAGAATGCCCTGGTGGATGAAGCAGTAGGTCACAAGCTGCCACAAGTAACCGTGTAAAAAGAGAAATGGGATGAGCGCAGTAATCCGCAGGATCTCGCCCGCGAACGGCGCCGCGACCAGCCCGAGCAACAGCATCAGGAAGTACGCGCCTACGTTCCAGAGAATAAGACCGCGCGTAAAACCGCGGAAGTCGGGGAAATTAAGGATTCCGGCAGTACGTGGCATACAGACTGTCTTATTCTCTCAGAAAATGAGTCGGGAGCACCGTTTAACGCTCCGGCAAAGGCGCGACTGCCGGACTGCGATGGCCCTGCGCATCGACGGCACGCACGCCGAAGATGACATTGTCTTTGGAAATGGGAAGCGTGATCGAGTAGCCGCCCGTGGATGTGCTGACCTGATTTTTAGCGGTATTTGTAAAGCGCTGCCAATCAGGCGCAGATAATTCGCGCCAGACCACTTCGTAGGAAGTGCCCTGAGCCGCAGTTTGTCCGCCATCCCATTCCAGAGTCGTATTGTTATCCAGATTTTTAGTGACCACACGCACATTTACTGGTGCAGGCGGAGCATAGGCCAGCGTGGCCAGGGTTGCGGCATTCAGTGCGGTAACGCGGGCTACGTACTGGAAATCGACAAATTTAAGCAGATCGCCATATTCCACGCCATTTTCTGTCCGCACATTCTGGTGTTGATGGTTGAAGTCTTCCCGCCACTCGGTAAAGCGGATGGCCGGAAAGCCTTCCTGATTGAACGAACTATGATCCCCGCCGCGGAGGAAGCGGTCGCGCCGGAATTCGAGTACCGGGCGGAAGGTGTGGGCGGATTTCTCTGTTTTTCCCAAGCCGGGATAGGTTTCGCTCACATCGAGAACTGTGCGCGCCAGCTCGCGCGAGGGTGAATCGCTCTCGTAGCCTAGAGATTGGATAAGCCTTGCCTGCTCTGGCGTGGCGGACGCTGGAATGCCCTCGGAAAAGACCCGAACCAAGGATTTCTTCTGCAGAGTATCTCCAGGGGTGGTATTCCCGCCTACGATGTCATTGTTCAGCACGCCTTCCAACTGCCAGCCCTCAGATTTGGCTAATTTTGCCAAATGGCGGCTTCCATTCAGCCCCTGCTCTTCTCCTGCCACGGCCACAAATACAATCGTCGCAGGCAGCTTGAGCCTTGAGAGCACGCGGGCAGATTCCAGGCTCACGGCCACGCCTGAGGCGTCATCATTGGCTCCCGGTGCAAGACCATGCGTGTCCTGAACATCAGTATTTCGCGAATCGTAGTGCCCGGTGACAAGGTACATGCGCTTCGCCTGTGCCGGATCCGATCCGCGCAAAATTGCGTAGATATTGGTAATCGTAGTGGGCTGCGGAATACGGCTTTGTGGACTTTCTGTAAAAGTATCCCGTCTTACCTCAAGACAGCCGCCACAGGCATCGGAATATCGCTTGAATTCGGACTCAATCCAATCGGCAGCAGCGCTCACCCCCTGTCCAGCGGGCAGGTCTTTTTCCATACTGGAAAGCGTATTGCGCGTATAAAAGCTAACTAACGTCTCGATGGTGTGTTGTATTTGTTGAGAGGAGATTTGCTGCAAAGCATGTGCAATTACGGGATCGACGGGCGCGGGGCGAATCGGGACACCGATGGCATCCAGATCGCGTGTTGTATCGTCAGAGGATGCATGCGCGCTTATTGTAAAAAGTGCCGCTATGATGGCGGCAGCAAAAATGCGTCGTTTGAAATGATTCGTCATCAAAAACATCGCTCCTGAGTAGGATAGGTTGAATTCCATGTAAACAGCTTGACGCGCTGACCGCTTCTCTTAAAAACTTAACGAAGTTGCATCTCGCAATTTGTTTTCATCATCCTAATACTCCATTTGATTTGGAGGGACTTATGCCGATTTGCCCTGAATGTGAGAGCGTCCTTGATTTCGACGTAGAAGACGTAGAAGAAGGCGACGTGATCGTTTGCGACGAGTGTGGAACAGAATTTGAGATCGTTGCCACAGATCCTCTTGAACTTTCGAAAGTAGAGGAAGGTTATGAGGACGAAGACGAAGAGATCGAAGATGAGGACGAAGAATGAAGCAGTTTTCCCATAATCCTGCCGGCTTGAAGCATAAGCTGGCAGGGGCCGTGGTCTTGTTTGTAATTTGTCTGCTGGTTCAATCAGCAGCTTTTGCGCAGAACAACGCGGCCCGGTCTGTAGAAGGCAAAGTTTATAGTCCTCAGGACGCACCGTTAAGCAGCGCGGTTGTCTATCTGCAGGATTCAAAGACAAATAACATTAAGAGCTTCATCTCAACCCAGGATGGCAGTTATCGCTTCGGTCAGCTTTCAACCGATATCGACTATCAGGTTTGGGCAGAGTACAAGGGCAAGAAAAGTGACCGGAGAAGTATCAGCTCCTTCAACTCAAGGAAGTCGCTGGTGATTGATTTGCATATCAAGGACTAGGATCTTCTGCATATCAAAGACCAGCTTTATGTGGGTGCAGCCCAGATCATTCCACGCTGCAGATCAGGCATTTGAGGTATTCCGTTTCTGGAATCGTCAGAATGACCGGATGATCTGTAGCTGCACCGCGTCGTTCCATAAGACGCACGCGGCGCGCTGCGTCTCCCGCAGCAGCAGCGACGATTTCCTGAAAATCAGCCAGGGAGACATGATGGGAACAGGAGCACGTGACCAGGGTCCCGCCTGGGCGCAGCATCTTAAGCGCGCGCAGATTCAACTCCTTGTAGCCGCGTAATGCGCCTTCCACGGCTCGCTTCGACTTCGCGAAGGCTGGTGGGTCGAGCACAATGGTGTCATAGACGGCTCCGGACATACTCCAGTCATGTAGCAGGTCGAAGGCATTTGCTTCCATCCAATCCACGTTCGCGTCCTTAAGTTTTGCAGCGTTTGCCTCCAGATTTTTCTCGGCGACCTCCAACGCGGCATGCGAAATATCCACTCCAGTCACGCGTGGACAACTCTGTGCCAGATGTAAAGCGAAGCCGCCTTGATAGGTGCAGACGTCAAGCGCCTCGCCATGCGCGTAACGCGCTGCGGCAGCGTAGTTTTCCCGCTGATCCAGGAATGCACCAGTTTTTTGACCCGCGCCGGCGTCGTAATGAAAGCGCAATCCGTTGAGCTGAAAATTCGTGCTGAGCAACGGGTGGTCGGCATCTGCTGCGTATAACGGAGCAGTGGAGGGGGCGCTGAGCTGCTCCAGTTCGCGAATACGAGGATCGGGCCGTTCGATGATCGTGCGAACCGCAAGCTTTTCCTTGATGGTGTCCACGATGACCGTGCGGGTTTCATCATTGTCGAGCGCCTTGGCGAGAAGTTGCAGAATCACAAGATCGCCATATTGATCTACGATGACGCCCGGCAGCGCATCGGCCTCGCTGAAAACGAGACGACAGGCGCTCGTCTCAGCGCTGAGCAAGGGAAGACGCATCTGGACGGCAGCTTCAAGGCGTGTACGCAATACATCCATCCATTGCGCACGATCGAGTAAATCTGACGAGATCAGCCGCAGGGTAATTTGAGAGGTTGAGCTATAAAGAGCTGTGCCCATCAGGATTCCTCGCTGATCGGCTACCGGAATCAGGCCGGAAGGCTCTCCGACGATTCTTTCTACGTCGGACTGGTAAACCCAGACGTGTCCGGTGCGAAGCCGGTCGGCTGCCCGGCGTGAAATGACAGCGCCTAGGCCATCGAATTCAACTCTCGGCGCAAGATGGGCACGCTCTTGAGCCCGTTTATTGCGCTTTGCATGCTTCTCTGGGATGCGACCCGGCATATCTTCATCTTCGCACGGGGACATGCTTCTCTTTCGTGACGGGTCTGGGCGAAATGGGGACGGATGCAGCCGAATCCCATTCTGCAGGTGCCGCATTTGCAGGCAAAGCCTATAATCAATTATGGCAACCGCGCAAAGCGCGTCAGTGCAACCCACAAAACCTCTCCCGGTGCTCGACCCGTTTGCGCCCCGCTTTGAGAAGCTGGTGGCGACCGTTCGCGCCAACCGGCCCAACGACGATACTGAGATCATCCGCAAGGCCTGGGAATTCTGCCTGGAGCATCACAAGGGCCAGCTCCGCGCTTCGGGTGAGCCGTATGTACTTCATCCACTTGAGGTTGCTATCGTTCTGGCGGAGATGAAGCTCGATTCGACAGCCATTGCAGCTGGCCTGCTGCATGATGCCGTCGAAGATACGCCGGTGACGACAGCCGACATTACAGCCAAGTTTGGCGAGCAGGTGGCCCACATCGTCGAAGGCGTCACCAAGATCGACAAGATTCAGTTCGCGAACAAGGAAGACCGCCAGGCGGAGAACGTCCGCAAAATGCTTCTGGCCATGGTCAGTGATGTGCGTGTAGTCCTGATCAAGCTGGCTGACCGCCTGCACAATATGCGCACTCTGGAGCACCTGCCACCGGACAAGCAGCAAGGTATTGCGCGAGAAACACTAGACATCTACGCCCCGCTTGCGCACCGTCTCGGCATGGGAAAAGTGCGCGGCGAACTCGAAGATCTGGCCTTCCGCTTCGTCGATCCATACGCCTATCAGCAGGTGCATGACGCAGTCGAAGAGCGGCGCACCGAAGGGGAGCAGTTCCTTGCCGGCGTGGAAGCGCTGCTGCAGGAAAAGCTACGCGAGAACAACATCAAGGCCCGCGTAGAGTGGCGCATCAAGCGTCTCTTCAGCGTGAACCAAAAATTGATCAAAGCGCGAACTACGGTCGATCAGGTCTATGACCTGCTGGCTCTGCGCGTGATTACGACCAGCGTTCAAGATTGTTACGCTGTCTTCGGTCTGATCCACAGCATCTGGCGTCCGGTGCCGGGCCGTATCAAAGACTTTATTGCGATGCCACGACCCAATTTGTATCAGTCACTGCACACTACTGTGATGGGTGAAGGCGGACATCAGTTCGAGGTGCAGATCCGTACCGAAGAGATGCACCGCATCGCCGAAGAAGGCATTGCCGCGCACTGGAAGTACAAAGCCGGCGGCTCGCCTGTGAGCGCACGCGATGAGCAGCGATTGGCGTGGGTGCGGCAGCTGGTCGAGTGGCAGCGCGAAATGAGCGACCCGAATGAGTTTCTTTCGACGCTCAAGATCGATTTATATCCGGAAGAGGTCTACACATTCACCCCTAAGGGCAAAGTCGTTGTCTTACCGAAAGACGCCAGTCCGCTGGACTTTGCCTATTCCATTCACACGGAGGTAGGCCACTCGTGTATTGGCGCGAAGGTGAACGGGCGCATGGTCCCCTTGCGTTCCAAGCTGCGTAATGGTGACATCGTCGAAGTTGTCACACAGAACGGCCACACACCGAGCCGGGATTGGCTCACCTTCGTTAAAAGCTCGCGCGCGCGCAATAAGATCAAGCACTGGCTGAACGAGCATCAGCGGGAACGTGCCATTGAAATTGGTCGCAAGCTGCTGGAACGTGAAGCGCGCAAGTACAAAATATCGCTGTCGAAATTTGATGAATCCGACTACGAGCGCATCGCCGCTGAATACAGCGTGGCTACGCCGAACGATCTGCTCGCGGCTATCGGCTTTGGAAAGTATTCGGCACGGCAGGTACTCAATCGCCTGGCACCAAATGTCACCAGCCAACAGACTGCGGAAACCGATGCAGCCGTCGCTGGAGTAGCGGACACGGTTAAGCGCGTCTCGATGGCGAGTGGTGCGGATTCTCTTCAAGTAGAAGGACAGGACGAGCTGCTGGTCTACCGCGCGCGATGTTGCAATCCGATTCGCGGCGAGGAGATTATCGGCTACGTCACGCGTGGCAAAGGCGTGGCCGTGCATGCGCGGAGCTGTCCTAATGTCCAGAATCTTTTATACGAGTCTGACCGGCGCATTTCCGTCGAGTGGGCGCGGCCTGCAGATGAAGCGACAGGACGGCGTCTCACTTATCCGGTGAAGCTAACTGTGTATTGCGACGACCGTGCCGGCATGCTGAAAGAAATGACCGCCGTGATCAGCGACGACAACACCAACATCCGCTCCGTCGATTCCAAGCCCGGCCCGAATAATGACGCCACCGTGGAATTCGTTGTAGATGCGGAAGATGTGCGTCATCTGAATCGTCTTGTACAAGGATTGCGACGGGTGCCAGGCGTGCGCGATGTGCAGCGCTCACAAAAGCTGTAGAACTGCTGTTACATCTGCAGCATAGACCGCGCTGCTCGTGTACACTGAGGAGGACCCCCTGTGTCGGGACGTGGCTCAGCCTGGTAGAGCACTCGCTTGGGGTGCGAGGGGTCGGCAGTTCAAATCTGCCCGTCCCGACCATTCTTCAAATCAGTGACTTGCGTAGCTTTCCTTTCCGCGAGAAATCCTAAGGCGAGTACTCAATCGGTGCAACGGAAGCTATTTGTGACGGAACACCCACCCGGCAGCAATCATTTCTAATCGATGCAAGCCTTGCGCTCTGAACTCGGGGGAACGGTTCACCGGCGATCCCGTAGAGGATTGCTGGAAATGATCTTTGGCTATATGGGCGTATACCCTTGGGAGTGCGCCTCCTGCCCAAAAGGTTCTACCGTAGGAAGCGGACGTAGGTTTTGCATAGTGATTAAGCCCAAGGAGACGGCAGTTCGACGCCGTCGAGGTTCTGCCATCTCCCGAGCCGCTCCTCCCCCTGAGGTGTCGGCTGGCATATTGGACGTTTGGTGCCTGCGTTTTGTTCCAACATCCAGTGCAAGACCTTGAGCGATCAAGCAACGAAGGGTGCTATCTTTTCTGAAGCGCCACTACGTAGGCTCCTTCCGTCTTGTCAAGCTCCTTGTTTGTCACTGTCATCGCAGATGAGAAATTCCTCTACGCTCATTTACCGTCGCCAGACGTTCTCGGCAGAGCAAAGGCATTGATGAAATCGGTGTCTGTAGAGGGTACCGCTCCTACTGATTCTTGCTCAGTCGCTTGTAATAGTCCGCTACCAGATCCTGATACCCTTCTGGAACTGAAAAAGGTTTGCCGGTGCGCGCTTCCGTCGAGCCGTCATGTTGCAACTGGAGTTCGATGCGGTCCAGAGAGCTGAGCACCTCACGATGCATCTGCTCCACCATCGCCGGATTGCCGGGGAAGCGACTGGGGTCGAGTTGTTGCATCTGGTGCGCCAGTTCACGCACTGCTTTCGCGGCCTGCGGATCGTTTTGCACCATTTGGCGAAGCTGGTTCATGTCTCGCATGCCCTGTTGATAGAAACGCTCATCATCGGGGAGATTGCCGGAGGTGTCTGTGGGAATTGACTGTGGTCGCGCCCGGTCATAACGGTTGTTGCCGGTGTTGATGTTGCCTAAGACCGTGCCGTCCGTCGCCCCTCCGCCTCCGTTGCGCACGTCACCACTTGGTTGGCCCGCGAGGTTTCCGACTCGTTCGCCGAGGGTACCGTCGCGCTGTTCCCCGCGCTGCAAGCTCTGGCCTGATTGCTTTCCGGCACGCTGCTGCTGGCCGTTACCGGATTGCTGTCCGTTCGCGTCACGCCCATCGGTTTGACCGCTCCGGCTCTGCTGCTGGCCGCTGCCTCGGGTTGAGGCAGTCATTGCCTCAAGCTGGCTGCGTAGGCGCTCGACCTGATTCAGCATGGCTGTCGCGTCACCCTGTGCCGCGCCGCCGGGCTGGTGTGATTTCGTCTGCCCCATTCCCTGCTGCGCTTGCCGGAGCTGCTGACTCAGTTTCTGGAGTCCTTGCGCGATCTCATTCTCAGTGCCGTTCGAATTTGGATTGATTCCGCCGCGGAGCCAGTCTGCCGTTCTCTGCACATGGTTGTCGAGGTCGGACTGATCCATCTCAGTCAGCGCATCGCGTAGCTTTTGTGAGACACCAGGCTGGTTTGGAGCCGTTTCACGTGCGGTATCGCGCATGCTCTTCTGCAGCTTCGACAGATCGTCGGAGAGCTGCTGCCGCTCGCCAGCCAACTGGTCGCGCTGGCGAAGCCGCTCCATCATCTGGTCTCGATCCATCTGGGCTCCAGTTGCATCCTCTGTCGGATCGGCGCTGTATTGCTGGCTTCCGGCGAGCTTGTTGATGCGGTCGGCCTGCGCGCGTTCCTCCTGAGTCAGGCGGTCTGCCTCGTGCGAGAGCGAACTCACCTTGCCAGATGCGAGCTCCTGCTGTGTGCCACCCAAAAGGCCTGCCGCTTCGCGCAGGCGGTTTGCTGCCTGGCGTGCTGCGTCGGCGCTCTGCTGCGGACTACCGCTGCGCTTCATTGCATTCCCCGCTTCACGGAGACGGCTCAAGGCTTGCTCTATCCGCTGGTCTGAGCTGTTTTGCGCAGAAGACTGGCTGCTTGTCTGTTTCTGCTGTGATGACTGCGAGCCGGCTTGTGACGAAGCGTTCTGTTGCTGCGAGCCGGATTGGCCCGAAGACGTTCCGTTTGCGCTCTGCTGTCCGTTCTGCTGTTGGCCCTGGTTGTTCTGCGCGAGTTGCTGCTCCATCTGTCGCTGCAATTGCTCAGCCTCGCGCCGCAGCATCTCCTGCTGCCAGCGCTCCTGGAAGCTCTGCTGAGGGTTGGGCTGCTGGTTGGCTAAATCCTCCTGTCGTTTGGCCAGTGCGTCAAGCTTTGCGAGGGCGTCTTCTACGTCTTTCTGGTGTTGCTCAGCGGGAGATGTGTTCTGCGCTGTCTCATACTGATTTTTCTCCGTATCGAGTTCAAGATCGAAGAGGCTGGCCAGGTCACGTCCGGCACTGTTGGTCCCACCACCACCACCGCCCTGCTGGCCAAAGGCAACCTGAATCTGACGGAAGGTTGACTCAGCGTGCAGGAGCGCCTGCAGCGCTTTCTGCTCCAGCTGAATGGCGTCCTTCCATTGCGTGTTCTTCAGCTTGTCCGCTGATGGAGCCATCGCTGCAGCCGCGGTCTGCATATCCTTTTCAAAGCCAGTGAACTCTTCGTTCGCCTCAGAGAGATCGCGGCTCTCCATGCGCGCCGAGAGGGCCATCACCTGGTCTCGCAGCTTCTGCTGTGCATCGGAAAGGAATTGACCTGCCACAGCAGCATCTTTCTCTGTTGCAGACTTGTCGTTCTGCTGCTTCCAGGTCGCGCCGATCAGCTCCTTCTCGCGCCGGGAGATGTCGGTCTGGTTGTTCTGCCCGCCACCACCGCCTCCACCTCCACCGCCGCTCTGTTGTGATTGGGAGAACTCGCGCTCGAATGGGTCAGCCTGAATGAAGGTGATATCGGTACGTGACTCGGTGTGCCCGTCTTTCGCGGTTGCATAGAGGCTGACCAGATCGCCGGGCACCAGCTTGAAGTCTTCGAGCCGCAACGTGTAAGAGTCGTCAGCATTCTTTTCGCCGGGAGTTTTGAGCAGGCTTACATCGCGGTCCGTTCCACCGTTTACGGAATAATGCAGGTGCATGTCGTTCAGCCCGAACTGGTCTGCTGCCTTTACATTGACTGTCACCTCTTCGATCGGGCTGGCGCGATAGTCGCCGCCGGGACGGCTGATGGCAACCTCCGGAGGCGTTGCCTTTTCCGTGGCAATAAAGTAGTCCTCGGAAAGCCTTACAGGTTGGCCTTCATCCGTCGCAGCAACATGATAGGCGCCGTCCTTTTCCATGTGGATCGTGCCCTGGTACTTGTTACCGCTTCCGTCCTTCAGGTGAATGGTCTGGCCGTCGTCGAGCGTTAGCTGGCCATCCTTTAAAGGATGATCCATCTCGATTTCGATGGCGGCGTCTGTTCCCTCAATCGCACGTAGGTCGCCGGAGTGTTCTTCTGTCGCCGGCTTCATCCCCGTCCACTTCGGATACTGATACTTGACTTGGATTCCCTTTACAGCAGGAAGATCAACAACGCGCACTTTGTAGTGTGGCGAGACGAGTGGGCCAGCAGCTACGTAATACTCGACGTTTTCCGGCAGGCCGGCAAAAACGAATTGATATGCTGCCGCACCACCCGCATCCGGTTGTGCCTGCATGGCGACCGGCTCCCACACGTTCGTGCTCTGGTAGTGAGCGAAGATCTGCGCCTTCTCCGGCCGCATGCCGACGACGTGCGCGGTAATAAGCTGATCGCTGTTTCGCCGCACCGCGACGTCGCCAGGCGTCACCACGATTGAGTAGAACGGGGTTGCGTTCTTCTTCGGCCCGGTCCATAACAGCGAAGCGCCGTAACCCAGATAGCCCGGCCCCGCGGTGATCGTCCACACCAGCACGCCGAGGCATGCAAGTCCTGCGCCGCTCAGCGCCATGAGGCGATTATCGGGAACGAGCGAGGACGGCGCTGCATACTGCGCCTGCGACAGCGTATCGGCAGCGAGCAATTCCAGGAATGGGTCGTTGCCATCGCGGTCGCGCTCATGGAAGGTCATCAGTCGTTGCTGAAATTCAGGATGTGCGGTTTCGGCTTCACGCACGGCATGTGCGCGCGTGAGACGCATGAGCGGCAGGGCAATGCCAAACGCTGCGGCTGCAGCCAGGGCAGTCAGCAGCGCCAGACGCGCTCCTGCGACTCCATGCGCTGGAAACGCGAAGTGATTGAGCAGCAGCACCAACGCGATCGTGACGATGAGTGCGGTGCCGGTAAAGATGGCCGCGCCGCGCAGCCATGCTCCCAGCTGCAACCTGCGTTGCAGCCGCGCGATATAGGAGTTGAGCTCGTGCTGCCTGCTCATGCTTCCTCCCGCTGCGTACCCATGTAGCGGCTGGCAAGGACCGTCTCCGCCACCGCGACTACCAATGCAAGCAGGATAACGTACCACCACAGATTTACGGGGCGATATTTGACGTCATCAACGGCGGCCGCCTTTTGTACGGGCACATTGTTGCTATTTCCGCTCCAGAGCTGCTGCACATCCGGTGCAATTGGCTGCAGGTCTGATTCGCGGCGGTCGGGATTGACGCCGATCACTGCGTCGCGTCCATTCGCAAATCGGACCTGATAGAAGCCTGCGCGCCGAAGCCGAAAGGTCTGCACCGTTCGCGTCTCACTCAGCGAGAGCGGCCTGCGCCCATCGGGATCGATCACCTCAACGTTTGCCACCTCGCCCACCGGCGCGGCAGCCGAGCGGAGCTGCAGGAATGAATCCACAAGCTGGAAACCGTTCAACCGCCCGCGACCGGAGAGATATCGCGCTGTCTTATCAACGAACGCTACAAAAACCGGATGCAGTGGCAGATCATTCGTCAGGTTTTCCAGTCCGGATGTAAGCAGGAGTACGTGTCCTTCACCTATCTGCTTGTCCAGCAGCAGGGGTGTTCCATCACTCAGACGCGCGGCTACGCGTGACTCTCCCGGATCCACGGATGCTGCATAAAAGAACTTCGTCTCCGCCCAACCTCCGTTGTCGCGCCCCGGCTGCTCCTGTGCAAGTGCGGGATGGGTAAAATCTAATTGGCCGACCGTTGCGGGGCCTCCGGTTCGGGCGTAGTCATGCGCTGCTTTAACATCGGCTCCCCACAGCGGAATGCGCGCGTGTTGTCCGGCATTCGTACCGAGAGCAATGAAAACGCTTCCTCCCTTCGATACGTACTGCGCGAGTGTGTGTTCAAAGATCGACGGCAGCGTGACGGCATCCGACAACACCACAAAGCTGAATTTCGATGGATCGAGGTCGGTTGTCTGCTCCGCCGCCACAGACTGCAATATGAATGAAGCTTGTCCCGCCGCTCCCAGCGCAGCGCCGAAGTACAGGGGTGACCGGGTGTCGTTCGCGGCATGGACGAACAGAACCCGCTCAGGGTCTGAACGACGTATCACGAAGAGGCTTGCGTCATCTGCCGGGAAGACGTCCCCGCCTTCGATGCGTACTTCGCAGCGGTTGAATCCGTAGCCCACATCAATGGGGGTGAACTCGACAGCAGCGCGCCCGTTGGCTGGCACGGTTACTTTGTGCGTCGCGATTGCCTTACCATTCACTACGAGCGATACGGTCTTCTCAGCCTGGGGAGTGCCAAAGCCAGCTACCACGGCTTCTACGCGCGATTGCTTCGGATCTTTCGGATCGGCGAGCTCCGCTGGCGCGCTTACGCGTTCAACCGTCCAGTTGGGTGGCACTGAGCCTTTTGCCACATCGTGCAACAGGAGTGCCACGTTCAGCGGCAACACGATGTCGGCAAAGTTCGTAGGCATGGCCGTGCGTTGCATATCGCTGAACAGGTGAAGATCAATCGGTCTTCGCGCGGTTTCAGCCATCGCCCGGATACTTCGCCCCAGGTCGCCGAAGTTTGCGTGGCCATCTCCAGGCTGAATGCTCTCAAGCGCCGAACGCAACTGCGCTTCATCGGTGATTGGCTGCGTCAGCACCTCAAGCTGACCACCGAGGGCGATTACCTGTGCCTTCTGCGCGTGAGGTTTCGCGGCCAGAACCGCGAGCGCCTGCTGCTTTGCGTTTGCAAACCTCGTCCCTTCACGCATGCTGAAGGAGTTGTCCCGCACAATCAGAAGCAGACGGCCATTTGCGTCTGTTGTCCGCCGTATAAAGGGATTTGCGAATGCCAGCACTACCAGCAGGAGCAACGCAGAACGCAGTGCGAAGAGCAGCAGGTACCTCAATCGCTGATGCCGAGTTGAACTTTGGATCCCGCGTTCAAAAAACATAAGTGAACTTACCGGCCGCGGCGTGGTCACATGCTTCCGCAAAAGATGCACGAAGACCGGCACGCCCAGCGCTGCTAGGCCTGCCAGAAACCATGGCGCAAGAAATCCCATCAGTTGCCCGCATGCCTAAGCGAAAGATATTCGCGCAGGGCTGTATCGAGAGGTTGATCGGTGACGAGCAGGTGATAATCCATTCCCGCTGCCCGCGTTGCTGAGCGAAGGTGCTCGATATGCGTCTGCATCTTCGCGCGATAGATCGTCTTTGTGTATTCCGGAATGACCTCAATCTTTTGATCAGTTTCGAGATCAACAAGAATTGCCGGACCTTTCAGTTCAGGTTTTATCTCCTGTGGATCGAGAATATGAAACAGCACCACGTCGTTGCCATGGAAGCGGAGGGGCTCGATGATGCGCACGATCGTCTCCGGCTCCTCGTAGAAGTCTGAGATCACAATGACGATGCCGCGCCGGTGTAGCAACGCCTGGAAATGACGAAGTGGTTTGCCGTAGTCCGTACGCGCGCGCGGCTCGGCCTGCTCGAGTCCGGCAAAGAGTCGCATGAGCTGACCCTGTCGCGTTGATGGCCTGACGTACTCTCGGACCTCGTCGTCGAAAACAATCAACCCCGCGGCATCCCGTTGATTCCGGATCGCAAGATAGAAGAGCGACGCCGCGATGAATCGCGCATAGTCCATCTTTGTCGGTGGCCCGGAGGTGTACTGCATGGAGTTGCTCGCATCGAGCAGCACCGTGAGCTGGCTGCTCGTCTCGCCGCGATAGCGCTTCAGGTAGCAGCGCTCGGTACGCGCGAAGAGATTCCAATCCACGTGGCGAAGATCGTCGCCGGGAGCGTATGCGCGGTACTCTGCAAACTCCTGACTGAAGCCGAAGTCCGGCGATCGATGCAGGCCGGCGACAAAGCCATCCACCACCGTCTTTGCTAGCAGGTCCAACGATGAGATGCCGGCCAACACTGCGGGATCGAGGAAGCGCTGCATCAGCCCTCCTTCGGACGCGGCACCTGTGTCAGGAGACGATTGAGAATCTCGTCCCCGTCGATTCGTTCCGACTCGGCGTGGAAGTTCAGCAGGATGCGGTGCCGCAGCACGGGAACCGCCAGTGCAGTGATGTCGTCATAGGTCACGTGATATCGCTTTCGGGAAAGAGCGCGTGCCTTCGCGGCGAGCACGATGAACTGTGCTGCGCGAATGCTTCCTCCGTAGTTCACATATTTCTTCACAAAGTCGGGCGCGTTCCCGCTGTTGGGCCGCGTCGCGCGCACCAGGCTCACCACGTATCGCGCAAGGGTTTCAGCGATTGGCACCATGCGCACGAGCTGCTGAAAGTCGAGCAGTTCCTCAGCCGACGTTACCGGCTCAATCTTTGCCGTGCGCGTTGTCGTCGTCATGTCTATGACTTTCAGCTCATCTTCGGCGCTCAGGTAATCCAGAATAGCGTTGAAGAGGAAACGGTCTAATTGTGCCTCCGGCAGGGGATACGTGCCTTCGAGTTCGATCGGGTTTTGCGTTGCCAGTACAAAGAATGGCGCCGGGAGCGAATAGATGTGGCCGCGCACGGTGCATGAATGCTCCTGCATGGCCTCAAGTAGTGCAGCCTGCGTCTTCGGAGGCGTACGGTTGATCTCATCGGCCAGCAGAATGTTTCCGAAGATCGGACCTTTCACGAAGGTCCATCTGCGATGGCCAGTAGTCAGGTCCTCTTCAATGATGTCCGTGCCGGTGATGTCCGACGGCATCAGGTCGGGCGTGAACTGAATGCGTCGGAACTCGAGGCCGAGCGTGTCGGCAATGGTGCGCACCATCAGGGTCTTCGCCGTGCCGGGCAGACCAGTCATCAGGCAGTGGCCGCCGACAAAGAGCGCGATCAGTACTTGTTCTAATACCTCATTCTGACCCACGATCACTTCGTGCACCTGTTTCAGGATGCCTTCGTGTACCGCGTGGAAACGCTCGACGCGTTGCTGGAGTTCCGCTGCATCCGTATTCAGATCGGCAAAAATAGCCATCGGTTCCGTCCTCGTCAATTCATTTTTTGAGGTGATTGGTTCAATTCCAGCAACATTTTCTGTGCCGGACGATAGCCGGGCGCAGCTTCGAGAGCGGCAAGCACGCTCTCCTGGGCTTTGTCCTTCTGGCCTGCGGCAAGATACGCCTGCGCTAGATGGAACTCCGCGCCGGCCTTGTCCAGCGGACCGGACGCCACGACTGCGGTGTACTCGCGGATCGCGCCGTCATACTGTTTCTGGGCGTACAGCAGATCGCCGAGACGGCGATGCAGTTCCTCATCCTTGACGGGATAGATGTAGTTCACGCGCTCAAGCGTGGCTGCCGCCTCGGCCTGCCGTCCAGCGTCCGCTTCGAGCAGTGCGAGTCGCTTCAGCATTGCCGGATCCTGTCCGCCCTCATGCTCGTATGCGGTGAGCACTGCGGCCTCAGCTTTCGCATCTCCCTTTGCTTTGTCTGCATCAGCCAACAGCTCGTAGACATTTGCCTCTCCCACGTATTCGGGATACATCGCCAACGTCCCCGGCCCCTGCGCCAGCACAGCGTCATCCTGCTTCTGCTGGGATGCTGTCACAAGCGCCTTAAGCTTCTCACTCCAATCGTTGAAGTGTGCAGCCTCTGCGCCGTACTTCTTGTCGATCCAGGCAAGATATTGCTTATCAAACTCTTCCGGCGCCAGCGCGAGATCCTGCTGCACTACCTGTGGCGTGGTTTTCAGCTGAGTGTAAGAGCGGATCATCGCCAGCAGCTTCTCTGCTCCCCATTTTTCCTGGATGAAATCGCAGATACTGCCGCCCTGAAAATACGAGACGATGATCCGTGACGGATACTCGGGATAGACGAAGCCACGGTCGAGCTTGGCGACAGGCAGCAGCTTCTTATCGCGAATCGCAATCAGAACTTCCGGCGTGAGGCGGTCCTTCCACTCGGGCGAGTGGTCGCCTTCTTCATGCACTGCCAGACCTTCGGTGAACCACCGTGGTACGCGATGATTGGTTGCCGTCAGAACGTAGACATGGCTCATCTCATGCCATAGCGTCGCACCCCAGTTGAAGTCTCCGGGTTTGCGCGCGGAAGGGCTGTCCATCGCTACCACTTCTCCAAAGGTCACGCCGAGCGCGCCAAGGCCCGGCATTCCTGTGGTGCGTACCGCGAAGTCCTCGTGATCCGGATAAACCTCTACCTGCACCGGGCCGGGCAGCTTCATTTGGTATTTCTTGTCGTAGGTCGCGATGATCGTGTGCAACTCGTCCTGCATGTAGGGTTGCAGCAAAGCCGCCTCGGTCTTTTTCAATTTCAGAATCATCGTGTCGTCACGAAAGATCTCGAAATTCTTGTAGCTGTCTAGCAGGCGCAGACTGTTCACGGTCGCGGCATCGCGATAGCCGTTGTCGTAACTCAGCTCCAGTTCTTTCAGCGGCTCGTCTTCTTTGCCTAACCGCATGAGGTCGATACCGAGAGCTGAATGGGCGCTCCAGAGCCGAGGATCAGCTTCGATCGCCTTCCGATAATAGGTACCGGCGTCCTCATAGCGGTAATGGAGTTCGAGTTGGTCCGCCACGCGCTCGTAGGCCTCACCATAACCCGAATTTATCGCCGCAATCTTTGCAAACCATGCATCGGGCGAACGGTCGGCAAGCAGGTCAACGGCTGCGTGGATCGCCATCGCATCCAGCGCGTCATTTTCGAGTGCGATTGCCTTGTCGGCCTCGGTGACAGCCGCCTCGCGATCATCATTCTCGAGTGCAAGGTTCGCCATCAACTCATGCGCTTCAGCCAGCTTCGGATCGAGCGCGATGGCCTGTGCCGTATATTCGGACGCTTTACCGTCGAAGTTGTCTGCGGAAATAGTCGCGAGTCCGAGATAGGCTTCGGCATTCGATGGTTCCTTAGTCAATGCTTCGCGGAAGAGGTCGGCAGCTTCACGGTTGTTGAAACGTTCGTGCAGCAACATTCCCCAACGCACTTTGTAAAAAGCGCTGCTGTCAGCCGACTGTGTTGCCGCACGAAATTGCTCGTTCGCATGCTCCCATTCTTCAAGACCCCAGAAGCCCTCGGCACGCGCATAGGCATCGTTGCTATGTGTCAAATGGTCGAAGCAGGCGTGTGCCTCGGCGCGATGTTCATGCTTGCGCAGCGACCAGCAGTCCGCAGGGACAGCCGCGAATGCACAGGCAGCCGAGGCGCACATCGCCAGCAGCAGAAGGAGTTGAGATAGGCGTCTCATCTATCGAGATCCTCCTGCACCTTCGCGAGTTCCAGCAGGGTCGCTGTTAGCTGCTTCTTGTAGTCTTCGGGATCCATCGCCGCTTTCTGATATTTCAGCGTGTCGATCTTCTGTTCCAGCTCCTCCTTCTTTGCCAGCAATGCGCGTTTCGCCGGATCATTCGCCGCCTGCTGACTTGTGCCGAGACGAAGCAGCGTGAAGCTCGACATGAGCGCACCCTGACCGCTGCCACTCTCGCGCACCGGTTCGCCACGGCCTATATCGTCGAAGACCGGATGCTCGGTAGCGAGCCTCTTCTGCGAGTCATAGAAGGCTGCTGTCTTCTTCGTCGCGTAAACAAAGGCTTCCATCGCACTGATGGAATCGCTCTTGTCGGTATCAGCTTCCGGGTCTTGCAGCGCCTCAACCCAGTAACGTGCAAAAACAGTCGCGTTCTTCTCTGTGCCTGACTTCGTCGCCGCGATCACTGCGCGCCCCGGCCGTTCGAGAGCTTCTATCGCTCCGCCGCTGGCGCTGGTTGTATTGACAACAAGCTGACGCCTCGCAGAAATGCGATCACACAGCGCTGCGATCTCGCTGGCAGTAACATCTGGTCCAACCAGGTTGAACTTGTACTCGACGCCATCGAAGGAACCGTGGCCGATCAGGATGAGAACAAAATCATCGTCTGCCTTAGCCTCTCGCGCCACTGCGCCAAGCGTCTCTTTCAGTTGCGGCGCCGTGGCTTGGGCACCTGTAAGCGTGTAGACATGCGCCGCGCTGCCACCAGTCTTGAATACCTTATCCAGATCCTGCGCCGCCGCGGTGAAGCGTTGTTCGTAGTCCGGTTCTCCGCTGAGTCCGGCCACAGTGACGTAATACACCGCGGCACGCGATGGAAGAGTGAGGGCAAATGCTGCCGCAAGGAGCCACATGCGCTTCACACCACACCCCACTTGCGCCGCAGCAGCCACTCGGTGATCGGCAGCCCCAGCAACAGCACAAAGACGATCGGCATGTTCCACAACTCATTCGTGGTACGGACGGAGATGCCTGCTTCGGAATATGCAATATCGCGGGGCAGGTTCTTCAGGTCGGAAGGCTCCCAGTAACGGCCACCAGTCTGCGATGCAAGCTGTTGGAGGAGAGGTCGGTTCTGTTCGGTGTGGAAATTCTCGGCAATGCCATCCTCGCGCTGGAAGGTCAGCACATCGCGGCCCAATTCCTGCGGCTGGCCTCCGACAGACTCTGCCGTGACCTCCGCCAGATACGCGCGCGGCTTCTCTGCAGTCCATTCGGTCTGATACAGCCCTGGCGTCTCCCGCGACGGCATGAGGTCGATCAAAGCATTCGCACCCTCTGGCCCCACGATATGCGCTGTCACGTGCGCATCCGTCCCCGGTTGAAACTGCTGGTCACGCACTTGTGCTGTTAGCTGCACATGCCCTTCATCCATCAAATTCCGCTCGGGCATAGACGCGGTTACTGGACCGGGCGAATCCGCCACCAGCCAGCGCAGAAGCTGCTGCCAGAAAAGATCGTGCGACGGATCGCCCAAAGCTTCGCTCATCTGCCAGCGCCATGTGCCGCCGGTGGCCATGATTGCCGTGCGTCCATGGCCGTAGTTTTGCGTAATCAGCATCGGCAACTTGCCATGCCCCGCATTCATTTGCGCCAGTACAGTCGCACCCGGTTTGGGCGAACCGGCATCCTGATAGTCGGCCAGATAGGTCAGCTTCTTCCATCGCTCGGCGTTCTTCGCTGGATCGTCCAGCAATCGCGTAATGGGTGAGTCCACACCGGCTGCCGTGAGCTCCACTGTGGCCGAGTTGCGATGAAAGCTGTTGCGGCCTGCGGGCAGAAAGGTCGGCAGCAGGTCGTTCAAGCTCGACGCGCCCCAGCCGCCATCGCTCAGCGACGATCTCCCGCCTAAAAAGAGCACACCGCCGCCGCGGCGATCGACATACTCGCGGAGAAGCTCCTGCTGCAACGGCGTGAAATAGTCAGCATCCACGGAACCGATGATGATGCCTGCATATCCAAACAGATTTTCCGGTCGTACAGGGAAGCCGTCCGCCAGTTCGCTGGGATCGCTGATCCCTTGCCGGTAAATCTTATTCTCGCTTGTGCGCAGCATCGAGACGAGCTGCATCGTGGGATCGTCTTCTTCCGCGCGCCGGATAAATTTGAACTCCCAGCGCGGCTCGCCTTCGATATAAAGAATGCGCCGCTTGGCGTCACTTACCAACACCGGCCGCGTCATCGCGTTGTTGCTGAGATTTTCCTCGCCGGCAATCGGTTCGATTCCGAA
>Ga0207035_1058_pt1 | contig 32339 bp, 24 predicted proteins | sample Alteio_BWMinCont_77_FD_153272 | JGI IMG/M metagenome (GOLD analysis project Ga0207035, IMG submission 153272) | Enriched cells from forest soil in Barre Woods Harvard Forest LTER site, Petersham, Massachusetts, United States -... | ecosystem: Environmental > Terrestrial > Soil > Temperate forest >... | reverse complement strand
GTTTTTATAAGTTGTGTGGTTGTTTCTTCCTGCAAGCAAAAAGAAACGCCGCCTACACCACCAACGCCAGTCAATTTATATACTGTAAAAACACAACGTGTATTATATTATGATGAATACCCGGCAACAACAGTAGCATTAAGCCAGGTAGATTTGCACGCAGAAGTACAAGGTTATATTACAGGAATATTTTTTACAGAAGGCACGCAAGTAAAGAAAGGACAGAAGTTATATGAAATAGACAGAAGATTATACCAGGAAAGTTATGATGCGGCGGCAGCCAATCTTAAAGTTGCAGAAGGAAATACAAAACAAGCACAACAGGATGCAGATCGTTATGAATATTTGAATAGTTATAATGCTGTTGCCAAACAGGTATTAGATCATGCAGTGATTGCTTTACAAAATGCTAAAGATTCTGAGAAATCTTCAGAACAAGCAGTGAAAACTGCTGAAACAAATCTAACTTATTCTATAATTAACGCACCCTTTGATGGGATAATTGGTTTCAGCCAGGTAAAATTAGGGAACCTTGTATCAGTTGGACAAACTGTGTTGAATACAATTTCTACTGTTGATCCGATGGCAGTTGATTTCTTAATTAATGAAAAACAACTGGCGCATTTTGAAGATCTTGATAAAAATAAACAGGCATCTGTTGATTCGCTTTTCACAATTCAGCTTCCCAATAATGCTATCTATCCTTATACAGGAAAAATTTCTGTAATAGACCGTGCTGTTGATCCTGAGACAGGTACAATACGCATCAGGCTTGTGTTTCCCAATGCTGATCATTCGTTACGTGCAGGTATGAGTTGCATTGTACGTGTACATAACCAGGATGCAGCTCCGCAATTGGTAATACCTGGAAAGGCTGTAGTAGAGCAAATGGGTGAATACTTTGTATTTGTAGCAAAAGATACTATTATTGCTAACGGTGCAGATAGTACGAAAAAAGCAAATGCAGATACTACTGCACAACCAGTACCGAAATTACATGCATTCCAGGTCAAGGTAGAACTTGGCCAGACGATTGGACCGAATGTGATAGTTAAAAGTGGTATTGATGCAGGGGATAAGATAATTATTGACGGGATCCAGTCATTACATGATGGTTCAACAATATCTGTTTCGAATAAACATGCTTCTTCAAAAAATGGGAGCAGTGATAGTACTAAAATAGATACTACAAAAACAGATAGTAGTAAAAATGGTCCTGGTAAAAATTGATATTAAATTTCTTTCTTTTTTAGATGATAATAATTTATGATCGCTAATACATTTATTAAAAGGCCGGTTACAGCCATTGTGATATCGATCGTATTAGTGATTACTGGTACTATTTGTATCCTTAGCCTTCCGATAGATCAATACCCTGATATTACTCCTCCAATTGTTCAGGTAAATGCACAGTTTACTGGTGCAGATGCACAAACGGTGGAGCAGACCGTTGCAACTCCTATTGAAGAGCAGGTGAATGGTACTCCCGGTATGGAATACATGCAGAGCAACAGTACCAATAACGGGTTGATGTCAATGAATGTAACATTTGGTATTGGAACCGATATTGATATTGCTACATTAGATGTTCAAAACCGTGTAAGTATTGCTACACCTGCAATACCGCCAGTAGCAAGCCGTTTAGGAATAACAGTTCGTGCTGTCAATCCAAGTATGCTGATGATGGTGGCAGTGTATGCACCCAAAGCAACACATAATATTACTTTCCTTGATAATTATACCAATGTATTTGTACAGGATGCCTTACTTCGTGTACCCGGCGTCGGTAGTATCAATCGGTTTACGGATGATTTTAGTATGCGGATATGGATGAACCCTGATAAAATGGCTGCATACAGTTTAACGCCACAGGATGTTATCGCTGCATTGAATGCGCAAAATGTACAGGTGGCTGCAGGTTCGGCAGGAGTGCCGCCACAGGCAAAAACACAAACATTCGAATTGGGCATCCTTGTAAATGGCCGCCTGACCAAGGTTTCAGAGTTTGAGAATATTATTGTAAAAACAATTCCATCAACCGGTGAATTGGTTTATTTAAAAGATGTAGCAAGAGTAGAGTTAGGTAAATTTACTTTTTCAAGCAACTCTTTTGTTGATGGCAAAAGAGCTTCTTACTTATTAATTTACCAGGCACCTGGAAGTAATGCATTGGAAACGGCAAATGGAGTTTATAAAGAACTGGCTTTATTAAAACAAACTTTTCCTGTTGATGTTGATTATAGCGTACCATTTGAATCGGTTACGGTTGTAAAAACTTCAATGAGTGATGTTGTTTGGACCTTGTTAAAAACATTGGCACTTGTTGCAATTGTGGTTTATGTTTTCCTTCAAAACTTTCGTTCTACTTTAATTCCGGTATTGGCAATCCCTGTCTCTATTTTTGGTACTTTTTGTTTTTTTATTCCTTTAGGATTTACAATTAATACATTAACCATGTTTGGTTTTGTATTGGCAATTGGTATTGTGGTTGATGATGCTATTATTGTAGTAGAAGCCGTTCAACATTATATTGATGAACAAGGTATGTCTGCAAAAGAAGCAACCTATCGTGCTATGAAAGATATTTCTGCGCCGGTGGTTGCCATTGCATTGATATTAGCTGCAGTGTTTGTTCCTGTTGGTTTTATACCGGGTATTGTAGGAAGATTATATCAGCAGTTTGCTATTACAATTGCTATCTCAGTAATCATATCTGCATTCATAGCATTATCATTAACCCCTGCACTTTGTTCGTTATTATTAAAACCATCTAAATCAGAAAAAGAAGTAAAAGGAATTGATAAACTCTTTTTAAAATTTAATAAATGGTTCGAACGCGTAACGGATAAATATACGAATGGTGTAAAGAAAAGTATTGGTGGGGCGAAGTATATTATTATCCTGCTGATCTGTATTTGTGTTGGTGCATATTTCTTATTTCAAAATAAGCCAACTGGTTTTATTCCTTCGGAAGATGATGGTAATTTATATGTTACATTTCAATTACCCCCGGCATCTTCTACAGCGCAATCTATTAATGTGATGACGAAACTGATGGGGATAGTAGCAGCTACACCGGGTGTTGGGCATTATGCTGCTTTATCCGGATTGAATGTAATTAATAACGCAACGAACTCTAACTGCGGAACTATCTATGTTCAATTAAAACCTTGGGATGACCGTTCTGTATCAGATCAACAGGTTCCTGGTATTATTAAAGTAATGCAGCGACGTATTGCAGAGGCAGGTATAGATAATGCCAATGTAGAAGTTATACAGCCGTCACCTATTCCTGGGGTAGGCGCCACCGTTGGGTTTAATTTTCAAATTGAGCAACGTACTACAAATGATGATGTTCACGCATTTGAAAAAGTAGTGAATAATTTTGTAACAGAAGCAAATAAAAATCCGGCAATATCCGGTGCATATAGTTTTTATTCGGCACATACGCCAAGTTATAATCTTACTGTCGATCGTGATAAATGTGAAAAAATGGGTGTTAATGTTGGCGATGTTTTTACTACCATTCAAGCATACATGGGAAGTTTATATATCAATGATTTTACAGCATACAACCGAACGTTCCATGTAGTGGTGCAGGCAGATACAATGTTTCGTACTATGATATCCGATATGGATAAATATTATGTACGCAACCAGGATAGTGCAATGGTTCCTTTAGGTACACTTATCAGTTATGCGCCAACAGAAACAGCACCATTGATATCTCATTTTAATATTTTTCGTTGTGCAGAAATTGATGGAGCATCGGGTATAGGATATAGCAGCAATGAAACGATTGAGGCATTGAAACAAACAGCAGCAAAGGTTTTACCGCAAGGATACAATTATGAATTTTCCGGATTGAGTTATGAAGAAATAAAGGCAGGATCAACAACTATTTATATTTTTCTTTTCTCTATCACTTTTGTATTTCTCTTTTTAGCGGCATTGTATGAAAGCTGGTCTGTACCATATTCTGTTTTGTTGGCATTACCGATCGGTGCATTCGGCGCAATACTTATACTAACATTTGTTCCGGGCTTAACAGATAATGTGTATGCACAGATTGGATTGATCACATTGATCGGACTTGCTGCAAAAAATGCTATCCTTATAGTTGAATATGCCAAAGTACGTGTGGATCACGGAGAAGAATTGATAGCATCTACATTAGATGCAGTTAAACTTCGTTTGCGTCCTATCATCATGACATCATTGGCATTCATATTAGGAGTGTTGCCGTTGATGCTGGCAACAGGTGCAGGTGCCATCGCAAGGAGAACGATCGGCTACACTGTTTTTGGTGGAATGTTTGCTGCTTCCACTATTGCAATATTTGTAGTGCCGGTTTTGTTTGTGGTGATCACACGTTTATCTTATGGAAAGAAAAAATTAGAATATCTCCGTGCTCATCATGATGAATTAATGGAGAAAGCCCGCAAGGTAGAACAACAGGATATTGATCCTCAACTGGAATATGAAATAAATGAAGCCAGGAACTTACATAATAAACCTAAAGAGGGATGATCGCAAATACATTTATTAAACGGCCGGTAACTGCGATCGTTATATCACTTGTATTAATGATCTCAGGCGTTATTTGTATGTCCAACCTTGCAATTGATCAATACCCAAATATATCTCCCCCAAGTGTAGGTGTAAATGCAAGTTATACTGGCGCAGATGCTCAAACTGTAGAACAAACTGTTGCCACACCTATTGAAGAACAGGTAAATGGTATTCCTGGTATGGAGTACATGCAAAGCACTAACACGAACACAGGTGGCATGAGTATTCGTGTTACATTTAATGTTGGAACAAATATACATATTGCTGCATTGAATGTTCAAAATCGTGTAGGTATTGCAACTCCTTTATTGCCATCTGCTGTAAGCAAATTAGGTTTAACAGTAAGAGCAAGTAATCCCGATCAGTTAATGCTGATAGCAATTTATTCGCCAAAGCATACACATAACATAACGTTCCTTGATAATTATACAAATGAATTCATTGAAGATGCAATCTTACGTGTACCCGGAGTAGGTGATGTAACTGCACGTACTGACCAGTTTAGTATGCGCATTTGGATGAACCCGGAGAAAATGGCCGCGTACGGCTTAATGCCTTCGGATGTTACAGCTGCATTGAATGCACAGAATGTTTATGTAGCAGCAGGTGCTGTAGGCGAACCACCACAGCAATCATCACAAAGTTTTGAAAAAGGCATTGTTGTAAATGGTATGCTGAGCAAGGTTTCGGATTATCAAAAGATCGTTGTGAAAACAAATCCTGCAACCGGTGAATTGGTTTATTTAAAAGATGTTGCCCGTGTTGAATTGGGCAAGTTTACTTTTTCAAGCAATGCTTTTGCTGATGGAAACAGGGCTTCCATTATTTCTGTTTACCAATCCCCGGGAAGTAATGCTTTGCAAACTGCAGATAATATATATGCCGCATTGGCACAATTAAAAAAGTCTTTTCCGGCAGATGTTGATTATTCTGTTCCTTATGAAGCCGTAACTATTATAAAGGTTTCCATGCAGGAAGTAGTAGGTACATTATTGAAAGCGTTGGGACTTGTCGCACTGGTAGTATTTCTTTTTTTACAAAACTGGCGCTCTACCATCATTCCAATTTTTGCCATTCCTGTTTCTATTTTGGCTACGTTTTGTTTTTTTATCCCTTTGGGATTTACCATTAATACATTAACCATGTTTGGTTTTGTATTGGCAATTGGTATTGTAGTGGATGATGCCATTATTGTAGTGGAGGCTGTTCAGCATTATATTGATGAACAACACATGTCGCCCAAAGAAGCAACTTACCAGGCAATGAAAGAAATATCGGCTCCGGTAGTTGCTATTGCATTGATATTGGCTTCAGTATTTGTTCCGGTTGGTTTTATCCCGGGTATTGTTGGCCGTTTATATCAACAGTTTGCTATTACTATTGCTATTTCCGTAATCATTTCAGCATTTGTAGCATTATCATTAACTCCAGCTCTTTGTACGTTATTATTAAGGCCGAGTCATCAGGTCTCAAAAAAATCAAAATGGCTTGATAAATTCTTTTTTTATTTTAATTCAGGTTTTGACAGGCTAACATCACGCTATACAAACGGAGTCAGAAAAAGCATTAGGCGTACCCGTTATATCATTGTCTTATTAGTATGTATTTGTGCAGGTGCTTATTTTTTATTTATCAATAAACCATCAGGATTTGTCCCTTCTGAAGATGGTGGCCGATTGATGATCACTTATCAATTACCCGAAGCGGCTTCAACCGCACGATCCGTGGATGTTATGACCCGGTTGATGAAAGTTATTGGATCAACGCCGGGCATACTACATTACACAGCAATATCCGGGTTTAATATATTGAATGGGGGCTCTAATTCAAACAGCGGTTCAATATTTTGCATGCTTACTCCCTGGGATGACCGAACTACTGATTCAACAAGAGTTCCAGGTATAATGGATGTAATTAAAAAAAGAACAGCTGCAGCCGGAATAAAAGATGCAAACGTTGTGGTGGTTCAACCGCCGCCGATAAGAGGTATTGGCATTGCCGCAGGATTTAGTATGCAAATAGAACAAGGAAGCTCAACAGATGATATATATGCTTTTGAAAAAGTATCACAAAAATTTGTAGCTGATGCGAAAAAGATCCCGGCCATATCTACAGCATATTGTTATTTTTCTGCGCATACGCCAAGTTATGACCTTGCAGTTGATAGAGAAAAATGTGAAAAACTTGGGGTAAATATTTCCGATGTGTATTCAACAATGCAGGCTTATATGGGCAGTTCTTTTGTAAATAATTTTACACTTTATAATCGAACCTATCATGTTGTTGTGCAGGCAGATACTTCCTTTCGTGCATTGATATCAGATATGAATAAATATTATGTGCGTAATCAATTCGGCCAAATGGTGCCATTAAGCACATTGATCAGCTACCAGGCAACTGTAGCTGCACCACTGATATCTCATTTCAATATTTTTCGTTCAGCAGAAGTTGATGGTTCTATCCCTGCTGGCTATAGTAGCGGAGAGGCAATTGATGCATTGAAAGCATTAGCAGCTAAAGATCTACCACGTGGTTATACATATGAATTTTCAGGATTAAGTTACGAGGAGATAAAAGCAGGTTCAACCACTGTTTATATCTTCATTTTCTCTATAACCTTTGTATTTCTTTTCCTTGCATCATTGTATGAAAGTTGGTCAGTACCATTTTCGGTAATGTTAGCTGTTCCTATCAGTGGCTTTGGTGCAATACTCGCACTTACACTTGTTCCATGGCTGACTAATAATGTTTATGCGCAGATAGGATTGATAACATTGATAGGCCTATCTGCAAAAAATGCAATCCTAATTGTAGAATTTGCCAAAATAAGAGTTGATCGTGGCGAAGAACTTATTAAGTCAACTCTTGAAGCTGTAAGATTAAGGTTGCGGCCAATTATTATGACCTCAATGGCATTTATTCTCGGCGTATTACCGCTTGTATTTGCAACTGGTGCCGGAGCGGCTTCCAGAAATACTATCGGTGTAGTTGTTTTAGGTGGGATGATAGCATCATCAACTATTTCGATATTTATTGTACCAGTACTTTATGTATTATTTACAAGATTTTCGTACGGTAAAAAACAATTGGCATATCTCCAGGAGCACCATGAGGCATTGATGGAAAAGGCAAGAAAAGTCGAAGAACAGAATATTGATCCCGAATTAGAATATGATATTGTACATGCCCGGGATAAAAATGAAAATGTAAAAAGTTGAATAGCGGTATATGAGCACAAATGAGTAACACAAGGATGTTTAATAGTAATACTGAAGCTGAGCACAAAAATTATCGCAAAAGGGTAATAGTTCCTTTACGAATTTCGGATGGATGATTCGCAATTATAAATTTTGCAAGCCAAACAAATGTTCCTGCATTTGAATCTGATCCTTTATATTTCCCATTCCATTTTTGTAACGGATCATTTGATTGAAAAATAATTTCTCCCCAACGATTATATATAGTTAATGAATAATTTTTAATTGTGGCTATATTTCCTTCGGCACCAAATAGGTCGTTGAGGCCATCACTATTAGGGGTAAACGCAGATGGGAAATAAATATCGCTGCAATCTACAATTACCGATATAGAATCCAAACCGCTGCAACCCTTATTGTCATTAACTTTTACTGAATAAGTTCCCGTGGTTGTAACAGGATAAGTGGCACCTGTAGAATTATCCTGCCATAAATAAGAAGAAAAATTTCCTGCATTTAAAATAAGTTGCTGGCCAGGACAAATACTGGTATCATTTCCCAAAAATAAATGGAGCGGTTGTATACTATTTGAAACAATGATGTTATTAATAGAATCGCCGGAACAATTATTTTTATCTGTTATGTGCAAAGAATAAACACCTGCTGTTAGATTGTTGATAGTTGGTGTAGTTTGATCATTAGACCATGTGTATATGTAAGGTGGAGTGCCTCCCGAAACAATAGCGGAGATAGTACCGTTGACATTACTACAAATTTCATTTGTTACCTGAGTGTTAGCGATGATGGCAGTTGGCTCGCTAATAGTAGTTGTAGCAGTGGCTGCGCAAGCATTGGTAGTATTTATTGTAACAGAGTATGTCCCAGCTGTTAAATTATTAATAGTTTGCGTTTGTGCTACGGGGTTAGTGTTCCACAAATACGTATAAGAGCCATTACTTCCCGAAGGGATAGCTGTAGCTAAGCCATCGCTTTTATTGTTGCAGCTAATATCATTACTAGTGATTGATACATCCAGCACAGAGATATTCATTTGTGTATTTGAAAGTGTAGTTGTTGCTGAACTTGCAGTTAATGTTATAGTATATGTTCCTGATGCAGAGAATTTATGTGTTGGGTTTTCGTGGTTATCAGTATTAGCAACACCTGAGGAAGGGTCTCCAAAATTCCATAAAAAAGAATTTGGGCAATTGGTGGATGTATCTGTAAAATCTATTGTCTTATTTCCTGCACAGGTATAATTGAAAACAGGATTGAAAGCCGGTGCTTCGCCGATAAAGATATCATCTATTGCGACACCGTTATAATTATTATTAATTGTGCCGGCACCAAAAACAAAACGAAATACGATATTAGTTATCCCTTTTACATCCGACAAACTATGTTGTGCAGTAACCCATTGATTACTGCTGCCAGACCAACCTTGTATAGTATTTAAATATTTGATCGAAGAAGTGTTGAACCAATTGTCTGTAGGGCAAGTATTAAAATCAGTAACAGAACCAAGTGTGACCCATGTATTGCCACCATCAGTTGAATATTGAAAACCTGCACCATCATACCCGGCTTCTGTTGCCCAAAAAATTTTGAATGAAATAATAGGATTTTGAAGTGATGATATATCAAAGCAGGGGCTTTGTAAATAAGATTCTTCACCATTATTATAAGAAGTTTTATTAAGTCCTCCGATAATCCAACATTTGCTTCCATTGCCGGCAGTATTAATAATAGTTTTAGCTGGAGTTCCCCATGCCCAATCTGGGTTTACACTGGCGGGGGCTACAAACCAGTTGCCATCAGTGTTTTCAAATCCTTCGGTATATGGAAAGCTGCTGATATTTGTATTGCATTGCGCATATGTAAATGACCCAATAACAATAAAGCATAAAAAAAGAATGATGGTAATATTTCTTCTAATTGGTTGCGTACTCACTTGTATTCTTTACTGCAGTTAGTTTATGAAAACATGACGAATAAAAATAAATTTATTCTTTCGCAATAATCTTTAATGTCCTTTTAATTAAATGCGCTTTATGAATGAGTTCTTGCTTCTCATTACTTAAAATAGTTACATGCCCCATCTTTCTTCCGGGCTTTGTTTCTTTTTTTCCGTAGATATGTACAAAAACATTGTCCATTTTTAATACATCATTTAATCCTTCATAATCTGCTTCGCCTTTGTATCCGTCAGCGCCTAACAGGTTTATAATTGCTGCCGGTAAAATATGTTTGGTATTGCCCAACGGATAATCAAGCATTATTCTCCACAACATATCAAACTGTGATGAGTAATTGGCTTCAATAGTATGATGGCCGCTATTGTGCACTCTTGGCGCTGTTTCATTTACCAGCACTTCATCATTTATATCAATAAATAATTCAACAGCAAATATGCCGGGGCTTTTTAAATTCTTTACCACTTTTAATGCAATAGCTTCTGCTTTCCACAAAATTTTATCGGAGATAACGGCGGGGCTTACCTGATAATCGAGCAGATTAAGAAGGGAATCAAAAACCATGTCAACAGCAGGATATAAAGTGATTTCCCCATTATCTTTTACAGCTACAATTATTGCAATTTCTTTTTTTATGCTGACCATTTTTTCCAGTACGGTATTGCCTCCCCATGCATTTAAAAAATCATTCGGGGTTTTTAATATTTTTATGCCCTTGCCGTCGTAACCACCTGTAGCTTTTTTTTGTACTAACGGTAAGTAATGCTCTAAATTTTGAATATATACTTTCGAATCGCTAACAACAAAAAAAGAGGTAGGTATTTCGTTGTCTTTATAAAATTGTTTTTGTAAGATTTTATTTTTTATAATTTTTAATGCAGATGGTTTGGGATAAATTTTTACGCCTTCTTTTTCCAATTGTTCCAATGCATCTTCGTTTACGCTTTCTATCTCGATGGTAATAGCATCTAATCCTTTTCCAAAATTATAAACATCATCATAGTTTGTAATATCACCTTTAGTAAAATGATGACATAAATGTGCTGCAGGACATGATGTATCATTTTCCATTACAAAAGTTTCAACGGGGTAATTAGCCGCTGCTTGTAACAACATTCTACCCAATTGTCCGCCACCCAAAATGCCAACTTTTTTCATACCGCAAATATATAGGGTTATCTTCCTTTTCAAATGATGATAGCATGAGGTTTTTACTATGAAATATTTTGTAGTATAAATGCTGTGAATTGTAAATTTTCCACAATTTCATTTTTTTAACTTTATTGGCTTGATATTTTCATGTAATATTGCATTCCAATTAGGCAGGTGACCCCCAAATTTTAAATGAAGAAATTATTTGCAAGACATATCATCTTATGCGCTGTGGTTATAGCTGTTGGGCTATCTTCTTATTCTCAAAACTCTGAGATTAATATTAATTCTTCCTTTTTAAATCTTGACAATAGTTTTGGTAAGACACAGGATACTTTAAAAAAACAGTTTGAGGAAAAGAAACTTGCTTTTCCACCCAAGGAAATGTATATCCGTTCTTTTAAATATGATAGGGTATTGGAAGTTTGGGTCAAGAATAGTGCTAAAGAACCTTTCAAACTTTTTAAAACTTATAAAGTTTGTATGCAAAGTGGTACAACGGGTCCAAAACGTATGGAAGGCGATTACCAGGTTCCCGAAGGTTTCTATTATATCAATGAGTTTAATCCTAATAGTAATTATCATTTGGCATTGGGTTTAAATTATCCGAATGCATCAGATAAGATATTAAGTGATTCATTGCATTTACGTCCCGGAGGTGATATTTATATTCATGGCGATTGTGTATCTACGGGTTGCATTCCTATTACAGATGCGCCAATTGAAGAAGTATATTTATTGGCTACTTACGTGAAAACACAAGGGCAGGATTTTATACCGGTTCATGTATTTCCTGTTAAATACAACGTAAAAAAATCTTTCGATTATCTTACACAAACTACTAAAGAAAACCAATCACTACAGCATTTCGATATTACATTAAAAGATGCTTTCGATTATTTTGAAGATAAAAAAGAATTACCTGTTATCATGATCGATAAGAAAGGCGAATATGTTATCAATAAGTAATACTGAAACTCCTCAACGTTTTGCTTCCTTCATTAACACTTGAATAGTGTCCTTCGTTTTCTGACTAAGTAATTCAGTTTTATTGGCTGTTAATTCTTTTACAATTGTTTCATTATAATGTCTTATTGTTAAAAGAGTAAGACCTTTTTCAATTTGTACATCAAATAAATCAGAAGCGGCTAATGCTAATTTTTCAATTTTTTCCAGCCAGTCATCAAGGCAACAAAAGACACTGATAGCGGTATTTTGCGAAAGGTTGGGACGGATTTTTACCTGGTCGAATAATTCATGCAAATAACTTATTGGCCTTTCTTCTATAAAAGAAAAATCTTTGGCCGTGAATTGCATCAATACCTGTTTCTCTTTTACTACTATGATTGGCAGCAGGTCATGAACAGGCTTATTGCAAATAACCGTTCCCGTTAGCTGAGGCTTTAAAAAGCATCGAACATGCAACGAAATATTTTTATTTTGTAAAGGTTTGATGGTTTTAGGATGGATGACCTGTGCTCCATAAAATGCCATTTCAATCACTTCTGCATAACTCAACGCTTTGATGAATTGTGCATCAGCAAATTGTTTAGGATCGGCATTCATTACACCTTCCACATCTTTCCAGATGGTCTGGCTTTCTGCATCCAGCATATTTGCAAAAACAGCGGCACTGTAATCGCTTCCCTCTCGTCCAAGAGTAGTGTTTTCATTTTCGTCTGTAGCGCCAATAAATCCCTGTGTTATAATGATATTATTTTCTTCAAAAAGTGGAAGGATATTTGCTGTTACTTTTTGTTGAGTATAGCTCCAGTCAATAGCGGCATCACGAAAATTATCATCTGTCCTGAAAATATCCCGTATGTCTATCCATTTATTTTCAACACCTATTTCATTTAAATAATTGCTTACAATTCCTGTGCTCAATAATTCTCCGCAGCATACAATCTGGTCATAATAATAATCAAAATCACGTACTGGTTTATCATGTAATAGCCATTCTACTTCTGTAAAAAAATCTCTCAACTGATTTTCTGTTTGCAACCAATTGAGCATAACCAAGTATTTAAGTGTATTCAAATGGCTTTCTTTTACCTGGTGAAAAAGTTGAAGCGCTTCTTCTTTTTTACCTTGGTAAAAAGCTTCGGCTACTTTTTCAAGAGCATTAGTGGTCTTGCCCATTGCTGAAATAATGATGAGTATTTTTTCTTTTTTGTAAGATTGGAGAATATTTCCTACATTTTGAATTCTTTCAATACTGCTGATGCTTGCGCCGCCAAATTTGAATACTTTCATTGACCTGTTAATTAAAAATTAAAAATTGTATCCGATTAAAGCCTTATTCTTATTACTTTTGACCCGCAAATCTAAAATCTATAATCTGCAATCGGAAATTAACTATGGCTATTGACCGCAGGATTCTAACGCTCGACGAATTTACCATACAACAGCAAAGGGCGCATCCGCAAGCAACTGGTGAATTATCAGGGCTTTTACGTGACATTGGGCTTGCAGCGAAACGAGTAAATGTAGAAGTGAACAAAGCAGGACTGGTGGATATATTGGGCGATTATGGCACCACCAATATACAAGGAGAAGAAGTAAAAAAATTAGACATTTTTGCCAATAACCAATTTGTAGGTGTATTGCGGCATGGCATTAGTTGTGCAGGTATTGGTAGTGAGGAACTTGAAAATATTGTAATATTTGATGACGAAGTAAGTAACAATAGTAAATATGTTTGTCTTTTTGATCCATTAGATGGTAGTGCAAATATTGATGTGAATGTTTCTATCGGTACTATTTTTAGTGTATATAAAAGAGTTTCCGAAATTGGCAAACCTGCAGTAGCAGCAGATTTTTTGCAGCCAGGTAATAAGCAGGTTGCAGGAGGGTACATCATTTATGGTTCATCAACTATTATGGTGTATGCTACTAAAAGAGGTGTAAATGGTTTTACGTTGGATCCTTCTATTGGAGAATTTTCTTTAAGCCACCCCAATATTGTTTGTCCACCAACAGGTAAAATTTATTCAGTAAACCATGGGAATTTTTTTAGATATACAAACCCCGTACAGGATTATATTCACGAATGCCAGCACAAAACAAAAGGTAACGGTGGCCCATATACGCAAAGATATATTGCCAGTATGGTGGCAGATGTACATAGGAATTTAATAAAGGGAGGAATATTTATGTATCCTGGTACCACCGACAGGCCAAAAGGTAAATTACGTTTGTTATATGAATGCAATCCACTTGCTTTCATAGTAGAAAAAGCCGGCGGCGTTGCTACTGATGGCAAGCAACGAATATTGGATATTCAACCAACTGCGCTGCATGAAAGGACACCATTTTTTATTGGAAGCAAACTCATGATGGAAGAACTCGAAACTTATTTAAAGAAAGATCAATCAGAATAATAAAAGAGAAATGCAGAAAATAATTATCTCTGTAAAAAATTTAAAAAAGAATTACGGTTCATTTGAAGCAGTAAAAGGCATTTCCTTTGATGTATATGAAGGAGAAATATTTGGTTTACTCGGACCTAACGGTGCCGGTAAGTCGACAACGCTGGAAATTATTGAAACGTTGCGGGAGAAAACAAGTGGCGAAGTAGTTGTAGATGGGTTTAATCTTGATAGCGAAAAAGAGAAGATAAAAAGAATTATCGGCGTACAATTACAAACATCTGGTTTCTATCCGGGACTTAAGTTGGTAGAACTGATACAGTTATTTTCAGGATTATATAATCAACCGGTAAATCCAATGAACTTATTGAAACTAGTGAACCTTGAGGAGAAAGCAAAAAATAAATATAAAGAATTAAGTGGTGGGCAAAAACAACGGTTCTCCATAGCAACAACACTTATTAATAAACCCAAAATAATTTTTTTGGATGAACCTACTACGGGACTTGATCCTCAGGCAAGAAGAAATTTGTGGGATTTGATAAAAGATATACGTTCAGAAGGCACTACCGTTATTATTACTACTCATTATATGGATGAAGCAGAACAATTGTGTGAAAGAATTGCTATTATGGACGAAGGAAAAATTATTTCATTAGCTTCGCCCGATAAAATGATCGATGATTTAATTGCCTCAGGTTTTGAACGGCCTAAGCAGGTAAAAGCAGCCAATCTTGAAGATGTATTTATACATCTTACAGGGAAAGAAATCAGGGAAGAATAATTTTATATAATAATCATTTAAATAAAAAACAAAACAATGAAGAAGTTCTTTTTGGGATTATGTTTATTAACAGTAACATTTACAACAGTGCATGCCCAGGTAAAAGTAAAGGCAGATACAACTAAGACAAAGATAAAGGTAGTATCAGTAAAAAAAGTAGCTGTAAAACCTGCTGTACCATTATTGAAGAATGAAAATGATTCATTCAGTTATGCCCTAGGATTGAATATTGGTAATAATTTAAAAGAACAGGGACTTGATGGCGTCAATTATTCTGTTATGCAAAAAGCACTTGATGATGTATATAAAAAGAACCCTGTTTTATTGGACCAGACACAGGCAAATAAAACCATTCAACAAAGGTTAAAAACGATTTCAGATAAAAAAGCAGCTAAAGCAAAGGAAGAAGGCGAGGAGTTTTTAGCTAAAAATTCAAAACGCCCCGAAGTAATTACATTACCCGATGGATTACAATATGAAATATTAAAGAAATCTGATTCTGTTACTGCATCACCTAAGGAACAAGATACAGTAATTGCTAATTATAAAGGAACATTAGTTGATGGAACCGAGTTTGATAATTCTTACAAAAGAGGACAGCCATTAACCGTTCCCGTTAGTGGTGTTATATTGGGTTGGACAGAAGTTTTACAATTGATGCACATTGGGGATAAATACAAAGTATATATACCAAGCAAATTAGGATATGGCGAAAGAGGTGCCGGCGCTTCAATACCCGGTGGTGCTACATTGATTTTTGAAATGGAATTATTAGGAATAAAATCAGGCAAGGCAAAATAATTATATGAGTGAAGATTTGCGATATCCCATTGGTAAATTAGATGAACAGTCTTTTACCGGAAAAGAAGCTTTTGCAGAAGATTTGAAAAAAACTGCGATAAAGGAAATAGAATTGCTGCCACAATTAATAGAGAATGCCGTTCTTAACCTGGATGAAGCACAATTGAATGCTCCTTATCGCCCTGATGGTTGGACAGTAAAGCAAGTTGTACATCATGTAGCCGATAGCCACATAAATGCTTACATACGTTTTAAATTGGGGTTGACTGAAAATAATCCAACTATTAAACCTTATGAAGAAGCGCTATGGGCAGAACTTTCTGATACAAAAAATATTTCCATAAATGTGTCACTAACGTTGTTGCATACACTACATTTACGTTGGGTGGAAGTATTGAAAAACATTAAAGATGAGGAATGGCAGCGTACCGTATTTCATCCAGAGGCAAAAAAGGAATTAACGCTTTGGAGATTCCTGGCAACCTATTCGTGGCACGGCAAACATCATATTGCACATATTACTAAACTCAGGGAACGCAATGGCTGGTAACCTGCTATTTACTACTAACTTTTTGCTTTGATGAACTGGAAAATATTATCTTCTGAATATATTTTAAAACACCATTACTTTACTGCCCGTCGTGATCGTTGTCAAAGGCCCGGCGGGCAGATTGTTGATCCGTATTTTGTGGTAGAGTTGCCAACTTCTGTTTGTGCTTTGGCGCTAACAGAAGATAATAAAGTAATTCTTGCAAGACAATACCGGCATCCCATAGGCGAAACTATTTTAGAGATACCAGGAGGTTTCATTGATAAAGGGGAAGAACCAAAAAAAGCAATTGCAAGAGAGTTGCTGGAAGAAACGGGTTATGAGTTTTCTTCTTACGAGTATGTTGGTAAAATAGCTGCAAACCCGGGCATACTGGACAATTACACACATTTATATTTGGCTAAAGGCGGAAAGAAAATAACTATACAAAGCCTCGATGCCAATGAAGATATTCAAATTGTTTTGTTGCCGTCGGATGAAGTGAGAAGAATGTTATTGCAGAATGAATTTACACAGGCATTGCATGTTTGCTGTATGTTCTATGCTTTTAAAAAGTTGGATGAAAGCAAATAGGATCTTGTTACCAGCTAAGTTTTTCAATTAAACATTGTTGTGTCACTCACTTTTACAGCATACCATTATTGAACTTTCATCTAGGCGTAAAAATATCAGGCGATCATCGATGTATCAACTTCTCCAATTAAAAAAACACTCCCACATACTATTATCAGATCATCATTATTAGCTTTTTGTTTTGCAGCTTTAATAGCATCATTTACATTTTCAAAAAGATCTCCTTTTAAGTTATAGCTGCCCGCTTTTTCTTTCAATTCTTTATTGGGTAACGCTCTTGGTATATGTGCATGAGTAAAATAATAGTTAGCTTCCTTAGGTAAAAGAGAAAGTACCTTATCAATATCTTTATCTTTCACCAGGCCAATCACAAAATGTGTCTTAGGATCGGGGGCTTTAAGTTTCGAATTCAGTATTTGTTTTATTCCATCTTCATTGTGTGCAACGTCCAATACAATTGTAGGATTTTCCTGTATCACATCCCATCTGCCATATAATCCCGTTAATTTTTTTACATTGGCATAACCATATTTTTCAGCTTCATTACTAATCTTAAAACCTTGTTGCATTAAAATTTCTTCGGCTGATAAAACAGCTAATAAATTTTTTGTTTGGTACAAACCATTCAAGTCTAATGTAAACGTTTCCCTGCATCCATTCGTTACATCTTCCACATCAAGTGTAAGATCGTAAATTGTATATCGTATATCCGATATCTTAAATTTTTCCTGTGCAAAATAGATCGGTGCATTTACTTCGGTTGCTTTTTTAAGAAATATTACTTTTGTTTCTTCTGTATATTCACTTATGACAACAGGTATTCCCGGTTTTATGATACCGGCTTTTTCTGTTGCAATTTCTTTTAATGTATTGCCTAATATGTTCATGTGGTCATAACCAATATTAGTAATGATGGATAGGATAGGAGTGATGATATTCGTACTGTCTAATCTTCCACCAAGACCAGTCTCGATAACGGCAATGTATACCTGCTCTTTGGCAAAATATTCAAATGCCATTGCAACGGTCAATTCAAAAAAAGATGGCTGTATTTCTTCGGTTATTTTTTTAGTTCGTTCTACAAAGTCAACAATAAAATCCTTGGTTATCATCTCACCATTTATCTTTATTCTTTCTCTGAAATCTTTTAAATGCGGAGAAGTGTACAAACCGGTTTTATATCCTGCCTGCTGTAAAATGGCTGCCAGCATGTGGCTTACAGAACCCTTACCATTAGTGCCGGCGATATGAATACTTTTAAATTTTGTTTGAGGATTATCTAATGCATTACAAAGCTCAATCGTATTGTGCAGGTCTTTTTTATAAGCAGCAACGCCAATGCGACTGAACATTGGAAGTTGCGAATAGAGATACTCAATCGTTTGTTCGTAATTCATTTAACTTTTGAAATGATAAATGCGAAGTAAGAGCATCTTAGAGAATAAAGAAAAATTAATTTACATTGAAATTAAACTGAACTGTAACAAATGAATCATGATCAGATTTATCAAACTGTATCTGGCTAAGATGTTGTTCAATTGCATTAGCATATGCCTGACTTCTTGTTGAAGAGCCTTTATCAAAGCCTGCAAAAGAGCCTTTTCCATCAGCAGATACTTTAATAATTGCATTAACAGTAGCTTTATCAAGATTGTCTGTAAAAGAGTAATAACGAATTATCTTTCTATCGCCTCTGATAATTCTAGGTCCGCCTGATTTACCACCCGGAGTATCTCCGTAGCTATCCGGCTTGCCAGTTGAAGTACCATAATCGCCATGACCATTTGGATTATTGCCCTCGTTATATTGATCATTATTCTCTGTTGCTCCGTTACCATTGCCATTTCCTGAGCCTTTATAAGTAATTAAAGGTTTTTGCGGTTTTGGTGTTGGTTTTATAACTGGTGTAGGGTTATTGCTTTTTGTGTGAATAGGTAGGGGGTTTTTTGTAATGACTATTGATTTAGGATTTGGCTTTATAGGTTTTACAACAGGAGCTGCATCCTTATCATTACTTTCATCTGCTTCAATATCTTTTGAGGCCTGATCTTTTGCGATGGATGATCTCTGGTGTATTTCTTCAACAGGTTCTTTTGAAGACATTTCTCCTTTAATTAAAGGCTGTACTTTTCCATAACTTTCCAGGTCATTGCCTAAATTCACTTCTATCAAGTCTGGGATAACGGGTACGGGTGGCTGAAAAATAGACCAACGAATAAAGATAGCTAGCAATAACAGGATGATGCAAATCATCACCGTATAGGTAAAAGCTTTCCTGTTTTTTTCTGCTTCAAATGTTGCCTGCATATCGGGATAATAATACATCGCAAAGTTATCTTATTAAATTTAAACGATGTAGCGCTCTGCTAAAATGTATTATCCTTGTTAAAAATTTAACAAAATGCTTTGCTTTTTTATCTTGTATGATCTCTTTCGCCAAATACAAGGCTCCCAATACGAACCATAGTACTATCTTCTATTAAAGCTATATGATAATCATTGCTCATGCCCATGCTAAGCACAGTAAGTTGCGGATGATGAGTAGCTAATTTTGCAAATAAATGTTTAAGGTGCCTGAATTCATCTCTTACTTTATGCATATCATTTGTAAAAGATGCCATGCCCATAAATCCTTTTACAGAAACATTTTTTAATTGAAGGAGTTCATTGTTATTAAAAAGATGCTCCACTTCATGGCTATCAAGGCCAAACTTTGTTTCTTCTTTAGCTATATACACTTGCAGCAAACAATCAATTACTCTATTATTTTTTTTAGCTTGTTTGTCAATCTCTTTTAATAAACTTAAACTATCAACTGCATGGATAAGATGTATAAATGGAGTAATGGATTTCACTTTATTACTTTGCAGATGGCCAATAAAATGCCAGCGAATATCTTTAGGAAGCAGCGCTTCTTTTTGCATTAACTCTTGTACATAGTTCTCTCCAAAATCACGTTGACCGAGGTCGTAAAGAGCTTTAATATCTTCAACTGGTTTTGTTTTGGAAACAGCTACCAGTGTAGCTTTTCCATTTAATTCATCTATTATTTCTTTATATTTTTCTTTATTAATAGCCATCTGTTTTATTTCAATATTGAACGGCTGATCACGATCCGTTGTACTTCGCTTGTACCTTCATATATCTGTGTGATTTTTGCATCCCTCATCATTCTTTCAACATGGTATTCTTTTACATAACCATAACCACCATGTATTTGCACCGCTTCGGTTGTTACCCACATCGCTGTTTCTGATGCATAAACTTTTGCCATGGAACTACTTACTGCATAATCTTTACCCTGATCTTTTAGCCAGGCAGCTTTTAAACAAAGTAACCGTGCCGCCTCAATTCGTGTAGCCATATCCGATAGCTTGAATTGAATGATCTGGTGATGCATTATCTCTTTGCCAAATGCTTTGCGTTGTTTACTGTATGTCAATGCTCTTTCATAAGCGCCGCTGGCAATACCTAAGGCCTGCGATGCAATACCAATACGGCCTCCAGCCAATGTTTTCATGGCAAAGGAGAAACCAAAACCATTGGCACCAATCTGATTTTCTTTTGGAACTTTTACATCGGTAAATAAAATAGTGTGTGTATCACTGCCACGAATGCCTAATTTATTTTCTTTGGCACCAACCGTTACGCCGGGCCAGTTTTTTTCTACAATAAAAGTAGTAATACCATGACTTCCTTTAGATGCATCGGTTTGCGCCATCACTAAATAAACACTGGCGCTGTTGCCATTTGTTATCCATGTTTTAACGCCATTCAATAAATAATAATCTCCTTTATCTTCAGCAATTGTTCTTTGCGAAGTGGCGTCGCTTCCGGCTTCCGGCTCACTTAATAAAAAAGCGCCGATATATAATTGGCCGTCTTTTTTACCTTGGGCCAATGGCGTTAAATATTTTTGCTTCTGTTCTTCTGTGCCATATTCCTGTATGCCATAACAAACTAAACTATTATTAACGCTCATGCATACACTAACACTTGCATCTACTTTACTTATTTCTTCCATTGCCAACACATAACTGATGGTATCCATGCCACTGCCGCCGTATTCGGGTTTTGTCATCAGGCCTAAAAAACCGAGGTCGGCTAATTTTTCTATTTGTTCTTTGGGAAATTTTTGCAACTCATCCCTTTCGATAACACCGGGCAAACATTCATTGACAGCAAAATCACGGGCTGCTTTTTGAATCATTAAATGTTCTTCAGAAAGTTGAAACAACATATTGTTCAGTTTTGTTAGTAAAGATAAGATACAATATTATTTTTTTGTGACGTGCAGTTGTTTTTCAATTTAGCATTGTTGTGTCACTCACTTGTACGGAATATCTTTATTGAGCTTTAATTGATTATATATGAACAACCTTTCATTTCTTTTTGCAACCTTTTTTTATTGTAGAATATTTCATATTTCTTAGGTACAATTTGGTTTATGAAATCTATTAAAGGTTTCATTTGATTTAAATAATAGTTACGTATTGTTGTACTTTTTTTCTTATCATTCCACCTAAAATTAAAATGAAGAACCATTCCGTCAATAATACACGCATTTGCATAATAAGATTCTAATGGGTCTTGGCAAATAGTTGTATCTATCTTTTCAAATGTTTTCTTCTGAGAAGAATCAAGATTTATAATTGATATAATAATATCTTTCTCATTTTTCTTTTTATTGTTAATATAAAAAAAATAAGATAATTTATATTTTATAATTATTGCCTTATCCGTAATGCAATATACTACCGCCCTATTATTAAATATGTCTTCTGATAAAACCGTGCATTCAAATTTCCCTGATTGCTGGGCTTTAACTTGTTGTATTAAAAACAACATACAAGATAAAAAAATCAACTTATACATTTCAGTAATTAACTTTTAGCACTATTAAGACACAAATAAATATAATTTCCATAAAAAGCCCAATAAAGATATTTCGTACAAGTGAGTGACACAACGATGTTGATAGTAGTACAAATGCTGGTTCAATAAAAATTTTCTTATTTAATACTGCATCTTCTTTAATGCAGGAGCTTTTATTGCTGTTGCAATAACAACCAGTATTGTCATGCAGCCGCCAAATACAACGGAAGTGATATTGCCCATTAGTTTTGCTGCAACGCCGCTTTCAAACTGGCCTATTTCGTTGGATGAATTGATGAACATGGAGTTTACGCTCATAACCCTACCGCGTAAGTGATCGGGAGTTTTTAATTGTACAATATTGCTGCGCACCACCACACTTACGCCATCCAATACACCACTTACCAATAATGCAATAAACGATAACCAATACCATTGTGAGATACCGAAAACTATAATGCAGGTACCAAAGCCTGCAACTGCCAGCAATAATTTTAATCCTTGTTTTCTTTTTAATGGCGCCAATGTAAGCGAAATGACCATGATGATAGAACCTATGTCTGTAGCGGCATTCAGCCAACCAAAACCAATTGGGCCAACATGTAAAATATCTTTTGCATACACCGGAACCATTGCTGCTGCACCGCCAAAAAGAACTGCAAATAAATCTAATGATAATGCACCTAACACTTCTTTTGTTTTTAAAACATATTTAATTCCTTCGGCAACTGCTTCGAATGTTTTCTTTTCGGCATTTAATATTGGTGGTTTTTCTTTTAGTCTTGAAAGAGCTATCCATCCAATTAAAATCAAAATATTAATTACAATGAAAGTGCCGGTAACATTTATACCTGCAATTAAAAAACCTGCAGTGGCATGTCCGGATATACTTGCAATGAGCCATGCACTGGAATTTAATTGAGATGCAGTAGTTAATAATTCACGTGGTACCAATGAAGCAATGATAGCACCAAAGCTTGGCCCGGCAAATGCACGGATAGCGCCGGTTAAAAAAATAACACTGTAAACAAATACAATAATGAGTTTAGTACCGAACTGCTCATGAAACCAATTAGTGGAAGTACCCAGCAATATTAAAGTGGCAACTGCATACAACATAACGGTAAGGAGTAGTAGCTTTCTTTTTTCGCTTTTGTCAATTACGAAACCGGCATATAATGCTAATGATATGGCTGGTATTGCTTCTGCAAGGCCTAACATTCCGATGTAAAAGGGATCTCTTGTTAATTCATACATCCACCATGATACCAGCGTACTCATCATACGAAGGCCCATGATGAATAGGAAACGACCAATGATAAAATTTCTAAACTCGTCAATCCTTAAAGCGCTTAAAGCAGAAGTGTTCAATAGATGATTGATTAATGAATGATCGTAATTGCGTTTAATTACAATGTAAAGATATTTAAAACTAAAATCAATTATGAAAGTGTAAGATAGTGCTGGCCATCTTCATAATCTTTATCCAACGCATCAATAATAATATTCAAATGGCCGGAATCGCCCAGAAAATCTGCATTGGTTGTATCAATAAAAAGCGTTTTGATATTATGTTGCTTGATGTACTGTGTGTATGTTTCCTGTAAGTCAAACAAGTATTCGTTACTGATTCCCTGTTCATAAGCACGGTTACGTTTTTTAATATTCTGCTGAAGTTTATTTACAGGCGAATGAAGATATATTAAGATGTCTGGTTGTAATATTTGTGGATTAATGATATCAAATAATTTTTGGTATAAGCGAAATTCTTCTTCTGCAAGATTTACTTTGGCAAACAATAAGCATTTTGTAAAAAGATAGTCGGAGATAGTTACATTTCGAAACATATCTTTTGTCTGCAACAGGTCCTTTAATTGTTTATAGCGTTCTGCCATAAAAAATAATTCTAACGGAAAAGCATATTGTTGCTGGTTTTCATAGAATTTCGGCAAAAAAGGATTGTCAGCAAATTGTTCCAGTATCATTCTTGCATTAAAATGTTTGCTCAGCATGTGAGCAAGCGTTGTTTTACCAGCGCCGATATTTCCTTCTATGGTTATGAAATTATATTTCATGGTTAGATTGCCAAATCTCCAATTCGATTTTTCAGTTACATCTTAAGAGAACTGCAAAATAAGGGTAAACAATAGCAGAGCAATTAAAACTTTTTCACATCTAATTTATCCTTGCAGGTTTTAAGTAACTGATGGATGTTTTTTTTGATGATGGGATGCTTGAGGTTGGGAGAGAGTTCATTCAATGGTGTCAATACAAAGCGGCGGTTTTGGATTTCCGGGTGTGGTATAATAAGGTCTTTCTGCTGAACAATTTCTTTGTTGAAAAAAAGAATATCGATGTCAATAATTCTTGATGCATTTTTTATAGTGCGAATCCTTCCCATTTTTTTTTCTGTCAAAAGAATTATTTGCATTAGTTTTTCAGGTGCTAAGTCGGTTTCAACAATTATAACCTGGTTCAAAAAATGAGGTTGGTCAGTTTTACCCCAGGCAGCAGTTTGATAAAGTTTAGATTGACGGATTATCTTACCAATATTTTTTTCAATAAGTTTTTTTGCCTGCAAAAGTTTTTGTTCACGGTTGCCGATGTTGCAGCCAAGTAGTAAATAAGTTTTATTCATCTATTTCCCGAGTTATGGATTTGCAATATAGTCAGATTCTGTTTGCATGAAAATACTTTGGTAAGAGTAAAATTTTTGTTGATTGCATTTTTACAGATAGCTTTACCGAAATTTTATCAGCAGGATGCAGCAGTATAGTCAGTTCAGGGCCATGTTGGCAATTACAAGAGCAAGTTTAAAAGCAATTTTCAGAAGTCCCAGTGCAGTTATTTTTAGTTTTTTGTTTCCTCTTATTTTTATTTTAGTATTTGGATTTATCGGCGAAAGTGGAGGTGCGCCATCTTATAAAATTGCCATTGATAAAGATTGTGATACTACGAATGAATTATACGATTCAATAAAAACTTTCAATAGGTTTGATATTGTAAGATTTAATACTGATACTGAATTGCAGGAAAGCATGAGCAAAGGAAAAATTGCCGGAGTTATTAAGATCACTAAAACTCCTGTAGCAATTCCTGCATATACATATACTATTAAAAGTACCAATGCAAGTGATGATAAATGGCCACAGGTATTGCCGTTAATGAATAGTTTGGTAAACAGGATAAGTAATGAAAAGTATGTTAACCGTCCAACCTTTGCTGTTGCCGATTTCAACTACAAACGGGATATTGCTCATGTAAGAGAATATAAAACTATTGACTTTATATTACCTGGGCAGCTTGGTTTTTCTCTTCTCAGCGCCGGTGTTTTTGGAGTTGCTTTTATGTTCTTTAATCTAAGGAATACATTGGTGCTCAAACGTTTTTTTGCAACGCCTATCACACGAACAAATATTATATTAGGAGAAGCATTAAGCAGAGTATTGTTTCAATTATTAACTGCAATAACTATTTTACTCGTTGGGCATTTCTTTTTTGGATTTACTCTTATTAATGGAGTAGTAACTTTTTTTGAATTACTAATTCTAAGTCTTATAGGATTAATTGTATTTATGGGGTTTGGATTTATTGTAAGTGGTTTGGCTAAGAATGAAAACGCCATTCCGCCATTTGCCAATTTGATAACTCTACCACAATTTTTATTGGCAGGAACTTTTTTTCCCACTGATGATTTCCCAAAATGGTTGCAACCTATCTGTAATACTTTACCGTTGAAACATTTGAATGATGCAATGCGGAAAATTGCTTTTGAAGGTGTGCATCTCACTGATTGCGGAAAACAAATTGGGATACTTGCTTTGTGGGGAATCGTAGTATATATTGTTGCTATTAAAGTTTTTAGGTGGGAATAATTAAATATCATTTTGGATGCGGTTTATAAAAGTTTTTTTAATTGGACTGATTGGATTATTTATAATTGTTACATTGATATCATTAGTGATACCATCTGATGTTAAACTTTCACATGCTGTAATAATCAATTCAACTACCGGTAAAATATATGCGCAGATCGGTAATTTAAAAAACTGGAAAAACTGGCAACCAATATTTGCAAGCGATTCAGCGGTTATTACTTTTTCTAATAGCGATATGGGTAGCAATACTAATTGTGATATAACCTATAAAAATAGGCGTATAAATATTGCTACAACATCTCTTGATCCTACTTCTATAAGATTTATATTGAAATCGAATGGGGAAGATGATATAGAAAATGAAATTAGCATTACACCTGTGAATGCTCAAAATTCAGTTCGAGTTGAATGGAGAGCTTTAACAAAATTGCACTGGTATCCATGGGAAAAATTTTACGGAATATTTATTGACAGGATTACAGGTCCTGGTTATGATGAAGCTTTAAATAACCTTAAGCGATTTGTTGAAGCAGCGCATTAATCGTTTTGTATAAATTTTAAGTTGCGTTGTATCCCTTTCCATTTGCTTCTTTTAAGTGGAGAATGTGCAAATATTTTTTTAAAACTTTCTTCGCTTAATTCTTCCCAATCTGATTTTGAAAAATTTAATATTTCAGGAATCGGAGAAAAATCAGTTTCATTGGTGTTAATTGAAAATCGGTTCCATGGGCAAACATCCTGGCAAATATCACAACCAAACATCCAGTTATCAAATTTGCCTTTCATGTTTTCAGGTATCAGCATTTCTTTTAATTCAATAGTAAAGTACGAGATACATTTACTTCCGTCAATTACTTTGTTGGATAAAATAGCATCGGTTGGGCAAGCATCAATACATTTAGTGCAGGTACCACAATAATCTTTCGTGTATGCATTATCGTAAGTTAATTCAAGGTCAGTTATCAGTGTAGCTATAAAAAAGAAAGAACCACTTTGTTTATTAATAAGATTACCGTTTTTTCCTACCCAGCCCAGACCACTTTTTTGTGCCCATGTTCTTTCAAGCACTGGTGCAGAATCAACAAATCCTCTTCCATTGATCTCACCAATATTCTCTTTGATAGATCGTAACAATGCTTTTAGTTTAAGTTTTATTACCTCATGATAATCTTTGCCATAAGCATATTTGGCAATTTTGGGAGCATCACTATTTTGCTGCTCTTGGGGAAAATAATTCAGGAGTAATGTAATAACAGATCTTGCACCCGGAACTAATTTAGAAGGATCGACCCGCATATCAAAATAATTTTCCATGTATTGCATAGACCCGTGCATTCCCTTGCTGAGCCAGCTTTCCAGCCGCTGGGCATCTTCATTTAATAGTTGTGCTTTGGCAATGCCGCAATGGTCAAAACCTAATTCAGAAGCAATTTTTTTTATGATATTTGTTTTTTTAGAAAGTTGCATTGAATATTTAATTGCCCTTATTGTATGATGGTACTATTAAATCCTTATTTTTAATATCTATTACCAAAGCTACTACTATGTTACTTAAATCTTTTCCCGTATTCATTTGCCTATGCATCTTTACTTCTCATTTAGAGGCACAGGAAAGATCTTCTGTAAAATTTGGCCATGTTTCTGCAGATGATTTTGATATTTCGAAATTAACTGCAGATACTACTGATGGGGCTGTTATAATAGCAGATATTGGATACAGTTCAATCGATTATAATAATTACAATGGTTTTACCTTAAACTTTAAGCGTCAAACACGGATAAAAATTATTAATAAAAATGGCTTTGACTTAGCTAATGTACCTATTCCATTATACCAAGATGGTGAAACAAAAGAAATATTAGCAAGTATCAAAGGGGTTACTTATAACCTTGAAAATGGCAAAGTGATTGAAACAAAACTTAGTAAGGATGCTATATTTGAAGACAACTATAACAAAAACCATGTCATTAGAAAATTTACTTTACCGGAAGTAAAAGAAGGTTCGATCATTGAATATTCTTATACAATTAATTCAGGCTTCTTGTTTAATCTGCAGCCATGGGAATTTCAGGGAAGATACCCATGCCTGTGGAGCGAATACGAGGATAATATACCTACTTATTTCGATTATGTTACTATATTACAAGGGTATCAGGATTTTTATATAAAAACAGAATCAGAAGGGTCGACGATATTTGGTGCAGCACCTGCTGCTACAGTGGATAAACGTTGGGTAATAAAAAACGTACCATCATTAAAGGAGGAAAAATTTACTTCTTCTATTAAAAATCATATATCTAAAGTCGAATTTCAAATGTCTAGCATTAATTTTCCGGGTCAACCTTACAAAGAAGTTTTAGGTAGTTGGACAAAGCTATCAGATGATCTATTAAAAGGTGATGACTTTGGAGAAGGACTGAATAAAAATAATGGGTGGTTAAATGATAGTATGAAAACAATTACTTCAAGCGCAGTAAATGATCTTGACAAAGCCCACAAAATATATAACTATGTAAAAAATAATATTAAATCAACACATCGGGAAGGAGTTTTCTTAGGAAAAAGTGTAAAAGACGTATTTAAAGATAAAAATGGCTCGGTGGCAGACTTAAATATACTTTTGATAACAATGCTACGGCACGAAAATATTCAAGCTGACCCAGTTATATTAAGTACTGTTAATAATGGATATACTAACCCTATTTATCCTATAATCGACAAGTTCAATTATGTAATATGTAAAGTTTCTATTGATACAAATATTTTCTTTCTCGATGCATCACGATCATATTTAGGTTTTGGACGATTGCCAATATATTGCTATAACGGATATGGACGAGTTATAAATGCCGAGACATCTGGAGTTTCTTTTTCACCAGATACATTACAGGAACCTAAAACAACAAATGTTAACCTGTTCAATGATAGCATAACCCCTGGGAAATGGGTAGGTGAAATAAGTTCTGCTTTGAACTATAAAGAGTCGAATGATACCCGCGAAAAGATCGCAGATAAAGGTAGGGATGAATTTGACAAAGATCTTCGGTCAACTTTTTCTGAAGATCTCTCTTTATCCAATATTACAATAAAGCACCTTGATAATTGTGATAAAGTTGTTCAAATTGATTGTGGATTAACTGCAGAAGATGATGCTACCAGTAATGATATAATTTATTTTGATCCGATCATTGGTGGTGAATATAAAGAGAACCCACTTAAATCCGCCAATAGGAAATTCCCGGTTGAAATGCCATATTTAATTGATGAGACCTACACTTTAAATTTAGAGGTTCCTACAGGATATGAAGTAGATGAATTACCAAAATCGGCAAAAATTATTTTTAATGATGGAGATGCTTTGTTCGAATATTATATCTCAAATAGTGATGGTATAATAAACCTATCATCACATTTAAAATTTTCAAAGGCGACTTTTGTGCCGGATGACTATAATGATCTTAGAGAATTTTTTGATTATATAGTTAAAAAAAATAGTGAACAGATTGTGTTTAAAAAGAAAAAATAACTTATGAAGAATTTTTGCTTGTTGCTTGTTCTCAATTTGGTTTTTCTGAATGCTTGTATGTCTCAGGATATTAATTATGCTGTAAATCTTATTCCACCTGAATTACTGAAAAATGCAGATGCCGTAAAACGTATGGAAGAAACAAAGATCATGATCAGTGATATAGGTAAAGCTACTGTTTATCATAAATATGCAATTACTATTTTAAATGAAGTAGGAGATTATAATGCTGAATTTGAAGAAGCATATGATAAATTCATTAATGTTAAAAATGTACAAGGAAAATTATTTGATGCAGACGGCAATAAGATCCGGTCAATGAAGAAGGATGAGTTAATAGATGTGAGTGCTGTTGGAGAAGAGAATTTAATAGATGACGATAGGATTAAACAACATTTTTTTTTGAATAAGGTATACCCTTATACGGTAGAGTACGAATCAGAAATTGAGTTGAAAGGCATTTTTTATTTACCAGAATGGCATCCGGTTGAAAATGAAAAATTTTCAGTTCAATCAAGTCAGTTAATTGTTCAGTGCCCATCAACGTATCAATTAAGGTATAAAATCTTTGATTATAATAAACAACCTGTAATGACTGATCAGGGTGACGAAAAATTATATCAATGGTCAGTAGAAGGAATACCAGCACTTATCAAACAACCATATCAGCCGGAGTGGTATGAATTATCGCCTACCGTTTTTTTAGCTCCCACCGATTTTGAAATGCAGGATCATAAAGGCAATATGGCTACCTGGAAAGGATTTGGAAATTTTGTTTATAGCCTTAATCAAGGAAGGGATGAATTGCCTGCAAATATTAAACAGATCGTTCATACACTTACTGATGGACTTACAGATGATCATGAAAAGGTGAAAGTATTGTACCAATACCTTCAAAAAAATACAAGATATGTAAGTATTCAATTAGGCATTGGTGGATGGCAAACTTTCGATGCTAATTATGTTGCCACAAAAGGCTATGGAGATTGTAAAGCCTTAAGTAATTACATGTATTCATTATTGAAAGAAGCACATATAAGATCTTTTTATACGCTTATTAAAGCTGGAGAGTACAATACAGATTTTCTGGATGATTTTCCATCTACTCAGTTTAACCACATTATCATTTGCGCTCCTTTAAAAACAGATACAATGTGGTTGGAATGCACGAGTAGCACTCTTCCTGCAGGATACCTCAGTGCTTTTACCTGTAATAGAAATGCCTTGTTGATTGATGAGAACGGAGGTACATTAGTACGTACGCCTGAGTATAAAATGAATGATAATCTACAGATAAGAAAAATAACTGCCACTATTGATAGTACTGGTTTTTTACAAGCTACTTCTAATACAAAATATACTGGTTTGCAACAAGATGATTTGGATGAACTAATAAATGATCTATCAAAAGATAAAGTATTGGAATACTTAAAACAACATATAGACCTTCCATCTTACGATGTGACTAAGTTTGATTATAAAGAAGACAAAGACATTCTTCCTGAAGTAGATGAAATGCTTGAAATTACTTCAAACAATTATGCTTCAGTTAGTGGAAAACGCTTTTTTGTGATACCGGATATTCTTAACCGCCATCAAACTAAACTAAAAGACTTTGAAGAACGTACGTGTGATATTATTTTGCGGGCAGAGTACAAGGATGTTGATTCTATTGAAATAGCTGTTCCAACAGGTTATACAGCAGAATCTGTACCCGATGATGTAAAGCTTACCTCTAAATTTGGAAATTATTTTTCTTCGGTAAAGGTTTTGGCCGGCAAGATAATTTACTATCGGATACTGGAGTGTAATAGTGGAAGGTTTTCAGTATCAAACGCAAAAGGACTTGCTAGTTTCTATGAGAATATTTATAAAGCTGATCGTGCAAAAGTTGTATTAGTAAAAAATGAATGAGTTATTGAATTGCTTCGTCCACCAATTGTTTTAATTGAGTATATTTTTCCCGTCTCCCTTTGTATTGTAAATTAAGGGTCAACAAAAAAGCTGCATAATGATCTTTATTATCAACCCAGGGAAAACTTCCAAATAATCCCGGGCTTGATATATCATCAGAACGTTCATCCCCAATCGAATCATCCATGATCCATTCCCCGTACCCATATCCCCAACCGTTAGTTTCCAGAGGTGTGTAGGCAATGACAGCATCTTTAGTAATTCTGTTTTTCTCCATTTCAATAACTGATTTTTTGCTGAGTACCTGCACACCATTATAATTGCCATCATTTAATAACATAACTAAAAAATTCAAATAATCTAATGGCGTACTTAAAGCACTTCCCGCGGCTAAAGGAACTCTTGCATCACCAAAATCAGTATTAAACATATTGCACGGCTTGGCAATTCGTTCTTCAAATAATGTATTAAAATCTTTGCCACCTATCTTTTCAATGATAGCTGCTGCAATTTGTAAACCAGCGCTACTATAATGAAATGTTTTTCCAGGTTCGCCTTCCATTGGTTGTTTTGCGATAGATGCAATAGCATCATCCATTGTGTGGGAATTAATTATCAGATCCCTGCTATCTTTTAATGATCCTGATTTTATACCTGTTAAATGACTTAAGCAATACTTTATTTTAATTCCTCCTTTTCCATATTTATTCATCATTGGTAAATATTTTCCAATTGAATCTTCGAGGTTTAATTTTCCTTCATCAACAAATGTCATTACCAATGCAGCACTTAACCACTTACTGCAACTTGCAATGGGCACTTTACTGGAATCAGTAAAATTTAATGCAGAATCAGTCGCTTCTTTTCCTTGTCGCCTAGCCAAAAATCTTCCAATCATTTTTTGTCGCCAACCAAGATTGTTTACAGAGGTATCATAAATTATTTTACCATCTTTATAAATAACTAATGTAGTTCTACCGCCAAGTTCTTTTACATTATAATTCAGCCAATCATCAATTTTGTTAAAATTAGTTTGAGCAAAAGATACCTGTAATAATAGCATGAGAACCAGTAATAGGCTGTATTTGCGGCAGAATGTGTTAAATTTATAAGACATAATTTCTGAATTGCTTATTTGGATAGGCTTTTGCAATGAACGTTTAAGCTTAAAG
>Ga0207035_1038_pt3 | contig 32376 bp, 35 predicted proteins | sample Alteio_BWMinCont_77_FD_153272 | JGI IMG/M metagenome (GOLD analysis project Ga0207035, IMG submission 153272) | Enriched cells from forest soil in Barre Woods Harvard Forest LTER site, Petersham, Massachusetts, United States -... | ecosystem: Environmental > Terrestrial > Soil > Temperate forest >... | reverse complement strand
CGGGCGGAAAAAACGTACAATTCCACCCAGAAGACCGGAAAACCAATCATCAACAACAGCGTCGGTGCATGCCCCAAGGTCAATGATGTCTGCCGGGAATTGTTCATCGCATTAAAAAAATCTTAGTGCACCAAAATAGATAGATGGCCGTGGCCCCCAGAAAATAAATGTCCCACCCATTGGAAAAACCAGGTCTTTTATGCATTTACACCCCCTCGTAGATGCGCAAGAGCCCTTGATAATGCTGCCGGACTGAATATTTGGTCTCATAGGCTTGGCGGGCATTGGAACAAAATTTTCGCCAGCGCCCATCATCGCTGACCATTTCCCTCGCCTTGCGGCTAATGTCATCAGCGTCCCCGGCTGTGCACAGCAAACCAGTCACTTGATCTTCCACAGCTTCTTCAAGGGTCCCCAAACGGCTTGCCAAAACAGGGACACCGTAGGAATAGGCCTCCACCACCACCATGGGAAAATTATCATACGACAAGCAAGGGGCTGCTAAAAATTTGGCTTGACTCAAGACCTTCAAATATTCCTGCCTGTCCAAAAAGCCCAGCATTTTGACATGGCTTAACCCTTCTTCCTTAATGATCTTTTCCAATTTTCCTTGCTGCGGGCCTCCACCAGCTATATATAAAGGAAGGTCCCTCACCTGGGCCCAGGCGCGCAATAAAACTTCCACCCCTTTTTCTTCGCTCAAACGACCCGCGTAAAGGGCATAATTGCCTCGAAGTTCTGTTCTTAAACCATCCGGTGGCTCTTCCACAAAATGCGGTAATACGGTAATCATTTCCGGTAAAATTCCCGCCTGGATATGTTTTTTGCGGGAAAATTCCGTGGCCACGATAATGCGGTTGACCTGTTCTCCCCAGGTTTTGCGCTGGAAGTGATGCGTTATCATATCGTCTAACGCTGCTGAAAACACCCAAGAGCCGCGATAACAGCGATGGAAAATTCCCGACATGCGAGACCCTTGTAAACAATCCTCACAGGGATGATTGTCCCTGAAAAAAAGTCCATTCAGGCACATTAAACGGAAATTATGCAGACTTAATACGACCGGCACACCTTCCTGCTGGCAGGCGTAAAAAACAGAAGGTGTCATGACAAAAAAAGTATTATGAAAATGGGCCACGTCAGGCCGGAAGGTACGGACCAACTGTTGGATTTCATTAAAAGAACGCTTAGAAAAACGCAGCGAAGCCAAATGGCGGCTTCGAGACAAGATATCGGGTTTTATTTCATTATTGTGGCGTTCATAAAGACCCACATCATGGCCAAAACTTTTAAGCATCCGGGTTTCAGAATGGAAAACCAAATCTTCCCCGCCGGAAAGCTGATAATAATTGTGTCCGACAAGTACGCGCATCCATCACACCCCAAAAAATTTCTTTTTATGAAGCCGGAAAATTTCCTGTGCCTGTTCCAGGTCCTCAAAACGGCCCAAATCAAGCCATTGGTCGTGTACTTGAAAACAGCATACCCATTGCGACTTTTCTTTGATGCGCACCATTAAATCAGGGATACCGATGGATTCACCGGGATTGATATAACTTTTGGCCCTGCGGTTAAAAGCATTAACGCCAATGCTGACGAATGACTGGTGCTCCGGTTTCTCACGGTAAGATATCAATTCATGAGCTGGCCCTACCTCGACGACACCAAAATCACCTTTGATCCGGCGCTCCTTGATGACAATGCTGCCGCAAGCTTTCTGGCGGATGTGCCATTTGAAAAAAGCGGCAAAATTCATGTCGGTCAAGACATCGCCGTTGAGCACTAAAAAATCATCTTCGGTGTGCCGGGCGAGCTTCAAGGCGCCAGCGGTGCCTAAAGGTTTGGACTCACGGACATAACAGATGCAAACTCCCCAGCGCCGGCCGTCGCCAAAATAAGCTTCGATAAGTTCAGCCAAATAACCGGTGGCAATAAGAATGTTTTTAAAACCATAATGTTTTAACTGGCGTATGATTATTTCCAAAATCGGGATTTCACCTACCGGCAAAAGCGGCTTGGGAAGAATGGTCGTATACGGCCGCAAACGGGAACCTTGACCACCGGCTAAAATCACCACCTGGGCTTTAAACATTGTAAATCTCCGTTTTATAAGATTTTATGTTCTTTTTAATCCACAGGCAGGTTTGACGCAAACCTTCTTTTAGAGAAATCTCCGGCGACCAACCGGTCAACTGCTTTAATTTCTCCCCGCTGCAAACCAACCGTTCCACTTCACTTTTAAGGGGCCGGATGCGCTTTGAGTCATTTTCAATCTTGAGGTGCGAACCTAAAATATTTTGTATCATTGCCGCCACTTCCCCGATAGAGACTTCCACCCCGCTGCCGGTATTAAATATTTCTCCTAAACCTTCCTCTGCTTCGGCCAGGCGTATAAAAGCATCCACGGTATTACCCACAAAGTTTAAATCACGGGTGGTCTCTAAATTTCCCAGCGCAAGGGTCTTTCTTCCCGCTAAAATTTGGGAGATGATGGTAGGCACTACCGCTCGCGCCGACTGGCGGGGGCCAAAGGTATTAAACGGCCTTAGCACCGTCACAGGCAAATCAAAGGAGCGATAAAAAGAAATGGCCAAACTGTCAGCCGCTGACTTAGTGGCCGCGTAAGGTGATTGCGGATTAATGGGATGATGCTCATCAATGGGGACATACTGAGCGCTGCCATAAACTTCGCTTGTTGATGTGTGCACGATCTTCTTGACACCCTGCATCCTGGCGGCTTGTAGAATATTCAGGGTGCCGTTGATATTGGTCGCCACAAAACTCTCCGGGGCTTTATAACTATAGGGGATACTGATGAGCGCAGCCAGATGAAACACAATGTCTACGTCCTTGGCAGCTTCCAGCACGCAAGAAAAATCCCTGACATCACCGCTCGTGACTTCCGCTTTGTCCAACATTTTACCAGGCAGGGTGTCCAGCCAACCCCATTGGCCGAAAGAATTGTAATAAACAAAGGCCCGCACCTTTGCACCCTTGGCAATGCAGCTTTCCGTCAAATGGCTGCCGATAAAACCGTCAGCACCGGTGATCAAAATTTTTTTACCCTTTAATTTCATGATACATATGCCTCATGTTTATAAGCATAAGCCCATGCCATGCCGGCCAAGGTCCAAAAAGGAATGGCGGTATAAGGCAGCTCAAGGATCAAAAGAAAATTTGCCGCCACCATCCAATTTAATAAAATGGCGGCCAATAAAATCAAAACCCACGAATGTCTTCTAAAAGCCGCCCTGAAAAACCGGAAAAGCTCAAACCAAATAAAAACCACCAAGAAAATACCGATGTAACCGGCGCGATAACACATATTAAAATAAGAATTATGCGGCTCAATCCAGCCGTCCCTGCCCCATTCCGGCTGTGCCCAATCGAGTATTTCCAGGCTGGGGGAACGCAAAGGCCTGCCGAAATCAATGCCCCAAAAAGGTTTTTTGGTTTTCCAGTCTTCCCACATGTCCCTCCAAATAAATAGACGAAAAACGATATTGTTAACGGAATTCCATTCGATGTAATTTTTATCAGCGTCAAGATGTTTAACCTCGTCTTGCAAGTTATTATAGTTTAATTCATTCTTGTCATGGCCCGTATTATAAAGGGCTGCCTTAAGTGGGATTTTTTTAAAAGAACTCTTCTTTTGCTGAACAATTTTATCAGACCCTTTAAATTGGGCAATCACCTCGCCAGGAGGTGTAAACATCCGCCCGGATTCTCCCAGGATTAAAGACTTGTAGAAGCCCAGTGATATTCCCGCGACAATCAAAATAAAGACCAGCATTTTGAAAAATAATCTCGTTTCCAATAAATAAAAAGATGCCGTGCCCAATACCAATAAAGAAACCGTATTGGCCACAAACATCATCCGCGCGGTCTTAAACAAATATAAATAGGGAAAAGAAAAGACCAAAATCAAGGCCATGAGTAAGGCCCATTTTTTGTCTTTAACGCCCAAGATCAAAATAAGGCCCATACATCCCAGGGTAAAATCCCAATATCGATCGTGTTGACTGTACCACAATGCCCCTTCAATGATGACAAACAACCCCCGTAATGACCATTGGGTCATTGCCCGGCGGTCAAAAAATATATATCCGATCCCAAAAAAAAGCGGGTAATAAAAAAGCGCGGCATGCCGCAGGGCCAAAGGGCCCCAATGGCAATACCCCGTCACGGTCTTGATCGTAAACCAAATTAAATAGACGATTGCAAAGGCATAATAATTATTCCATGCAGGGGGATCGGCGGCCCACCGGACCATTAATACCAACCCCGCGTAACATAAAAGAATCTCTCCGATAAAAACAGGAAAATTCAAGAATGAAAAATCCAAATGCAGTTTGGCAAAGTCCCTTTTAAACAGGATATACAACAGCGAACAAACGCCTATGGGAAACAAGGCCAGGATGCTCCATATCTGATTTTGATATTTTTGTGTCATTTGGTTTTTTGATGACGTAATATGCTTTTCACGATATATTTGGGGCGGGCCTTGACCTCTTCGAAGATTTTTCCTATATATTGCCCTAATACACTGATGCCTAAAAGCTGGATGGCTCCCATGAAAAGGATTGAAATGAGGATCGTCGTATAACCCCGCGGCGCTGAAGGGTCAATGAAGCGCAGTATCAGCTGGATGACAATGCCCAACAAAGCGATAAAAAAAACCGCGATGGAAAACATGGTCATCAATTCCAAGGGAACATAGGAAAAAGAAAATATCCCTTTGGTCGCCCAATTAAAATTCTTGAAAAAATTATTGGTTGTTTTACCAAACATCCTCTCAGGCCTCGCGTATGCCACCCCTGCTTGTTTAAAACCTGTCCAAGCACGCAGGCCCCGAAGGAAACGGTCCCGTTCAGGAAAAGCTTTCATGACCTCAACGACCTTCCTGTCCATCAATGAAAAATCACCCGCGTTCAAAGGGATCTTGACATAGGAAAGCTTATGAAAAATGCGATAAAAAAGTTTATAAGCAATCTGCATCAACAAAGGGGCCTCCCGCTTGGTGCGTACCCCGTAAACAACATCGAACCCCTCCATCCATTTTTTATAAAATTCTTCTATCAATTCCGGAGGGTCCTGCAGGTCCCCATCCAATAAAACCACCGCATCGCCCTCGGCGATATCCATCCCGCTGGTAAATGCCATTTGGGAACTGAAATTGCGGGAATGGTTGACAGCAACGACATGCGGATCTGTGCCCACAAGTTCTTGCAGAAGGTCTTCCGTATGATCCGGGCTGCCGTCATTGACAAAAATGATTTCATAATCAACGCCGATCTTATGGAAAACCTTGGTCAGCCGCTGGTGCATGTAGGGAATGGCCTGCCCGTCTTTATAACAGGCGATCACTGCCGAAATTTTTTTTAACATGGGGCTTTATAGACCTGCTTCCAATAGTGTTGGAGGAATTTGACCTTCCCCTCAAGCCATCGGTAATTGTCCTTATACCAATGGACTGTCTGGGCAATCCCCTCTTCGAAAGCAATGCGCGGCTGCCATGAAAGTTCGTCCTGGATTTTTTTAAAATTAAGCGCGTAGCGAAGGTCATGCCCCGGCCGGTCTTGCACAAAAGAAATGAGGTCCAAAGAGCGTCCTAAAATCTTGAGAATCATTCGGACAAGATCAATGTTCCGGCATTCAGATCCGGAACCGATATTATAAACTTCCCCTGTCTCACCTGATGCCAAAGCCAACTGTATCGCCTGCGCGCAATCGGAAATATGCAGCCATTCACGGACATTAAGGCCCTTGGCATAGACCGGAATTTTTTCATTCTTCAGGGCCTTATAAATGATGACAGGAATAAATTTCTCGGGATACTGCCAGGGGCCATAATTGTTTGAAGGCCTGAGAATAACGGCAGGGAATCCGAAAGTGCGAATAAACGCTCTCACCAACAGATCAGCCGAGGCTTTGCTTGCCGAATAAGGCGAATTCGGTCTTAAAGGAAAATGTTCCTTAAATTTACCGCGCGCTATTTCTCCGTAAACTTCATCCGTTGAAATATGGACAAATTTTTTTATCCCGACCTTGTGGCAAACCGTTAAAAGATTTTGTGTCCCCTCGATATTGGAGCGGACGAATTCGGCGGCATTGAGGATACTGCGGTCCACATGGCTTTCGGCGGCAAAATGCACCACCGCCTGCGGTTGTTCCTTTTTAAAAATATCCATGACACGATCTTGATGCATAATATCTACCTTATGAAAAATAAATTTTCCTTTAACTGCCTTTAGACGTTGCAGGTCTCCGGCGTAGGTCAATTTATCGACAATGATCACGCGTAAACCCTGGGCCACTGCCTGACGCACAAACTCACTGCCGATAAACCCGGCCCCTCCGGTCACTAAAATTTTAGAATTCTTGTTTTTAAACATTAACTCCCCCATCAAAACTGCTTTTGGTAGCGCTGCTTGTCAAATAAAACACGGCTTCTTTGCTCCCAATAGGTCTTGGCATTGGGATCAAATCTGCGACTCAAAAAATCTTTGCCCATCAGTCTAAATAACAATCCAAGCGGTGTAAAGACCAAAAAGAAGACAAGAGTAAGGATGATAAAAGTTACGACAGTGCCAATGCAATGGGCAATCTTCATCCACCCAAGATAGGCGGGTTTTAACGCTTCCTTATTATAAGCGGTAACAAACGTAAAAATGATACTGCAACCTAAAAAAATAAACGACGTGACTCTAACACCGTGCTTGAGAATCCCGCCCGCCGCAAAGACCAGGGAGATCAATCCCAGGCCATAACCAAAAACCAATAAATCCTTCGTTTTCTTTTCCATATCAATCCAAAACCTGAGAAATCTGTTCCTTTTTATATTTGTCCCTGTGCGGCTGCTGTTCTTTGTCAAGAATGTAATGATTGAGCACAAGATAATCCATGTTGGTACACATAAAACAACGGTACGCATCTTCAATCGTACAGACAATCGGCTCGCCGCGGATATTAAACGACGTGTTGATAATCACAGGACATCCGGTCTTTTTATAAAAAGACTCGACGATTTTGTAATAAAAAAGATTGCGTTCTTTGTCTATGGTCTGCACGCGCGCGGAATAATCCACATGTGTCACGGCCGGCACACTGGAGCGCTTTACTTTCAATTTGGCTATACCTGATAAACCAGAGTGCCGCGAGTGCGGGTCAATTTGGGATTCCTTGACCTGTCCCACGATCAGCATATACGGACTCTCATAAGGCAGGTCAAAATAATCCCCTGACATTTCACTTAAAATGCTCGGCGCAAAGGGCCTGAAAGACTCGCGAAACTTGATCCTGACATTCATCTCTTCCTGCATCTTGGTTGAACGCGCATCCCCAATGATGCTCCTGGCGCCCAGGGCACGCGGGCCAAACTCCATGCGCCCCTCAACTAATCCAATGACTTTTTCTTCCCCTATCAGCTGGGCCACCCGCTCAAAAATTTCTTCCCCTTCACATTTCTCAAAAGGTATGCCGCGGGCAGTTAGGAATTCCTCGACTTGGGCGTCGGAATACCCGGGCCCCAAATACGAACCCTGCTGCAGGTCATGCTCGCCGTCGACATGACGCTCATTATTTAAATATTGATACCAGATAAAAAGTGCTGTGCCTAAAGCCCCCCCGGCATCACCTGCGGCCGGCTGGACCCAAATTTTCTGGAATTTTGTTTGTCGGACAATCTTGCCGTTGCCAACACAATTTAAAGCCACTCCGCCGGCAAGGCACAGATGGTCCTTGCCCGTAACCTCCTGGACATGATTGGCCATTTTGACCATGATCTCCTCGGTCACTGACTGGATGGAAGATGCGATGTCCATGAAAAGCTGGGTCAAGGGCGCTTCCGGTTTTCGAGGCCCAGAGGCAAACACCGAATGAAATTTTTCATTGGTCATGGTCAGGCCCGTACAATAATTAAAATAATCCATGTTGAGCCGAAACGAGCCGTCTTCCTTGATATCTACCATCTCGCGCTTGATCAAAGGCGCGTATTTTGGCTCACCATAAGGTGCCAGGCCCATCAACTTATACTCGCCGGAGTTGACGCGAAACCCGCAATAATAAGTAAACGCAGAATATAATAGTCCCAGGGAATGCGGGAATCGGATCTCATCATCCAAATGCAGGACGTTGCCTTCGCCTGTGCCAAAGCTGGTCGTGGCCCATTCACCCACCCCGTCCATCGTCAGGACAGCCGCGTCTCTAAAAGGGGAAGGAAAAAAGGCGGACGCCGCGTGCGATTCATGGTGCTCGACAAACAAAATTTCACCGTCAAATCCGAGTTCCTCTAAGATAACGTTCTTTAAAAAAATCTTCTCCTTAAGCCACGACGGCATGGCTTTTAAAAACGATGCCAATCCCCAAGGCGCGTAATTAAGATAGGTCAATAACAAACGCTCGAATTTCAAAAACGGCTTTTCATAAAATCCGACATAATCCAGGTCCTTGACCGAGATCCCCGCCTCATTGAGGCAATAATCAACGGCGTGACGAGGAAAAGAAGCGTCATGTTTTTGACGGGTAAAGCGCTCCTCCTGCGCAGCAGCGACGATAACCCCGTCTTTGACCAGGCAGGCGGCGCTGTCGTGGTAATAGGCGGAAATGCCTAATATATTAACCGGCTTTGGCATGTAAACTTTCCAGTCCTTTAATAATGCCATCTGCGACCCTGGCATAACCGTATTCATTTAAATGGCCGCCTTGTTTGGAATAAATCCTGACGGGATTTTTCACATCGTCAAAGATCCCATACAAATCTATGGCCGGTATGGATAAGTTCCTGACCAAGGGTAAGATCATATCATGGTCGGAAATTGCGGATTGAAAAGGCGTGTATAAATATACAAAAACCATCTGTCCTCCCCACGACTGCGTGGAAGCTCCGATTTCCCGCAGAGTTTGGCGCAAGAGTGCAAGATCGCCATCTCTCATTTTCTTTTTATTGTCACCCTCTTTAATACCATCCCAAAAAAAACCTATTTGGTCTCGGGTATTTTTCAATGTCAAAATTCTTACCCACAAATTAGTCTCTAACTCAAACCCGAGCTGGTTTGTATGCTGCCAGTAGTCCTGCAGGGCATGCACGAATTTGCCATATCCTTCATCCAACTGCGGTTGGAGCAGGGACAAATGCTGTTGAAACCCCTTGTTTAGGTATATTTTTAATCTTCCTTCATTTTGGATACGGCTAAGGGTGCTGTCCGTATAAATGTACAAAACGGTCTTTGGCCTAAGGGCCTGAATATATTCCTTGAAAATAGCAAAACGTGTCAATGTGCCGGCGCCCCCAACACCAAAATTAATGGTGCCTGGGTATGCCTTCCTTAAGAGAGCGGATAAATTTTTGTCCGGCGCCACGCAATAACCATGGACAAAAGAGTCCCCCAGCAGGGCCATATCCACCTTTCCCGGGTTATACAGGCCCTTGGGATTATTAAACCCTTGTTCATCACTCTGATAAACAATCCATGATCCGTCTTCGTTACACAAAATGGTGGGCTTTAATGACTGTGCCGATAAGGGAATGATCTCTTTGCCGTTAATGCGCATCGGAAAAACTTCCTTTAACTCCTTGATGTCTTGTGACTCGATGCCGGTCATGGTGCTCAAGGCTGTGAAAACCGTGGCATCCTTGCCTTGGGCTTGCAGGTCGCGTAATACTTCCATGTCCGTGCGCGTATCTTCGGCAATACCTTTGTTCCCCTTAGAGAAAAAAGCAAGATCTATTTTCCTAAATGATTGGTAAAGCTCAAAAATATAAAGGGGTAATATGATGGAAATAGCAGTCAAGGCAAACAGAAGCCTTGATTTTGGGAATTTAAGAATCAACCAAAATGCTCCCACCCATATAATGGGCAGGGCAATAACAAGGGCTTGTGAGGCAGGTTTGATCAAGGTAAACCGGATCAATAAATAAAAAAACATGGCAATAAGCCCTGACATCAGCAAGAAAATAATGATGCCGGCTGCCTTTTCAAAAAAACGTTCAACGCCTCCTGCGCTGCTCGGTTTTTCCATTAAAATTCTCCGGCAATTTTCTTAAGATATTGCGCGTAGGAAGTCTTGAATTCATCGGCAAGGCCCAAAAGCTCTTGACGGGTAATGTACCCTTTCAGGAAAGCCACTTCCTCAATGCACCCGATTTTTAATCCCTGCCGGTCTTCAATGGTCTTGATAAACATGGCCGCATCAATCAGGGACTCATAGGTCCCTGTATCCAACCACGCATATCCCCGTCCCAAACTTTTCACATTCAATTGGCCCTTTTCAAAATACGCCCTGATCACGTCTGTAATTTCCAGTTCCCCTCGCTTGGACGGGGATACTTTTTTGGCAATCGCAGGGGCTTGATTGTCAAAAAAATACAGTCCCGTGATCGCCCAGCGTGATTTGGGGTTTTTGGGCTTTTCTTCAATGGAGGTCACCTTGCCTTGGGCATCAAAAGTCACCACCCCGTAACGTTGGGGGTCGTTGACAGGATACGCCAAAATCGTGGCCCCGGGATGATGGATGGCTTCGCGAAGAATCGATTGTATGTCGTGGCCATAAAAAACATTGTCCCCCAAGATCAAACAAACATTATCTTGGCCTATGAACTTTTCGCCGATAATCAATGCTTCTGCCAATCCCCGGGGGGCTGTCTGGACCGCGTAACTGATATTGATGCCCAATTGGCTGCCATCGCCCAAACACTTCTTAAAAGACCCTTCATCTGACGCAGTGGTGATGATCAAAATGTCCTTGATGTCTCCCAGCATCAACACCGATAAAGGATAATAAATCATCGGCTTGTCATAGATTGGCAAAAGCTGTTTACAAACACCTTTGGTAATGGGATATAGCCTTGTACCGCTGCCGCCCGCTAAAATAATGCCTTTGGTTTTAACCATGGTTTTGTTTCCCCTTATAAAAATACGCTCCGCTCATGAATTTTAACGCATACCTTTTCAAACGGGCCGCTGCCATAAGGCCCAGCCGCATGGCTTTGAACAAAAGGCCACGAAATTGACCCAGCCATTGATCATGTTTCAATAACGCGGTTTCCATTTCTTGCTTCTGCGCCAAGGTTTGTTTTTGGCTTTTGCTGTCTTGATGGGTCCTAAAATCCGCCAAAAATCCAGGGACATGGCAGAATTGATACCCTTTGAGCGCCAAACGCAAAAAAAATTCATAGTCCATGGCATAATGATAATTGATGTCTAAAAAATTACCATCGTCAAACACGCGGCGGCGAAAAAATATGGTCGTGCTGGGAATATAAAGGATGTGCAGGTATTTAAGCATAAAAAGATCAAATGGTAATTCTTGCCGATACGCTAAGACGTGGGCTTCTTCGTTGATTAAACGATAATTACCATAAACAATATCACAAGAAGGATGGCCCAAAAAAAAATCCGCCACTGCTTTAAAACAACCGGGCAAATACAGGTCATCAGCGTTTAACCATCCGACAATGTCTCCTGAGGCCAATTTGAAACCTTTATTAAGAGCGTCGCTCTGCCCTTGGTCCGGCTCGCAGATTAATTTTAAATGGGAATATTTCTTTAAGACCTCCCCTGTCCCATCCGTCGAGCAATTATCCATGACGATATGTTCCATGTCCGGATATTCCTGCCCTTTGACGCTTTCAATCGCCTTGTTGATAAACTTGGCCTGATTATAAGAAGGAGTGACGATGGATATTTTCAATAAGTTATGCCGGTTGAGGATCGATGCTTTCATGCAAAAACTTGGTACGGTTTAAAAAGGAAGACCGGAAAAAATCACATAAAGACCAAGACGCAAGAGCTGTTTTGTTAAGGGCCCCCAATTGTCCGGATTTTAATATCGTGGCTTGTAAATTAATCTCCCTGATTAAATTCGGATACCGTATCAGCAAAAAGTTTGTAATAGGAACGCTGCGGGCAGCACGCTGCATATCAACCGATTCCCCGCCTCCCCTTTTTTTCATAAGAGTTTCCTGGACCATGACAAATTCACCCAATAAGGACAGCCCATTTAAGGCGATATAATCGAAACCAAACACCTTCTTAAAAGGCATTACCTTAGCTAAAGCCTCCCGCCTGTAAACGCCGTAAAACATCGAATTAATACCGGTATTGCCGCAATAAATTTTATAATCCCGGAATCTCCGCTGTGCCGCAAGACCCGCCGTGCCAACACCAAAGTCCGTGAACAGCTTGGCGGACATTCGGCTGTCCATGCAATCGCACATTGAACCAACCAGAACAACCGACGAAGATCCCTTTAAGATCTCCAGGCACGATTGCAGATACCGCGGATGCCAATAATCATCGTGGGCCGCCATCATGAAGAATTCCCCGGATCCCAGGTTAAAAACATTATTAAAATTCCAAACCAGCCCTTGGTTAGTCAGGCTGCGATGATATTTTATCCTTTTGTCTTTGGCAGCGTAATCCCGGCAAATCTGCGGGGTCGCATCCGTTGAGGCATTATCTGAAATGATCAACTCAAAATCTCCCCATTGCTGGGCTAATATCGAATCCAGGGCTTGAGACAGATGTTCTTCTCCATTATAAACCGGCAATCCAATGCTTAGCTGCGGCTTGGCTGGCATATATAGTCCTTAACAAGGCCGTCATAATCGATCTCAAGCTGGTCATGATGCGGACGGCACCAATACCCCTCAAACGACCGTCTGACAACCGTGTGTTTTTCCATGCCCCCTTGCTCATGCAGGGCATTTAAAAGGTTTTGCCAGGGGGCGTTGACGCTTTTGGAGTCGTCGATAATGATCACCCGTTTGGTTTCCTTAACATCGGCAAGGATCTCGATCCAAGGGATGGGCAAGGCGGCATTGACGGAGAAAACAGAAGCTTGCACGTTTTTTTCTAACATCCGCCGATGAAGTTCCAGACCATAAGCCAAAGACAGGTTAAAGCAAACGATGGTGGCATCTTCACCTTGGGCATATTGAAATAAAGAACACTCCTCATTCATATAAATGCATGGAACATCCATGATCTCTGTCTTAAAAAATTTTTGGCTGATTGCGATGATCCTAAAACCGGGAGCGATCAAATGTTTGTTAATGATCTCTTCAGCCTCTATTTTATTAATAGCGGTATAACCCGGTACGCGCGCGATGGAACAAAAATCACTTAAATTATTAAGGGCGGACTGAGGACCTTCATACCCGCTATCAACGATGACCTGCAGGATCGTGAAAGACGACTTAGGTGCTTTACGGCGGGCTATATTATAGGTATTGACCAATTGATCTACGCCCAATAATAGAAAATCCTGCTGTTTCATAAAGAATATGGCAGGCACATTATTCATCATGGAACCAAACCCAATACCGCACAACGTATTTTCACAGTTGGGTGTATTGATGATCCTGCCGCCGGGTTTGACCTTAAGCCCCCGCGTTAAGCCTGACAGGCATGAACCTGCGGCAATGTTCTGGCCGAAAATAAAGATATGCTCGGGCTCCATCACTTTTTTCTTTAAAATTTCATTGATGCATTCAACATATTTCATAGGAGTTCCCTTTTTAAAGCAGCCAAGGTATCACGGGCCAGTCCTTTGATCGTATCTTCCTTAAAATATTTCTCCATCACATGCAAAGGGTCTTCCTGAGAATGTGTTAAATACGGGTCTTCCTGCTCATTGACCGACCGGGAAGGGCCGGCGTGATAATTGACAAACTTGCCTTGAGGATATTCCGGCGTTGTCTCGCGCCACCATCCCAAGGTAGTCAGCGGCACTTCGATGCAGAAGGGTGTCTTATCTTTTAGGGCCTGCGCTTTGAAGTCCTTTAATTTTTCGATATATTCATAGGTATCATTGGAAGACAATCGCTCATAAGGAATTCCCAGGGCACCAACCAATTTGCCGATGTCGATGGGACAGCGCCGTTCTTCGATCTTTGTCCCTAAGGACCATTGATTATTCTCAACAATAATGACAACCGGTAAATGATTGCTTTTTTCAAAAATAAGGCTTTCATAGAATGCCCCTTCTTCAATGGCCCCATCCCCCGTAACGACGAAGACTACCCCATCCTTATTTTTAATAGAATTAGCCATGGCGAAACCAGCAGCAACCGCTAAATTGTTGCCCAAAATACTCGATGAGTAAACAATCCCTTGCGGCTCGTTGATCAAATTCATGGAACCTAATTCACCACCTGCCAACCCTTCTTTTTTCAGCAAATATTCATCGATCTCTGACTTTATATCATCCACCCGCGCTAAATTATAATGGATATTGCGATGGCTCAAGACAAGCTGGTCATGCGGCCCCATGATCGTCGTTAGCGCGATGGCGATCGCTTCATGCCCGAGGGCCAGATGCACAGGGGCTTTGAAAGCGCCTTTTTTATACATTTCATTAATAATCAGCTGCGCCATCCGTATCTTTAAAAATTTATGGAGCACTTCTAATTTGAATTCTGGCGTCATTATTTCAAGACCGTTTCCTTGAGAGACGGCATTAATGTCATTAATCCCTCTTCTAGGCCAAAGCGCGGCCTAAAGCCCAGCAGCTTGGCTGCCTTCGCATTGGCGACGTTACGCAGATTGCAGCGGTCGGATGAGGTTTCTCTCACCAATGGATTTTTTCCTGATATTTTTTTTGAAACTTCAATGATGTCTTTCAAGCTGATGAATTTGTCCCCCTGTAAATTGATGATATTAAAACCATCCAAACCAAATGAACACTTGATGCCTGATACAATATCCTCAACATGGATAAAACACCTTCCTGTTTTTAAAGAACCCACCTGTATCTCCTCCTTGGTGGTAACGTCACGAAAAAGAGTTTCCATTGCGGATGCATTCTTATGGGAAGGTCCGTAAATGATCCCGAAGCGAAGGATGGTGACGGGACAAAAACCATATTGATATTTTTGCCTTAAATTAACTTCGCTGACATATTTTGAAAAAGCATACTCAGAGGTGAGCGCACCAGGGTCAAGCACAGATTCTTCATCCTTAACCAGAGAAGCGTCTTTCCAGTCGCCATAGACCCATTCGCTGGAAGCAAAAATAAATTGCTTTACTTTTTTCTCTTGGGCGGCTTCGATCAAATTAAGCGTTGCCATTACATTCGCGTCAAAACAAGTATAGGCATTATTGTCGCATTCTGAGGGTTTGCTTATTCCGGCTAAATGGATGATGGCATCTGCTCCTTGAGGCACCAAGTCCCGGATGGCTCGCGAACGGATATCTGCCACGACCGTTGATGTCCCCGGCGCAGCCGTCATGTCCACCGCCATTGTCTCACACCCTTCCTGCCAAAGGCGGTCAACAAGCCTTTTTCCCACAAAACCTTCCGCTCCAGTCACAAACACCTTCATCAAGCCTTCCCCTTCCTGCCAGCCATCTCCTCAGCGGTCAAGCGGCGCAAATACCCTTTGGGGCATGAAGTGACCTTGAGGCGGTTATACTGCCCGTCGATTACAAAACGCTTGTCTTGTTTGATAAATTCCTCGATGGCCACCAAAGGGTTATCGTCCCTCCATCCGGGTTTGGCAAGGGGGATGTCCCAGACCAATGCTTGTGCCCCATCCATGGCAACCAAATAACTGCCTTCCGTGATCATATCGCTGTATATTTTTAATTCCTGGGCCACATGTTCCTTGGAATGGTTGGAGTCCAATACCACCATCACTTTTTTGGCGCCCTGGATCCTGTCCTTTACCTTTTGCGCTGTTTGGGGGTCAATGGAACTCCCCTCAATCAACTCAATGCGATGGGTCATCACATGATTATTAATCGCCAACCGGTTATGGTGCCTGATCTCCACATCAACGCCGATCACCCGCCCCTTGCCCATCAATTCCATCAAAGAAGCATAAAACACCAAAGAACCCCCGTGGGCGATGCCGCACTCAACGATCACGTCGGGACGGACCTTCCACAAAAGCTCCTGCATCATGCAGATATCTTGGGGAAACTGGATAATGGGGACCCCCATCCAGGTCACTTCATGGGTCAAGCGGGAGTTGACATAGGCCTTGACCCACCATGCGCTCATCAGCTCAAAGCCTTCAGGAGAATATAAATCAAAGGTCTTTTTTTCCTTGCCGGTTGTTATTGTTATTTGTGCCGGATGGTCGTTGTTTCCCAACATTATGCTCTCCAAAGATTAATCGTGCACATAAATGATTTTACTGCCTTGGGGCTCAAATTTGAAGGGGCTTTCCTTAAGCTCTTTCAAGCTTTCCCTTACCCTTGGTTGGTATTTTTCATCACAATATAAAAGAAGAAACCCTCCGGCACCGGCACCCAAAATCTTCCCTCCGGCAGCGCCGGCTTTACGCGCCTTTTCATAATATTTATCAATCTGCGGGGTGCTTATCCCATTGGCCAATTTTTTCTTGAGCAACCATCCTTCATGCAAAATATCGCCGATGGAATCGATTTTATTGCACACCAATTGATCCCGCAACTCCCTTGCTAAATCAACTATTTTATCTAAATAAACCAAATTTATCGAGGTTTTATTTTTCTGCTCTTTTAAAATGGAGGAAGATACTCTGACTAAGCCGGTGTAAAACAACATGAGCTTATTGTGTAAAAGGGTTTTGGTTTCCGTTTTACAAATGATAGGGTCCACAAAAACTGTGCCGTCTTTATTAAACTGGATATAATTAAACCCGCCGTAGGCGCTGATATATTGGTCTTGCTTGCCCATGGGGTGAGCTAGGATCTCAATTTCTATTTTACAGGCATCGTCTGCCAGTCGCTCGGCCGAGGCATGCAGGCCTTTGAAGGCGTATAAAGCGTTTAAAACGCCGACGGCCAAGCCGCTGGAAGAGCCCAATCCTACCCCTGCAGACCCCAATGGTATGTCTCCCATGTAAACAACTTCTATTTTTTTGCTGATCTCCAGTAATTTAAGCGATTCACGGATCACCTTATGCTCCAGGTCTTTAACGTCGTCCACAATTTCCGTTTTCGAATAACTGACACGGATCATGTCGTCAAACTTTTTATTGACCGTGATATAGATGTATTTATCAATGGCCGTGCTGACCACTGCCCCGCAGCCGGTTTTATAATATTCTTCCAAATCCGACCCGCCTCCGGCCAAACTAATCCTTAAAGGTGTACGGGAAATAATCATGAGGCCTCCATAAATGCAAGGTGTTTTTTTATACCCTGAGGCACGCTCACAAGCGCCTGCCAGCCTGTGGCACGCCGGAATTTGGATGTGTGGGCCATTTGTTTTTCTACCATGCCGCGCACCTGGGACACGCTCACCAATCCTTGACGGCCGATATCATAAACGCCGGACCCAACCGGTTTTTTAACAGCCCGTCGCAGTGCCTCTGCCACATCTGTCACATAAATAAAATCCTGCGCGTGCTGAGGGTTTTTAATTTCCGGCCTGCGGCCATTTTTAAAAGCATCATACAGCGTCGGAATCAAAGCTTGCTTCCTTTGCCCGGGGCCAAAAGCAAAAAAAATACGCAGCCACACAAAATCAATGCCACGCTTAGCGCAAAGAAGAGATCCACCTGTATACACGGCGTTTTTGGCCCATGTAAAAAAAGATGTCTTGCCATATTCCCAAGAACTGCCGCTGGCAATAATCTTAGCGCAAGTTGTTTCATTGACGATCATATGGATCAAGCCCATTGATTGGTCCAAATTACGCTTGGCACGCTCGTACGAATAATCTGGGATGCCTTCCCAGGCCAAATGCAGGCAAACTTGCGGAGCAAAGCGTATGATTGTTTTTTTAATCCTGCTTAAATCTTGTAAATCCCCGATGACCATTTTAATTTTTTCTTGTCCTTTGGGCTTAGACGCTCTCTTGCGGCCAAGGACCAAAAGCTCATGTTTGTCTTTGACCAAAAGCGGGACAATATGCTTCCCGATAAAACCTGATGCCCCTGTAATAAAAATTTTCATATTTTAAAAAATCTTTCTGTTCCAATCATATTTGATCACTCCCTCATCGGGATGGATCCTGCGGTACTTTTTATTGGGATCATGCGCTTCGGAAGCCACATTGCATACGATCGAATACGGTGCCCAAAGCCCTTTGGTGCCGTTGGCAATGCCCGGAGGGATATGCACCAGGCAATAATTATCCGTCCCCATAAAAATCTCCTGCGTTTCCCCTTTGGTGGGGGATTTTTCACGCATGTCATGGAGTACCAGCTTGACCTGGCCGAAAATACAAATATAATTCAAAATCAAGGTCTCATGGATGTGCCAACCTTTGATAGCTTCATGGTATATCTTGCTAAAATATACTTCCCCGAAAGGATTTAAAATATTATCCGCCCTGACCCCGTGCATGATTGCCCCCCGCTCGTCAGGGATGACCTTAAGTGCTACAATTTTAACCCCGTCGATCATAAAACCCCCTATTAGCTATTTACTTTTTGTTAGAACTTTTAGTTTTTCATCTGTTGGATTTGATTCCCCCCTCTTTTTTAAAGAGGGGGAATTCATGTCTAAATTTCCGTCGCGGCGTTTAATTCCAATTGGACAATGTCCTTGCAGCCGACGATGACCGAAGAAACCGCCGGATTTCTTAGGCACCAGCTCAGGGCCCATTGGGCCATGTTTTGGCCTGGCGGTAATTCTTCCCGGCGGATCATCTCGACCTGCTCCAAGAGCCGGTTGTTAAATTCCGCGCTGTATGCCGAGCGCAGGTCATTTTTGGGAAACACCGCGCCCGGCCGGTAGTTCCCGGCCAAAAACCCCTTAGCCAGCGGTATACGCGCCAATACCCCTAATTGATGCGCCTGGCAAAACGGCAGAACTTCTTCCTCTGCCTTGCTTTGGAGGCGGTTATAAACGACTTGAAGCGCGCTGATGTTCAGTTTGGATACGGCGAAAAGTTGTTTAAGATCATTTTTCAATACTAAATCAGCAGCCAGTGATAAACCCAGAAACCTGATTTTACCGGCTTTGACTTGTCCGTTTAACATGGCCCAAAGTTTTTCATTTTCAAAGAACTCATTGACGCCGGAATGAAATTGATAGAGGTCAATATGGTCTGTTTGCAAGGCCCTAAGCGATTCATCCAATTGAAGCTGGACTTGGGGCGCTGACCAGGAATCGATTTGCTTGCCCTCCACATAAACATGACCGAATTTTGTGGCCACGATCCAGTCCTTCCTGCGGTCCTTAATACTATTGCCGATCAGCGATTCCACCGTGTGGAATCCGTAACACTCGGCCGTGTCAAGAAAATTGATCCCCAACTCTTGGGCGCGATCCAGGATGACCTTGACATCAGCATCTGAAAACTCCTTCGCCCAATCTCCTGAAAATTGGTGCGTGCCCAAACCAATGACAGACACATCAAGACCGGTTTTCCCTAAGGCGCGGTATTTCACTTAAATCAAGACCTCCGGTTTGGTCCAGCGTAAATCGTCGGACAATAAATGATTTTGATAAAGGTCCTCAATTTTTTGCAAGCGGTAATAATTACGGTTTTTAAACTGCCCTACTGTCAGATGCCGGGTCTTGAAGCAGGCCAGCATCTCCTCGACACCCGAGGCAATCGTCCAATCACATTTAAAGCCGGCAAAGACCTTGCGGATTTTTGCAAACGACACCTTGTAAGTCCGCGTATCAACGCCTTGTTTGACCTTACGGTCCACAACCAAACCTTCCTTGTCCAGTTCAGGGTTGTGTTCCAGGAATTTCAATTCACAGCCGGGCAATTGGGTCTGGATAACACGGGCGATGTCAATGACCTGGAGATTGTTTTGTTCATCCCCCACATTTAGCACCAGGAATTTTCCCTCATTGTAACCAGATTCAATGGCGTACTTGATGGATTTACAGATGTCAAAGACATGCACATTGGGCCGCCAGGGCGTGCCGTCGGAATTCAATATGATGCGGCCAGTCGTAAACGCCATCCCTGCCAGCATGTTGGTGACCACATCAAAACGGATGCGCGGGGATGTGCCAAAGGCCGTGGCAAACCTTAAGGCAATCGGTGAAAAATCCTTAGCTGCCAATGCCTGCAAATCCTCTTCGATCTGCAATTTGTTGATTGAATACGGCGTTTGCGGAGAAGTTGGTGAATCTTCGTCAAGCAATCCGTCATGCCCGATGCCATAAACCGAACAACTTGATGCGAATATAAATTTTACCCCTAACCGCTTGCAAAGCTCTGCGATCTTGTGCGAATAGGCCCGTGTCGGGTCATAAACCTTGGCTGCATCCAAATTACCAAATGGATCATTGGATATGCCTGCCAAGTGGACCACGGCGTCCATTCCTTCCAAATCCTTTTCTTCGATGTCCCTTGCGTCAATCGTCAGTGTTTTGGTGTCAGGCGGATCGTAAAACAGGCAATCCTTGAAAAAACCCGTGTCATACCCCACGCAATCAAAACCGTTTTGTTGAAGATATCCGGTCAAGACAGAGCCTAAATATCCCGTTGATCCGGTGATTAAAATGCGTTTCATATTAAGCACTCTTTTTCTGTCATCAAATAAGGTCTTTGCGGAAACGGCACGAGGTACTGTCCCTTAAATCCCGCCTCACGGCATTCATTGATAATTTCATCTTTGAGGTTCCATGCCAGGACAAAGAGCAAGTCTGGATTCATCCCTAATCCTTTTTGTTTTGAAATGATGGGGATATTGGAACCTGCCGTATAAAACCCTTGTTTTAAAGGGTTATTATCAATGATGCTGCTTATCTGGGCCGATGTAAGTCCGCAATAATTCAAATAAGTGGAACTGCGCGCGGAGGCGCCAAACCCAACGATCCTCTTATTTTTAAAAGACGAAATAATCTCCAAAGTAGCTGTTTTATGTTCAACGGCTTTTTGGGCAAAATCCTTCCATGTTGATAGCTCATTGGTATGGGATGCTTCCTCCATACCAATGACCTTAAGATAGGTATCATCTTGGGGGCGCTGTATTTTGGAAAAATAAATGACATGCGACCCGCCGCTGATAGGGCTATGGTCCAAATAAAAAGGAAAGAGATGATGGCGGTTTAAAAGCGCGGTCATGGACTTGACCGTAAAGTAACATAAATGCTCATGATAGATGGAATCATAATGTAATTCACGCAAAATAATCCCAGCGTCATGAAACTCTATGATGCCAACCCCCTCATCATCCAGCAGATCATGCATGCCTTCAATGGCCTCATGAAGTTGGCTGACATGCGGGATGACATTGCGGGCAATGCAGACCTTGGGACGCCCGTATTGACCGGCCACTTGTTGGGCTGTTGCCTTGTCCCAATAAGCGCATAGAGTTTTAACTCCCGTTGCTTGGGCGATTTGCGCAATATTCTTGGCTGGTTCAATACCCAAGACCCGGAAATTCCCATGAACAAATTGCTTTAAAATCGTCCCGTCATTGGAGGCGATCTCCACGACGAAATCTTTAGGCTTCAAGCCGCAGAGCTTGACCGTTCTTTCAAAAAAGATAACCGCGTATTGTTTGGCTGCCAAGGATGTGCCGGTCACCCAAAAATACCGGTCAAAAAGGACCTCTTTCTTGACTGTTTCTTTAAGCTGAAAAAGGCAGCATGCCGGGCAAAACGCGGTTGTTAAAGGAAACTTTTTAACCGGCGCTTGGGCAACCTTGACCAAGGCATTGGCCAAAGGCTGGGTGCCTAAATCTAAAATATCAATCAAATCCCGTGAAGAACAGCCCCGGCATTCCTGTATCGTTTCAAAATCACGATCCAGCATGATGCGCTCCTATTTGAACCCATCGCAAATCATCGTTTAATTCTCCAAGGGAGCGCAAATGATGGATCTGCTTTAAACGGATTGTTTCCCGTCCCCGGAAATGTTCTTCTTTAAAACCGACTTTTTTAAAAAATTCAACCAGCTCCCGTCCCCCGCGGTCCAAGTCCCATTCCGGTTTAAAATAATTTTTAAGTTGGGTGAGGATCTTTTTAAAACTGACCCGGTAGGTGCGGCTGTCCTTGCCATGCTCGCCGGTAAAGACCAGGGAGCTTCCCGGGACTGAACGCTGGGCTGCTTGCGCCAAGTCCCTGACCGTAAAATTACCGTTGGGAATACCAACGTTAAAAGATTGGGCCGATACCAAATCCAAGGGCGCCTCAAGTCCGGCGATAAAGGCATTGGATACATCGCGCACGTGCACCACCGGCCGCCAAGGAGTGCCGTCGCTTTTTATTTCAATCTTGCCCGTTGTATACGCACAGGCCACCAAATTATTATAAACAATATCACAGCGCAACATGGGGCTGGCGCCAAAAACCGTGGAAGGGCGAAAACAAACCACATGAAAATTATTATCCCCCATTTCCTTCAAAGCACATTCCGCCTGCCATTTGGTGCTCGCGTAAGCAGTCAGAGGATTTTTTTCACTGTTATCTTCTTCCAATTCAACATCTAAAGCTGAAATGCCATACATGCTCTGGGAAGATGAATAAATAAAACGTCCAACCCCTGCCTTTTTGGCATATTGCGCCAATTTCATTGTTCCCTTAAAATTGATTTCCTCGGTCAAGCCGGGAGCTAATTCACCCAACGGATCATTCGAAAGCGCAGCCAGATGAATGACGGCATCTATCCCTTTAAGGTCTTGCTCTTCGATATCACGGATGTCTTTTTTGATCTGGCGGACCGGCTGGGAATAAGAATACAATTCACAGCCGTCATAATAACCGACATCAAAACCCGTGACATTATATTTCTTTGCCAGCAGCATATCTACCAAAACAGCCCCGATGTAACCTCTGTTACCCGTCACTAAAACGTTCATTTACCATCTCCGATTTTACTCAAATGCAAAAGGACAAGAATTGCAATTTCTGTAAGAACTCGACATTTCCCTTATCCATGATATACTTAAATCGACTTAAAAAAGGAATTAAACATGCGAAAACAAATATTAGACAATGACGTGTTTGTCACAAAGAATTTTGAAAAACTCATTTCAAAATATCCCCGTCAGGTTGTTATTATCTGCCAGGGAGAACTTTTTACAGGCATGGATGCCATGGAACATGCTGAAAAAAAATACCCTGGAAAAATTCCTATGGTTCTGCCCGTCCCCAGCCGCGATCAACTCAAACATTTCCTGTTGTAAAACCGGATGATTATTTTCCCGTACAAAAAACTCTTTAATGATTTTTATCCAATCATCGACGTTTACGTAAAAAGTCCTCGTAAAACTGTTCAAACAGAAGTGTTTGTTGGCACCGGTGCCAGCACGTCTATCTTTCGTACTGCCATAGCTGAGAAACTTGGCATTGACTACTCCAAAGGGACCCGCGGATTTACCATGGTTGGTGATGGCAGTTACATTCCTGTTTTTCATTTTAAGCTACCCGTCCGTATCGGCAAGATTTGGGTAAAAACCACCATTGCTTTTTCCCCGCAACTAGGAGCGGATATCAACCTACTGGGACAAAAAGATATTTTTGATCATTTTGACATCACCTTCAGCAAACACAAGCGTATCATTTCTTTTAAACCAAATTGACATATCTTAGAAACTGGTTATGAACAATGATAAATACTTCTGGGAACTCCAAAGAACTTTAAGTGCAGAATTCTCCAAATATCTTTTAAGCCATCCCGAAATGGACGCCCAGATTCCAGATAATGCGCAAATCGTTTTCCATTTAAAAGACCAACTAGATTTTAACGCCTGGAGCGAACGTATAAACGCAGACCAACGGGAGCCCAACCAGGCAATGATTGTAATTGGGGTGGACACTCTATCTCCTCCCGTTGAGAGCCGATTGGTTAACCCCCATGTTGAAGCCACCTTCTTGAAATTATGGTGACACACAACTTAATTATTATTTAAAAGTCCCGGGAGAGCTTGAATTAAGTTGTGTGTCACCATAATTTTGTCACCATAATTTACGACCCCCACCCCTTGTCATTCCCGCGAAAGCGGGAATCCAGTTTATCCATGTTCTGGATCCCCGATTAAAACATTCGGGGATGACATATTTCTAATAACATTCGTGGATGACATATTTTTAAAGACTATCTGCTACTATTTTATCCACGATGGCCAAGAGCCAGACATGGTGTGCCATTTCCACAAAATTATAACTTTTAGAGTTGACCCAAAAATTGATGCTCCCCATCGCTCGTAAGGGATTGTCCTTGCTGAAACCTGAAAATGTAATTAAATCAAGGCCCATTTTTTTAGCTTTGTCAGCACCTAAAAGGATGTTCTTTGATTTTCCGCTGCTGCTGATCATGACAGCCAAGTCTCCTTTGTCCGCATAAAAACCCAAGGCCTGCTCGACCCAATGTTCATACCCATAATCATTGGCAAAACAGGTCAGCAAATCCGCTTCATTAAAGTTGATGGCGCGGACCCCCGCGGTTTTGGTCAAGTCCACAGCCACATGACTGGCAATGGCAGCGCTCCCACCGTTGCCGACAAAGATCAGCTTGCGGCCTTTTTTTTGCGTTTCTTTAAATTTCTGTACTGCTGCCTGCAATAGTTTAGGGTCTACCTCTTGTATATGATCGTTGACACGCTCCAGGTAATCTTCAAAAAAATTCATTTAGCCGCCTCCAGGCTAATTGGTAGAAACCCTTGCCTTTGTACTGCTTGCTCAAAATTCTTCAAACTGGACATATTGGTGATGAAATAATATTGCCGGTCTGTTACAAGTGCGATGAGACGGCGCTCTTTGGCCAAGGAGCTTAAAATCGTTTCTTCGAATGAAATATTCCCGGGCATATCCGGGTCTAAGATGCTTTTATTGATGATAAAAAAACCGATATCAACCCCATTGAGTTTTTTGGAAATCCTTTTTTTATCATATTCCGTGACAAAGGCGTTCGCATCGACTTCTACATTATTTTCAAAACCGTATTCTCCAGATCCCTGCTTATTGCTAAAAACCGTAGTTAGGGCTGAGGCGTTCTTGCCTTCATAAAGACCCATCATCCGCTCCATTTCAATCGGCCAATAATTGTCCCCGTAGAGCAGTAAAAAACAGTCATCCAAATAAGGATAGGCATTGAGCAAACGGCGTCCGGTCAAGTCTTCCGTTGTGCCGATTGAGTATTTGACCTCTATGCCGCCAGGCAAATATGTCCCGTAACGCTCAACAATCACTTGGGCACGATACCCCAGCAAAAAAAGCACTTTTTTGATACCTGCCTCATTAAGCGATTGCAATAAGTAATCTAAAAAAGGAATGCCATTGACAGGGGCCATTGGTTTTGGAATGTTGTCCGTCAAGGGCCGCAGGCGTTCTCCCCGTCCACCGGCAAATATCACTGCTTGGTCTATGATTCGATGCACATTTTTTTCCAAATTATTTGTTCTTAATCAAAACAACATCTCTTCTTGTCAAGGACATTGGCTGGCGGATATCCTGCCGGACGATTGAACCTTGGCATCCCAATTTTTCCCCGTAAGCAACGATATCCGCACAGTCCAAAACCAAATTGGTAATAGATGGGTCCTTATGAACATGTTCCTTGTGTTGCCGGTCATACTCCAAACGGTTCGCATTAAATTCATTGATGAGACGCATTTCTTCCGGGGTCTTTTGCCGCTGTTCAAATTCCTGACGTACAAGGGTATCCGGGATATCAGCAATTAGGATCCGTCCCCCGGGCTTACATACCCGTACCAATTGACAAACAGATTGCTTGGCCTCTTCTTCGTTTTCAAAAGCATGGATAACTCCAAACATTAAAACATGATCAAATGAATTCTGCCCAAAAGGAAGTTTCAATGCGCTGCCTAAATAATAAGCGATATTAGTTACATTTTCCTGTTGGCAGCGTAGCTTGGCTTTCTCAATGACTTTTGCGCCGGCATCCAACGCACAAATAAATTGACAATGTTTTGCCAAGGGGATGGTGATGGTCCCGGTGCCACACCCCACATCTAATATCACATCGTTCTTTGTCACTGGAAGCTTTGAAAGGACATCATCCAAAATGATTTGGGGATCAATAACGACCGGGCGGCCGGAGTCATAATAAAACCCCATCTGTGTCATTTGATTATACATGTCAATGTACTTTTGATTGGAATCCATTAAAATCTCCCCTTGTAGTCCCTAATAAAATCCGCATAAAGACCATCGGGCAAAGAGGCATGCAACGGAATAGGGACACACTTTTTGTTATTCGGCTCAAACATGCAACGGTTGACATCAAAATGATAAATACCTGTAAAAATCCTCCTGACTTTAAGCCAACTTACAATACTATTTAAAAAAATTTCATCATCCGAAAGCACAGGAAAACACAAAGGCGCCATCGTATCTTCCTGGTCACCTGCTAGCATAAAACCATTATGACGGGACTTTTTTAACAAAGATAAAAAATGCCGGTTGTTTTTATGAAAGACTTCCCGCAATTCGTTAATATCTCGCGGCACTAAACCCCGGAGGGTGGCCAGCTGAGGATACTGCAAAAGTGTTGCGTACCATTTCAAAAGATCTACCTGCAAATCCATTGTTTCTCGACGCTCAAGCCCCGCATTGTAAAACTTGAGATATTCCCATTCTCCCCTTAATGATTCCCACCAATTTTTGGCTGATATTGCCTGGTCCATTGCTTTTTGTACATGGTCAAGGAGTGAAGTTTCATTGACCCTCAAGGCTCCTGCGTAAGAAATTTCAAAAATCTTAGGCAGTGAAAATATGGCTGTATGGCCAAAAGCTCCAATCCCTTTCCCTTGAGAATTGCCCCATACACCGTGGGCGCAATCCTCAATGATCCATAATTTTCTGGGGGACAAAACACGTTGGGCTTTCGCATAATTTTGTTGATACCCCCAATGATGAAAAAATAAAACAGCCTTGGTGCGCTCTGTCAGGTGCAAAGAAGCAACTGCCATATGATTAACTGCATCTAATACGCACGCACTCATAAACCGAGGCACCATCACCTCGTCTTCTCTTGTTAAGCCAAAGGCTTTTAACGACAGTAAAATGCCCGTGCGGCCGGAACGTGTCAAAAAAACATTTTTTGTGCCAAAATCTTCCTGCAAGACCCTAAGAAACCGGTTTTTATCCTGCCGGAAAAAATTCTTCAGGTAAACGTCCCACTTAAGCGTTTCATAATACAAATGATATTTCACTTTATAACCTTCTTAATCCTAAAATAAGGGACCAGCCTGCCTCCGTAACTTATTTTATAACTGCCCCGTTGGGGACTATTGACCCCCACCAAATCCAGTTCTTTATGCCCCAAACGGCTGTTTAGAAAAATACAACTGTCATGAAAATTTTTGGTCCCTACCCCCCAGTCGCGCCATTCATCATCTGTCCCCACAAACAAATGGTATGCCCGGTACTTGTCATAAATAAAAAAACTCACCGCTGCCGGTTTATTATCAACGAAGGTAGCCAATAGCTTGCCCGCCTTGGCAGCTATCAGGTTTTCACATAAACGCTCAAGGACCTGTGTTTCCTGCGACGACCTTTCCAGACCTTGACGAATAAAATTCATATCATGCAAACGCGCAAGAAGGGAAACATCATCTACCTCCCGGGTCAAAAATTGATGGCCTTCATCAACCCCTTTGCATAGCTCTCTGATGCGTTTGCGCGCATAACCTTGCGTATTTTGCGGATCTGCTATGTCTAATAAACTGGTATAACGTGGAAAAATTTGATAATACCCCTTTGCTCTGTCATTATAATTTAACCAGTCAAAGGGACGCATATCGATGATGTCCCAATGGTTGGTAAAGTCTACCTGCTTGCAGCTTTCAAATAAATACAAGGCCAATGCCTCAAGCGCTTCAAATCTCGTCTCATTGGTCCTGTAATGCGATAGCCCGCTAAAATCTTTAAAAATGATGCCGTTGTAAACGCCATAGGGTATTGCCGCAATCCCCTCGTCATGCCAAACAAAACCAAGACCAGCCACCGGCTCCTCGCCTTTCCAACAGATCAAAAACTTGACCGGTTGACCGTAACTTTTTAAAAAGAAACTTTTGTTAAAAACCGTCCCCTGAGGGGAAGCATCAACAAAGGCGTCCCAATATTCCAATGTGCATTCCTTGATATCCATAAATATCTTTGAGGGACTTACCCCACATTAGCTTAGATAAACGGTTTCTTGGATGCGGGAATCTTGCACATCCACCGGGCCTTTGATAAACAAATGCTGTTTACCTGAATCAATGAATTCTTCCATCCACCGGATAGAACGCTTATGCCTTTGTTCATCCCATCCATTCAAATAAAAGGAATAGACATCGCTGCTGACGTGCTGTTGGCGCGTCCAGCGCTTTACAGTGTCGCGAAAAGAGTGGTAAACAAGATCTTCAATTAGGCAATAATAATAATGCATATAATAAAACTCATATATTTCATCGATGGTGATATCTTTTTTTAAATTTTTAAGATTAAAAAGAAGGTGTTCATACTCTGATAAATTCTTGGGCGTCCAAGTAAAATCATACCCGGCATGCGGGTTATACCCGGCATTGATCACGCCAACGCCAAGGGCAGGATATTCGTGGCCAACGGTACCATAGACCGTCAAGACAAAATTAATACCCTCCCGGGCCAATTGATGGTGGCTCGTAGCTGAGGGTACGATCGTGATCCTGGATGATTGCCCCAAGATCTCCTTAATAAATTCCATTGTCCCCGGCAAAGGTTGCGGGTGCGTTTTAAGATACCAATCATAGTCTGTTTTTTCAGCTATCTTTATAAGGAATTTAAGCCACTCATAAAAATCAATAAAAAGCATGCCTCCGTAAGCATGGGGATTATCATAAAAACAATGGCTGCAGATAAGGACTTTGATTTTATCGGAAGGTCGGATGACCAAAGGGTTATTGCCTGGGGAGCTAAAAGCCGACACTTTTGCATAATGAAGCTCCCCTCCTACTTCTCCTTTAAAACGTTTCTCCAGTTGCCTACGGGCCAGTTCTTTCGCCTGTTGTTTTTCATCCGCATTAAAACCATCGAACCAATTTTTATAACTATAGAAAAAATTCTCGGAATCATGCGGTTTTTTCAAAAGGGACACATACGGCCCCATCGGTTTATAAACAGGGACCTTCCTTTGGTATGCTATCCGGCAGACGATGTTGTAATCCACATATGCATCGTGGGAAATCACGACCCCAGCCACCTCATGCTTATTAAAATAATCTTCCCAAAATACCAAATATCCTATGGCCAAATGGACCACTGACAATAATGCCTCATCCAGATAAACAGTGGGTTTATTAAATTCCTTCAAATAACTTTCGTAAATGTCCAGCCCAATATGAATTCCGTTGATCTTTATATTAAAAACATCCTCCTTGGTTTTTAATTTTCCGGTAACTTCTTCATATATTTTGTCCCGGAGTTCATGTTGATTGGCCGATAGCCTGCCCATCTCTAAATGTTGCGTCACGTTCAAAGAGCGGTAAACCGCGTGGGTCGCATGCGCCCATCCCCATTGCTCGCGGGCAAAAGAACAAATGCGGGCGGATTTTTTTCTGGCCAAAACATTGGCAAAAAAAAGTCCCGGGACGACCCATACCGGAAGAATGTTCCAGTCAATGAGAACGACCCTGGATCCATGCGTATCCACCCATCCCTTCCAGACATGACGGTTATGCTTGATAAATCCGGACGTGGTCTTATCGATAAAAAATTCACCGATCAAAATACGGCATCTATTGCGGATTTTTTGCCAAAATAGACCCGGTTTTTGAAATAAGAGGCGCAGATGGGCTGCATTTTTAAGCTTTTGTATCGACATGCCTTCCCTCAATGATCTCAAAATCGATGATTTTCACCGCACCCCTCCCGCATCGGATAAACATGTCCTTGCCGATAAAAAAAGGGGAACCGGCTTTTTTCTTTAAAAAAAATTTAGGGTCATAACATTCTTCAACCCGCCAAAGCATGTATTTTTTGCGTTGATGGAAGAAAAAAGCCCCGGGGTATGGTTTGGTCTGGGCACGCACCCAATTGTACACTTTTCGGGCACTCCAACGCCAGTCAACCAGCCCGTCGGATGGTTCCCTCTTGCCGCAATAACTTTGCTTTTGCCCATTTTGCGGCTGCCTGACAACCTTACCTTTGGCAATATCCATTAATACTTTATTCAAAATGATTGGATAACGGCGGCTCAAACGCTCAATCAAAGACCAACCGGTATCTGTATTACTGATAGGTATTTTTTCCTGGTAGAGGATGTCCCCGGCATCTACTTCTTTAGTCATCTCATGCACCGTAATGCCGGTTTCCACCTCGTCATTGATAATCGCCCATGTATTGGGTGTGCGTCCCCTGTATTTTGGCAAAAGGGCACCATGAATGTTGATCGCTATCGGCACAGAAGCTAAAACTGATTGAGGAAGCAAAAACAAATAATTAAGGGACAATAGCACATCTGCCTTAAGCGTTTGTCCTTTGGAAAGAATTTTCTTTGGTTTTCCGATATGCAAAGGAATCCTTGATCCTTTTGCCCATTGGATGATCCCATGGGATCTCCTGTCTGTCCACACCGAGGTAATCTGCCAACGGGGATTTCTGGCCAATGCTTTCAAGCTTAATTCTCCCAAATGTCCCCCGCCACAGATCCATAACAATTGCTTACGCATCAATCATCGCCTCCGATAAAGGCGTGCCGCGGGCAATGTCCCGTTTGGATTTTCTGCCTAATAATTGCGCATAATATTTAGGGCTGAGTCCTTGTCCGAGACGGATGACCCGGATATTATCAGGGCTGAATGTTTGCCCTTTTTTGATGTCTTGAGATACAAAAATAGACCGTCGAAAAACTAAACTCTTCTTTTCCTGCGCGGTTTGCCCATAACGCACTTGGCCTAAAGCAGATTCGGCCAAACGCATTGCCTTGACCATTTCTGCAAAAGCTTCAGGGGTCATGGAAAATGCCGCGTCAGGGGTATCGTCATCCTGGTTTAATTTAATGTGTTTCTCTATCAAATCCGCACCCAGGGCAACCGCAGCGACAGCAATCGTAGGGCCTAAGGTATGGTCCGATAAACCAACAGGGCACTTAAAACGCTGACGCATATCAGCCATGGTGCGCAAGTTCATCTCTTGGGCAGGCGCTGGATACGCGCTGACGCATTTTAATAATGCCAACTGGGTTGTCCCGTGAGCAGACAAGACTTCAACCGCATGTTGAATCTCATCAAGCGTCGACATACCTGTCGACATAATCACAGGTTTTTTAGTTTGGGCGATTTTAATCAATAACGGGTCATTAACGAGTTCAAAAGAGGCAATCTTGTGGGCGCCAACGCTGAGGGATTCCAAAAAATCAACAGCTGTTTCATCAAAAGGCGTTGAGAAACAGTGCATCTTTAAATGCTCCGCTTCTTTTTTAAGTGCCTTATGCCATTCCCACGGCGTCGAGGCTTTCTGATAAAGTTCATAAAGATGCTGCCCGTCCCACAAACCGCCTTTGATACGGAAATAATCATTGTCCACGTCAAGTGTCATGGTATCTGCGGTATATGTTTGTAACTTGACGGCATCAGCACCGGCCTCTTTGGCCGCACGCACGATCCGCAAAGCCTGCTCAAGGCTGCCGCCATGGTTGGCGGATATTTCCGCGATAACATAACACGGATGTCCCGGCCCTATAGGCCTGCCCTGGATTTTCATTTTAACAAGCTCCTGACCATATCAACTTCTTTAGGAAAATCATCCAGATTGTCCTTATGGTCATGCGGGGTTTCAAGCGTAAGATAAGCGTCCTTGGGTAAAAAAGCCAGCATTGCCTTCAAGGGAAAATTCCCTGTGCCCAAATGTTGATGATGGTCCACCATTGAGTGGATGTCCCCGTCGGAGAGATGGAATAACCGCGGCTGCAATTTCATAAAACCTTCAATCACCCCTTGCCAATCTTTTTTGGCCCAGGCCGCATAACAAGACGCATGGCCAAAATCCAGGCAGAACCCAAAACCAATCGAGCGCATTAATTCCTGTATTTCCTCTGACGTGTCACCCCTGCAAGACTCCTGTTTTAGGCCTAAATGCGGTTTATTTTCAATAAGGGCCAATTTAAAAATTTGCGGGAATTGCTGTTTAAACAACCGGTATTGCCTGATACTTTCCTGCAAAGGACCTTCGATCCCCGGGTGAAAAACAATGCTGTCAGGTTTCAGGAGTTCTCGAAATATCTCGAACCTAGCCAGGGCCTCCTGTTTCATTTCCAGGCCTTGACTGTCCGCGGGGTTAAATCCGCCATAACTATGAGGCGCATGTAAACGCACCGGAACTTTAAGTTCCTGCCATTGCCGGGCCTGTGCCTTCGAAGCTTGCATTCCCACATAAATTTCCACAAAATCACAATATTTGCTCTTATGCAACTTTTGGATATGCGGAATATAAATGGTGTTTTTTGCCCCCACTTTTAAACCTATATGGACAATCCTCATCGATGGCTATTTCCCATATTATTAAAGGACCTCCCGTCGAAATCTGCGGTATTAGAGGGGTT
>Ga0207035_1057_pt1 | contig 32396 bp, 19 predicted proteins | sample Alteio_BWMinCont_77_FD_153272 | JGI IMG/M metagenome (GOLD analysis project Ga0207035, IMG submission 153272) | Enriched cells from forest soil in Barre Woods Harvard Forest LTER site, Petersham, Massachusetts, United States -... | ecosystem: Environmental > Terrestrial > Soil > Temperate forest >... | reverse complement strand
ATTACGGGTATTAAGCAATAAATAATAGTTTAATTTTCGCTCATATAAAAAATGAGTAAAGTATTTTATAAGTAAAAAAGCAACTGATTCGGGAACGATCCAGCTTGCCTTGGGAACTGCCGGGGCAGGAGAAGGATTAGGCGCATAAAATGACGAAACCCATAATCTGCCATCATCTATTTGATTTGGTGAAGCTGGATTACCGGCTGCATCCGCAGGATAATAATACATAGAAGTTGGATAATTATTATAAGGTGCAGGTGGAGCTCCACTACCCAATGCCGTTAGCAAGGCCGTTGTTTGAGAAAGAGTAGAGCCTAAAAGATTCCACCGGATAAGATCATACTTGCGAATGCCTTCCGCTCCTAACTCTAGTGATCTTTCTTTTACCAATGAATCAAAAAAATCGGATTGGCTTAAGTTAGGTGTTAGATCAGCAGATGTATTAGGAGTAATAAAATCTACACTAAAACCTCGTTCTCTAACCATATTGATCGCTTCATACGCAGATTGGTCAGGGCTGCCATTTAATTCATTTTCAGCTTCTGCATACATTAATAATACATCAGAAAAACGCAGTATTGGCCAGCTTATATTGAAATACTGCAGTCCTGTTTCATTACCTAATGGAGTCCAATCCCTTCTGAATTTACCATCCCGCAATGCTGTTATCTTTTGGCATGTTTTTGAGTAATCAGCATTTATATCGTAAGGTGCAATAGTAACATCTCTTCTTCTATCGGTAGAATCAAAAGAATAAAAATAAGTAGGTAACACGAATATACTTGCATTACCTGTATTGTTATACTTAGGTCCATCATAATATCCTAACTTACTACTATTAACACTCTGGCTTGACACAGATCCGGCACCACCAAAACCAACTGCAAACATAATTTCTCCATATATATTATCTACTTGTCCCTGACATATATAATCATGAAATACAGATCTATAACTTGGGTTAAGTCTATATACACCATTGCTAAAATTCATGATCGTATCACATTCATTTCGTGCAATACTGTCGTATTTTAAATAATTAGTACCCCTGATCATTTGTATTGGATTTCTTCGTAAAGAATATCCTGCCCTGTATAATGCTATCCTTGCACGCAATCCTCTAACTGCACCTTGGGTTAATCTTCCATCATTAGTTCCATTTGGACTTCCTAACAGGGGAACATATTGCTCCGCAATAGCAAGATCATTTAATAAATGATCGTAAATACTATCGCGATCCATTTTAGGAAGAAACGGATTTGGCTGCAATGAAGCTGGAATAAACTCTGCAGGTATATCTCCCCAATTCCTGATCAATTCAAGATAAAATATTGATCTTAATGTAAGCGCCTCTCCCAACATCTTACGCATCTGTATTGAATCAGAAGTGTTGCCATCACTGTACTTTGGGGATAGTGGTATATTATATATACAGATATTTGCCCTTTCAATTCCGGTATATAACTGTTGATAAGGATTTTCTAATTCTGCATTATTGGCAAGTACATCGTAATGCGCTAAACTACGGCGATCATTATCAGCATCACCGGTTGGCCCCATTGTTTCATCATTATCTACCGTATAATAGAGGCTCAATCGTATACCATATCCCTGGTCGCCTTCTAATTGCTGGTAAACCCCCATTATTGCCTCTTGAGTTGTAGCAACTGTACTAAACACAACCGAAGTAAGTTCTCCTGATACCGGCTGCAGATCAAGATATTTTTTACAGGCACTTAAAGGACCAAGTGCTATAACAACTATTACAGTGCAAACAATACTGTAAAAGGATTTTGCATTTATTTTATTAGAAAAATTCATACTTAAAAGATTTTATATTGAGATTAACTAATATTTTATAATGATAGATTGACTCCAATAATATATGTACGACTTCTCGGATATGCAGAATAATCGACATTAGGCGTAGTTGGAGAAGCACGCCTTGTATTTACTTCCGGATCATATCCCGAATAATTAGTTATTACAGCCAGGTTATTAACGGTAGCGAATAGACGAAGTTTACTGACCTTAAACCTCTTTAAAAACTTTACAGGCAAAGAATAACCTAGAGTTACATTATTTATCCTTATAAAAGAAGCATCTTCAATAGCCCACGAAACAGGAATAAATGCATTGGTACTACTATTTATTAGTGGCGACCAGATCGTCGCTTTTGCATTTAATTTCGATAATGTTGCTGAATCCGTTACCCATTTGCCAGTTGTTGGGTCTATATTTGACCATCGCCCATCCATTACCGATAGTAGGTTAGCTCCTGGCGTATACCCACTGGTAAACTCAATTTTATTGGCATTCAACACCTGATCTCCATAAGTGAAATTTATAAATATGCTAAAATCAAATCCTTTATACCCAAACTGCTGGTTCAGGCCTCCGTAGAACTTAGGATTGGGGTTCCCTATAATTGTCCTATCAGAACTAGTTGTTAATGAATCACTAAGCCCATTATACGTTTTAGTATGAGAGACAGATTTAAGTTTCATTACGCCAGGTGCAGGAGCGACCCCTAGAATACCCTGATCATTTGCAACTCCAGGTTTTAAAGTAGGAGTGCCATTTGTAAAAGTAAAGTCAGAAGTTTTATAAAAACCGTCTGATACATAACCATACATAGAACCAACCGGAGTTCCGGCTTTTATAATAAAGTCATCGGCGTTTCCAACAGCACCGGAAGATACTAAAATAGGTGCAGCATCTCCTAAGCTCTGAATCAGGTTCTTATTAAAGGAAAGATTAAAATTAGCTGTCCAGTTAAAGTCTTTCTTTTTAATAACGATAGCACTTAACTGAAATTCAACACCGTTATTAGTAGTTGAACCAATATTCTGGTATTGTGCAGTATAACCAGTACTAGTAGGCAAACTTTGGTTATCAATTAATAAATTGATGGTATGGTTCCAATATACATCTGTTGTTAGATTTAACCTGTTTTTAAACATAGAAACATCCAATCCGATATTTTTTGAAACAGTAGTTTCCCATATCAAAAAATCATTAGCAAGTGAATTTGCTGGGGGCGCCAGACCAACTACCGGTTGTCCATTTAGGTAATAGTATATATTAGTAGCAGGTGTGGTAGGATTAAGCCCTGTAAACTGGGTTAAGTAAGCAAAATCAGCAATTTTATTATTACCCGCTTCTCCAAGGCTGGCTCTCAGTTTGAGGTCAGTTATAAACGAAACTTTCTTCATGAAATTTTCATTATAAATTTTCCAGGCAAATTGTCCAGAATTAAAGTACCCCCACTGGCGTTCGGGGTTATATTCGAATTTTGAAGTTCCGTCCGCTCTGAAACTATATGAAAGAAAATATTTTTTATCATACGCATAATTAACCTTTGAAAAGAATGAAGCTACATTACTGGGAATTTCAGTTGTATTAGTTATAGAAGGATCAATAATACCTTGCCCCATATTTTCTAAAGCAGTTATGGCAGTAATCCCTATCGGGAAAAGGGTTGCACCGAACTGAGTGGTCTTTGTATCGGTAAGATAAAGCTCCTGCCCTATTAAAGCAGTGAGATCATTTTTATCATTGAACCTTGATTTTGAATTTATATCTCCGGCATTAAAAGAAAGAACATTGGAATTGTCCAATGTAGTTTTCAGTATTGTATTGATTGTAGCTGTTGGCTGTTGATTAGCTTTATATGCTGCTATAGTAATAGTATCATTAAAGGCATTCATTGTTTGTGAATTTACATCATAGCCAAACGTACTCTTAAAAGTAAGATACCGGGTAAGGGTATACGAGAAATAACTATTCAAATTAAGAATGGTTGTTTGATTTTGTCTGTATTGCTGTTGTTGTAATAAAAGGGGGTTGATAAGAGATATGCCGGCAGCAGCATAGGTAGCATTTTCTAATTGTGTATTATTAGTGTAGATTGTTTGACCAGGAAGCAAAATTGGTGTATAACGAATAGACTGACGAAGGTTATTAAGTGATGTAGTACCCGGATCAGAAGCGTCTGACCCATCTATATCATTAGCATTATAGCGCACATTGAACCCCATTTTAGCTTTATCATTCAATTTATGATCAAGTTTAAAGCTTACTAATTTTCTATTGTATCCTGTATTGAGTAATATTCCTTGTTGTTCATTATCAGTAAAGCTTAAATTGTATTGAGTGATATCTGTACCTCCCGAAATACTTACATTATGTGTTTGTTGAAAAGCGTTCTGACCAAAGACAAGGTGCTGCCAATCAACCAAAGGTTTGTTTTTATACGCAAGCACTGAATCCCAGCTGGTAGCATAAGGACTTAATATACTGGAATCCGACACACTTGGTGTATTGGGAAAATTGACAGGGCTTTCTCTTTCCCATTGATAAGCAACAAAATTATATGGATCCATTACTCCCAATTCATGAGGTAATTGGGAATATCCAATTTGTCCGTTATAACTAACGGTTGTTTTTCCTTTAGTATTTTTACCACTTTTAGTTGTAATTATTATTACCCCGTTGGCACCACTAGCTCCATAAATTGCTGTTGCTGCTGCATCTTTCAATACTACTACATTATCTATATCCTGCGGGGAAATTGAATTTAATCCGTCATCAAGCCTTATACCATCTACTATATATAAAGGAGAGCCATCCTGTGTGATCGAAGTTTTACCACGTATATTAATAGTAGCATCCGCACCTGGTTGACCTTCATCTGAAGTTACCTGCACACCGGCTAATCTTCCTGTCAGTGCTTCTGCTGCTGAGTTTACGGGAATATCTTTTAGTTGTGTTTTATCTACCGTGGAGAGTGTTACATTACTATATTTACGTTTTACAACATCATATCCAACTACAATTACTTCATCTCCCGTAGTAATTTGCGTTTCTAATTTAACAGATAAATTCTCTGTACCATCCGCAGTGATCGTTTGGGTTTTATATTGTGTAGAAGTAAATATAAGATCAACTTTTCCATTTTCGGCAACAGCAATAGAAAAATTCCCACTCTTGTCAGTCTGGGTCAATTCTTTTTTATTGCCTTTAACAGTAATGGTAACACCTTCAGTTGGTTTACCATTTTCATCAACTACATTACCCTTGATAGTTTTATTTTGTGCTAATAAAGTAAAGGGTATAAAAAAAAAGAGAGCAAAGACAAACAACAATTTTCTCATACAGCATTTTTTAAGGCGAAAAAAAATAAAATTCATTGATCTAAATAACAAGCGTTAGCAAAAAGTCAACAAAGTTAATATTAATAGTTATACAAAATTTGCAAAGTTCACAAATAAGAAGCAAGCAAATCGAGCTCAATTTTACCGAGTTTTTTTAACTTCAATGGTTAAAGCAATTTCTTTTTTTACGCAAACGATACCGGTATCGTTTGCAACTTCCTCATCACACAAAACATGTCAGTTAATAAAAAGATATATCTTTGAGATGCCATAAAAAATTATTTACATAATTGTTGAAAGAATGATTTTTCAACATAAAAAATAAGGATTGTAATAATATAATGTACGAAGCCATTACCATTAAAGACATTGCTAAAGCATTAGGTCTTTCTACATCCACTGTTTCAAGAGCTTTACGGGGTAGTTATGAAATAAGTCCCGAAACAAAGAAGCTTGTTTTGGAATATGCAGAAAAATTTAATTATCGTCCCAATCCTATTGCACTAAGCTTAAAAGAAAGAAAGAGCCATTCTATAGGTGTAATTATTAGTGAAATTGCCAATCACTTTTTTTCTGAAGCGATTAATGGTATTGAATCAATTGCCTATAACAGGGGTTACCATGTAATTATATCACAAAGCCATGAATCGTATGAGAGAGAAATTGTTAATGTAAGACATTTATCTTCCCGTTCAGTAGATGGATTATTGGTTTCACTTTCAGCTGAAACTTCAGACATTGGTCATTTCAAAGAATTACATGAAAAAGGATTACCCCTGGTTTTTTTCGATCGTATAACTGAAGAAATAGATACGCATAAAGTAATTGCTAATAATTATAAAGGTGCTTACGATGTTACCGAGCATTTAATAAGATCAGGATATAAAAAAATAGCACACATTACAAGCTCTGCACATTTATCTATTACCAAAGAAAGATTAGCTGGATATAAAGCTGCATTGACAGATAATGATATCACCATAAATGAATCTTACATTAAGTATTGCAATCATGGCGGAAAAGTTCTAAAAGAAATTGAAGACGCTGTTACCAGCCTATTAAAACTTAAAAATAAACCGGATGCAATATTTGCTGCCAGCGACCGACTTGCCACCAGCAGCCTAAGCATTTTCAAAAAAATTGGAATAAAAACCCCTGATGATATTGCTTTTGCTGGATTTACTAACTCCAGTTTGGTAGAATTATTAAACCCTCCTCTTACAGCTGTAAAACAGCCTGCATTTGAAATGGGCCAGATAGCCACCGAACTTTTAATACAATTAATAGAAAGTAAAAGACCTGTTACAACTTTCGAAACAAAAGTATTGCCCACTGAATTATGTATAAGAGAATCTTCAAGTCCTTCTAAAAAGAAAGTATCCTTAAAAAAAATATAAAAAGCATATTATTAAAGCTCTTTAAAAATAAAATGCTTCTATTTTAAGTATGTACTTTTGGGTATCTTCTCTATATCTTGTCTTGGTCTGATCTTGATCAAGAGCGTCAATTGACGCTCTTGATACAAACAAGTTATAGCTCAGGTACAAATGAAACCATTATTAAAATGAAAGTGTTCGAAATTGAAAGTTGGAAGCATTTAGTATATATCTATTGAAATAATTACCTACGGCAACGATTGCATAGAAATTTACATCTCAATAAAACAACAAAAAATATAAAAAGCCTAACTTTCCACTTCATTTAGGCAACATTTTTGTTTGTTAACGAATCACTAATACAGAAAATTATTAGTTAATTAATCAAACTACTGGACTTTAAGATGTGGGCGGTAGTATAACAGTTGCAAAAATGTATTTAATAATGATTGACTTTATTGCTTGCCTGATTATTCTTTCTTACTACCCTGTCGATAAACTCAATAGCTATTTTCCTGCTCTATTATTAAGGCCAATCGGTGTTTTTAAGCCCTTTATTATTCTCTATAATTTATATTTTATATTTGCAGGTATCTGTATAAATTTTATTAAAAATGGTCTGCTTATTGCAACAATCATGAATCTTTCAGTAAATCATATAAATGTATCAAGCCAGAACTAACCTATTGACTACTATCCCATATAATTTAAAATTTTAATTGTCTATATGAAAAAAGGAATTTACAAACTGCTGTTACCTTGTTATAAGTATTTAGCAATTGTTTTAGCAGGCGTATTTTTTATTACAAATGCTAAAGCACAGAGTATTAACGAGGGCTTTGAAGAACCCATATGGCAGGCTGATCTTGCAGCGAGCAGTACAAGCGGGCAAGTAGTTATAACTGCAACAAGTGCCGTAAGCACTATGACCTATATTACAGCAGCCGGTGTCGGCAATTCAGCAACTGTAATTAATACCGACCCAAATTCTGGTACTTGGTGGTATTCTAAAGCAGCTAGTAATACAGTAACTTCAACATATACAAAGCTAGATAAAGTACACTCCCCAAGTAATTCAGTTAAATTAAGTTCAAGTGGTTATATAATAACACCTCTTACTTCTTCAGCAATTGTTAGTGTAACTTTTTGGGCTAATCTAGGTACTCCAATGAACATAGGAATTGCAACTGACCCTAATGCTGCTCAACCTTCCTATTCAAGTACGTATCCTACACCTTTAAATTTTTCTAATTTTTCAAGCTCCTTCCCTGCGAATGCAGTAATGACTTCTTATAGTGTTTCTTTTACCGGAATAACAGGCCCTGTTCGAATAGGGTTTTTTAATTATGGTGGTAGCAGTACCTATATTGATGACATAAATGTCTTTCAACCAACAGGAACTCCTCCATCAGTTGTTACTAATAATAATATTGTTCCTGGTATCACAAATGCAAAAGTTACTGGAACAGTTACACCAGGCACCTTGCCTCTTTTGGCAAGTGGAATTATATGGAGTACAACCCCGCTTACTGGAAGTGCATCAGATACTTCTCTTTTAACTAAAACATGGGATCACCCTTCCTCAACAAGTGTTTTTACTGATACAGCCAATCATTTATCTCCTTCTACAACTTATTATACTGAAGCTTATGTTATTGGTTTGGATAATAGCGTATATTTTGGAGGAATAAAAAATTTTACTACCAATCCGTTATCTACTCCTACAGTAGGTATAAGTTTAGGTACAATATACTCTAATAAGGCTGCCGTAACAGGTACCATTATAGACAGTGGTGGTTTAATTATTTCTGAAAAAGGGTTTATATGGAATACTAACGGTAATGCGCCTACGCTTACAAACAATGTTGGTAAACAATATGAAGGAAGTGGCACACAACCCTTTTCTGATTTTATAAAAGGTTTGGCACCCAATACAAATTATTGTGTAAGCGCTTATGCTATTAATTCAAAGGGTAGTTCTGTCAGCCCTGATACATGCTTTACTACCGGTCCTCCTGCCCCAACATTAACTGCTATTCCGGGTGCAATTGATTTTGGACAAAATTTTTATGGCGGAAGCCCTTTAATACTTAGCTATACATTGACAGGCTCTGACCTTAGCGGAGCACCCATTACTATTACAGCTCCCGCTGGATTTATAATTGCAATGACTCCTAGTGGTTTGGGTACAGTTACTGGTAATACTATAACACTTACAACTACCAATACTTCCACTTATACAACAACGGCCCTTAGCCCAACGCCTATTTATGTAGAAATGCCAACTACTGCTTATGGTACATTTGCTGGTAATATAATTCATTCCGGTGGCGGAGTAACTATAGCTGCTAATGCTGATATGGTGGCATTAACAGGAAGTATTGTACAGTCGCCCGTTGACGTATCAAATACAGGTACGGATTTTTGGCTTGGCTTTGCAATGGAACACAATATGAAACAAAAATTGGGTGCTCCCTATCCTCCTTTTTCGGGAAATGGTTCGAATATGTATGTTTATATTTCGGGTGCACCTGGTACTGTAGTTACAGTTCAAATGCCCCTTCTTTCCACTCCGTTTAATACTACGGTTACTATTCCTGCCAGTGGTTTTACTTCCGTTACTGGTTTTCCGCAGGGTGACCCAACAGATGCTACAAACGCTGCAGGTTTGCCAGATGCGAGGCTTTATTATACTGGTGTTACCAACAGAGGTATTCACGTCTTCAGTAACGGAGGCCCAATTTCTGTATGGTTATATGATTATGCTACTGATAATACAGCTGGAGGAAGTCTAATATTCCCAACTAATACCTGGAATTCCAATTACACTGTTCAGGCTTATGGCAATACTACCAATACCGGGCCGCCTAATTCATTCTTTTTTGTAATTGCAGACCAGGATAATACACCGGTTTATTTTACGCCGACTGTTGATATAGAAGATTCAACCGTATGTAGTGCTTTTACAGCAACGGGTACTGATATTGCAGGAAATATTACATACCCTGCAGGTGTAACAGATACCATTTATTTAAATACAGGACAGGTATTTAACGCAATAGGTGCAATAAATGCAGCAGGTTTTGGTCTTGATTTGAGCGGAACAACTATAAGAACAGATTGTGACAAAAAAATCGCCGTTTTTGGAGGTAACTCAAGATGCCTGATTTCTACTCCAGTTCAATGCACCAACCCGGGATCCGGTTCAGATAATATGGTACAGCAGATGATACCGAGTGTAGCGTGGGATACAAAATATTTTACAATACCTACAAAAACAATGGAACATAACCTGTACCGGATTTATGTGCACAATGACACAGCAAATGTATCAATTAATGATACTACCCATAGTGTGAATAGTATATTATTAACCACCGCCGGAACCCATAATGGAATAACTTTTAACGGGGATTACACTTTTACAGGTTTCCCAACAGGAGGTGGCTATTATAGCCTGGAAACAAGTTATCCAATGGATGTTGAGAGTTTTCAACCTATAAGTATTACACAATTCATTACGTCAGGAGATTGTGTTTCCAATGCAACTGTAACTGGTAATAACGGTGGAGGAGATCCTGAAATGATTATACTGACAGGGGCTCAGCAGGCTATTAATAATGCTACAGTTTATTCTCCCATATTCCAAGATGGTAATGCAGGTGGTGCTTATATTAATATAGTAATACCAAAAGCTGGCATAAATACTTTTAATATTGACAATGCAGCACTTGTAGATACAGGCAGCAGCAGCTTTACAGGCACTGCATACGCTGCCGCACCATTGATTCCTGTCGCAAATGCATTTAAACCTTACCCAAATAATCCCAATTATTATTGGGCAAAATTCCATGTAAGCTACCCTGCCGTTCATACGATGAGTTCAACCATTCCTTTTAATGGTATAGCTTACGGTGTGGCTGGAGGTGAAAGTTATGGATTTAATGCCGGTACAGCAGTAAAAAATCTTACTTCAATTCAATTTACTGATAATCCTTATGGCATAGATTCTAGCGCTACTGCGGTAAGAACCTGTGTTAACAACCCCGTAAAGCTGAGAATAGCGCTCCCTTATACTCCTGCGTTGGTAAGCAAAATAACATGGAATCCCCAACAAGATCCAAGGATAAGTTCTTCTGCGCTTCCTGCTCCTGGTAATGATTCAATAGCAGGCCCAATGAATGGTAGTGAGGCACAATATGACAGCACTATCCTTGTAAACGGGCAAACATTTTACGTGTATACTTCACCGGTAGCATATACTTTTCAACAAAATGGCACTTACCGTTTCCCTGTTCAGGTTTATGGAACATTTGCAAGTGATTGCCCCGGAGAAGATATTGAGAACATGCTTATAATAGTGGGGCATGATCAGGCCAATCTTACTTATGTACCAACTTGCGGTAGTTCCAGTGTTCCATTTTCATCTGACACTATAGCAATGGCAGGTACTTATATAACTAAAACGATTTTTAACTTTGGCGATGGAACTATTCAGATTAATGGTAATCTCGATTCATCACATACTTATCCTGCCAACCAAACTTATACAGCAACATTAACCACATATAACAGTGTAGGTTGTATAAGTAGTGATAGTGTAGTGGTTGATTTTGCCGGTGGATTAAAAGCAAGTTTTACAGTTTCTACTCATGCTGTTTGTGCAAATGGAAGTATAACTTTTACAGATAACAGTACTTCAACAGGTGTTTCGGGTACAGCGAATAAATGGATATGGGCTTTTGGTGATGGCTCCAATAAGGATAGTACTTCTGTTACTACTGCTGGTGGTAACGTACCACATCAATACAATACTGCAGGCAAGTATTATGATACATTAACTGTAAGAACAACATCTGGTTGTATTGATATGTTTATTGATTCTGTAACTATAGAAGCTACTCCTGTAGCAAAATTCACCGGTGCAGAAGCCTGTTTAGGAAATGCTACTACATTTACTGATCAAAGCTTTGTTCCTAATAACCTTGGTACAGTAGATAGTTCTTTCTGGGATTTTGGTGATGGTACAACACTTGATTCTCTTATGGGGCAAACTATTCTGCATCAATATGCTAGTGCTGGCACTTATCCTGTTAAGCTGTATGTAAAATCAGATGGTGGTTGTACTTCTACCGTTTATGATTCTTCGATTATTGTAGATACTTTACCTGTGGCAGGTTTCAAGATTGATGTAAATTGTGTTACTGATATTGTAACTATTACCGATACTTCTAATGCAAAGGGAGGCACCATTATAGAATGGGATTGGAGTTTTGGTGATGGCACGACTTTAACTGCAACTAATGATTCATTAATTCATCATCTTTATTCTAACGGTAACGGACAATCGTTTATAATTACACTTACTGTAAAAACAAAAACAGGTTGTCTCAGTACTTATACAGCCCCGAAATTTGGTATTGGCGCTTCTCCTGTTGCTCAGTTTACTGTAAATCCGGGTATATTTTGTGCTCCTAATTCTACGGTTACTTTTACTAATACTTCAAGTATTGGTGATGGTACTGTTGACTCGCTTGGATATTCCTGGGATTTTGGTGACCAAACAGATTCAACTGTAAAGATACCTGCAGGAGCAACTCCTCTGTCTATGACTCATACATATGCATCGGCAGGTCCTTATAATGTTACACTTATTGCTGTAAGCAATAAAGGATGTACAAATACTTATGGTCCAACTACTGTAACTATAAACCCACAACCAGTAGCATCTATTAATCCTAATCCTACTTCTACCTGCATTAATGATAGCCTTTTATTATCAGGCAGTGGAGGTACGCAACCTATTTGGAATTTTGGAGATGGTTCTGCAATTACTGCTGACAATTCTTTACAAAACCCTAACTACAAATGGAACGCTCCGGGTAAATATGGTGTTAGTTTAGTTGTAACTTCTCCTACTGGGTGTCAATCTGCTCCTGCAATAGATTCAGTAACTGTAAATGCTTTACCAGTTGCTAATTTTACTGTTAATAATAATCTTCCTACATGTGCTAATAATGTCATCACTTTTACTGATGCTTCTACTACCCCGGCAGGCTCTACCATTACTCAATGGCATTGGGATTTTGGTGATGGTTCTGCAATTACAGCTACCAATTCTTTACAAAACCCTACACATACTTTTACAGCAGGCACTTACGAAGTTAAACTTTGGGTAAGTGATGGATGTATAAGCAATACTGATAGTGTAGCCGTTATCGTTAATCCATTACCTAATGTTAATTTCCAGGTAGCACCTATTTGCCTTCCGAATACAGCCCAGTTCACTGATATTAGTACTGTTTCAGATGGTAGCGGTATTAGTGGCCCATGGACATGGAACTTTGGAGATGGCAGTTCTGCTCCTGGCGGTCCTACTAATTCACATCAATATTTAAATGGTGGCACTTATCCGGTAACATTAACTGTTGTTTCTGGTAATCAATGTCAGGGTGATACTACTATAAATATTACTGCATACAATACCCCTATAGCAAAAGATAGCATTGTAAATGATACTTCACTTTGCAGCAATCAACCAGTTACACTTATTGACCAGTCATCTGTAAGTGGTTCCAGCATTAGTTCAATTAACATTGTATGGGATAATTCACAAAATATAGATACTACTATAAATACTCCGATTGCTAATGGATTTTATTCCCATAATTATCCTGCTTTGCCAACTGATAATACTTATACAGTAATCCTTACAGCATTTAGCGGAAACGGTTGTCCACCCAATGCTCCTGATACAACTGTTATCACAGTTCATGGTTCACCTGCTGCACAATTTACTGCACTGGCACCTGTTTGCCAGGAAGTAGCCCCATTCGTTTTAACCAATGGTTCTGATGCTAACAACCTTCCCGGTAGTGGTTTCTATTCTGGTAACGGTATTGAAAATGATAGTGTTACTTTTAGTCCGCAACTAGCAGGACCTGGATTGGATTCACCTATCGTATTTACGTATGTTTCTGCCAATGGATGTTCCGATACTGCACAGCAAAGTATTACCATATACCCAACACCTGAAATTAATTATGGCGGAACACAATATATATTAGAAAATGATTCCGCTACACTTAATCCGATTAGTGTTAATGGCATAGGTTTACAATATATGTGGACACCATATCTTTATTTAAATAGTGATACTTCGTCTACGCCTCTATGTAAGCCTTATGATTCTATTACCTACACAATTACTGTCACTTCTCCAGGAGGTTGTCATGCTTCTAATGTTTTATTTGTACAGGTATTGAAAGACTTCATTGTTCCCAATACATTTACACCTAACGGTGATGGCATCAATGATACATGGATAATTCAGGAACTTCCAAAATATCCAATCCAACAGGTAGATGTATATGACCGTTATGGACAATCGGTATTCCATAGTCATGGATATAATAAACCTTGGGATGGAAGTTATAAAGGTAAAATGTTAGGCGCAGGTACTTATTATTATATTATTCAGTTGGATGGATTGATAAGCCCTAAAGTAGGTTATGTAACTATATTGAAATAACTTCAAAATAGTTTATTCCCACTAACGAGATGAACTATAAAAATTATATTTTGCACTATGAATAAGTATAAACTGATCATTATTTTTATGTTTGGATTTGGATGTGTGCAGGCACAACAAAAGCCCTATTACTCACAGTATATTTTAAACAATTATATTCTCAATCCCGCATTATCAGGTATTGAAAATTATACGGATTTAAAATTTAGCTATCGTAATCAATGGGCTGGTATTGATGGAGCACCTGAAACCATGTATATGAGTGTACAGGGACCCATTGGCAAAAAGGATTACAGGACAAGTGCTACTTCTTTTCAGATACCTGGAGAAAACCCACGTGGTGAGGCTTATTGGGAAGATTATACTGCAGCAGAACCTCATAGCGGAGTTGGGTTAATTGTACTTAATGATAAAACGGGCTACATCAATCGTACATCCGTTTATGGCACTTATGCCTATCATAAAGGAATTACCGGAAGAACGACCTTGGCTTTGGGATTTTTAGGAGGTTTTACCAATGTTAGTTTGGATCGTTCTAAAATTGTGTGGGGTTCGCTTGATCCTAATGACCCTGCAATTGGATATAATGATGGAGAATTGAAAAAATTTACTCCTGAAGTAGGTGCCGGACTTTGGCTTTATTCAAGGGATTATTTTTTAGGTGCTTCTGTTCTTAATATCATTCCAGGCAAGGCAGAGTTTGTGCAAAGCGGTAATTATGGATCTTATTTTTCACCACAATATTTTCTTACGGGTGGTTACCGCTTCCTGATGGGTGGAGATATGTCTGTTTTACCTTCTGTATTAATTCAGGCTGTAAGTACATTACCATTACAATTAGGACTAAATGTAAAACTTCAATACATGGATCTTGTATGGTTTGGTGGTGGTTATCGTATAAGTGACCAGTTAGGTGGTTTTTATGGTATGGCCGGAATCAATGTATCTAATACATTTAATATTGGTTATTCATACGACCTAGCTACTACTTCAGCATTGCAAACCTTTGCAAAAGGCACTAATGAAATAATTATAGGATTTTTAATAAACAATAAATATGGGGATACTTGCCCCCGTAATGTTTGGTAGAATAAAAGCTAATAGTTTTAAATAAAAAGCAATCTTAATAGATTGCTTTTTATTTTGTCGGAGTGGGTAGCCTGAGTTCGAACTTTTTTCTCAAGGATTTAAGGGAAATAACTTCGTTTTGATGCCTAATGTACGAATATATTGTCTGGTTAGTTTAAAGTAACTATATACGAGTTAGGACAAAATTAATTGATAATGAAATTTACTTTAGTCGTATCAATATTTTGTATAAAAAATACTGTATCCAAGGAAAAATTGCAATTAGTGTATTTACCTGATGAGTAGTTGCAAGATTCCTCAAAGAAAGTATAATTACTTAATGCAAGAGCATTTAAATATAAAGTTGTATCAAAAGCTAAAATATTGGGTCTATTTTGAATAATAAAATAATTTGAAAAATAGTTAGATTTTGTAGTTGAAGAATGAAAATCAAACGAATTTTGGCTTGTATTAAGTATCTTCAATCCCACCTGCAAAATTTTTACGTGTGAAAGAGGGAAATTAATCTCATTTGTTTTTCCTGTAATAATATTTATATAATTTGAAGTGTCATTATAATAGACACTATCTCCAGAGGACACTACTGAGTAATTAAAATTTGAGTTAGAAGTATTTGTGTCAGCAGTAAAGGATATTTCATAATTGCCTTTTAAATCAGTAATCACAGTATCAAAAAACTTACAACTTATATTAGGGCCACAACAAATTGAAGTACATTCTTGAATCATGACAGGAATATTCACCAAACCTAAACCAGTTACCTTATCAGTTACTTTTCCCGTAACTGTAGTCGCTGCTTCAACTGTTGTAGGTGTTGTTTTCTTACAAGAATAGACAATTAATGATACAATAATTGTAATTATTATCAAGCTTAATATATGCCTATGATTTGTTTTGATCATAATTAAAAGGTAGGCTTATTTAATTATAATAGCAAATAAAAAGACCGCATTTAGCAGCCTTAATATTTGAGTATCAGTTGAGTCGGGATGACAAGATTCGAACTTGCGACCCCACGCCCCCCAGACGTGTGCGCTACCGGGCTGCGCTACATCCCGAATTTTTACTTACTTAATTGCTGCCATTTGAACTTTAGATGAAGTGAGTGACACAACGATGATGCCATGAAAAATGAATGCCGGTATCAAAATAAACTTACTCAAATATCCAAACAGTTATCAAATTTTAGGATGACAAAAATAGTTAGATAAATCCATTTTCTAAAATTCAACAAACAAAGATTATCTTAGCGGAACCAAATTCTTTTTAAACCGAATGAAGGTTTTAATTAAGCAAGCCACTATTGTCGCTCCCTCCTCTCCTTTTAATGGAAAAACAAAAGACATTTTTATTAAAGATGGAATCATTCAATCCATTGCTGATATCATTTCAGAAAAAGCCGATAAAATAATTGAACAACTTGGATTACATGTAAGCATTGGCTGGATGGATATTTTCGCTCATTTTTGCGACCCTGGTTTTGAATACAGGGAAACATTGGAAACAGGTGCAAATGCTGCAGCAGCAGGTGGTTTCACTGATGTCATTGTAATTGCTAACACCAACCCCATTATTCATACTAAATCACAAATAGAATATATAATTCAAAAATCAGCATCACTTCCGGTAACAATTCATCCGACAGGTGCTATTACAAAAAATGCTGAAGGAAATGAACTTGCAGAAATGTATGATATGCTTGAAGCCGGTGCTATTGCATTTAGTGATGGCATTCATAGTTTACAATCACCGGGAATTTTATTGAAAGCATTACAATATGTATTACCATTTGATGGTGTAATTATCCAACGGCCAGATGATAAAACTATAAATGCGCATGGATTGGTAAATGAAGGAATCATCAGCACGCAATTAGGATTGCCGGCTAAACCTGCTATTGCAGAAGAATTAATGATTGCAAGGGATATTGAATTAGTAAAGTATACAAATTCAAAAATTCATTTCTCCGGTATCTCAACAAAAAAAAGTATTGAACTCATTACTAAGGCAAAAGCAGAAGGTTTAAAGGTAACCTGTTCTGTTACTCCTTATAATTTATTTTTTAGTGATGAGGATTTGACAACGTACGATACAAACCTTAAAGTAAATCCCCCTTTAAGAACTAAAGAAGATGTACTGGCTTTGTGTGAAGCATTAAAAAAAGGTGTTATTGATTCGATAGCATCGCATCATATTCCACAGAACTGGGACGCCAAGACATGTGAGTTTGAATATGCAAAAAACGGGATGATAGGATTAGAAACGTTATTTGGAGTAGTTGGCTCAATGGTTAATAGTAAATGGACAATAAATGAACTTGTTGAAATATTAAGTGTTCTTCCGAGAAAAATATTTAGTGTATCCGTTCCCGAAATAAAAGAAGGTGCAGCGGCAAAGCTGACATTGTTTAACCCGGAAATTGAATATATTTTTGATGAGGCAATGATAAAATCCAGATCAAAAAATTCTGCTTTTATCGGTAAGAAACTGAAAGGAAAAGTTATCGGAATTATCAACGGAAAATCTTCTCACTTTAATTAGATGAACCGATTGAATGCTACCAGGAAAGGGTTAATAGTGGGATGTTTGATAATTGTGTTGCAATTATTTTTCTTTTATGTATTGAAGCAACAAACAAACAGCCGCTATCAATTTATTGTATATGCCGTTTTTGCCGCGAGTATTTTATGGAGTGTATTAAGTTTTGCAAAGTCTGCAACAGCAACCGCAAAACTAAGTGAATATTTTTCAACCGGATTTAAAACATTTATTGCAATTACTTTATTGATAGTTTTATACACGTTTATTTTTTACAGTATTCATACAGAGATACGCGATGCAGAGATGGCTCTAAATAATAAGTTGCTCCAGCAAGAAGGAAATCATACAAGTATGGAGATTGAAGCAAATGCAAAACAATTAAAAAGTATTTTTATGCCGATGATGTTGGGAATAACAACCTTTTTATATTTGTTATTGGGTTCAGTAATAACTTTATTATCTTCCATAGTAATTATACAACTGAAAAAAAGATAAGATGGATCTTTCGATAGTTATACCGCTTTACAATGAAGATGAATCGCTGCCGGAACTGGCAGCGTGGATAGAACGTGTGATGCAGGAGAATAATTTTTCGTATGAGATCATTATGGTGGATGATGGAAGCAGCGATAATTCATGGGATGTGATTGAAACTTTAAGAGAAAAAAATTCACAAATACTTGGAATAAAATTTCAACGGAATTATGGCAAAAGCGCTGCATTGAATGAAGGTTTTAAAGCAGCTAAAGGAGATGTTGTAATAACTATGGATGCAGATATGCAGGATAGTCCGGATGAAATTCCTGAATTAAGAAGAATGATATTGCAAGATGGTTATGATATTGTAAGTGGATGGAAAAAGAAACGGTATGATAATACGCTTACAAAAAATATTCCCTCCAAATTATTTAATGCTGCTGCAAGAAAAACATCCGGTATTAAATTGCATGATTTTAATTGCGGCCTTAAAGCATATAAAAATAAAGTGGTGAAAAGTGTAGAGGTATATGGAGAAATGCATCGTTACATCCCAGTACTGGCTAAATGGTCGGGGTTTAAAAAAGTTGGAGAAAAAGTTGTAGAGCATCGTCCAAGAAAATATGGTGTTACCAAGTTTGGATGGGATCGTTTCATCAATGGTTTTCTAGATCTTGTTTCAATTTTATTTGTAGGCAAGTTTAGCAAAAAACCTATGCATATTTTTGGTTTATGGGGCACCATTGTTTTCTTTTTAGGTTCCTGTATCTGGGTATATCTTGGTATTGCAAAATTCTTCTTTGCTAAGTTTAGTATGACAGACAGGCCTATTTTTTATGTTGGTTTAATTTCAATAGTAATAGGTACGCAATTATTTCTAGCTGGCTTTTTAGGTGAACTAATTTCACGCAATTCGTCGGATAGAAATCAGTACCTAGTAGAGAAGAAAGTTGGAATAAATTAATGCTATGAATGAATTTATTTTTTGTGTAAAAGTTTTCAATGGTAAAAAAAATCATCATTATTGGTCCTGCATACCCACTAAGAGGTGGCGGTTTGGCATCTTACAATGAAAGATTAGCAAGGGAATTCCAATCACAAGGTTTTTTAGTAAGCATTTATACATTCTCGTTACAGTACCCCGGATTTCTATTTCCCGGCACTACACAATATTCAACAGAACCAGCTCCAACCGATCTGGACATTCATATACGTATTAATTCTATTAACCCACTAAATTGGTTGAGTGTTGGTAACGAATTAAAGAAATTACAACCTGATATCATCGTAGTCCGTTATTGGATCCCGTTTATGGGACCTTGTCTTGGAACTATTTTACGAAAAGTAAAAAAGAATAAGCATACAAAGATTGTTTGCATTGCAGATAATATTATTCCTCATGAAAAGAGGTTTGGTGATACAGCGTTTACCAATTACTTTTTAAAACCCATTGATGCTTTTATTACAATGAGTAAAAATGTAACGAGTGATCTGAAAAAATTTGCTCCCGATAAACCTACTCAATATATTGCACATCCATTGTATGATAATTTTGGAGAAAAAATAAGTAAAGAAGAAGCCAGGCACAAATTGAAAATTGATAATGGAGAATTGATAATTTTATTTTTCGGTTTTATAAGAAAGTATAAAGGATTAGATATTTTATTAGATGCAATGAAAATTTTAAAACTAAAAATTCCAACTCTCAAACTATTAATAGCCGGAGAGTTTTATGAAGACAGGAAACTTTATGATGAACAGATCACTAAATTAAATATAAGTAACAAATTGATTTTACACACTGATTTTATTCCGGATAGCGAAGTAAAATATTATTTATGTGCTGCAGATGTAGTGGTACAGCCATATCGCAATGCCACGCAAAGCGGTGTTACACCTCTTGCATATCATTTTGAAATACCGATGATCGTTACAAATGTTGGTGGGCTTCCATCGTTAGTACCGGATAATAAAGTAGGATTAATTGCAGAGCCAACTGCTGAATCATTGGCTGATAAAATCATTGAATATTTTGATAAAGGAGAAAATTCTTTTCTGCCTTATTTAAAAGAAGAAAAGAAAAAATATAGTTGGGCGAAAATGGTGGACGCTATTGCAGCATTAGCCAATATTTAGAATAAAGCTGAATAGATAACAGAAGGCACAAGTGAGTGACACAACTATGATAAAATGAAAAACAAATGCTGGTATCAAAAATATTTCTTCATCTACAGCTTTTTCTTTCTACGGGTATAAGCTTTCGTTAAAATTAACTGCAACACTTAACTTTGTTTTTCCTGTATTGAAGGAATGGTTAAATTTATTGTATGAAGAAATTATTTTTGATAGTTGTTGCGGTTTTTGTTTCGTGTTGTTGCTTTGCACAATATTTTTCTAAAGCAGATAAAAAAAATCTACGATCAAAAGAAGATTCACTAAAAGGATATGCAATAAAAATTATTGAAGGTAGAAATATTAATGATAAGTTTGATGCTGACAGTATCTTCACAAAGGTTCTTGTACGAACCTTGAAAATACCCAACTCATTTTTTTATCCTTTTGATTCTTTGGAAAGTATTTCAAAATTATATGCTCCGGATAGCAGCTTTCGCATTTTTACCTGGCAAATCGTGTTGGATGATAATATTATTTTTCAACATGGTGCAATACAAATGAGAACTGTTGATGGTTCGTTAAAATTATTTCCGTTGATTGATAAATCGGAGGTCATTAATAATATAGATGATACTGTTGCAAACAATAGAGCATGGATTGGTGCTATATATTACAGGATCATTGAAACAAAGTATAAAAACAAAAACTATTATACTTTATTAGGATATGATGAAGATAATATCCGCTGCAATCGAAAAATAATTGAAGTATTAACTTTTGATGATAACCATGAACCTGTTTTTGGTGGCAACTATTTTGTATTGGAAAAAACACTGGTGGAAAAACCCGCTATCGCACGTTACATTATTGAATACAAAAAAGATGCAGCGCCAAAATTGAATTATGATAACGATTTAGGAATGATCATCATAGAACATCTTGTTTCTGAAACCGGTGAGCCTGATAAAAAATGGACATTAATTCCTGATGGTGATTATATAGGTTTTAAATGGGCAAATGGTAAGTGGGTATATGTAGATAAAGTCTTTTCCTATATTACTCCCGAAGGGCAATCTCCAACACCCAATCCTGTACTGGATCCTGCAGGAAATATTGACCAGTCGAAATTGAAACATACATTACCGACAGATCAATAAGAACTAAGAACTAGAAAATTAATCTTAACTATCTAATTTTAATACGGCTAAAAATGCTTCCTGCGGCACTTCTACATTACCAATCTGCCGCATACGCTTCTTACCTTCTTTTTGTTTTTCCAATAACTTACGCTTACGACTAATGTCTCCTCCATAACATTTAGCAGTAACATCTTTGCGCATGGCACTAATAGTTTCCCTTGCCACTACTTTAGCGCCAATGGCAGCTTGTATTGCAATCGAAAATTGCTGACGCGGTAATAATTCTTTTAATTTTTCACAAAGCTTTCTTCCGAATTCATGTGCTCTACAACGATGAATCAACGCACTTAATGCATCTACTTTATCACCATTCAACAAAATATCCATCTTCACAATATCACTTTCACGATATTCAATTGGATGATAATCAAAAGAAGCATATCCTCTTGTTATACTTTTTAATTTATCATAAAAATCAAAAACAATCTCAGTTAAAGGCATTTCAAAAGTTAGTTCAACCCTTGTTGTCGTTAAATAACCCTGGTGTGTTAATATTCCTCTTTTGCCAATACACAACGTCATGATATTGCCAATGTATTCAGGCTTGGTGATAATTTGTGCTTTAATAAAAGGTTCATCAATCTTTTCAATCTTAACAGGTTCGGGCATTTCCGTAGGATTGTTTACTTTAATTACTATTCCTTTTGTAGTAGTTGCGATAAAACTTACGTTTGGTACGGTAGTAATAACTGTTTGATTAAACTCTCTTTCCAAACGTTCCTGGATAATCTCCATGTGCAACATTCCTAAAAAGCCACAACGAAAACCAAAGCCCAATGCCTGTGATGTTTCCAATTCAAACGTTAATGATGCATCATTTAATTGTAATTTATCCATGCAATCACGCAACTCTTCAAACTGGTCAGTATCAACAGGGAAAATACCGGCAAACACCATTGGCTTCACATCTTCAAATCCTTTTATAGACTCACGGCAAGGGTTAACTGTAGTCGTAATGGTGTCACCAACTTTTACTTCTTTTGCATTTTTAATACCAGTAATAATATAGCCTACATCTCCTGCCCTTACCTCACTCTTTGCTTCCATTCCTAACTTTAAAATACCTACTTCATCAGCGCCGTATTCCAAGCCAGTGTTAGAGAATTTAATTTTATCATTCTTTTTCAATGTGCCATTAAAAACCCTGTAATAAACAATAATACCTCTGAATGAATTATACACACTATCAAATATCAATGCCTGCAATGGAGCATTGATATCGCCTGTTGGTGCAGGTATGCGTTCAATAATAGCCGTTAATATTTCTTCAATGCCAATCCCACTTTTACCACTGGCCAATAAAATATCTTCTGGTTTGCAGCCAATCAATTCAACTATCTGGTCTGTTACTTCCGGTATCATGGCGCCATCCATATCAATCTTATTGATAACAGGAATAATCTCCAGATTATTTTCAATAGCAAGATATAAATTGGAAATAGTTTGCGCTTGTATTCCCTGCGACGCATCTACTAACAGTAACGCGCCCTCGCAGGCAGCCAATGCACGGCTCACTTCATAACTAAAGTCTACATGGCCGGGAGTATCAATGAGGTTCAATACATATTCTTCGCCTTTGTAAGTATAGTTGATCTGTATCGCATGGCTTTTAATAGTAATCCCTTTTTCCCTTTCAAGGTCCATATCATCCAGTACCTGCGCCTGCATATCCCGTTCGCTGATAGTATGGGTGAATTCCAGCAAACGGTCTGCCAGTGTACTTTTCCCGTGGTCAATATGCGCAATGATGCAAAAATTTCTGATGTTCTTCATACCTTGTCAATGTCTTTTTTAGCGCTACAAAGGTAGTAGATTTGAAGATGAGTTGAGGTGTAGATTTAAGGATAAAAAGGCAGCAATTTTCAAATCTTTTTTATTAAAATTATGTTATCAGCTTTAAAAGCTTTGTTCAACATCGTTGTGTCACTCACTTATACTTTTTCTCTTTACTCAACTTTGTCTTCTTGTTTATTGTACCTTGTTTCTTAATTCGGCATCTCTCTTAATCTTTGTTCATCAAGAATAATTACTTTACTTGCCTCAATGTCAACAATTTTTTCTGTTTTAAAATCAGCCAGTGTTCGTATAAGCGACTCCGTTGCAACACCAATTAATTGCGCCAAATTTTCTCTTGATATCACTAATGTGCCATTATTATTTTCATCATTTTTATATTTATCATACACCTGCATTAAACCATAAGCTACTTTTTTGCGAAGCGAATTATACGCAAGTCCTATAAGCCTTTGCTCTTTCTCCAATATATTTTTGGTGATAATTTTTATAAACTGTCGTGCAACCTGGGTATCATTAACAAGTAATGAGATAAAATCTTCCACAGCAATAAACATTATTTCTGCATCTTCAAGCACCTTGGCTGTTTCCGGGTGACTGATATTTTCCAAAACACAGTTGTATCCAAAAAAATCGCCGGAAGTATGAATATTTGTGATGAGTTCTTTACCATCTTCATTACTTTTATAAACTTTTACTTTACCCTTAACCAGATAATAAACAGCTTTCGGTTTATTACCTTCAGTGTAAACTATATCTTTCTTTTTAAAATCATAAACTTCCCGTTCGTTGGATACAAGTTGAACATTACTTGTATTCATCACCGTAGTTATAAACTCATTAATATTCTTATTTGCTTGTTCTGCAATTGTTTTGATTGATTCGCTCTTTTTCAACCTCGCTTCAATCGCCTTTAATAAATCGCTCCTGGTAAAAGGTTTGGTTAAATAATCATCCGCTCCCATTTCCATTGCTTTTCTAAAATCGATTTTTTCAGATTTTGCAGTGAGAAAGATAAAAGGCACTCCAAATGTTTCCTTGTTTCTGTTCAATAAATTAAGTACTGCATATCCATCCAATTCGGGCATCATAATATCACAAACTATCAGGTCCGGGGTTTCCTTTGTTGCAACCTCTACTCCTTCTTTTCCATTAGTTGCAGTCAATACATTGTATTTCGATAGTTCAAGAATTTCAGCAATATTCTCTCTTACATCCTTGTTATCTTCTATAACTAAAATTGTTTTCATTTTTTATTATCACTAAATATTTTATGCTACTTGCTCCTGTAATCGCGGCAATTCAATATTAATAGTAGTTCCTTTTTCTAATTGGCTCTGCAGGTTAATATTTCCATTTAAAATATCTACATATCGTTTTACAATGTGTAGTCCAAGCCCCGTGCCCTGTATATCTGAAGCATTTTTGCCACGATAAAAACTACTGAATAGATATTGATGATCTTCTTCTGGGATGCCAATTCCGCTATCTGCTACACATACTAAAAGCGCGTTGTTAGTAATGTTTACTTTCATTGTTATCTTACTGTTTTCAGGAGAAAATTTTATGGCGTTGCTTAAAATATTTAAGAGGATATTTTTAAACAATCTTTTATCAGTAATAAATTCATCCGAACCATTTTGTATCAATTGGATATTTTGTCCAGTCTTTAATAGCAATCCCATTTCTTCCATCATATCTGCCATAAATTCTTTCATACTAAATTGTGATGTTTCAATGCTTACACGCCCTGCTTCTAATTTACCTAAAGAAAGAAAATCTTCAAGCAAACTATTTAAATGCATTACCGAATTGGTTATCCGCTCTATATGTTTTTCTCTTTGATATTTACCTTCCTCATTTTCATAGGCAGAAATTAATGATGCAGATGAAAGAATAGTGCTCAACGGTGTTCTAAATTCGTGCGAAGCCAGCGAAACAAATTTTGATTTGATCTCATTCAATTCTTTTTCTTTATTTAACGCTTCGTTAAGCTCTTGTCGTGATTTTTCCAGTTCCTGCAATGCTTCTTTTAAAGTCATTGTTCTATGTTCAATTTTTTGTTCTATATTATCATTCAAAACAACAATTGAATCTTCTGCTGTTTTTCTTTTTACATCAATTTTATTTAGTTGAACAGCCGTTCTCCATATCAACAAAAGCATTATCAAAACAATACTTGTTGTAAATAATATTGTAGCAAACTCCATACTAAGTATACTATGGCGATATACTTCCAAACGCAGATACGTAACTCCAAATAACAAAAAAGCAATCATCGGGAAAAGAGTTCTTGCCATAATATTGCCAATATGCTCACCTGTAAACAGTCCGGTTATTCCTAAAGAAGGATTTACCAAAGATATAAAAACAGACAAAAGCAAAAGAGCGAGAGCCGTATGCACAGCCATTGAGCTAAATAAAATAAACTTATAAAAACCCGGCACTTTATATAAATGTCCTAAAATAGCTATTACAGAAATAAGTGTAATAAAATGCAAACCCCATTGCATAACGATTTGTATCCATCGATATTTTGATTTTAGATTAAAACATGCTAACCCTATAACTGTAAAACTTACAGCGGAAGAAAGCAATAAGTGTTCGGAATGATGATGGGTGGTAAACTCCGCCGTAATATCATTTGAAAATATTTTTTCAATAGGAAATAATCTGAAATTGAAAATATTACCAAGAACAGAAAATCCGCCAATAAAAATAATAGCGAATGAAAATATTTTATACAACACTGTATTATACTTTCCTTTCCTAAAAAAAAACAATAAAGCAGTTCCGGATAAAACTAGGCTAATTGCTGTGCTAAATTTAACCGGCGCATAACCACGGAATAACGTTACAATCAAAAAACTATTAAATATCCAACCGGCAATCACCAATGATCCAGCCATAATACATAATACAGCAATAAATTCTATGACTGATTGATATTTATAACTATGCATGGCAAACAATTATTTTAGCTAAGAGATAAACAATTCAAGGATAACCCAATTAAACAAGCTAAATATTTTTCAGGACTTAATTATTAATTATTTATATTGACAAAACGTAAAGGAGATAAGATTTTCTATCGGTAAATATACGCATTATTCAAAGATTAAACATTGACCTTGTTAACTTCAGGTTAAGCTAAAAAAACTGATATAAATCAGGAAAATTATTAGTAAAAGGCATTACTGTTGCCACATAAACGAATTGTCCCTTATTTAATAAATGTGTAGAATTGCTGGAATAATAAACCCTTCTCTTTCAATAGATTTATTGAAACCGATGGTAAAAGAAATGTGTACGATCCTTCGTCATGGCGGGCCGGATGATGAAGGCATTTATTGCAGTGAAAATTATTCTGTTGTTTTGGGGCATCGCCGCTTATCTATCATTGATATTTCTTCTGCAGGCCATCAACCTATGAGTTATGCTGACGACAGGTATCAAATTACCTACAATGGCGAGGTATATAATTATGCTGAACTAAAAGAAGAACTTAAAAAATTAGGACATTGTTTTAAAACACTTACGGATACCGAAGTTATATTAGCTGCATTTGCCGAATGGCACACGCAATCATTTGCAAAGTTAAATGGAATGTTTGCTTTTGCTATTTGGGATAACAATACAGAAGAACTTTACTTAGTAAGAGATGCGTCCGGCATTAAGCCTTTATATTATGCTATTACAAAAGAAGGAATTGCTTTTGCATCCGAAACAAAAGCGTTTAAACCAATTCCCTATTTACAAAAATCGAACGACCTAAGTAAAATTTTCCTGTTGGCTTACGGTCATTTACCGGAACCTGTTACAACATTGCAGGATGTAAAACCTCTCACCAAAGGCTCCTTCATTCAATATCATGTTCCCACCAAAACATGGATAACGGGGAACTATAAACGCTATTGTTTTAAAGAAATGATCAACAATAGGGATGTTGCTATTAGCTCAATAAAAGATTGCCTGCAAAAAGCAGTAAAGCGGCATATGATCTCTGATGCGCCGATAGGAGTATTTTTAAGCGGTGGCCTCGATTCAAGTTTGATGGCTTTATTGGCAAACGATCATAATAATCAGGATTTAAATACGCTTTCTATTTATTTTGAAGACAAGGAATTCTCTGAAAAAAAATATCAGGATATTGTTCATCAAAAACTGAAAAGTAATCAACAACAATTTCTTTTGCAGGAAAAAGATTTTGCAGAATATTTGCCATCCATTCTCCATCAGATGGATCAACCAAGTTGTGATGGTATCAATACATGGTTTATCAGTAAGTATGCAAAAGAATGTGGCTTAAAAGCAGTGTTATCGGGCATTGGCGGAGATGAATTATATGGAGGCTATCCTTCTTTTGAACGAATGAATACTGTTCTTGCATTGGAAAAACTACCTAACACTGTATTAAATACATTTAAAAATTCTCCTTCTAAAAAATTACGCAGGCTCAGTTATCTTACTATTAAAGGAACTGTAGGAAAGTATTTATTTTTAAGAGGACAATTTATTCCCGTTGAAATAGCGAGACAATTAAATTGTGATGAAAAAGAAGTAGTAAATATTTTACAGGAACAAATATTGAACAATAATCATATTGAACAATTATCTTCTTTTAACCAGGCAAGCTGGATGGAAACCAATTTGTATATGCAAAATCAGTTATTGCGTGATGCAGATGTAATGAGTATGGCACATGGCGTAGAAATAAGAGTTCCTTTTTTAGATGATGAATTTATTAGGCTATCGCTTCATATTAATGCAGATATTAAACACGCCGGTGAAAGAAATAAACAATTACTGATAGATTCATTTAAAGATATTATACCAAAACAAATATGGGATCGCCCTAAAATGGGATTCTCCTTTCCATTCAGAAAATGGATGCTAAACAATTCATTCGTAAAAGATAAAATGACAAGCGGTAGCAAAGAAGGTATTGAAAAATATAACCAGTTTGTTTACGGCAAAATACACTGGTCGCAATTAATGTCATTACTCCTTATGAATAATTAACTTGCTAAAATGCTTTGCGCAAAACGGCAATGGTTAAACGACTAATGCAGATAAGTTTATTGAGGTCGTCATAAATTTTAATATCCCAAACATGTGTACTAGCACCAAGATGCAATGGTGTAGCTATCCCTGTAACATACCCATCACGTGCGCTTCTTATATGATTGGCATTTATCTCCAAACCAACACAACTAAATTTTTTTGAATCGATCACCAAAATAGAAGCTACGCTGCCAACTGTTTCAGCCAATGTACAACTGGCTCCACCGTGCAATAATCCATAGGCCTGCTTGGTTCGATGATCTACCGGCATTTTTATTTTGATATAATTTTCACCGAGTTCAACCCATTCCATTCCCAACTGTTCACTCATTGTACCCGGAATAAATGGATTAATATCTTCCATTTTAATTGATTTATTGAACCAGATGGCAGCCATTTGAGTTATAAGTTTTAAGTTATGAGTTTATGAGTCTTTATTGATTCAGCTACTACTTTTGGTAAAAACTGTGATGCATCTCCACCATAACGAAGCACATCTCTGACTAATGTAGATGCAACTGAAGTATATTGTGGAAGACAGGTAAGAAAAATAGTTTCAACATGATAATCAAGACTGCGATTCATATCTGCAATTGCTTTCTCATACTCAAAATCATTTACATAACGGATACCGCGAAGAATAAAAGTAGCTTCAACTTTTTTACAACAATCAACCGTTAATCCATCATAGATCAATGCTTCTATTTTGAGTTCATCTTTATATATTTCTCTGATCCATTGTAACCGTTTTTCTTCACTGAACATCGCCTGTTTATTTGTATTACGGCCAATACCAATAATTAATTTATCAAACAAAGGAAGTGCTCTGTCAATAATATCTTTATGCCCCAATGTAAAAGGGTCAAATGTACCGGGGAATAAACAGATGCGTTGCATATTGAGATAAAATTGCTTTTAGCTTTTGCTACCAGCTATCGAAATTAAGGATTCGAAATGATTTTTTATTGAGATTTATTGCTAGACAATAGATAGAGTGCTGCCATACGCACTGCTACTCCATTCTCTACCTGTTGTAAAATGATAGATTGATTACCATCTGCTACATCACTATCTATTTCCACACCACGATTAATAGGGCCTGGATGCATTATGACTATTTCTTTATTAATGCTATCTAATAATTTTTTACTTACTCCGTAAGCTAGATTATATTCTCGAAGTGAGGAGAACAGCACTTCATTTTGTCTTTCTAATTGAATGCGTAATATGTTAGCCACATCACACCATTGCAATGCTTTCTTTAAATTGTATTCAACTTTTACATTCAATGCTTCTTTGATATATTTTGGAATTAACGTTGGCGGGCCTGCTACCATTACTTCTGCTCCCATCTTTTTTAATAAATAAATATTACTAAGAGCTACTCTTGAATGCATGATATCGCCAACGAGTACAACTTTTTTCCCTTCAAGTGTTCCTAATTTTTCTTGTATGGACAATGCATCTAATAAAGCTTGTGTTGGATGTTCATTAATACCATCTCCTGCGTTTATGATAGCAGCTGGAACATGTTGAGCTAAAAAATGAGGAGCACCGCTTGCACTATGGCGCATTACCACCATATCCACTTTCATGCTTAAAATATTATTTACTGTATCAAGTAGTGTTTCGCCTTTTTTTATTGATGAAGCAGATGCAGCAAAATTGATGGTATCGGCACTAAGCCTCTTCTCTGCCAGTTCAAATGAGATACGTGTACGGGTAGAATTTTCGTAAAACAAATTTACAATTGTTATATCCCGTAATGATGGAACTTTTTTAACAGGTCGTTGTAAAACTTCTTTGAATTGCTGAGCCGTAGAGAGAATAAGGGAAATGTCGTCTTTGGTAAGGTCTTTAATGCCGAGTAAATGTTTAGTAGATAGTTGCATTAAAGGTCAAAGCTAATGAAAAAAAATAAAATACAAATTTAATACAAAACAACTTGTTCTTTGTCCCACTCCACTTTCACTTTTTGAGAAATGATAGAATCAATTGCTTTTCCACAATAATCAGGCTGAATGGGCAGTTCACGGTTAAATCTTCTGTCAACTAACACGCAAAGCTCTACTTTTTTCGGCCTTCCAAAAGCTAATAGTGCATCCAGTGCAGCACGTATCGTACGGCCAGTGTATAAAACATCATCAATTAAAATGACTGTTTTATTCTCAATAGAAAAATCAATTTTTGTTTTATTGGCGACATGCAATCCTTCACGAATATCATCCCTGTAAAAAGTAATATCAAGTAAACCATAATTTACTATATCATTTGGGCAGATATCTTTAATACATTCTATCATCTTATTACTTACATGTATTCCACGTGGTTGTAGTCCAATGAATACTACATCTTTCAGGTTCAAATGGTTTTCCAGCAACTGATGCGCCAGTCTTAATATTGTAAGATGTAATTGTTGTTTATCTAAAATAGTTATCAATGTATAAAATTGTAAAGCGAATTTATTGCTTAAAATGGAAATAATGCAGAATAAATAATGATTGGAGCTAAAAGACCTGATGCCATTAGCATTGAAGTTAAAGTGAGTGACACAACGATGTTGAATAAAGAATGAATGCTGGTTTCATAAAAATAACCAGTATTACTTAAACTTAAGTACTACTGCCTGCCAGGGCTTTAATGTTATATTGTCATTAACTATTCCAGGTTTTTCTTCATAATTATTTATAAGAAATTTTTCAATCTGCATACCTTGTGGCATTTTAAAACTGCCTCCATTATTACTAAAACTTAAAAGCACTAATAATTTTTCTCCATCCAATTCCCTTGTATAAGCATACACTTCTTCATTGTCCGCATCCAGCAATGTATATTTTCCATAAACCAATGTAGGAGTTGACTTGCGAAGCCTGATCATTTTCCTTACATAATTCAAAATAGAATTAGGATCTTTTTCAGAAGCTTCTACATTAATAAAACTTTTATTAGGGTTTATTTTTAACCAGGGTTTGCCATCAGTAAACCCCGCATTATTACCAGCCGTCCATTGCATTGGTGTACGACTGTTATCGCGGCTCACCTCTGCCTGTCCACGTAAAAAAGAATCAACATCACCGCCTATATGCTTTAAATAATTGTAGTAATTTTTTGTTTCCAGATCTTCGTACTCATTTATTGTTTTAAAACGAATATTGGTCATCCCAATCTCATCACCTTCATAGATATATGGTGTAGCACGCATAGATAACAGGAACGTGTAAAGCATTTTGGAAGATGCTTCGCGATATGTAGAATCATTACCAAAACGGCTGACCATACGGCTTTGATCATGTGTGGTAAAATAAACTGTACCCCATCCTTTCTTTTCAAATACATCATTCCATTTTGTAAAGATCCTTTTAAGATCGGATAAACGTTTATTATTTGGATCAGGATATTTACCATCTTTACTACGGCCCCAACCAACATGATCAAAATGATAAAAAGTTTGTAACTCTTGTCTGTCTTCATCTACAAAGTTCAATGCATCATCAATAGAAACACCTGCACCTTCGCCAACGGTCATTATATCATACTTGCTTAAAACTTTTTGATTCATCTCATGCAAATATTCATGCAAATGTGGCCCGTGTGCATAATAAGAAACAAAGTTTCCGTTATAAGAAGCTGGCAATTCTGGAAAAGTAGTGTCCTTTGAAATAAATGGAATTACATCCATTCTAAAACCATCCACACCTTTATCAAACCAGAATTTCATCAGATCATATACTTCGTCCCTCACCTTTGGATTTTCCCAATTTAAGTCAGGTTGCTTACGGCTGAAATAATGTAAGTAATAAGCATTGGTAACTGAATCAAAACGCCAAGCATCCTGGTTCTCATCAAAGAAGCTCCATCTTTTTGCAGGCTTTCCTTTTTCAGCAGGCCACCAATGATAATAATCGCGATAAGGATTTGTTCTCGAACTACGTGATTGTTTAAACCATTCATGTTCATCACTGCTGTGATTTACAACTAGGTCCATCACCAATTTGATCCCTCTTTTATGAAGCCCGGCAAGCAGGTCATTAAAATCCTGCATGGTCCCCAT
>Ga0207035_1056_pt1 | contig 32476 bp, 24 predicted proteins | sample Alteio_BWMinCont_77_FD_153272 | JGI IMG/M metagenome (GOLD analysis project Ga0207035, IMG submission 153272) | Enriched cells from forest soil in Barre Woods Harvard Forest LTER site, Petersham, Massachusetts, United States -... | ecosystem: Environmental > Terrestrial > Soil > Temperate forest >... | reverse complement strand
CGAGGTTCTGCGATCGCAGCTCAGGCGTTTTCACATGCCCACGAAACCGTGCGAGAATTTGGAGTTGAAAGGATTCTCTCTGTTTCCGATAAGAACAATGCCGCTTCATGGCGATTCCTGTTGCACGTGGGTTTTGAGATCACCGGCTGCATCGAGGTCACGCGGATATTCACCCGGGCGCTCCATGCCCGCGAGGTGGACCATCAAACACATATCAGCGCTGAAATGCGGTCGACTATGAACCGGTATTCCAGGCACACAGTTCGCGTGCGGGCGGCGCAATCGCAGAGGGTTGTTGATTGATGCCACGCAGGCGAAACGCGATCCAGGCGAAGGGCGGATTTGACCGGAAAAATGCGGGCGGAACGTGCTGACGTTTATGCTGGCGCATCTGTGATTCACCCCATGGTAATTAGGGTGATCACCTACTGGCTAAGGACTTCTGCGCGGTCTAGAAAGATTACGATCCTGAAGTGAGCAGTCACCAAAGGTTTATCGGGTATTAGGAAGAGGCTACCCGGAGCATGGAACTAGTCGGCATCATCAGAGTTCAGGGAACAATCCCAGGAACGTGCGGAGCTATCATCTTGTTTTTCAGCAAGTTTTTCGAGTTCAGCTCTAGCTCAATCACCGAGTGAAGCTCGGCCACTTTTGCAACAGCCCTTAACTAGCTCCCGTTGCGAAAATGCCGATTCCAAACCTTTTGTCCGATACCTTAGTCACAACCTTTGTCTACACCTTTGTAGGCAAAAGCGTTTCACCTTAGCCTACTGTTGCCACAGCCTCTAGCTAACAACCAATCGTCTCCTTGTCACAAAGGGGCGTCACCTCTCCCAAACATATGTATTCGATCGACCCATCGTGGTACTGTCTTCGTACCCACCCTAAGCACGAAACCGTGGCAGCCGCCCACCTCCGACAAGTGCCGGGCGTGGTGGTTTTTCATCCTCAGTTGCCGCTGATGCGCTGGACGAGCCGCGGATGGATGCGCCGCTCCGAATCGCTGTTCCCTAACTACCTTTTCGCACGGTTCATGCTGGAAACGACCCTCGAAAAAGTCAGATACACCCCGGCAGTCAAGAGAATCCTTGAATTTGGTGGAAAGGCACAGGCGATACCTGATCCTGTGATTGAGGAACTGCGCAGAACCATGGAGGCTGCGGTTTCGGAGGTTTTCAGAGACGCACCGGTGGTTGGCGAGGAGGTGGAAATCGCCAAAGGCCCTTTAGAAGGCCTGAGAGGGCAGGTGATATGGGTACGCCCGGGCAAAGAACGCGTTAAGGTGTTACTTGATATATTGGGAAGCCCCGTCCCAGCAGAGTTGAGTTTGGAATCGGTCTTATATCGCAAGAGCGAAGCAGCGACCGTGGTTCTGAACCGGGTAAACCCCGTGCCACCGATGACGCCGATGTTCAACTGGATGGGCGCGACGCAGAGCGTCGTCGCCTGAAGGATCTCATGTCTCGCACAGTTCAGGGACGGGGGAAGGCTGGCAAGCTCCTCGCGGTGGTGATTCCGGCTTGGATTCTCAGCGGCGAACCATCGGAAGCGCAACCTCAGGACTCACTCGCGGGTGAGGCGACCGCACAAGCGCTGAAGCGCGCCATCGAAGCCGAACAGGATAGCCTGCATTTGGGTCCATTACGATTGCAGGTTGGCGCTAGCGTGGCGGCCAGCTACACAGACAATGTCTTTTACTCTCACAACCAAAAGGAGGATTTCCTCATCAACCCTGAAATTACCCTGGGAGCCCTCTGGCCCATTTCCGAGCTCAACACGATGAGGCTCTCGCTGGGGTTGGGTTATGAATGGTACTTAAAAAACCATGTTCTCAACAGCGATGCCCCGCTCGTCAACCCGGGCTCGGAACTCGAGTTCAACCTCTTCGTGGGCGATTTCCGAATCCGGCCGCACGAGCGGTTCTCCTACCAGGAGAGCCTCTTTTTTAACAGCTTGTTCGGCGACAACGCCCGTTTTTACAATCTGAACGACATCGGCACATTTGCGCGCCTCGACAACCAAGTGGGAGTGGACATTGATTGGGATCTGAACAAGGTCGTGCTGACAATCGGCTACAATCATGAAGATTTCGATTCCTACACCGCCGCTTTCGATTACCTGAGCCGGGCTTCCGAGTGGTTCACGGGAAGCGCGAGTTATTCGCTCGGCGACAAAGCGCGGGTCGGGCTGGAAGGCGAGGCAAGTTTGCACCACTACGCCAGTGAAACGATTCTCAACAACAACTGGCGGGAGCGCGGCGGCCCTTACGCCGAGGCTGACCTGCCGGGAAACATCAACCTACGCGGGGGCGGCGGTTTCGATACTGCCCAATACGACTCATCGGCTCAGGACAATAATAATTTTCAAGCCTACTACGCCTACGCAAGAATCCGACAGGACTTGCGTGTTTTCTCCCACTCGCTCCGGGCCGGACATGAGTACCTGCTGGGTGAAAATGCCAACAACATGCGCACGACGTACGTTCGCTACTCGATCAACTCGCCGATGGTTGCCCATTTGGAGCTGGAAGGAAATCTATCGGTCAACTTTGCTGAAGAGTTTGGCGGGGCTTTTGACGAAAAATTCACCTACTACGGCGCCGGGTTGCGGGTTGGCTATCCCTTCCACAAGCATCTCAGCGCGGACCTGGGTTACGAGTTCCGCCTGAAAGAATCCGATCTGCCGCTCCGGGACTTCGACCGGAACCGTGTGACCATACAGTTGATCTACACCTTTTAAACGCGCGGCAGGACGCGCAACCTTTGCCATTCTCTATGCTGAGACCATTCACCATTTTAGCAGTCATTATTGCACTTGATATCGAGCCTACCGCCGTGCGTGCGGCGGACACGAATGACCTGGGCTGGAGGCTTACTGTCCAAAACACGGACCAGCTCGATGATCATCAAAAGATTGGGCCGGGAGACAAGCTCACTTACCGAGTGATTGAAGATCAGGACGAACCCCGCTCACTCACCGTGGCCGATTCAGGGGACCTCGAGGTGCCCTATTACGGACTGGTCCACGCTTCGGGAAAAACGAGCATGGAACTGGCCAAGGAGGTCAAAGGCCTGTTGGAACAGAGGCTTTATTATCATGCGACAGTCGTTATTGCCGTGGAATTAGTCAATAAGACCCGGGTCAACGGCAAAGTGTACGTCACCGGCCAGGTCCGCAACCGCGGAGGTTACGAAATCCCTGCTTTGGAAGAATTCACTGTTAGCAAGGCGATTCTAAGCGCGGGAGGGTTCAGTGATTTTTCAGACAAAAAGAACGTGCGATTGATCCGCAAGACCTCGGGAGGGAAAAAGACTTATGTGATCAACATGGTGGACATCTGGGAAAAGGGGAAACTGGAAAAAGACATGGCGGTGCAGGCGGACGACCTGATCGTGGTGCCTGCGCGTTTAATCAATTACTGAATGGGAGCATCGGATGAACGACAACAACAACAACAGCATTCAGCTGAGCACGCCAGCCTTGGACTTGCTGGCCCCTGCGAACAGGTTTGTTTTGAGTTCGAGGCTTTACGGGAGCCTGCACCGGTGGTGGCTCTTGCTGGGCAGATATTGGTGGGCGCTGGCGCTTCTGGTGGTGGCGGTGCTGGTGCCGGTCTATTTCATCAGCGCGAGTCTGGGGCCGGCTTACGAATCCAAAGCGCGGATGTGGATCACCGGCAAACTGGATGTCTACGAAGGCCGGGTTTACACGGAGGAGCTGATAGACTTTCTGGGAACGCAGGCGGAATTGTTGCACAGCCCGGTAATTGAAAATCGGGCACTCGCCAAGCTCAAGTCGGGGCCGCTCAAGCTCGGCGATATTGCCGAACCGGCGCGGCTCGCGCAGCAACGATCATTTTGGGGGGTGAGCGCTTCGCCCCGCTTCCCTTTCAAGGTCAAGGCGGTAGAAGGCGCCAAGAGCAGCACCCTGGATTTGCGAGCCGTCGGAGCAGATCCCGTTGCCACGCGGGTGTTCCTGGATTGCTTGATGGACTCGTATTTGGAGTTTAAGAAGGAATCCCGCGAGAAAGCCTCCGATCGCACGCTCACGTCCGTCGCCGGCCAGGTGAGCCAACTCGAGAAAGAGTTGGAGGCGCAGCAGCAAAAAATGCACGAGTTCCAGGTATCGAACAACATCGTCTTTCTGCAGGAGCAAGGCAACAGCGCCAGCAGCTATCTGGCGCTCTTGAACAAACAACTGGCGACCCTGCACACTGAACTGCGGTTTCTGCGAGCGCTTCAGCCGGACCAATGGGTGGAAATGCAAGCGAGGCATAGCGATACGGCCGTCGAGCAACAAACCGCCGGACAAGGCGCGTCGCAGGATTTCCTGGCCAGCCTCGCCGGACCTCAGCTCGAGTTATTCAAGGCAAACCAGCAAGCGCAACTTCTTAAAGCCACGCGCGACCAACTTTCGGCCTTCCTGCGCCCGCAGCATCCCAAGATTCTAAAGCTGAACGAAGACATCGCGACCCAGGAAAGACTGGCGCAGACCTCGCGGGACGAGGCGTTGAAACAGATGGTTCACCGCCGCCAGGCGGTTGAATTGGAGATCCAAAATTTGGAAGGAGCATTCCAGGAATGGGATAAACGAGCAATCGAGGCCAGCAGCAAGATGGCCGATTACGATCGGATCCGGCAGGACCTTCAACGGCTGCAGGCGGCCTATGACAAACTGCTGGGCCTTATCCAAACTGTTGACGTGAGCAAAAAGCTGGAGCAGGAAAACGTCGGAATTCTGGAGCAGGCCTCGCCGGCGGTGTCGACACACCGGACATTAAAGAGCCTGGCAATCGCCCTTTTTGGCTCGGGTCTCTTGAGTATCGGATTGCTGTACGTTCTGAGTCTGTTTCATGACGATTTTACATCGCTGACGGAACTGGAGAATCAGCTTTCGGCGGAAGTGATTGGGCAGATTCCGTCGATCTCGCTCATGGAGGCTAATGGGCAACCAGGGATCGCATCCGTGCAGAGACAGCGCTTTGAATTTCTGGAATCTTTCCGCAGTCTGCGCGCGTCTCTTCTGTTTATGGGGAACGGCAAACCGAAACCGAAGGCCATCCTGGTGGCCAGTTCTGTTCCGGATGAAGGAAAGTCGACAGTCGCGCTGTACCTGGCCGCCACGATTGCCATGGCAAATTCGCGAGTGCTGCTCATCGACGCGGATATGCGCCGGGCGACGCTGCACAAATTCGTCGGCGTAGCTTTCACTCCTGGATTGGCCGAAATTCTTAACCGACAGATCTCTTTCAAGCAGGGGATTGTCCAAACGGGATTGGAGAATCTCTCATTCCTGCCGGCGGGCGAACCCGATCTCAATCCAGGCGAACTGGTTCTAAGCCCGATGTGGAATCGTTTTCTGGAGGAAACGAGGGAGCAGTACGACTACATCATCGTTGATACTCCTCCTGTGCTGGCGGCCGACGACGCCTCCACACTTGCTACGAAAATGGACGGTGTATTGTTCGTCGTGCGGGGATCCTACACGGCGGCCCGAATGGCGAGTGGGGCTTTGGACCTGCTGCGCCAACGCCACGCCCGCGTGTTGGGCCTGGTTTTCAACCGCGCCATATCGTCGCCCTACGAACATCATTACTACCAGAGGTACCGAGACGCCTATCATTGGAAGCCGGACAAGAACGGCTCAACCGGACCTGCCGGCGAGCTTCTCCCGGAAGCGGCCAACAGATAATTACTGCAAACGGAGTACTAGGTTTCGATGGGGACAGAAGCAACAGTAAGCACGCTCCCAACGGTTGCGCTGGCAAGGCCTCGACGCTTTGCCATCAACCTGGCTAGCAATGTCGGTCAATTGGGTTTGAGTATTCTCGTAGGCGCGTGGTACGTGCCTTTCCTGGTTAGAAAGCTCGGGCCGGCGGTTTACGGGCTTATTCCGCTCACGTCAATGGTAACCTCTTACATGACACTGGTCACGCTCGGCCTGGATTCGGCGGTAGCGAGGTCTCTCACAATCGCGTTGGAACGGGACGATCATCAGAATGCGAATCTGATCTTCAACGTATCATTCTGGGGTAATATCGCTCTGGCGGCTCTCTTGGTGATTCCGGCGGGGCTGGCAATTGCTAATGTGGATCATCTGCTACGGATTCCCACCGGTTACGAGATTCCGACCCGATGGTTGTTCGCGTGCACAATAGCTGCGTTCATATTGAACCAGGTCAAAACACCATTTGGCGTCTCGTCCTTCTCGCGCAACCGATTGGATCTGCAGAACCTGGTGACGATCATTGAGACTCTGACACGCGTGGGTTTGGTGCTTTGCCTCTTTTGCCTCTTCATACCGCGCGTGCAGTATGTCGGGGTGGCCATACTTGCGGGCACGATTGTCTCAACGGCTGGTATGGTCTGGCTCTGGAAGACTCTGACTCCGACCCTTAGCATCCGACTCGACCAGTTCGACTGGGTAATGCTGAGAAACCTCTGCAGCACTGGTGGCTGGGTGATTGTCAGCCAGATCGGTGTCATTCTGTATTTGAATATCGACTTGGTCATCGCCAACCGCTTGTTTGGCGCTGAGCAGAGCGGACGCTACGCGGCAGTCTTGCAGGTACCGGCCCTCCTCCGGTCACTGGCCATAGCTGTGGGGGGAATCTTTCCACCGATCATGTATTCCATGTACGGTCGAGGGGACTTTGATGGGCTGGTGGGGTACTTAAATCGCGCGATCAAATTCCTGGGGATGGTGATGGCGTTGTCCATTGGCCTGATTTGCGGATTCTCGGAACCTTTGCTACGACTGTGGCTCGGTCCTGATTTTGGGAAACTTGCTCCGTTGCTGTCTCTCATGTGCATACACCTATGCATTAATCTTTCAATGTATCCGCTCTACGCCGTACCTCTCGCTGCAGATCGCGTGAGAGTGCCTGGAGTGGTGACACTGGCGATCGGGGCGGGAAATCTGCTGCTTGCCTTGGTGTTTACTGCGGTCTTTGGCTGGGGCTTATATGGTTTAGCGGCCGCGGGCGCGATTATGCTGACCATCCGACATCTTCTGTTCACGCCTCTTTATGGTGCCCATATTTTACAACGACCATACAGAACCTTCTACAAAGAGATGGTCCCAATTGTTCTGGCGACTGCGGCGACATGGGCACTGTGCCGATGGGTTTTGTTGGGCTGGACCATTTCCAACTGGGTGCAACTGGGAACTGCTGCCCTGGGGGTATCCTCTTTGTTTGGAGCCATTGTTTATTTCCTTCTGACTCCTCAGGAACGGTTGGGGTTGAAGGCAGTGGTCGCCCGGTCTCGAACGCAAGCCTGAAGCATTGCTTGAAAGTGGTCTGTGATGAACTGGAGGAAGCCAACTTACCTTACTTACGCCTCATTGCGAGGCTATCGTTTTCCATCGTTTCTGGGAGAATACTCAAGGGACTATGAAAGCGGAGCGGGCTTGGAAAGCGCGAACCGCGCCTTGAAGAGCTTATTGCTGCACTGCCATCGGGCCGTGCCTTATTACTCGAAATATTTGCAGGACATTGAGTGCCTCCTCAGGGAGGAGATCTCCCCTGCCCTGTGCCTGCTCCGGCTGCCGATTCTCACCAAGGCGTTGATTCGCGGCAATAACGCAACGCTTCAGGCGGCTGATCTTGACCGGCGCAAATGGTCGTACAACACCTCAGGCGGGTCGACGGGCGAACCGATTCGCATTATTCAGGACGCGGAGTATGAAGATCGCAGCGCGGCCACGAGCATGCTGCTCCATCGTCTGCTGGGGTGTGACGTGGGGCGACGCGTGGTGAGGCTTTGGGGCTCGGAACGCGACATCTTCCAAGCAACCCAATCCTGGAAGTCGAGGTTTTTTAACTGGCTGACTAATACGACCTGGCTCAATTCCTTCTGCATGTCGCCCGCGCGCATGCGGCAGTACATCGCGCATTTGAATGAAAAAACGCCTTGCTTGATCCTGGCCTATGCGCAATCGGCATATGAACTGGCAAAGTTCGCGGAAAAGGAGAAGCTCACAATCCTGCCGCAACGGGCTGTGCTAACGTCCGCCGGGACGCTCTATCCATTCATGCGCGAGAAGATTTCGCTGTTGTTCGGCTGCGAGGTTTACAATTTATACGGCTCCCGGGAAGTTAGCGTCGTGGCCTGCGAACTTCCGGACGTGTCTGGGCTGTGGGTGGCTCCCTGGGCGAACTTCGTAGAAATCCTGGACGACGAAGGACTGCCGGTGCCGGCCGGTGAGGAAGGCAATATCGTGGTGACCTGTCTCACCAACTACGCGATGCCGTTAGTGAGGTACTGGATAGGCGATCGGGGCGCCCTTGACCCCGATTCCCTTCGCGGGGGTGCCCAAGTGCTGAGATATGTTTCCGGCCGCAATGTTGACGTGTTCAGAACGCGGGATCGGACGCTGGTCGATGGAGAGTACTTTACTCACTTGCTCTACTTCCGGCCCTGGGTGTGCAAATTTCAAGTAGTTCAAAAAGCCACTGACCGCATTTTGTTCAAAATTGTCAAAGGGGATAACAGTCCGACCCCGCGGGAGCTGGAGGAGATCGCCGCAAAATCGCGCCTGGTGATGGGACCGGACTGCCAGATTGAGTTCGAGTATCCAGCGGAGTTGCCTCCTTTGGCTTCGGGGAAGTACCGCTACACGATTTCCGAAGTCACGGCGTGAGCGTGGTTGGGAGGTAATCGTATGCACGTTTTTAAGTCGCGTTTCCTGCTGCGGGGCGAGGTTTGGTACGACGGGGAACCGGATGACAGCGCAGTGGATTGGGTTGTTTACCACCAGCGTTCGAGCCCGGTTCCTCGAGCCCGTTGGAAGTACTTCTACACCTTGTTGATCGATCTCAGTCAAAGCCCCGAGGCCCTGCTGGGCCAAATGAGCAGCTCGACGGTCTATAAAATCCGCCGCGCAAGGGACAAGGAACAGGTCGTCTGCCAATGTTACGACACGACGCAGGCGAGCGTGATCGATGAATTCGAGCAGCAATACAACCGATTTGCCGCACAGAAAAGCTTGCCCCCACTGGACCGTATGGAGTTGGATCAACTGGCCAACGCGGGCGTCCTGGAAATCTCGGTTGCGAAAGATTTGGACTCCAGGCCTTTGGTATACCACGCGTACTATCGAGGAGGGGGCCGGAGCCGACTGTTGCATTCGGCCTCGCGCTACCGAGAGCTTGATGACGCCTCGGCCCGGAATGCAATCGGGCGCGCAAATCGGTATCTGTTTTGGTGGGACATGCAGCGCCATCGGGAGCAGGGCCTGAGCTTTTTTGATTTCGGAGGCTGGTATCCCGAGAAAACCAACGAAGCGTTGCTTGATGTCAATCGATTCAAAGAAGGCTTTGGGGGACGAGTGGCGCGCGAATATGATTGCGAGGAAATCCGGACTCTCAAGGGCTGGATCGTTCTCACAGCCGCCGGCCTGCTGAACAACTCCGCGCCGCGCAGAGGCGCCGCCAGGAAGGCACGGGACGCGGAGCCGCCCTCACGATTCTCCGCCCTGTTGGACTCTGCCAAATCACGCTGATGTTCCATTCTCGTTCATTCCCGCAGCGTCCAGGCCTGGTTCGCTGATCGTCAGCGAAGATCTCCCTGCTCAACACGCGATTCGAAAACCAACAGGTATGCAGCCGTACCCCAAGAAGGCAAAGTATCTCCTTCGTTTTGACGACCTCAGCCCAGCGATGAACTGGAGAGTCTGGGCCGAGATCGAAGAAGCCCTGGTCCGCAAGCGGATCCAGCCTCTGCTGGCGGTTGTGCCGGATAATCGGGATCCAACGCTGCAACTCGAAGCGCCGGTCGATAACTTTTGGCAACGAGTGAGGGGGTGGCAAGCGCTGGGTTGGACGGTTGGCTTGCACGGCTTCCAGCATAAATATGTAACGGAGCACGCGGGGATTGTGACCGCCAAAACGAAGAGCGAATTCGCGGGGCTTCCGGCCCGCGACCAGGAGGATAAGCTTCGGCGTGGAGTGGAAATCTTCGTCCGACAGGGGATCAATCCCAATGTTTGGATCGCGCCGAACCACTCTTTTGACTCCACGACGGTTACCCTGCTTCCCGAATTGGGCATGCGCGTTATCTCCGACGGGCAGTGTCGTTTTCCATTTGTCTGTTCGCAGGAAATGTTTTGGGTCCCCCAGCAGCTCTCCCGGTTGAAACCCGCCCCTGCCGGGATTTGGACGGTGTGCTATCACCATAATCAATGGACCCCGTCAGTTCTGGCGCAGTTTCATCGGGATCTGGACCGATACGAAGATAATATTTGGCCGCTGGAGAAAGTCATGCAGACCTGGGGCGGTCGACGCTCGCGATGGTCAGACTGGCTCTGCAAGCACCCGCGAGTCTCCAGCCTGCTGGTCCGCTTTGAACTGAAGACCTGGTCATGGTGCCGCTCCGAGCGGCAATCACTTGCTGTTGGCCGGGAGCGGCGTATCGAAGTGCGCGGCCAGATTGCTTCGGAGTGATAAGAACTATGTGTGGAATCATTGGATTTTGGGAGCGTCGCGGGTGCCGTTGCGCCGATGAATTGGAACAGACTGCACGGACGATGGCCGCCAGCCTGTCGCACCGCGGCCCGGACGATCAGGGAGTCTGGACCGATCCCTACACGGGGCTGGCCTTGGGGCATCGTCGGCTGGCGATTCTCGATCTTAGCCCCCAGGGACACCAACCGATGGAGTCTACCGACGGACGGTTCGTGCTCGTTTTCAATGGAGAAATCTACAATTTCGCAAACCTCAAACACGCACTCGAGCAGGCTGGGCACTCCTTCCGCGGTCACTCGGATACCGAAGTCATGGTGGAGGCCTTCTCCGAATGGGGGCTAGTGCCGACCTTGCGGCGGGCGGTGGGCATGTTCGCATTTGCATTGTGGGATCGGCGGGCTAGGTGCCTTCACCTGGGTCGCGATCGCGCCGGCGAGAAGCCTTTGTATTATGGCTGGAGCGGCAACGTGTTCCTCTTCGGTTCGGAATTGAAAGCGCTTCGAGCCCACTGTTGGTGGCGCGCCAGGATCGACCGAGGAGCACTGGCCCTGCTCACGCGTTATGGATATGTTCCGGGACCGCATTCCATCTATGAGGGCATTTCCAAACTAGCGCCCGGCAATGTGCTCACGCTGACCGAAAGCCAGGTTGGCATGAGGGAGTCGGCTGCTCCTGAGCCGTATTGGGAATTGGGCCCCATCGCCGAGGCACGCGCGGCTTACCGGTTCAGCGGCACCGCGGCGGAAGCCGACGAATGGCTGCATTCACTGCTGCTTGAATCTGTGCGGCTTCAAATGGTGGCGGATGTCCCGCTGGGCGCGTTCCTCTCCGGTGGCATAGACTCCTCATTGATTGTTGCGCTGATGCAAGCGCAGAGCGCGTGGCGCGTGAAAACTTTCAGCATCGGGTTCCAGCAAGCGGACTTCGACGAAGCTCCACGCGCAAAGGCCGTCGCCCGGCACCTGGGGACCGACCATACGGAGTACTATGTCGAACCAGGCGAGTTGGAGCAGCTCATCCCGGAACTGGCGCGAGTTTACGACGAACCCTTGGCGGATCCTTCCCAAATCCCCACCGTCTTGCTGTGCCGTTTGGCGGCAACCCAAGTGAAGGTCAGTTTGTCGGGCGACGCGGGTGATGAATTGTTTGGCGGGTATGACCACTATCGCAAGACCCAAAAGCTGTGGAGCTCGCTTCGCCGCATTCCCGCATCCGTGCGGAAAGGGTGCGCTGAGCATTTGAGAAATCTGTGCCACGGCGGGCTAGAGCGGGTCAGCAAGCCCGGCAGGCTGCGCCAACTGCTCAACCGGGCGACAAATCTCTCAGACATACTGGAAACATCGACCGACCGGCAGCTTTTCCAGATGCAACTTTCCCCGAACAGGGAGGCTAGCTCCTGGCTCAAAGATGGTGAGGAGCCGCCAAGCCCTTTCTACACGGCTGCGACCTGGGAAAGGCTGCCGGATTTGCTGGACCGGATGATGTGGTTGGATTTTGTGACATATCTTCCGGACGACATACTGGTAAAAGTCGATCGGGCTGCCATGGCCGCCAGTCTGGAAACCCGAATTCCGATGCTCGACCATCGCGTGATTGAGTTTGCCTGGAGCCTGCCGGCTTCGTTCAAACAGAAGAGAGACCGCAGTAAATGGCCGCTGCGAAAAATACTTTATCGGTACCTCCCGCGCTCGCTTGTTGAGCGTCGAAAAATGGGATTCGCCGCTCCGATTGGAGATTGGCTTCGAGGACCGTTGCGAGACTGGGCGGAGCAGATGTTGGATGTCGCGCGCTTGCGCAGGGAAGGTTTTTTTCAACCAGCCAGAGTGCGGCAACGATGGAGCGAACACCTTCAGATGAAACGCGACTGGGCGCAAGGGTTGTGGCACGTGCTGATGTTTCAATCGTGGCTCGACGAGCAACACAGAGCGCCGGTTATACCGGATGCTTACGCGCTCCAGGCAGGGTAGAAAGGGTGGCCTCAGGAGATATGACGGCACTAGAACGAGAACCCATCTTGCGGAGTTACCTTTCGGCGGGCGCCCTGGCGGAAGCAAGGCCCGGTGTTGCATGCACCAGATTTGGCTCGACACCTGCCGCGCTTTTGCGGCCAAACCTGCTGGTTCGCTGGGCCTTCTACCTCTCGGTAGCCCTGATCCCCTTCGCAAGGCTTTATCTGCCCGGAACAGGAGAAAGGCTCGGCGTGACCCGATTGGTCCAGGCGCTGCTCCTGTGCGCGGCCGCATCTCAGCCGCGAGTGTGTCTGCGGTTCATTCCAGTCGCGCTCTTTTGGTTCCTGGCCTATTGCGGGTTTCGGATTGTGGAAGGGCTTTGCATCGCTCCTGAGTTAGCGGGCCAATGGTGGCCCAGCACGCTGGAATGGCTTGAATTCTCCCTGCCCTGGTTATGGGTGATATTCAACCTCGCTCAGTTTCCGCGGATTCCATGGGCCGGTTTTTGGGCCCTGGCATGCGGCTGCTCGCTCTGCGCGCTGCTTCACCTTGAAAACATCGGCACAGGTGCAGTGGACAATAGTGGCGACGGGCGTTCAACGGTTTTTGGAGAAAACGCAAATGTCGTTGGAACTACTTATGCGATTGCAATCATTGTCATGGCCGGCCTTGTCATGACAAAAAGGACAAGGTTTGGCGGTCGGCTTCTGCTTTTTGTCATGATCGGGGTGGTTGGCGGTGGTTTGGCAAAGACCGGTTCACGGACTGCCGCTCTCATCGCGGTCATTGGGATCTGCGTTCTTCTCGCTCAGGGTGATTGGCACCAAACCCTTGCGAAACGATTGATAAGCCTGATGCTCATAATCGTGATCCTCGGAGGTATCGCCTGGTCCATACCGACGGTGGTCAACCGGTTTCAGAAAATCAATGCCTCCACCCTTTACGCAAATGAGGGAAGGGTCCGCATGATGCCTGTCCTGGTTGAGATGTTCCTGAGGAGTCCGATTTACGGTTCCGGGCCGGACAGCTATCAGATTGAATTGACCCGCCGGGCGATGCCTTATCTGCTGAAAGTGCCAAGAACGATCGTGGCGCACAACCTGGCCTTGTTGCTGTTGGTTGAGACCGGCATCGTTGGCTTCCTGCTGTTCGCGCTGGGTGCCGGCCTGGCACTTACGGCCGCCTGGAAGGCGCGTCACAAGCCGGGCGGTTCTTTGCCGCTGGCGCTCGTTCTGCCCTTGGTTATTACCGGGGCAATTGTCTGCAACCCAAGCCACGATTTGGTTTTTTGGTTTTCCATCGCCTACGCCTTGGCGGGCGGCGGACTGCCTTTGTTGGTTCGCCCAGTCGAACGCCTTACCGGCGCCCAGGCTGGCCAAGCCCTCGGTCGCACGACGGCTTCTTCGCGCATCCACACACGCTGCAGACAAAGGCCACGGGCGCGTTCCCGACGCGCGCGAGTCGCACTCATCGCTTCGAGCCTCAGGCTGGGCGGGGCTGAAAAGCAAACCGTGTACGCGGCACGCGCCCTGTTCGAAGCCGGCATCGATTTGCGCTTTTTTTACCTCGGCGCGGGCGGGCCCTACGAGACGGTGTTGCAGCGTCTGGCTATCCCTTTGCGCCGGATTTACACCCCCAATCGGCCAGGCCTTATCCTGGCCCGACTGCTCAACGCCCTGCGACAGTGGAACCCCGATATCGTCCTGGCGAGCCAATTCAGCGACCTTTTTTATGCGGTACCCTCCGGCCGGTGCTGTCAGGCTCTCACTTTAGGCGGCGTCAGGAGCGACGGATTTCAGGAACTCAAGGACAACGGGGTTCTGGGCCGTTGGCTGATCGGCTTTACCCATGGCCTGGTGGCGAACTCATATCGCGCGCGGCAGAACCTGGTATCGAAGGGGATCGATGCCGGCCGAATCGCCGTAGTGCCAAACGGCATCGACCTGGACGAGTTTGATGCCCGCAGCTCTTTGAATTCGGGCGTGCCCTTGCCGCAAGGCCGTGTCATTGCCGCCGCCGTTGGGAGCCTGCATCCCTGCAAACGATTCGACCGCTTCCTGGACGCTCTCGCCATCGCACGGCGAAGCGAACCTGATCTGGTCGGAGTCCTTGCTGGAGCTGATCGCGGCGAACGAACTTCCTTGGAGGCAAAAGCCCGGGCCTTGGGCCTGGCGCCTTCTGACTTAGTGTTTGCCGGGGAATGCACCAATATTCCCGCGTTGTTGTCACAGGCGGGAATGCTGGTCCTATCCTCGCAGTACGAGGGTTTTCCCAATGTGATTCTGGAAGCTATGGCGGCCCGGCTTCCGGTCGTCACCACTCCCGCCGGAGACGCCGGCAGGATCGTGAAACATGGCCAATCCGGATACGTGGTCAATGGAAGGGATACGGAGAACATGGCCAATTACATGGTCCAATTGGCGCAATCCCCCGCGCTGAGAGCCACGATGGGCGAAGCAGGCCGTCAAAGAGTCGAAAAGGAATATAACTACGAATTACTCCCGGCACACCTGCTGGATTCGTTTCGAATATTCGCTGGAAAGCAGCGACGAGCCTCTCTTGCGGGCATGCTGCACGCCGATCCCATAGGCCGGCCTCCGGACACTTCCGCGGAATTGCACGTCGAAACATCCAATGTTTGAGGCCTTGTCGGGCAAGTCGTGGCTGCACGAATAGTCGGCAAACAAATGCGACGCGATGCGTAATCTCTCTAAACTTAAGCTGTGCTTCCTTGCTGGAACACTCGAGCATGGCGGTGCCGAGCGTCAGTTATTCTATATTCTTCAAGCTCTCTACGCTCTGGGGGCTTCGGTTCGTGTTTTATCGCTTGACCAGGGTGAGTTTTGGGAGAAACGAATACATGCCCTCGGGGTTCCAGTCACTTGCGTAGGCGCTCAACGTTCAAAATGGAAACGGCTCTTCAGAGTTCTGAAGGAACTCCGTAAAGACACTCCGGATATTCTCCAAAGCCAGCATTTCTATGTCAACGCATACGTAAGCCTTGTGGCAAAGGTTGTGCGGGCCACCGGAATCGGCGCCCTGCGCAATAATGGGCACTCCGAAATGTTGGACAGCGGACGGTTGGGTGGGTGGCTCAACATGCACCTGCCCGGGCTCATTGCCGCAAACTCGCGAAGCGCAATCGAGTACGCGCTAGGTCAGGGAATCCCGGCATCCAGACTCTATTTCCTTCCAAATGTGGTCGATGCGGAGCGATTCAAACCGGCGGCAACTGCCTCAGATACCCCCGTTACTCTGCTTGCGGTGGGACGCATCGTGAAGCAGAAACGTTTCGACCGGTTCGTTTCGCTGATCGCCCGGTTGCGCGACCTCCGTTTGGATGTCCGCGGCGTGATCGTAGGCCCAAGCGGCCGAAACGAGGATCTCCGGGCTGAACTGGAAACGCAGGCACGGAGCCTGGGCTTGTTTCCGGAGTTGCTGCGTTTCCAAGACAGCGTATCGGATATGCGCCCCGTCTACCACGCCTCGAACCTATGCGTCCTCACCTCCGATTTCGAAGGCACCCCCAATGTGCTGCTGGAGGCCATGGCGTCCGGATTGCCCGTACTGGGCACGCGCGTTGGAGGAGTCCCGGAGATCGTGCGGCACGGGCATACGGGGTTTTTACTTGAGCCTGCAGACTTGGACGGGCTGACGGCGATAGCAGCCGAGCTTGTAAAGAGCATCCAGCTGCGGCGCGAGATAGGGACTCGCGCGCGGTTGTTTGTTGAACAAAACCACGCGCTTCAAAGGCTGCCATCCTTTCTGAGCAGGCTTTACGAAGTGGCGCTCCCGCCAGGATATCATTCTTCGGCCGAAGCACTGCCAGCGACCTCGACCTAACCGAATAGTTCAGGGGATTCGCACGCGCAACCGCATATGCTGAACCGTAGCACATCGTTGTTGCTGGCCATGGCCAGTAAACTAAAGCCAGGCGGAGTGATTGTTAATGAGCATACCCTGACACGCAGTCAAACCCGTTTCCACATCGACGTCTTGAGTCGATGGTTTGATTTTATAAGCCTCAGTGAACTGCCCAATCGTTTGACCAACCCCGGCCGTCGGCCGTTTTGCCTCCTGACTTTCGACGACGGCAAGCGCAGCAATTTCACCGAGTCGGCGCCCGAGCTCGAACAACGGGGCGTGCCGGCCGTCTTCTACCTGACCACCGAATACGTAACGACAGGGACTGCGCTCTGGTTTGATCGGCATGGAGCTTTGCTCCGAGCGCTGGGCCATTGCCCGCCTGATCTCGAACTGTCGGCCCTGAAGCAGCTTTCATTACAGGCAATAACCAGGCGACTAGATCGGGCTTGCCAGGAGCACTACTGGGAAATGAAGAATGATTCCGACGATGTCCGGCCCATGAGCTGGAGCGAGGCCAGGAGTTTAAGCAACCGCGGGTTCACCATTGGAGCCCACGGGCTCACGCATGCCATTCTTCCGCGCGAGCTTCCAGCGAGGGCATTGGCGGAAATTCAACAAAGCCTTGCCCAAGTCCGTTCCGAAATCGGGGCGGAGTGCCGTACCTTTGCCTTTCCTAACGGAAATTATAACCAAGAGCTTGCGCGCCATGCATTGAACTGCGGCGCGGACACCTTGATGACCACTGACCCTACCTGGGTCGATAGCGATTCTCCTTTTTGGCGGCTGCCGCGAATCCAACTGTTTGGCCATTTTTCCCGCGCCCGAATTGAATTGAAGCTTTCATTGGCGGCGATTCCCGGTGCTTTGGCAAACCCCGACGGCACATCCAGAGCCTACCGGTCGCGCAATAGAGCAGGTCAGAGGATTCCCGCGGGCCCGGGTCTATGCGCGGGACTTGAGCGCGCCCATTGGTGATCGCTCCGAGCGGGTGACGCCAACCGCAACACCCGCTGAAATCCTAATCCATATGAATGCTCACCCTCATCCGTTGGTATCAATCATTCTTCCTTGCCGCAACGAGGCGGACAACATCGTAGCGTGTGTGGAATCGATCCTCGCGCAGGAACCACCGGAGGGCGGATTCGAAGTCGTGGTCGCAGATGGGATGTCCACGGATGGCACGCGCGAGTTGTTGGACGAGGTCGCCGCGAATTTTCCGCAGGTCCGCATTCTGAATAATCCCGGCCGCATTGTTTCCACTGGGTTGAATGCGGCCATTCGCGCCGCTCGTGGTGACATCATCGTTCGCATGGACGGCCATACTACTTACGCCCCCGATTATGTACGACAATGCCTGGCCGTCATGGAGGAGACGGGAGCCGACAACGTCGGCGGGCCTATGTTAACCCGCGCTGAGACGTTCATGGAAGAGGCAGTCCGCGCGGTATTTCATTCCCCGTTTGCGGTCGGGGGCGCGCGTTCCCATGCCGCGTCCTATGAGGGCTGGGTTGATACCGTGATTTATGGGTGCTGGAGAAAGTCCGTTTTCAGGGAAGTGGGGGGGTTTGATGAAGAACTCGTTCGCAATCAGGATGACGAACACAATTTACGAATGAACCGCAAAGGTTACAAGGTGTACCAGTCCCCGCGCATCCGAAGTTGGTACCGGGTTCGTGGCTCATTGTCCGCTTTGTTTCGTCAATACATGCAATACGGGTATTGGAAGATTCTTGTGATACAAAAGCACTGCGCTCCGGCGTCCTGGCGCCACGTCGTCCCGGGCGGGTTCGTGGCAGGGATGTGTTTGCTGGCCGTGTTGGGCTGTTTTTGGTCGCCTGCTCTCTGGAGTTTCGCGGGACTGGCTGGCGCATACGTGCTGTCGGTGTTCCTGGTGTCCCTGTTTACGGCGGCCCGGTCAGGGTGGAAACTATTGCCTTTGCTGCCGGCGACATTCTGGTGTTTTCACGTTGGGTACGGATACGGGTTCCTGCGAGGAGTTTGGGACTTCTGGCTCTTTCACAACGCGCCTCAAACCGAATTTGTCCGACTGACACGCGACCGTCCGCTCTAAAGCCCCAAAGCTGGCCCAGTGAGGGATTCAAATCGACAGGAAGACAAAATGCAGACGCAATCGGAAATAGCTCGCCTGCGAGATGCATACCGTGACTATTCGGAACGTGGCCTGGCCACCACAAAGTGGTCGCTCGCCAACCAGGGAAATCGGCAGATGCGGCAGGAACGGCGCCGCCATCTGGACGAGTTATTGTGCCTGAACGGCTTGTTGCCGCTGACCAGTCGCAGGATCCTGGATCTCGGATGCGATACCGGCGAGCTGTTGGCTGGTTTCCAGGATTGGGGAGCGGGAGCGGAGAATCTTTTTGGAGTGGACCTTTTGGCGGAACGCATCCGGATTGCAAAGAACCAGCACCCCATGATTGCCTTTCAGCAAGCCAATGCGGAGGATTTGCCCTTCAGGGATCGTTTCTTTGACATTGTGTGTGTCTTTACGGTGTTCAGCTCAATTCTCGACCAGCGCATGGCCGACAACATCAGCCGGGAGATCGAGCGCATTCTGACTTCGGACGGAGCGATTATCTGGTATGATTTCCGAATTAGAAGCCCTCAGAACCCGCACGTCCGCGGGATTTCGCGCGGCGAGATTCAGAGGTTGTTTCCCGGTTTTCGTATGAGCCTGCGCACGCTGACGTTGGTCCCGCCGCTCGCCAGGAATTTGGGCGCCACCACGCCATGGCTCTATCCGTGTCTGGCGTCGCTCCCATTTCTTCGAACACATTACCTGGGTGTGCTCACCAGGCGTGACGTACTGCGTGCTCCAGCAGATTCGCAGTCAACCTCAAGCGGATTGAATACTCAACTCCAGCCCAATATTGAGGCAAGCGTCAACGGGATATCTACCTGCTGCACAAATGCGAATCCAGCGCCGCCTGGCAAGCGTCTTTACGACCTTATCCTGGCTTCGGTTGGCTTAGTCGTCCTCAGTCCCCTGTTTCTTGTAGTTGCCCTCCTGATTAAGCTGACGGACGGCGGCAGGGTGTTTTATCGCCAGGTCCGCATCGGTCAACACGGCCAGCCATTTCGGATCTGTAAATTCCGCACAGTGATACCCAACGCCGAAATCAGGAGCGGACTGCTCACTGTGGATGGGCGCAGCCAGGCTACCAGGATGGGAAGATTTCTGAGAAAAATCAAATTGGATGAGTTGCCGCTGCTTTGGAATGTGTGGAAAGGCGAAATGAGCCTTGTGGGGCCCAGGCCGGAAATTCCTAGTTTTGTGAACCATTACACCCGCGAACAGCGGCGGATTCTAAGGTATAAGCCGGGGCTAGCCGACCTGGCCTCGCTTTATTTCAGAAACGAGGAATCGCTTTTGCGCAACGCGCGTGATGTCGAACGAGTCTATATCGAGCGTTGCCTGCCGCGCAAATTGGTGCTGAACCAGCGGTACGCCGAGAGTGCTGATCTGCTAAGCGATACCTGGATCCTTCTGCAAACAATCTGTCCCTCCTGGATAGGCTTGTTATTAATCATCACTGGTGCCCTGTTAGCATCTTCTCTGCTACTGGGCTCATTACTCGCTGATGGATTTGTCCACGGTTTTTCCACGCCCTGGAAGAACTCCGGAGCCATCCCATAAGCCTGATAAGTTTTTCAACATCAAAAAGCGTTCCAGCAGTCCCATTGGCTGCTCGCTACTTTATCCTTCCTGAACAATTGCGACTCGCGACGTTTCTCCAGAATGCCCAACTTCTGGGATTTCTAACAATATTTACCAAACCAGGGATTATCTATGATGAGGAGCACTAAGGGTTATTTTCTTTGCGCATACTCGGCGACATTGATCGCCAGCCTTTGGCTCAGTTACCAGCTCCGATTCGATTTTTCATTGCCGGCAAATGTTCTGCGTGCGTTTCCTATGTGCCTGGCATGCATCCTGAGCCTGAAACTGCTATGCCTCTGGCGGTTTGGTCAATTCGCCGTCCTGCCAAGGTTCTTCAGCACCGCAGACTTCCTGACGCTTTCGAAGATCCTTTTTGGCGTGAGTGCCATTGCCCTTGTCATCTCCTCGCAGCTAGGTTGGAAGCTCGCCCCTCCCCGAGGTGTGATCGTGGCCGATTTTAGCTTATCTCTCATCGGCCTGACGGGCGTCCGACTCGCCCTCGGTTCCCTCTCCGCGCGCTCAATGGCCCGTCAAGCTCCACTCACCCCGTTCCGCGCTCGTCGCGCCGGCATCGTTGGCGCCGGCCTGGTGGGCAGCGCCTTGGCCCAGGAATTTGCGAGCCGGCCCGAACTCCGTTTGCAGGCGGTGGCTTTTTTCGATGACGATCGAACCAAGTGGGGCACCCGGATTCACGATATACCTGTTGTGGGAGCTCCCGAAGTCCTCGAGAACGATGCCACGCATTTGGAACTGGAGGAAGTCATCATCGCCATGCCCAGCGCGCCCGGGAAACGCGTTACCGCTGTCGTTGAACTGCTCAAAAAACTTCAACTCAATTTTAAATCGGTTCCTTCTTTTTACGAACTGACCACCGGCCGGGCCAAAGTCAGCCAGTTGCGAGCGGTACCGGTGGATGAACTTCTGGGCCGTGATCAGATCGAACTGGCCACTGAAAGCGTTCGGGAAATCCTTTGGAACCGGGCCGTGATGGTGACCGGAGCGGGCGGGAGCATCGGTAGCGAGCTCTGCCGCCAGATTGCGGCCTCCGGTCCAAGTTTGCTAGTGCTGGTGGATCAGTCGGAAGTTCAGCTGTTCCAGATCGAGCAGGAGTTGAGAGAATCCGGACATGCCGGATCCATTGTGGCCCTGGTGGCCAATGTCATGGATCGCCCCCGCATCGACCATCTCCTTGAGCGCTACTCGCCCAGCGTGGTCTTCCACGCGGCCGCCCACAAGCACGTCCCGATGATGGAGAGGCAACCCGGCGAAGCCATAAAGAACAATGCCTGGGGAACTTTGCAGTTGGCCGAGGCCTGTCTCCACCACCGCGTTGAACGTTTCGTGCTCATCTCGAGCGACAAGGCCATAAATCCTACCAATGTCATGGGGGCTACAAAACGGCTGGCGGAAATGTGCGTGCAATCGCTTCACGCGGCACACCCCCAAAGCACGCGTTTCATGGCCGTGCGCTTTGGGAACGTCCTGGGGTCCTCGGGCAGTGTCGTTCCGATCTTCAACAAGCAGATCGCCGCCGGGGGGCCGGTGACAGTTACTCATCCTGAGGTGACCCGCTACTTCATGACAATCCCGGAAGCCGTAGGCCTGGTGCTACAAAGCGCAGCGCTAGGACAGGGGGGAGAGATCTTCACATTAGACATGGGCGAGCCCGTACGAATCCTCGATCTGGCCAGGCAGTTAATTGAACTCTCAGGCTTCACGCCCGATAGGGACATTCGCATCGAGTTCACGGGGTTGCGTCCTGGAGAAAAGCTCTTCGAGGAGCTGAACTATCAGGGCGAGAGCATCACCACGACACAGCACCCAAAAATCTTGCGTTTGATCTGTGAACCACACCCCCTGGAGACAGTGCGTGATGCGTTGGGCAGGCTCGTGGAGCAAGCGGATCGAAGGCATTCCAATCAATTGAAACGACTGCTCAGCCAGGTTGTGCCAGAGTACAAGCCGCAATTCCAGGAAATCGATGATCGGAAGTTCCGGTCAGCGGCGCTAACGGGCCAGGCAAACATCCACGACTTGAAAGAGCCCCTACCCGAGGAGCCTAACTCACACGCTCAATTTGACACTGCCGGGACGCTCCTGGAACTCGACAAGCCTGGGCTTGATGGCACCCTCGAGGTGACTCAGGCTTCAGGAGGACTCAGGTGAATCACGTTGAAGTGACTGGAATGTCCCAAATCATCGTCGGATCATATACCGATAGGCCCCCAGGTCCCAGGGTCCAGTTGCCGGCCGGGCCGCACCCTCCTTGTCCGTCGTGAACACCGATGAAAGATTCACTCCGGCGTTGATCCCCGGTGAGCCGGCGGAAAGATGCGCGTCAAAGCCCGCCAGGTTTACGTTGAGCAACAGCGGCGCCGCCGAAATGGAACTGCCCTGACTATAGGAATAGTCCGAGCCGCCGCCGTTGAAATTGTAGTCCCCATACCCGTTGCCCCAGCTCAAATTATGGTCCACCAGAATCCCGCTGCCATGCCCGTCATAGGACCCCAGCCCATAGTGGCCGTTTTGGCAAATGATGTTGTTCTTGATATCCACCCCGCTCAAGCGCTGCCAGAGAATGATGCCGCTGGTCCCGTTCAAGGCCATCACGTTGTTGTACACTCTGAGGTTACTGACCGTTGTGTAGCCCGCCACCTGCAGGCCGCTGGCAGCGTTGCCATACAGCACATTGTTAATCACCAGCTCGTTCTTGCCGCACAGATACAACCCGTGGTCCAGATTGCTGCCCCTCCGGCCGTTGTCATGTATTGAGTTGGCCGAATAGATATTGCCGCTGGTTGAGGAATCCGAGTAAACCCCGTCTTTGCCATTTGTGCTCGTGCTGGCTGGATTGCCGTTGTGATGAATCTGGTTATTCAGGATTTGGTTGTTATTGCCCCAAATCGAGATGCCGCCGTTGGGGCTATTGCGGATCTCAAAACCGTCCACCACGTTGTAACAGCCATCCAGGTAAATGCCCCTGTTGCGGTCCGACGCATTCAGCCCGTCAATCACGGCGCCGCCTTTGACCTGGGACTTGAGCACGATGGGACTGGAGGCCGTTCCGCTGGCGCTCAGATGGAGGCCCCAGCGGCTGGTATAATCGGTATAAACGCCCGGCATCACCAGGATGCGCACCCCTGGACCGGTCAGGCTGTAAGCGTGGGTAATGGTTCGAAAGGGCTGGGCCGAGGTGCCAGGTCCGGCATCGCTGCCGTGCGTGGACACATACAGGTCAGTCGCATGAACGCGAAATAAGACCAGAACGAGCAGGAAGCAAAACAACACTCTACCGCCCTGCCAAGAGATACAACAATTCTCATGAATCAGCTCAAAACAATTCCCAAACCGACTGGCCGAGTATGGCACCGACGACTTTACGGTGGCCATTTGGGAATTAATAGGGGGCTCTGCGTTTGTGTTCGAGGAGAAGTCCGTCCGGCAATGAAGATCCGTTTCGGTTGTGTTTATGAATGGCACCGACACTATTTTGTTAATAGAGGACAATCCGGGGGATGTCCTGCTAATCAAGCTTGCGTTCGAACGTCTCGAATTTCCGTGTTCCATTGTGAGCGTGAGCGATGGGCTTGAGGCTCTCGAATATCTCGAGGGGCACGACCCTTATTCGGATCGCTCAAAATTCCCTTTGCCTAAGCTTATTCTACTTGATTTGCGCATGCCGCGCATGGACGGTTTTGAGTTCCTGCAATGGTTGCGGATTGCTCCGCTCTTGCGGAGTTTGCCGGTCATTGTTATTACGAGTTGCCCCTTTTCCCAGGATGTCAGCCGGGCCTATCGAGCCGGTGCGAATTCGTTTTTGGTCAAATCGGTCGATCACTCACAGTTCACCAGGGACCTGAAGCAAGCCCTGAATTTCTGGTTAAAGGAGGCTGAGATTCGCGGACATCCGAGCACTTTCACCACTCGACCAGATGAGGGCGCGCCGCCCTTCAACGCCAAAACCTGAAATCACGAGGAAAATACTGACGCGAACTGCGCATATTAGAAAAACAATTCATGCGACTCTGCTTCGATTCGGCACGTTGAGGGGACCGTTGCTGAACCCGGCAGCTGGGGTGTCAACCCCATGGCAAAGAACCGCCTATGTCAAGTATTGTTCTTAACACAAAGCATTTATGTTCGACAAAAACCTTCTTCTGCTCGTTGAGGATTCCGAAGACGACGTGCTGTTAATCCGCAGAGCTTTCGCGAGGGCAAAACTGCACGACGCCTTGCAGGTTGTCCGCAATGGGGAGGACGCGCTCGCCTATTTGAGAGGTGAAGGCCGTTACTCCAACCGCTCCGAGTACCCGCTGCCGGATCTGGTGTTGTTGGATATTAAACTACCCGGCAAAGACGGATTTGAGGTCTTGGAATGCATTCGCCGCCAGCCTGGATTCGGCACGTTGCGAGTGGTAGTGCTTACTTCTTCCGACAGTATTCGGGACGTCAATCGCGCTTATCAACTCGGAGCGAATTCATTCGTAGTTAAACCGGTCGATAGCGACGACTTCGTTTCTACCGTTCAAGCGATTCAAGGTTTTTGGCTGTGGATGAGCGAGTCTCCTGAAGTGTTCCGCTCGCCGAGACAAACCATCCCAAGGATTCAGCCAATTTCTTGAAAGAATCACTCTTCGACCTGTAGAGGCACCCAGAGCGATTCATCCACCAGCATCAGGGAAAGGTCATATTCGTCGTTTTCATGGAGCGCGCGAATTGAAACGCATAGAGTTCGCATAGAGTTCTTTTGGTTCCATCTCGCCTTCTGGGAGGCGTTCTAAATTCAGCGTCGCCGGCGGGATCAGCGCGCTTTCCTGTTTTTTTCAAAGCAATCATCAGAGTTGCGATCGGCTGAAGAGTGTTTTGCACGGTCCTAAACCCCTTACTTGATTCCTATGTTTCACCAGGATGTAGTCCTGCTCGTTGAAGATAACGAGGAGGATGCCATTTTGCTTCGCCGGGCGTTCCTCAAAGCCAGGGTGCTTAACTCGCTGCTCGTCGTAAGAGACGGTGAGGAAGCGATCTCCTATTTAGAGGGTACGGGTCGTTACTCAAATCGCCTGGAGTTCCCTTTGCCGAGGGTCTTGCTTTTGGACTTAAACCTGCCTGGTATAGACGGGTTCGAAGTGCTGAGATGGGTCCGCAGCCAGCATGCCCTGCGGAACCTTAGAGTAGTGGTTCTGACGTCCTCTGATCATATTTCAGACGTAAACAAAGCCTACCAACTCGGAGCAAGCTCGTTTTTGGTCAAGCCAGCGGACCTCGACAGCTTGATTCAGATCATGGCCTCGTTTCGAGGGTATTGGCTCTGGCTTAACAACCCGCCTCGAAGTGTTTTGATCTCCTCCTAAAAGAATCAGGATTTGAAAGTTTCACCTAATGACCCGCCAACCACCCTGTTTGGTCGCTGGTACGAACGAGAACCAGTGTTCTTTTGGCTTCGGCCCCCAAGCCAGGGTCGCCGGGTTTCCGTTCATGAAGATTGAACCTCATTTATAACACACCTATGAACATTAAAGACGCTCATACTGTTCGGAGTGCCTCGAGATTGTCGACCCCCGAAGTGGCTCGGCTTGAAATAACAGGCAGAGCCGAGGCGACAGGGGCTCCAGCAAAAGGCGCTCTGGCATTGGCCCGCGGTTGCGCAAGAACCGTCGTTGAACTCTTTGCCTCTCAGGTTGAGATCCAACCTGAAGCATTGGCCGTTTCATCCAGTCAGTGTGTTTTGAACTATCGCGAATTGGACGACCGGTCCGACGAACTGGCCAATGTGCTGGTCGGGTTAGGCGTAGGGCCGGAGAAGGTGATTGGTCTTTTAACCCCACGCTCGCCGGCTATGATCGTTGGCGCGTTGGGAATTCTCAAATCCGGCGGGGCGTACCTCCCGCTGGACCCATCCTATCCGGAAGCTCGCTTGGCATTCCAACTCGAGGATGCGCAGGCTCCTGTGTTGATCACCCAGCAGTCACTTAAAACGCCCCACGCTTCGGGCGCGCGTGAGTCCATCGTTCTGGATGCTGGTGGCCGGATAACTAAGGCTTCCCATCCTCGCCAAAATATCTCAATGGAAAGCACCGCGAGCTCAAGCAACCTCGCTTATGTCATTTATACTTCCGGTTCGACCGGGCAACCGAAGGGCGTTGAGATTACCCACGCCAGCCTGTCGAACTTGGTCGATTGGCACCAACGAGCCTTTAAGGTAACGGCTGAGAATCGCGCGAGTCAGGTCGCCAGGGTTGGTTTCGATGCGGCAGTATGGGAGATCTGGCCTTACCTGACCGCAGGGGCCAGCCTGCATCAACCGGATGAGGAACTACTAAGCCAGCCCGAAGCGCTACGTCAATGGTTGCTGGCTCAAGGGATCACTATTGCCTTTGTCCCCACACCTATGGCCGAACGGCTTTTGGCCCTACCGTGGCCGGCCAAAACAGAGTTACGCGTCATGCTCACGGGAGGAGATGTTCTGCACCCTTACTCGCCAAAAGATCTCCCTTTTCTGCTCGTCAACAACTATGGCCCCACAGAATGCACTGTTGTAGCCACTTCGGCGCTGGTTCCGCCGCAAGGTTCTGCAGGGGGGCTGCCCCCAATCGGTTTGCCAATCCAAAACACGCAACTTTACATCTTGAATGAATCTGGCAACCAGGTGCCTCCGGGCGGTCGCGGAGAACTCTACATAGGGGGGGCGGGCTTGGCACGCGGTTATCGCAATCGCCCGGCATTGACCCAACAAAGATTCCTGGAAAATCCATTCTCGACCCGTTCCGGAGAACGATTCTTCAAAACGGGAGATCTCGTTCGCTCGGAGCCCGACGGTCAGTTGGCCTTTCTAGGGCGCCTCGACGATCAGATAAAGATACGGGGATTCCGCGTGGAACCGGACGAAGTCGCGGCCGCGCTTAATGAGCATCCTGCCATCACCCAGAGCGTAGTCGCCGCTCATGAAATCAGCCCGGGTGAGCGGCGGCTCGTCGGCTATTTTGTCCCTCGAGATCACAATTGTCCCAACCTTGCGGAATTACGCGAATTTCTCGGAGCTCGTCTTCCAGAGTTCATGGTACCAGGCATTTTCGTGGTTCTGGAAGGGCTGCCTTTGACACCGAACGGTAAAGTGGATCGCGGGGCTCTGCCTGTTCCCAACGCAACCAACACGCTCCGAGATATCAAAGCCGTTGCACCTCGAACAGAAGTCGAGATCGCGGTGGCTCAAATTCTTCAGGAACTCTTAAGGGTCGGCCAATTGAATGTGGATGACAATTTCTTCGCGCTGGGAGGCCACTCGTTGCTTGGAACGCAGCTTATCTCCAGGGTGCGCCAGGCATTTGGAGTGACCCTGGCGCTCCGTCATGTATTTGAAGCTCCAACGGTGGCCGGGATTTCTGTCGAGATCGAACAACTCCTCCGAACGGAGCTCGAAGCAATGAGCGAAGAACAAGCAAGCAGCATCCTCGACTCGGTGCCACAGCTAACTGAGAAACCCAGCCCAGGCAATGGCTCCTAACCAATCTCCACAAAAGTCGGCTGGGACCGACTCCGCTCTGAGCCTGTTCCAGCTCCTCGATCCCGAGGTTCTGGGGAATCCCTATCCGCTCTACCACCGCCTTCAGAGCGAGGATCCCGTGCATTGGGATCCGTTCTTGCACGCCTGGGTCGTAACACGTTATCAGGACGTCGTGCGGGTTCTGCGGGAGTTTTCGGCCGAGCGCACCCCCACCCCCGAGCAGCTCAGCGCGATGGGGCTTTCCGATCTGAATCCGATAGCACAGGTGATGGTCAAGCAGATGCTGTTCCTGGATCCTCCCTCTCATACCCGCATTCGGGGACTGGCTTCGCAGGCCTTCACGCCGCAACGCGTGGAAGCTTTGCGTTCCCACATTCGGGAGATCGTTCAAACCTTGCTCAAAGCGGTCGAGGAAAAAGGGTGCATCGACGTCATTGCCGACCTGGCTGAGCCGCTTCCCTGCATCGTGACAGCTGAGATGCTGGGCGTGCCGGTCGAGGATCACCGCCAGTTGAAATTGTGGTCACAGGACTTCGCCGAAATGCTTGGGAATTTTCAATACAATCCTGATCACGTGCCAAGCATCCTGAAAAGCACCCAACAGATGACCGCCTATTTTCGCTCTGCCATGCGCACGGAAAAGCTTCGACCCACCGGTCTGGTTTCGTCACTGATGAATGCCGAGGTCCAGGGAGACCGTTTCACGGAAGATGAGGTGATCGCCAACTGCATCGTGACGATGGTGGGAGGCCAGGAGACTACCACCAATCTGATAGGAAATGGAGTGCTCTCCTTGTTGCGAAATCCCGGCGAACTTGAAAAGCTTCGCGCGAATCCTTCCGGGGTCCCTCTAGCAGTCGAAGAGTTGCTTCGTTATGAGAGTCCAAGCCAGCACACCGGCCGGCTGGCTCCCGCAGATACCGAACTGGGTGGCAAGTCCATCCGCAAAAGGCAGGCGGTCATGGCAGTAATGGCAGCCGCAAACCGAGACCCCGAACGCTTCCCGGACCCAGACCGCCTCGATATCACCCGGACCGACAACCGCCACGTGGCTTTCGGCTGGGGCGCTCATTTCTGCTTTGGAGCCCCCCTGGCCCGAATCGAAGGCCAGATTGCGTTCGAAGAACTGCTGCGCCGGTTTCCGCATTGGTCGCTTGCGCCCGGACCGCTGATCTGGCGCACAAACCTGGGTTTGCGAGGCCTAACCTCATTGCCGGTCCGCTTTGCCAGGAGCATGCAAAGCGAGCACGCGATCCCCAACTGAGCTGATATGGAAGAGTCACTAATGCTTTCGCCAGTCAAGCAAGCGTTGCGGGCGCGACTCTTGTCGCGGGCGCCCGTCGTAAGAGGGGCGCGGCGTGAAATACCCCCCCGACCAGATCGAGAATCCGCTCCCTTGTCATTCGCACAGCACCAGATGTGGTTAATGGATCAAATGAAGCCGGGTAATCCGGCTTACAACCTGTCTATCGGATTTCGCCTCAAAGGGCCTCTGGATGTGCGGAGTTTGGAAGCGTCCTTCAACGAAGTCATCAAACGCCATGAGATCTTGCGCACGACTTTTGGAATCAAGGACCGCGAACCTTGCCAGTTTATCCACCCCGAGCTGAAGGTCACCATCCCGGTCACTGAACTGGAACATCTCGACCAGGCACAGTGCGAAAGCAGGCTGCGCGCCCTGGCTTCCGCGCATTCAGTTCAATCGTTCGACCTCACTAGATTTCCGTTGTTTCGCTTGCGTTTGCTCAAGCTTAGTGCCGCCGAACACGTATTGCTCTTGAGCGCTCATCACATTATCGCCGACGGATTATCTGTCGGGCTGCTGTTGTCGGAGGTGGGCACTTTCTACCGCGCCTTTGCCCTCGGCAGTTACCCAAATGTGCCGGAGTTGGATATTCAGTACGCGGACTTTGCTCATTGGGAACGACAATCTCTGGCCGACGAAGCAGCGTACGCGGACAAATTCAACTTTTGGCAACAACAGTTAGGCCCCGGCCTTCCGATATCAGAGTTGCCCGGGGATAAAACCCGGCCGGCGCTCCAATCCTTCGCCGGTTCAAGTGTTTTTTTCCACGTTTCCGGGAGTTTGGTGCAAGACCTAATTTCCTTGGGAGCGCTTGAACGCTGCAGCTTGTTCATTACGTTCCTCACGGCGTTTCAAGTGCTGCTGCAGCGATACTCCGGTGCGGAAGATATAGTGATCGGTACTCCAATGAGCGCCAGAACAGACGGCGAACTGGAGCCTTTAATCGGGAACTTCCTCAACATGGCCGCTTTGCGATGCGATCTCTCTGGCGATCCCAGTTTCCTGGAGTTACTGCGTCGGAGCCGCAATACGACTCTCAGCGCCTTCTCCAACATCAGCCTGCCATTCGGCGCGATGATAAAAAAGCTGAAGTTCGAAAGGGACCCGAGTCGGAACCCGATTTTTCAAGTCATGATCGAGGTCTCCTCCATGCCAATGCCGACAATTGGAGAATTGAAAATCAGCAGGTTCCATTTCGATCCGAAGATCGCCCAATTTGATTTGAGTTTGCACCTGTGGGAGGAGAAGGACGGCTACTGGGCACGCGTTGAATACTGCACGGAGCTGTTCTCGCGAGAAACAGCCGAGCGGCTGGCGGCAAATTTCCAGCGAATCCTGCGCGAGATTGTCAAGGATCCACGGCAAAAGATCTGGAAGCTTCCGATTCTGGAACCCTCAGAGACTGAAAAGATTCTCACCAACTGGAACGACACGATTGCGGATTTTCCTGCAGACATCTCGCTTGCCCAATTATTTGAGCGCCAGGTTGACCGGGCGCCACGGCGTACTGCGCTCAAGTCGCGCGCCAAATCTCTTTCTTATGAAGAACTCGATAAGCGTGCCAATCGCATAGCACAGGCGTTGCGTTTGCTGGGAGTCTGCCGGGGACAGCGAGTTGGTCTGTGCCTCGATCGAAGCTTCGATATGGTCGCCGCCGCCCTTGGCGTTTTGAAAGCCGGCGCCGCTTACGTGCCCTTTGATCCTTCGTTTCCCCAGGAACGCTTGCGCTTCATTGCTGATGATGCGCAAATCGCACTGCTGGTCGCCTCTAGCGCGACGACGGGCGCATTCGGCCTTCCCCGAAATCGCCAACTCCTGCTGGATGCTGATGCCAAATCCATTGAGCTGGCAAGGGAGTGCCGCCTGCCGGTGGATTCCTTGGCCGCCCAGCCTGGTGATCCTGCCTATGTCATCTATACCTCTGGTTCTACCGGCCAGCCCAAGGGAGTCGTGGTCCCGCACCAGGCGATTGTCAACTTCCTGACCAGCATGGCGCGCGAACCCGGTCTCACGGCCGATGACGTGCTGCTTGCAGTCACAACTTTATCCTTTGATATAGCCGTACTAGAACTGTACCTGCCGCTTAGCGTCGGCGCTTCGGTAGTGGTCGCGACCTACGAGGAAGCGCTTGAGGGCCGCGCTCTGGCTTTTTTGCTGGAAACGCATTGCACGACTGTCATGCAGGCCACTCCGGTGACCTGGCGTCTGCTCTTGGAAGCAGGCTGGACGCCCAGAATGCCCTTCAAAGCCCTGGTTGGCGGTGAAGCAATGCCGAGGGACCTTGCCGAGGAGTTGCTCGCGGGAGGCGTCCAGACTTGGAACATGTATGGCCCCACCGAGACCACTGTCTGGTCCACTTGCGCGCGCGTTGCGGACACTTCAAAAACAATCACCATTGGCGGGCCGATTGCCAACACCATCATTCGGATCCTCGACACACGGGGAGGCTTATGCCCCATTGGGGTTCCCGGCGAATTGTGCATCGGCGGTGCTGGATTGAGCCTGGGCTACTGGAACCGTCCGGAGCTCACCGCTGCCCGATTTATCCCGGACCCCTTTAGCACGCAGGACAACGCCAGGCTGTACTGCACCGGGGATCGCGCCCGCTGGTGCAGCGACGGCACAATCGAGCACCTTGGCCGCCTTGATTTCCAGATCAAGCTGCGGGGCTTTCGAATTGAACCGGGCGAAATTGAGGCTGGTATCGCCCGACATCCTCTCGTCCGCGAAGTTGCGGTAATCGCGCGCGAAGAAGTAACGGGAGACCGAAGGCTGGTTGCTTATGTGGTCGCGCCCAAACCGCCACCGGAACTGGCCGATGAGTTGCGCACAGCGCTGCGGGCTGCCCTGCCCGAGTACATGGTTCCGTCTCGCTTTGTCATGCTCGAAGCATTGCCGCGGACCCACAACGGCAAGCTGGATCGCAGCGCCCTGCCCGCACCCAGCGCAAGACTTCAAAGCCGTCCTTCTTTGGCATTCTAATATCCAGCAACAGCAAATTCGGCAGGGGATACTCTGCTCTGTTCTTGTAGATGCCTTCTCCTTTCAAGTAGGCAATGGCCTGTTCTCCGTCGGAAACGACCACAAGCGGGTTCAAGATGCGCGCGCGTTCAAACGCCCTGCGCATCAGGCTGACGTCATCATCATTGTCTTCGGCAAGCAGAATCGGCACTAAGCAGGTCATAGTATCCTCTTCCTCGCAACGGACAGGGCAACCAAACCGGAGGCTAATCATAATGCGATTGGGTCTTTGCCTAGGAGGGGTTCCCCCAGCGCTTGGAGCATTGGCTGAAGAGCCGCGCAAACACGGGCGCATGGGGTTCCCGGAGCATGAGCGCGCTGCTGCAGCCGTCTAGTCCAAAATATTCCTCAGCGTGCTGTGCCACCAATCTCCAGCGTAGCGGCTCGTAGCCGGATCGTACCCATTCTCTGCAAGGGAGGAATTGGATTACACGGCCAGCAAAATGGCCAGGGGTGTAGCAGCCCGCCGCGGCGATGGTTGCCCGCTGAACCTTGGCGCGCAAAACCAATACCGGGTCGGGTTTCCGCGGCGGACGCTCCGGTTTGGGCTCACCAAGGGGCCCTTGAATTTGGGCCGCCGGATTTAGGAAAGAAACTGTCATTAGCCTCCTGGCGTGCTCAAGCACGCGCTTCAGCTTACCGCATAACTCCTGCCGGAGCCTAGGCAGCGGGCGATACGCCGTGGGAA
>Ga0207035_1054_pt1 | contig 32846 bp, 32 predicted proteins | sample Alteio_BWMinCont_77_FD_153272 | JGI IMG/M metagenome (GOLD analysis project Ga0207035, IMG submission 153272) | Enriched cells from forest soil in Barre Woods Harvard Forest LTER site, Petersham, Massachusetts, United States -... | ecosystem: Environmental > Terrestrial > Soil > Temperate forest >... | reverse complement strand
CATGCTGCTACCGGTATCCACGCTACCCGCCTGAATTTTGATGTCCAAAACTCCCGACGTCACATCGTTGGAGGGGAATGTCAGAGTGGCGTCCCACTTATCGAAATTACCGGCTATGGGGACCGAGGCCTTTACGTCAAATTTAATCGTGCTGGAGACGGGCGTAACCTCGAAGACCGGAGCTTGCGCTCGGCATAACGAAGGCAGCATGGCAATCATGACGAGACAGAGGGCGGGTAGTCGCATACGAAAGTTTGGCCGCTTGGGACCTCTGAGTCAACTGGCAAACTAAGCGTCCGGCTCAACCGGTCAATCCAGCCCCAAAATCCCGAGAGGCTTTAGTTCGGAGCCTGCTTCGAATCACTGCTCATTGCCTGGCGGAGCTTTTGCTCGGATTCGGCGCTCCAGTATTTGCAGTCGAGCTGGAGGAAGACGGAGGTGTAGGGGATGGCCATGTTGGTCTTCAGGATGAGTACCCTGAAGGTCTTTGCCGTCTCGTCGACTTTGCTGAGGAGCTGCTCGTGGGGGAGGGATTTGATCTCGTCGTTCTGCAGGATTTTTTTCAGGTTGTCGCGGTAGTAGTTCACTCCGTAGAAATCCTGTTCGAGAACAAAGGGCAGCTCGGCGTCGAGGTAGACGATGGGCCGGACGTGGATGGAGCGGTCGAGCGCGGCGACGACTTCGCGCGTGACATCGAGCTGGTCGGCGTTGGTCTCAATGGTCTCGATGCCGGGCGATACCTGGAGCGGGTAGGCGGAGTCGACGATCAGGATCCAGTTACGGTGGCCGAGGAGCAGTAGCTCTTGGTTGAGCTTGGTGTGCCAGGTTGCGTTTGCAGTTTGGGCGCCTGGGTTCTGCGCGTATAGGACTGGGCCGGTAGAAGCTGCAAGTAGAAGCGTGAACGATGCGAGAAGAAGCGTGCATTTTTGCATGGCCAGTAAGACTCCTTCATTCGTGAATCACTATATGCATTTGAAAAGGCACCCGGCTATTGGTCTGCGTCCGGTTGAACTTCGATGATTCCGGGTTGGGCTTTGGCTCCGCTCAGGGTGAAGTGGGCGGTGACTTCGCCGATGCCGCCGCAGGCGTGACACTCCGCATCTGCGCGTTGTGCCCAGGTCTTGATTTGCTGATGGTCGAGGTCGAGCGCCCAACAGCCCGGCTGAAACGTTGCATTGTGTGGCAGGCGTTGCGAGATGGCTTTGCTTACGGCATCAAAATTCAGCTGGTGCGGACCTGCGGTATCGAAGAACCAATAGCCGTCGCTGCATCCGCCGCCATTGCCGCCGTCAGGGTCGTAGGTGGCAAGGATGGATTCGGCGTCTATATCAACGATGCGGGCAGGCTTGAGCGGCGTCCATGCGGCGTCCGCCTGGAGGTGGTAGATCTCGCGGAATTGAGCGGGGCCTGTCTGGACGAGGATGAACTTGTAATCGAGCATTGAAAATATGGTGGAGACTTCGGGACTGCCAGCGAAATGGCACATCAGCTGTTTGATTGGATAGTTGGCGAGAGTGCCCAGGTCTGTGACTTTGCAATCGGATTTGTAATCCTGCTCGGTTACGAGATGACCGTTTTCTAAATGGCAGCCCAGACAGAAGTCGCCGCTTTCATTTCGCTGGATAGGATCGTCGGTCCAATAGTTGAGCGGATGGGGCGCGGGTACATCGGGTGCGCCACCTTTGTCGGTAGCGACGATGCGTTGCCATTGTGCGTTTGCCGGCAGACTAAGCAAGAGTAAGAGTGAGCCGAGAAGTCCGCGCAAGGTCTTCATGATGGCAGAAGTGTAGCGCAGGATGGCAGTTGTATCGAAGAGAATCAGAGAGATGTGTTACACTAAAACCACGCTCAGTGATTTGGTTGTGAGCCGTTCTCGCCCTCCAAAGCAAGATCGCCTGGCACGTAATTTCCCAAGCCCCTACAGCGTAGCCGTTCCGTGATGGAGCGGGTGCATGTTCGCAATGCGCGGCATGCGAGAGGCAGCGTCCGGCAGAACCTCGTGTCGAGAGGTAACTTCGATCTCGACCATTGGATTTGATTCACTCGGGTTTTCCCATACGCATACATTCTGATTCATCAGGACAGTGAAGCTGTATCCGGATGAACCACATATACCGGCGGTGCGCCTGTGCATCTGTGTGCGTCGAGCCGGACTAAAGGACACATGAACCAATTTTCAGATTTCAATTTATCGCCGGCGCTCAAGACGCGTCTGGCTGCAGCAAATTTCGTTACGCCAACTCCTGTGCAGGAGAAGGCGATTCCTCCCGCACTTGAGGGAAAAGATGTGCTGGCGACAGCGCAGACCGGTACTGGCAAGACGCTTAGCTTCCTGATTCCGATTATCGAGCGGCTGCAACAGTCGCAGAACAAAACCTCGAAAGCCCTCATCCTGCTCCCCACGCGCGAGCTGGCGATGCAGGTCGAGCAGGCATTCCGCAAGGTGGCCGGTGGCTCGAATCTGCATGTTGCGCTGGTTGTGGGCGGCATGAATGAAGGCCCGCAGCTGCAGGCGATTCGCAAGGGAGCACGGCTGATTGTGGCGACTCCTGGACGGCTGGAAGATTACCTGAAGCGCAGATTAGTCAAGCTCGATCAGGTAGAAATGCTGGTGCTGGATGAAGTGGACCGCATGCTGGATATGGGCTTTAAGCCTGCGATCCGGCGCATTGCGGATGCTACTCCGACAAAGCGGCAGACGCTGTGCTATTCGGCAACGCTCGACGCGCAGATTAAGGAAATTGTTCGCGATTACCAGAACAACCCGGTTCGGATTGAGATCGGTTCGGTGTTGAAGCCGTCGGAGAATGTGGAACTGCAGACCTTCGAGGTCGATCAGGAGAAGAAGCACGAATTATTGGAGCACCTGCTCAATTCGGAGAAGGGAAGCTTTCTGGTGTTCGTGCGTACGAAGCATGGCGCGGACCGCGTTGCAAAGAAGCTTGGACGTTCGGGCTGGTCGGCGACGCAGATTCATGGAGACCGGTCGCAGTCGCAGCGGAATGCTGCTCTGCGGAGTTTCTCTGAAGGCAAGCATCGCGTGCTGGTGGCGACCGACGTTGCCGCTCGCGGCATTGACGTGAAGCACGTTGCCCACGTGGTGAACTACGACATGCCCAAGGTGGCCGAAGACTTTGTGCATCGCATTGGACGCACGGGACGCGCCTCAAGCCGTGGTGTGGCTTCGACGTTTACGATTCCTTCGGAAAGAAAAGACCTGCGCAAGATCGAGCGGGTTCTTTCGATCAACATGAAGAAGTTTCGGGTACGGGGAGTGGCCAACTCGGCCTCCATCACCGCGAGCGTTTAACTGGAAATCCTCAGGCTAGAAAAGGCGTCCGCAAAGGACGCCTTTTTTGTTTGTCGGGAGTGCTTCGTTTGGAAGACGGTTTGCGATGTAGTTCGCGTGAAGGAAATCCCCCGGGTTAGCTTCGCGAACCCGGGGCACCCACTTTACCGTGATATACGCTTTTGTTCTTAGCCCAGGGTGCCGGCGTTGACGGGTGCAAGTTCGCGCAGGCGCGTGGCTGCTGTGGGAATGATTCCGAGGGCGAAATCTATGTCGTCTTCGGTGGTTTGCTTCGTCAAGCTGAAGCGCAGGCTGGCGCGTGCTCTTGGCGTAGACAAGCCCATCGCGGTGAGGACGTGCGATGGTTCGGTAGCGCCCGAGGCGCAGGCCGATCCGCCGGAGGTGGAAAGCCCCTTCAGATCGAGCGCAATGACGAGGGCTTCGCCTTCGAGGTTGTCGAAGTAAATGTTTGTCGTGTTGGCGACCCTGGCGAAATCGCCGCCGTTGACGCCGGTTTCTTCTACCGCGCTGAGAATGCCTTGTTCGAGACGATCGCGCAGCGCGGCGATCTTGTCCATCGTGCCATCGATAAGAGCGGTGCGCGCGAGTTCGGCGGCTTTACCGAGACCGACGATGCCGGGAAGGTTTTCCGTTCCGGCGCGGCGCTGGCGCTCGTGCGCCCCGCCGAAGAAGAGTGGTTCGAGCTTGGTGCCGCGTCGCACGTAGAGAATGCCGGTGCCTTGCGGTGCGTGCATCTTGTGACCGGAGATGCTGAGCAGATCGCAGCGCAACGTTTGCACGTCGATGGGCAATTTGCCTGCGGCCTGTACGGCGTCGGTGTGGAAGTAGATGTCGGCGTCGGCGGCGATGCGGCCGATTTCGCTGACCGGCTGGATGGCTCCGGTCTCGTTGTTCGCCATCATGATGCTGATGAGCTTTGTGTTCGGCTGGATGGCGCGGCGCACGTCCTGCGGATTGACGACGCCTTCAGCCGATACAGGCAGGAATGTCACTTCAGCCCCGCGGTCGCGCAGCTTTTCTGCGGCATGCAGAATGGCGTGGTGCTCGATCGATGAAGTGATGAGATGGTCGCCGGGCTGGACGAGGCCGAAGAGTGCGAGATTGTCGCTCTCTGTTCCTCCGGAGGTGAAGACGATCTCGGCGGGGCGGCAGTTCAGGAGCGCGGCGACGGATTCGCGAGCGTGCTCGACGGCAGCGCGTGCCTGCTGGCCCTGCTGATGGATCGACGATGCGTTGCCAAAGTGCTCCATGAAATACGGGCGCATGGCATCGAGCACCTCAGGCACGAGAGGTGTTGTCGCATTGGCGTCCATGTATACCCGTTTCATTTTTTGTCGTGATCTCCTGATATCTATTTTACGTCGATCGTAGAGCTTCACCGTCCGCACTTCGTCAGAATGGAGCACTCAGTTCGTCAATCTGGCACATTTTCGCGTCTTCTGGACGAGGATTTGACACATGGTTTCAGGTGATTCTGCTAGGCTGCAGGCGCAGTAGTGTTGGAGGAGGAAACGACGTGAAATTGATTCGCATGTTCTCGATTGCGCTGCTCTGTTGCCTTGCGGTGCCGCTAACATTTGCCCAAACGCAGGAAGCGCCAAAGACCTTGGCTGAGACCTATAACCAGTTGATGAACATTGCCGAAAGTCAGATTGTGGGTGCTGCGGAAGCCATGCCAGCTGACAAATACAACTTTGCGCCCACGCAGGGCGATTATCAGGGGGTACGCACCTTTGCCGACCAGGTGAAGCATCTGACGGAAGCGAATTACGGGTTCTTTCTGAGCTGGAATGTTCCGGGAGTGATAAAGCGCGACGAGATCGAAAAGCTAACCAGCAAAGATGATCTTGTGAAAGCCCTCAAAGATTCCTATGTGTACGCGCATAAGGCGGTGGACACGCTGACTCCGGCTAATTATCTGGAGCCATCGGGTTTCGGCCCTATTAAGACAACGCGGGCTGGCGTGGCGGCATTCTCCGTTGCGCACTCGATGGACCACTACGGGCAGATGGTCGAATATCTGCGGATGAACGGAATCGTGCCTCCCGCAAGCCGCAAAAGCTAACGTCTTTCTTGTGCAGGCCGCAGGAGAACCCTGATTTCGGCGGCCTGCACACAGCATTCGTCACACGGTATGAACGGCACGTCTCATTTTTCGAGTCTCAACGAGGATTTGACAACTCGGCGAAACGGTTCTGCTAGGCTGCTTTCGCAGTAGTTTCGGAGGAGGAAGAAAGATGAAGACGATTCGCATATGTTGTATCGCATTGCTTTGTTGTTTAGCGGTTCCGGCAACGTTAACGTTTGCACAGGCAACACAGGCTGTTCCCGGAGATACCTACAACCATTTGATGACGATCATGGAAAAACAAATTGTAGGCGCAGCGGATGCAATGCCCGCCGACAAATATAACTTCGCGCCGACACAGGGCGAGTTCAAGGGCGTACGCACATTCGGCTCCCAGGTGAAGCACCTTGCCGAGACGAATTACGAGTTTTTCGAAAACTGGAATGTACCAGGTGCAGTGAAGGAAGCGGATATCGAGAAGCTGACCAGCAAGGACGACATCATGAAGGCGCTGAAGGATTCCTACACCTACGCGCACAGCGCCGTGAGCACCATTACTGCGGCGAATGCCTTCACGATTGAAGGATCGGGAGACAGAAAGTGGACACGCGGGGGCATGGCTGCATTCTGCATCGCGCACTCGATGGATCACTATGGACAGATGGTCGTCTATCTGCGGATGAATGGAATTGTGCCTCCTGCCAGCCGCCAGGGTGGGATGTAGGACTAATAGTCCAGGAACACGCGCCTCGGTGCCACCGATTCGTGTGTGTCGGTGCCACTTCGGGCGAGAAGCAGATGCTTCGCTGCGCTCAGGATGACAACGTAAAGATGAAAAAGGCGTCCGTGGAGGACGCCTTTTGCTTTTGCGCCGAAGGCGCGTGTACCTGGACGGTTAGTCCCGCTGTGCGATGGGCACGTATTTTGCGGGGTATTCCGGGCCGATGTAGTCGGCACGGGGACGGATGAGGCGGTTGTCGTCGAGTTGCTCGATGACGTGCGCGGCCCATCCGGAAATGCGGCTTACCGCAAAGATCGGCGTGAAGAGATCGAGATCGATGCCGAGCGTCGTGTAGGTCGAGGCGGAGTAGAAGTCGACATTCGCGTTCAGCTTTTTCTCTGTCTTGATGTACTGCTCGATCTTCTGCGACATGTCGAACCACTTGGTGTTGTTTGCCGAGCGGCCCAGGTCTTCGGACATCTTGCGCAGGTGCGTGGCGCGTGGATCTTCCGTGTGGTAGACGCGATGGCCGAAGCCGGAAACCTTCTTCTTCTGCGCCAGCATGTTTTTTACATATTCGACCGGGTCGGCGCCTTCTTTTTCGATCGCGAAGAGCATGTGCATGACGGCTTCATTCGCGCCGCCGTGGAGCGGGCCTTTGAGCGCGCCGATCGCTCCCGTGATGGCAGAGTGAACGTCGGAAAGCGTGGCTGCGATGACACGGGCGGCAAAGGTAGAGGCGTTCAACTCGTGGTCGGCGTGCAGAATCAGCGCCACATCGAAAGCGCGGGTTGCCGTCTCAGAAGGTTTCTCACCATTGAGCATCCAGAGGAAATTGCCCGCGTGCGAGAGCGACTTGTCGGCCTCGACCACAGGCTTGCCCTTGCGAATCCGGTCAAAGGCGGCGACGAGAATGGCGATCTGCGAGGTGAGGTCGAAGCTCTTGCGCACGTTGGAGTCGTGATCGACGGCCTTTTCGTCCTTGTCGTAGAAGCTGAGCGCGGAGACAGCGGTGCGCAGGACTTCCATCGGTGTGGCAGTCTTCGGGAATTCTTTGAGCAGTTTCAGGATTTCGGGGTGAACCTGGCGGGCGTCTGAGAGTTTCTTTTTGAAGGCTTCGAGTTCGGATGCGGTGGGAAGTTTGCCATGCCAGAGGAGATACGTGGTTTCCTCAAAATTCGATTTCTCGGCCAGCTCGTGAATGTCAATACCGCGGTAGGCGAGCACCCCGGCCTCTCCATCGATCCAGCAAATGCCAGAGTTGGCTGCGACAATCCCTTCAAGACCTTTTGAAGCTACTGCGGTCGACATACTCCCAAATCCCTCCAGTTTGATTCTGCCTGTTTCAGGCGACATTATTCGATGCGGCCACAGTGTGGCCAGATGCTGATGGTTCCGCTCTTCCCCCGGTTTGTAGAGCGCCTCAGGTGCGAAACAGGGCTAACTACTGTTTATAGCAGCGAGGTTATTGGGTTGTCACTTTGCGGGACATGTGCCAGCGAATTGACGTGAAAGACTGGGACACCCCTGCTTGTTTTAAGAGACGGATGCGGCGGCGAATCGGCCGCAACGGAAGGGCGAGAGATCGACGCTGGGTGTTTCATTCAGAATGAGTTGACGCATGACGCGTGCCGTGGCGGGGGCGAGCAGGATGCCGTTGCGGAAGTGGCCGGTGGCGATCCAGCAGTTTTGTTCTCCGCAGGCGTCGATGACCGGCAGGCCGTCGGCTGAGCCGGGACGCAGGCCAGCCCAGGTCTCTACAATCTGCGCCTCGCGGACCGGCGGCCAGAGCAAGGCAGCTTCGTGGAGGAGCGATTGAATGGTCGTCTCCTGCACGGATTTGTCGAAGCCCGCGCGCTCGACCGAGGCTCCAATCACCACGCGGCCATCGCCGCGCGGAACGAGGTAAAGCTCTGGCGTGCGAATGACGCAGGGCAGCTGGCGATGGGGCGGCAGCTGCACGGTGACCATCTGCCCCTTGCGCGGCTCGATCGCGGGCAGATTGGAAACGGAACCAGCCCACGCGCCGCAGCAGTTGACGAAGTGCGCGGCGGAGTACGTGGCTTGCGGTGTGGAGACCTCTACGCCGGACGATGTGCCGCGAACAGCCGTGACCGGCGATTGTTCGAGCAGCGTGATTCCGGCGGCTCTGGCGGCTTTGGGCAGGGCTGCGCAGAGATCGCGGGGATCGAGACTATGCTCATCGAGCCATTGGAAGCTGCGCCCCGAGGGATTGAGCTCCGGAAGATGCGATGCGATCGCCGACAGGGAAAGCGCGCGGTCGAAGCTGTGGTTGTGGTCTGAGCCTTGCAGCGTGCCGCGGGTGCGCAGAGGGACTTGCAATCCGGAAAGGTGCTCCACCGTGGGGAGGAAATCGGCGTAGAGCGAGATGCTGAGGTCGGAGAGCGGGCGCAGTGCGGCTGGGTTTTCCGGGTCGTGCGCGGCGAGCATGCCGGCCGCGGCCCAGGAAGCCTCGGTCATGGGCTGTCCGCGTTCGAGCACGGTCACCCGCAGCCCGCTTCCGGCCAGTTCCAGCGCCGTGGACAATCCAATGATCCCACCACCTGCGATGAATACATCTGTTGAGCTCACACATCTATTGTATGGCGGCGATAGACAAAAAAATGTTTGTCAGCGTCCATTCAAGTTGAGTAGTCTCAGCGCACGATGCATTGCAGGAGAGAAAGAGAAAACGAACGATGAGCGACGAAACAGTTGTGGAGCAGAGGAGTTTTTCGGGGGCGTTTTTAGGCCTGTTAGCAGCGGCGCTCCTGGCGGCGCTAGGTGGATTGATCTGGAGCTATACCCTGAGCAATCGCCTGACGAAGACGGAAACACAGCTGACACAGGCGCAACTGGCGAATGACAAGCTGGCTGGCGATCTGCAGCAGACCAATGCCCGGTTGAAGGTCGCAACGGAGACGCTCGGGCAGTCAGTTGGATTGACGCAGAAGCAGCTTGAGGCCCGCGCTAACGACCTGATGCGACGGCAGGAGGCTGATGCCAAGCGCCTGGAAAGCGAGCAGGCAGCGGCGCAGAAGCAGATTGGAGCCGTATCCACCGACGTTTCCAGCGTGAAAACGGATGTTGGCGGAGTGAAAACCGACGTTGCGCAGACGAAGACAGAATTGCAGACCGCTGTAGCTCAGCTGCAAAGCATGAAGGGCGATATGGGTGTGCAGAGCGGATTGATCGCCACGAATCATGATGAGCTGGAGATTCTGAAGCACAAAGGCGACCGCAACTATTACGAGTTCACGCTGCACAAAAACCAGCGGCAGCCTGTCTCTACCGTTGGGCTGGAATTGAAGAAGGCCGATACCAAGCACAGCCGCTACACGCTCGAGGTCTACGCGGACGATAAGAAGATCGAGAAGAAAGACCGCGGGTTGAATGAGCCGGTGCAGTTCTATACCGGCAAAGACAACTACCTGTACGAGCTTGTGGTGAACAACATGAGCAAAGACCAGATTCAAGGGTATGTTTCGACACCGAAGTCTGCTCCGGCGCCGGTGACCACAGGGCACTAAGGCGTTACTTACTGGGCGCTGGCCACGGGAGGACCAGATTTTTCTGGTGCTGGAAGGAGATGACGCCTTCGAAGCCGTGGCGAGCGTCCCACTGGTCCTTCGTGATGGGATAGTGGAAGATGATCAACCCCTGCACAGTCTGGCCAGGGGAGATGGTTGTGTCGCGCTGGATGGGGTCCTGCTTGTAGGGAGCCATCTGAGGATACGCGACAAAGACCTCCTGAAAGTCATTTCTTGTAGCGGCAAGGCTGCGATCCTGGTCGCCGTTCGCGGTTTCCAGATTACTCCACATATCGTGCAGGAATAGCGGGATGTTGGTCTGATTGCGAATCTGCACCTGCGCCAGGATGAGCAGCTGGTCGTAGGTCTCCATGCCGCCCTGTACGCCCTGCGCGCCCTCACCAACCCGCATTTCACTGTGAATGGGCACGATATCGAGCTTGACGATCTTTCCAACCGCGACGGGAGGCTTTTCGCCAAAGTAGACGTACGCGCTTATGGACAGCACGACTACGACCGTCGCAACCAGCACGATCAACAGCGCGCGTTTTGTTGAATTGATTTCCTCTGCCATCAGAGCTGCATTCTACTCTATTGGCCTTGTCTGGCGATGATAAATGCACCCAGGGGACTCGACACTCGTTTTCACAAGAGGCATACTGGCTGACGCTTTACTTTATCGTTGAGCCGATGGCGCGATGCGCACGAGCCGTAGTAAAAGCCGTGCCCTCGGACTCAGTCGGTTTTTCATTTGCCGGAGGAGGAAGCGAAGAATGGACCAGATACTTGGAGTGGGGATTGGCATAGCGACGGTATGCCTGCTGCTGAGCATCATTGCGTCGCACGTGCAGGAGGTTACGGCGGCATTCACGTCACGGCGCGCGGCGACGCTGGAACTGGCGCTGCAAAAGATGCTGGAGGACCCGACGCTCTATGGCATGTTCGCGAGCCATCCGCTGATTCAGAACATCTCCTTCCATCCGCCAAAGTTTTTGATGCTGAAATTTTTCTCCGTGAACAAGCCGCGGCCGAGTTATATCGCTTCGCCGCTGTTCAGCCGCGTTCTGCTGGCGACCCTCGCGGTGCGCAACAATATCCCGGCAACGGATTTCCCTACGATGCTGGCCGCGATGCCTGCTTCGCCCCTGAAAGAAAGGCTGCAGACTCTGATGGTAGGGGCCGGGAACAATGCGGCGGCATGCAATGCGGCTGTAGAGCAATGGTACGACGGCACCATGGACCGCGTGAACGGCTACTATAAGCGGCGGACGCAGTGGGTCCTGATGTTTATCGGGCTGCTCCTGGCGATTCTGTGCAATGCAAATTTATTTAATGTGACGTCGACCCTCTGGCTCTCAAAAGATTCCCGCGATTCGGTGGCGGCCCTGGCGCAAATCTATGGCTGCAAGAACGGCGAGACCTGCAGTGCTCCGAACTATGAGCAGGCCCGGCGGGATATGGAAGAGAAGCTGAATCCGCTTCCCATGGGGTACAAGCAGGGCAGCGTGAAGGCATACTGGTCGCGGCTGGCGCGTGGGAAAGACGAGGCGGATCGAGAAGTCAGCTACTGGGACGAAGTGGGTTCGGGCTTGTACACGCTGGGCGGGTGGTTGTTGACCGCAATCGCGGTTTCGCTGGGCGCGCCCTTCTGGTTCGATATGCTGAACAATTTCGTCAACCTGCGCATTACCGGCGCTAAGCCAGCCACCGGTGTGGAGATGAGAGCGGCTGCAGCGAAGGCGCAGGTGGATGTACACGTGGCCGGCCCGCAGGGAAACACCTAAGCACGCGGGCGAAGCGCTGCGAGAAAATCGACGGGCGGCAGTGTATTGAGCACATCCTGCTTCGTGAGCCACGCGCGACGCAGCTGGCGAATGCCGTAGCGCATCTTGTCCATATGGCTGGTGTGGTGCGAATCGGTATTGATGGAGATTTTGCAGCCCAGTTCCTTGGCCAGGCGTAAATCGCGATCGCAGAGATCGAGGCGGTCGGGATAGGCATTGTGTTCGACGGCGACACCTAACTCCGCAGCTCGGCGCAGAATTTGCGGCAAATTGATTTGGTAGGCCTCGCGGCGCAACAGCAGCCGGCCTGTGGGATGACCGAGAATGCGCGTGTTGGGATTTTCCAGCGCACGTAGAACTCGCTCGGTCATCTGTTCTTCCGGTTGATTGAAGAGCGAATGCACGCTGGCAATGACGACATCCATCTGCGCCAGCACTTCATCGGACAGATCGAGTTGGCCGTCGGAGAGAATATCAACTTCGATGCCGGTGAAGACACGGATATGGCCCTCCATCTCATCGTTGATCTCACGAATACGCTTGATGTGCTCGAGGGCGCGTTCATCATCCAGCCCAAAAGTCATGGCGAGGTTCTTTGAGTGATCGGTGATGGCAATGTATTCATAGCCGTGGGAGCATGCCGCCGCCGCCATTTCGCGGATGGTGTTTTTTCCGTCCGTCGCGTTGGTGTGCATATGCACATCGCCGCGAATGTCGCTCTGCTCGATCAGTGTGGGCAGACGGTGCTGCTCGGCGGCTTCAATTTCGCCGTTATTTTCCCGCAGCTCGGGCGGAATCCAGTCGAGACCGAGAGCAGAGTAGATTTCCTGCTCCGTGGCTCCGGCGACAAACGAGCCGTCTTCCACGCGGGCGAGGGCGTACTCGCTGAGGGTGTACCCTCGCTTGAGCGCGCGCTGGCGGATGGTGACGTTGTGCATCTTCGATCCGGAAAAATATTGCAGCGCTGCGCCATACGATCCCAGCGGCAGAAGTCGCACATCGACCTGCAGGCCGTCGCGCAAACGGAAGCTGACCTTATTCTGGCCCTTAGCGATCAGGTCGACGATGGGCGGATAGGCTGCAGTGTATTCGACAGCGGCCTGCACTTTCTCTTCAGAGCAGGCCGGGCCGGTGACGAGAATGTCCAGGTCGCCGACGGTCTCACGGCCACGGCGCAGGGAGCCTGCAGGCGTGATTGTTTCGAGGCCATCAAATTTGCGCAGGTAGGCGATGAGTTTTTCGGCTGCCATTTCCGCGTCATCGATGAGGAAGCGGCTGCTGTTCTTTTTGTAGTCTTCGATGCCTTTTTTCAGCTTTTCAATCAGCTTGGCGCCCATGCGCGGCAAAGATTCCAATTTGCCGGCGGCAATTGCGGCTTCAAGATCGGCGATGGAAGAGATCTGCAACGCTTCCCAGAAGAGCGCGACCGATTTCGGCCCCATGCCGGGAAGCCTGAGCAGGTCGAGCATGCCGGGTTTGTACTTTGTCAGCAGCTCTTCGCGCAGCGGCAGCGTGCCTGCTTTCTCGATCTCCTGAATATTGGCCGCCATGCCTTTGCCGATGCCCGGAATTTCCAGAAGTTTTTTCAGGTCGCCTGCAATTTCACTGAGCTGGATTGTGCTTGATTCCACGGCTTCAGCGGCGCGGCGGTAGGAGCGGATGCGAAAGGGGTCGCCGGCGCTGATTTCGAGCAGGTCGGCGGTTTCAGCGAATAGTTGCGCGATCGAACGATTGTCCATCGAGAGACGATTATCTCTCAATCGTTGCAAGTAAGAAACCCAGCTACTTGTCTTCGCAGCTGGGCTTGTTCCAAGTGGGACACACGTTCGGTAGCCGCCTTGAACGAGGCGGTTCATGAAAGTGCAATGCTACGCGGGACTGGGTCTTACGAATGTTTCCGTCAGGCCGCTTCTTTCGCGCGGGTGACTTGATCGGCTTGCGGCCCCTTTTGTCCCTGGACGATATCGAATTCGACCTCGTCGCCTTCTTTCAAACTTTTATAGCCGTCAAGCTGAATTGCGCTGTAATGAACGAAAACATCCGGTCCATCATCGCGGCCGATAAATCCATAGCCTTTTGCGTTGTTGAACCACTTCACTTTTCCTTTGTATGTAGCCACGAGCCTTAGACCTTCCTTCAAGCAGATTGCGGTTGGGAGGAGACCAACCTGCTTGCTCTAAGAGACGCAATTCATCCTGCTTTGGTTTTCCTTTTGCGCGCAGAAGGATTCGATCCGGATGCGGTATTACACAAAATCAGTCACTTAGCTCTTTTTCTTTTTGGTACGCATGCGCGCGTAGAGCTGCACAGCAACGAGCGTTTTGCCGTCGAGAATTTTTCCTTCATCGATCATCTGCAAGACTTCCGAGAGCGGCACGAGAACCACTTCGAGCAGCTCGTCCTCTTCCGGCGTTGCCTCGCCAGCAACCAGTCCTTCGGCAAGAAAGACCTGCATCCACTCGCCCAGAAAGCCGGGGCTTGCGAAATAGCGCACCAGCTTGGTCCATTTCTTTGCGCGGTAGCCAGTCTCTTCCTTGAGCTCGCGCTTGGCGGCGGTCAGACGCTCTTCGCCCTCGTCCATTTTTCCCGCTGGGACTTCCCAGAGATACTGTCCGGCAGCATGGCGGTACTGGCGCTCCATGACGATGAGCGGATCTTTTTTGCTGGAATCGAGGATGGGCAGGATGACGACGGAACCGTTGTGACGAATGACGTCGCGATGGGTGATTTTGTCGCCGCCGGGTTCGCGTACCTCTTCGCGCAGCACGCGAAAGAGTGGGCCTGCAAAGGCGACTTCTGAGGAGAGCACTTCGACGTGGGCTTTTTTATACGTGAGTGTCGGCTTGGCTGCTTTCTTTTTTCCGGGCATCGGTCACCTTTTTGCGTGGTTTTCTTTACCGTATCATCCGATCAAGAATGAAAACCGACATTGCATTGATTGGTCCCGGGAACTGGGGTGCCTCGCTGCTGGCCGCGTTGCGCCAGGCTGGTTTTCCTGTGCGCGAGGTCGTTGCGAAAAAGCGACGGCGCGGTGTTGTTGCGTTCGAGGATGCAACGTTCGATGCACAGATTCTGTGGATGTGTGTGCCGGATGGCGCGATTGCCGATGTTGCCACACGGATTGTGAGCCGGCGGCACGAGCAGGGCAAAACGTTACGTGGACAACTCGTCGTGCATTCAAGCGGCGCATTGACGGTCGAGGCTCTGGCGGCAGTGCGCAAGGCCGGAGCGCAGGTGGCGTCGGTGCACCCGGTCATGAGCTTTCCTACGCGCAAGGTCGTGGGTCTGCGCGGCGTTTTGTTCGGAGTGGAAGCGCAGCCAAAGATTCGGCGCAGCCTGTATGTGTTGATTCGCAAGCTCGGCGGTCAGCCGTTCGCGGTGCAGTCGGCGAAAAAGGCGCTTTACCATGCCGCAGGCACGCTGGCCTCTCCGTTACTGGTGAGTGAGCTCTCTGCCGCGATGGGCACGGCGCGGCTGGCCGGGTTGTCGCAAAACGAGGCGCGGCAATGGGTGGGTGCGCTGGCCCAGGCGACGGTGCGCAACGTATTCGAGCGTGGAGAAACGCTGAGTTTCAGCGGCCCTTTTGCGCGCGGAGATGTAGCGACAATAACCCTGCATCTTCGGGCGCTGGCCGTGCATCCGATTGTGGCAGAGATTTATCGCTCATTAGCCTTGCATGCGGTGAATGTGCTGCCGGTCGAGCGCCGGAGAGAATTGCGGTCTCTGCTTGAAAAGACGCGGTGATGAAAACGCCAGCCGCGTGAGACACTGGACGGGAACCACAAGAATCGCTACACACCGTTGGGAAAGAACGACTTGCACGCAGAATGTTTTCCGATTACGGTATTGCCGCATCTCTCGCGTCTTTTCACAGATTACGCGGAGAGTCACACTGCGCTGCCCTATTACCCGCTGAGTCCTTACTCGCAGGAATGGGCATGCCGGCCGGGATCGATCGATCCTGCGGTGCGCGCGTCGATTTCCGATCTGCTGCTTGAGCAGAATCGCAGTTTTGGCGCAGGCGAAAAGACATTCGCGAACATCGAGCGTCTGCGCAACGGCGCTGGAGCAGTTGTTACCGGGCAGCAGGTGACGCTTTTTGGCGGTCCGCTTTTCACACTCTTCAAGACAGCGACTGTGATTCGCAAGGCGCAGGATGCGACAGCTGCGGGCTATCCGCATGTGCCGATCTTCTGGCTGGCGAGCGAAGACCATGACCTGGCTGAGGCAGATCATGTGGCGTTGCCGTCTCGGCATGAATTGCACACGCTGAAGCTTGCGCTTGAGGGCGAGACCCAACTGTCCTCAGTGGGCGGTCTGAAGCTTGGTCAAGGTGTGCGTGCGGTTTTGGATCAGGCGATGGAGTTGCTTGGGCCAGGACCGTTTCTGGATGCTCTGGAGCGGTGTTATACGCCCGATGCCACTTTTTCGCAGGCCTTCGGACGCTTGATCTCGGGAATCTTTGCCGCGCATGGGCTGATTGTGATCGATGCGTCTGCGCGCGATTTCCATGCACTGGGTGTGCCTGTCTTGCGGCAGGCGATTACGCAGGCCGATGCGTTGCACGAAGCGCTGGTCCAGCGCGACAAGGAACTGGCCCAGGCTGGATACCATTCGCAGGTATTGGTAGGTCCGCAGAGCAGTCTTCTATTTTTGATTGACGCTGAAACGGGCGCGCGGCTTCCGCTGCGTCGCAAAGGCGAAGACTGGACCGCTGGCAAGAAGGCATACAGTACAAGCGAGTTGCTGGAAATACTTCAAGCAGAACCTGAGCGTTTCAGCCCGAATGCTCTTCTGCGCGCCGTCTTTCAGGATTTCATTCTGCCCACGTCGGCCTACATCGGAGGACCGGCGGAGATTGCTTATTTCGCGCAATCGCAGGTGGTTTATGAAAAGATCCTTGGCCGTACCACGCCTGTTTTGCCGCGTCTGAGCGCGACCCTGATTGAACCGGCGATTGCTGAAGTCATAGCGCAGCATGAAGTTTCTATTACGGATCTTCTGTCGTTGACTCCGGAAGAATTGGCTCAGCGATTTGGTGCAAGATCGATGCCGATCGAGGGCAAGAAAAAACTGGCTTCCGCCGGCAACGCATTAGATGAGGAATTGAAGACACTAACCGAGTGGATGCACGCGGTCGATGCGGGGCTGGGACGTTCGGCGGATGTAGCCGCGTCAAAAATGCGCTACCAGATGAACCGTCTGCGGCGGCTGGCTGCGAATTTTCAACTACAGAAGGAAGCGAGCCTGCGCCGTCATGTGGATGCGCTGTATCTGAATCTCTATCCGAATCATCACCCGCAGGAGCGGGCAGTGGGTGCGGCCTTCTTTCTGTCGCGCTATGGCGATGGTCTCGTCGATCTGCTAGTGGAACATGCCGCGCAGGAGTGTCCGGGGCACAAGGCGCTTTATCTCTAGCTGAGAGATGATGCAATTGCGACTGGATGCTTGGGTTGGTAAAGCCCAACGCTACCACCGCCCGGAAGCTGCACGCTGGTAATGGAGCCCCAGCGAGCTTCCTGCACCTCTGAACAAGACACATTTTTTGTTTTCAGAGCAGCCATTTCTGCTTGCAGATCATTGCACATGAAGTAGAGTTCGTGAACGTCGTTGCGGTCATACGGATGAACGGCGATTTCTGCGGGCGGCAAGGCAAAGATCAGCCAGTTGTGCCCGGCATCGACCGAGGCAAATCCGAGAATGTCGCGAAAGAAGGAACGGTCCGCGTCCGGGTCTTTGCTATAGAGGATGAAGTGAGCTCCGAAGATCATAGAGCCATCCTTTCCTTGAGCATTATGCGCCTTGCAGGCCGTCGAGTTGGGGAATGGAGCTGACTCCGGGTGGCAGACTGGCGTCGGTCCCCGCCGCTGGCCTACAATCTCATCTTGATATGTCGTCCAAAGAACAAGCTCCGTTTGAAGTGGCGTGCCCGGATTGCGGGGCCATGCTGAAGATCGATCCGGCAACCCGCGCCGTGATTGGGCACACTCCGGCTCCGCGTAAGCGCACCTTTGAAGACTTTGAGACTGCGGCGCGCGCGATGCGCGAGCAGGATGAGCGCAAGGAAAGCCTCTTTCGCCAGGCTGTGGACGCCGAGAAGAACAAGAACGATGTTCTTGAGAAGAAATTTGCCGAGGCGTTGCGCAAAGCGAAAGAGTCACCCGATACGGGCAAGCCGCTGCGCGATTTCGACCTGGATTAAATTATCCTGTCCTTCGCCGCGCGAAGGATAACACCCGCATCTCACCCGATTGAGGAGTAACAATGGGCCTGACCAAGCTTTCGCATGAAATTCAAGAAAAACTTCCCGATCATCCGCCAGAATTTTCCTGGCAGCGCGCTGTGGCTGCCGGATCGCTGGTAGCAGGCGCATGCCTCTTCCTCGCTGGACGCCGCAGGGCTGCTCTTGCTGTAGCTGTGGCTGGCGCGTCTGTGGGCCTGCTAGAACACCCTGAGGCCGCGCGTGAATTGTGGGAGAGCCTGCCGGGATACCTGCGCAAGGGACAGGATTTTCTGGTTCGGGTGGAAGATTTTGTCGGCGAAGTTACGAAGCAGGGAAGCAAGATCCGCAGTTCGCTTAGCTAGGCTCGTTTCGCTCCGGATGAGAATTCCGACACTTCCCTTGATCGTGAAGGCACTCCGGTCATTAGCCGATGCCTAACTGCTTGCGGGCCGCTTCGCTGATACGCTCAGGCCCCCACGTGGGTTCCCATACGAGATTCACCTGCGTTTCGCCGACTTCCTGGATGCAGGCAAGGCGATTGCGCACGTTGTCCATGATCATGGCGTGGGCCGGGCAGCCGGGCGAGGTCATGGACATGTCGACTTCGACGCGATGCTTGGGCACCATGCCGGGTGCATCAGGATCAGGTGTTACGGCGACGCGATAAACGAGACCGAGGTCTACGATGTTGACGGGGATCTCAGGGTCATAGACATCGCGCAACGCTGTTAAGACTTCATCTTCAGTCAGAGGCATACATTTCAGTTTACTAGTAGCCTAAGGCACGCAGCGATGCGATGCACTTCAATCGAATCCGTTGCTGGCTATTTTTAAAATCTCTAACCTGCTTATTTGTAACAGTAGGTGTCAAACGCGCGCTCTGCTTGAGCGAATCGTTGCGACCAATGCCCACCATAGCGCGTCCACTGTATAGGGACTGCCTTGCAATAGGAAATGTCTGACTGCAGACTGCGAGGGAACATTCGCCCAGTGTTGATGGGGCAGGACCAATTTTCTTTTCTTTGCAGGGAGTTTTTATTTATATGAAAATAACTATGAAGTACCTGGGAATTGCCACAACTGCGTTGGCTCTGACTCTTTTCGCCGCAGCGGAAGACACACCGCAAAATAGCAATGCAAATACAAACCAGTTAGCCGTAGCCAATACCGAGTTACAGAATACGCTCGACACGAAAACCGCAAAACAGGGCGATCCTGTAACGGCAAGATTAACCGACTCTGTTCGCCTCGCTGGAACAGAGTTGCCACGTCATACGCTGTTGCTTGGGCACGTGGATACTGTGCAGCCTTCGGCTAATAAGGGTGTCTCGAAAGTTGTATTGACTTTCGACCAGGCGCGCTTGGCCGATGGTAAACAGATTGCCATCAAGTCCACCATCGTCGGTGTCTATCCGGAGGGAACGGCTCTGGTGGCTCCGATAGCGGGAGAGACGAAGGTAGAGCAGCAGGCCTCAGGCGCTCATGGATACGCGCTAACCAGCGCTTTGGATGAGGCGAACTCAGGCACGTTAACTGCAAACGGAAAAAACGTCCACATAGGAATTGGAACCGAGTTGCAGTTTGAAGTCGCTCCGGCCGCAGAGTCTGCGGCTACCTCGACAGGGAACTAATTCGATCGAAGCAAACGACCAAAGCCCGCAGCGATTGCGCTGCGGGCTCAATTTTCAATAGCTATCTACTTGCTGTCATTCTGACGATCGGAGCGAGAGCCTGTCCTGAGATCAGCCGAAGGGCAGAATCTCAGCGATGGATCAAAGCCGACGTCGCAGAGATTCCTCGCTAGAGTCAAGGTCAGAATGGCGGCCTCTTGTTTTGGTGTATTACCTACAGGAAACAGCTTTCTTTAGTGTGTGCGCTCGACCAGATATTGCGCGACCGATTTGAGCCCTTCGGCGGCTGAGCCGTAGGGAGCGACTTCAGCAAATGCTTCCGCGATCAATTTCTCAGCGTGCTGGCGCGAAGCCTCGATGCCGAAGACAGCGGGCCAGGTGGCTTTATCGCTGGCCACGTCTTTTCCGGCGGTCTTGCCGAGTTGCGCCGAGTCCTGGGTTACGTCGAGCACGTCATCGACAATTTGAAAAGCGAGACCTGCCTTGCGGCCGAACTCGGTCAGGCGCTCGACGTCCTCCTGCGTGGCTCCGGCATAGATGCCGCCGGTGACGACGCTGACCCGAATGAGCGCTCCGGTTTTTGCGCGATGAATGGCGTCGACGGATGCCGCCGTGGGCTTGGTGCCCTCGCCTTCAAGGTCGAGCACCTGGCCTCCGATCATGCCTTCGACCGTGCCTGTTGCCTGTGCGATGAGGCGAATGATTTCGACGGTTGCCGGAGCCGGGCAGCGCAGGTTTGCGAGCACTTCATAGGCACGGGTCTGCAGCGCATCTCCGGCGAGAATGGCAATTGCTTCACCGAAGACGACGTGGCAGGTCGGCTTGCCGCGGCGCAAGTCGTCGTTGTCGAGCGCAGGCAGATCGTCGTGGATGAGCGAGTAGGTGTGCAGCATCTCAATCGCCGCACCCAGCTCTTCAATGCCCTCGGGTAGGCTGCCTCCGCCATGGATCATGCGTGCCGCTTCCATGACCAGCACCGGGCGCAGGCGCTTGCCTCCGGCAAAGGTGCTGTGGCGCATGGCCTTATGAATCGAAACGGGGACTTGCGTTTCTGGATAGAGGAGCCGCTCCAGAACCGCATCGGTGAGTTCCTGGCCGGATTGAAGCAGGTCTTTTACTTCGGCTTGCATTCTCTTCATGATAACTGAAGATTTCGCCGTCTCTTCGTTCGGATTACCAGCATGATGATGACACAGAGCGCGAGGAGAGACAGGGCGCGGCCAAGTTCCACATCTCTGGTGGCGACGTAGCGAATCGATATGACCGAGCTGCCTGTTTGCAGTGGGACTGTCAGCAGACCGTCATCACGGTGCGGCCTTAGGGTGACGGGTGCGCCATTGACCTGCACCTGCCACGCTGGATAATCCATGAGCTGGAAAACGGCGAAGGCAGGCACAGAGGTATGGATCTCAATCTCTTTGTGTTCCGTCTTCCAGAGATGGATCTGCATCGAAGCAGGAACAGCATCGATAGAGTTTTGTGCCCATTGCGGGTTCTCGGCGATGGAGCTGTCAGCTTCATCCGCTTCGGCTGATTTCACGATCCGGACCTGCGGCAGGCCTTGCTGGATGTCCCCGTTGTCGGCGTTGATCGCAGTGTATTCGTCGGTGCCTTCGAATCCATCGTCGCGAAAGGTGGCACGCTGCGCGGCAATGTTGTCCTCGTCGTCGCAGGGTTGCCAGAACGCGTATGCGGCCAGTGACGACATGACGACCGCGAGCGCAAGCATGCTGATGGCGCGGACGAGGATCGTCTTGCGTGTGCTTGCTTCAAGAAAGCTGCCGCGTAGCGCCAGCCCGATGAGCGCGGCCATGGCAATGCCAAGCACCAGAAGCCAGCGCCAGGGGAATTGCAGGAACCTGAGCTCCGGCGCGTGCTTCCAAAGAATGTCGCTGAAGGGGAGCAGCAAAATGCAAATCGCAAAAAGAGATGCGATGAGCGGAGAACGAAGTCGATTGGGCTGTCTCTTTCGGAGAGACAGTACGATTGCGGCGAGTGCGGTCGCCATCATCGCCACGGCAATCCATGACGCGGTGCGCAGCACCTGATCGTGGAAGGCCTCGCCGGTATGGCCGAAGAGAAAGCTGTCTTCAATGCGCATGCCGGGTGCGATGGCGCGCGCAATCTCGACCCAGCGCTGCTCATAGAGCGCGGGCACGATGTAAAAGGCAGCGAGTCCAATGCCGAGAGCGACTGCGCCTGCAGCGCGCGCAATCAGTGCGTAGCTGCGGTCCTGAATCGCTGTGACGAGCACAATCAGTGCGAGCAGATAGCAGCCCATCACCGCTGAAGGCGCGTTGGTGAGCCATAATACCGCGATGATCAGCGACAGCGGCAACAGGCTGGGTGGTTTGCGCAATCCGTACCGCACGAGCAGCGGTAACCAGATCGCCGAGAGCAGTTCGCCATACGCTGTGCGCTCATAGGCAACGAACAACAGGTAAGGATTCAGCACATAGATGCAGGAGGCAACAGCGGCTGCATCCGGTGCCATCCATTCGCGTGCCATGGCGTAGAAGCTGAGTCCGCAGCCGATCAACGCGATCAGGGTAAAGGCAACGGGTGTCCATGTCCAAGGCAATAGCGCTCCGAGCAGCGCGCCCAGAAGCCACGTTGCCGGCGGGTAGAAGACGAAACGCGGCTCTCCCGCGCCGTAGTTGGCAGATGTATCCCAATGGGGATAGAGCACGCCTTCGCGCCAGTGCTTCACCACTTCCAGCCACGATTGCAGGTGAAAATCGAAGTCGTGGCCACAGGAAGTTCCGCGCCACGCGAGCGGCAGCACGGCTATCGCCGCGCAGGCCAGGATCAGCGATCGGCGGCGTTGGTGCCGCGTGGCATTGCTCGACAGACTATGCGGAAAGCGAAACGAAACCCTCACGGCAGGAGCCGCAGCGTGTGCGACGTGGCTGCGCTGATCGATGGATCGGTAAACGGCAAGGCAAATGTCTTGCCGTTATACCAATAGGTCCACTGGTCGCGATAGTAGGCGCTGAGCGGATCCCCGGATTGGCCCATGACGATATTCTCGGTCGCGCCATCAGGATTGCTCCAGTCCATGGTGAAGCGCTGCGATGGCCCAAAGGTGCGGCCCACCTGCTTTACCGTGCTTGTGTCGCCGGATTGGGGCTGTGCGCCGGTGCCAGTCCACTTTTTAAAGTAAGGAAGCAGACCGTAGAGCGGATGTTCGAGGTCAACGGGATGCTCGTAGCCGTAACGCCACTTCTTCAAATCTGCGGGGGCATGGTCTTCTTCGAGGCCGCGCGTCACGCAGGCGGCAAGAAAGTCATCCCATGTCGCATAGTTTTTGGGAAGCCACTGCGCGGGCGCGTGCATGATGAGCTCTTCCTGCGCAAAGGAGCTTTCCGCCCACTGGTAGACCTGCCAGTCATCGCCGAGCTTTGGCTGCAACAGCATGGGCCAGAAGACGTGCTTGGCCGCTGTAACAATGGCTGCCGGAGCGGAGTCCACGCTGACGACACCATCCCAGGAGCGCATGAGGTCGGCGGCCTGGCGGAGCCGCGCATCGGCTTTACCGGCATGATCAATGGCATAGGCGAAGCGCTGCGCGAATTCCTGATCGAGCTCGGAGTACACGTCTGTCTGGAGCGTGATCATGTCTGCAGGCGTGAGCTTGTCTTTGCCTGAGAGCCATTTCCAGATGCGCTCATTGCGGTAGGGGCTGGCCCATTCGAGGGTGAGCTGGAACGGATAGCCGTCAGGAGTAACGCGCGAATTTGCCGTCGCGAGGATGCCATTGGCCGGGTCGAGCGTGCTGGGCATCTGGTCGAAGGGAATGAAGGCCTGCCATTCATGCTGCGTATCGCCGATGGGTGTGCCCTTGATGCCGGTCTGGCGATTCGGGATGTAGCCGACTGCCTGATAGCCGATGTGTCCCTGATCGTCGGCGTAGATGACGTTCAGCGTTGGTCCCCACCAGGCGCTTACAGCGTGACGAAAGGACTCCCAGTTGGTTGCGCTATCCAGGTCGAACAAAGGAATGCCGACGGCTTTGGGATCGTATGCTCCCCAACGCAGCGAGAGGGTGCGCTTCTCGCCGGGAAGCAGCGGATTGAGCACAACGCCATGATCGGTGCGCTCGACATCGACAGTTACATCGCTGCCGCCGCGCACGCGGATGGTTTCTTTCGTGTGCTCAAGAGGGTGCCAGCCATTTGTGCCGAGATATTCACCCTGGCTGTTGATCTGCTCGACGTAGATATCCTGCGTATCGCCGTAGAGGGACGTGAGTCCCCACGCGATATGATCGTTGCGTCCTGCGGTGACAAACGGCATGCCTGCGACCTGAACGCCGGCAACGTGGTAGTCGCCGGATTTCAGGTCGACTTCATACCAGGTGTTGGGGATGCCGTGATCGAGATGCATGTCATTTGAGAGAAGCGGCTTGCCGCTTGCCGTGTGCGCGCCGGAGATGGCCCACTCATTCGAGCCCGGCGTGCACTCGCGACAGATGGTTCGTGTTCCCTGCGTCAGCTCGCGCAGGTGCAGAAGATCGTGGAGCGATGTTTGCGATTCATCGAGCGGCACGTCGGGAATTGCCTGTTGCGGCGCTGTGAGATCGGGCGGGGCTACAGTCGGCGGGTGATCGCGCCATGAGCCGGTTGGGTATAAATCGGCGGCGAGTGTTGGTCCCAGGCGCGCTTCAATTTTCTCGCGGCCCAATTTGTCCTGCCAGTGCTCGTCGAGAATCTGCACCATGTTCAGCCCGATGAGAATCGAATCGACCGGCTGCCATGCCTTTGGCTGGTACCTTAGCAGGCGGAACTCGGCGGGCAGGTGATTGTGATGCGAGTCGACGTAGGCATTTACGCCGCGCGCATAGTCCTCAAAATAGCGGCGGTCGCGCTCGGAGAGCCCTGCGGCCATGCGCTCGGCTGTGGCCCGCATCTGCAATACGCGCTGCACGCGATCGTGCTCGACCAGGTTTTTGCCCAGAAGCTCGGCCAGCTCGCCAGCGGCCACGCGGCGCGCCATATCCATTTGCCAGAGACGGTCCTGCGCGGTGATGTAGCCTTGCGCTTCAAAGAGGTCGTCGAGGTTTGCGGCCTCAATATGGGGAACGCCATGCTGATCTCGGCGCACGTTGACTGCGGCGGAGAGCCCGGGCAGGCGCATCTGCCCATCGAGCTGCGGCAGCGAATCGCGCATGGCATGTTTAAGCCACCAGGCCGAGCCAAATACGCCAACAATCAAAGCGATGATTACAAGAGCGATAAAGCCAAGGAACAAACGCAGAATCGGATGCCTGCGCTGCTCTTTCAATTCCACACTTCTGCCGAGAGTCATGTCGAAGACATTGTCTCATCGGTAACGACTGGTCTGCACAAGTGAGAGTTATTCGGCGAGCTTGAAGATGCGGATCTGGACGAGTTTCGCGATGGTGAGGTTGTTAAGGCCGCGATCCTGCATGTGATGGATGAATTCCGGCGTAATTTTAAAGATGCGCATCTGGATCAGCTCATCGGCGGTTGGCTGGTAGCCCATTGCGCGATATTGCTTTACCTCGTCCGCATTCACACCGTGAATTTTGAAGGCGATGAGTTTTTCCGCCGGAAGATGTGCGAATCCGAGGCCCGCCATATTGTTTACAAAAGGCGCATCAACTTTAAAAATGCGCAGTGCAATGATGTTGTCTGAATCGATGCCGGTTACGCCAGCCGATTGCAGCGACTGAATCCAGGATGTCTCCACGTGGAAGAGCGCGTAAGCTTCGAGTTTTTCGGAATCGAAGCCGCTGAAGCCCATTTGCTGCATGCGGGCGACAAATGCCTGATCGGGAACGAAGGTAAAGTCGCCGCTCAAGGTCAGGTCGTGCACGGTGCCGGAGCAGGTCAGCTTCCCGGCTTCCGCTGCGATCACGGCATCGAGATGCGAGCCATCGCGTTTGAGGTCAGAAAGCGCGAACCCGGTGAAATTGCTCAGCGACATCTCGTCGTTGCTTGTGTCGCAGTGCTGCTTTCCGTCTCCACATGCGCCGCGTTGGAGCCGAAACTCGACGCGGTCTGACTGGGTGGAAGGTGCAATGCTGCAAGTTCCATGCAGCGGCTGAAGTTGGTCGTCGAAACCGTTGGCAGCGTAGAGAGACGGAGAGCAGCCAGCGACAAGAAGAGCACCGAGAAAAAGCGCATGACGCTTCATCAGTTGCTCTCCTTGTCTTGTTCGTTGTCGTCAAGGATGCCCGAGATACGCAGCTTTACCAGCTTCTGAATGGTGAGCGGGGTAAAGCCGTGACGCTTGGCCGATGCGATGAAGTCGGCATTGATATTGAAAATTCGCATCTGCTCGAGATCATCTACAGTCGCCTCGGGGAATTGTGCCTTGGTCGACTTGGCAAACTCAGGCGTTACGCCTTGGACGCGTAGCGAGAGCAGCTTCTTCGGCGGAATGGAGCTGAAGCCCGCTTCCTTCATGCCTGCAACGAATTCCGGCGAGACATTGAAGATGCGATACGAAATCAGGTCATGAAAGCTGGAGACTTCGATGCCATCGGCCCGCAGCTTCGCGGCGTAATCAGGTGTCACGCCTTGCACCTTCATGGCAATCAGATCATCGACGCTGGGTTTGCCGAATCCCGCTTTGGCCATCGCGTCCGCATATTCGGGCGTGATGCCTTGCACTTTCATCGCAATGTATTTATTGAGGTCCGCGTCGTAACCAGCTGCGTGCATCTGGGAAATGTAGTCAGGCGTGATGCCCTGGACTTTCATGGCAATCAGATTATCGGCGCTTGGTTTGCCTACACCCGCCTTGGCCATCGCGGCTGCATACTCGGGTGTAATGCCTTGCACTTTCATCGCGACATACTTGTCCAGATCCACGTCGTAACCAGCCGCCTTCATCTGGTCGATGTAGTCGGCTTTGCCGTGCGACGTGGGCGATACATCGGCGCTCTGGTCTGCGTCGTCGCTTGAGATCGCGTGGCTGGGAGTGGCAGCCGGCTCTGGCTTGGCCACCGGCGTTGATACAGCAGCAGCCCTGGGAGCGGGCTGCACATGCTTGATCTGGGCGGCATGGCGCACGGCGTGAACAATCGAGGCCGAAACCTTAGGCGCAGCCTTGAAACTCGCAAAGACCTGGGGCAACGGGCAGATGAAGAGCACGAGCGCGGCGATCATTCCGGCAAGCGAGAGAGGCTTGAGGTCGCGCGGGCTTTCTTCCGGGTCGCCGAGAATGCGCAGAATACGTGCGCGAAGGCTTACGCGGGACTGGTTGCCGTCGAGCGCCATGGCGAGATGCAGGTGCAATTTTCGCTCCTCCTCTAGACGCAGAAGAGCCGTGGCATAGACGGCGGGGTCATGGCAGGTCTGGACGGCAATGTCATCGCAGCAAAGCTCGCGCTGGTCGCGCAGGTGCCGACTGATCCACCAGACCGCAGGGTGGAAGAAGAAGAGCGTCTCGATCATGGTTTGCAGGATGTTCCAGAAGTAGTCGGCGCGGCGGATGTGCGCGAGCTCATGCGCGAGGACAACTTCCAGCTGCTCCGGGCTGAGGCTGGTTAGCGCGGTGATGGGAAGCAGGATCAACGGGCGGATCACGCCGACCGTAAGTGGACCGGCGATGCGGTTGGAAAGCCGCAGATCGACGAAGCGCGGAATCCCCATCTGCAGGCGAATGCGATCGAGGCCAATGCGCAAGGTGTGCGGAGCTTTCTGCAGCGCGCTGTGGCGCAGCCGACGAATCAGCCACCATCCTCCAATCGTCCGCAAGGATAGGCAGAGCACGCCTACCAGCCAGAAAGCGTCGAGGTACGGCATCACGTCACTTGAAAGAAACTGTACCGTCTGCCGAGGCCCGGCAGGCATATCGATCACGGCCAGCGGGCGGGGAATAATCTGTACTGTAGGCGTGGCTGCCGAACCGCCATGGCTTGCGAAGGTTGTCTGGCGATGGAGAGCTTCCTCGTAGGCGAGCGTGCCAATGGATGCGCCCAGCATGCTGAGCAGCGCGACGAGCGCCAGCAAATAGCGCGCGTTGGTGCGGCTCTTCGCCATGGCAAGGTCGGCAAGCTTGTAAACGAGCGCAATGGCCGCGGCTTGCCAGCAGAAGTGAATGAGTGTCCAGCCCAAGGCTTCCCAATGATGTGTCATCGCGTTTGCCTCTTTCGCTCGATCAGGGTACGAATCTCTTCCAGCTCTTCGGCGCTGGTCGGCTGCATGGCGAGCGCGTGCATTGCCAGCTGTGCCGCTGACCCAGAGAAGAGCCTTTCACTTAAATCGCGGAGCAATTGGTTTTGCGTCGCTTCCTGGCTGGCTGCGGCGCGGTAGATGTGCGCTTTGGCGGACTCTTCGCGCTCCACCAGTCCTTTTTCCGTCATGATCTGCAGGATTTTGAGAACAGACGTATAGCCGACTGCCCGCTGCAGATTGACGGCGTCGTGCAGTTCGCGGACGGTGGCCGGTCCTTTCTCCCACAAAACGCGGAGTAATTCCAATTCGCCTTCGGTCGGTTTCGGTAAAGACTTCCCTTTGAACTTCATGATCGGGACTCTATACGAAGCATTTCGTAGTTGTCAACGAAAATCTTCGTAGATTGATTAAATTTGTCATTCTGAGTGAAGAATCCATGCGATGCTCCGGTTGCGACGCTGACGGCGTCGAGCTAAGCAGCGGAGATGCGGCGGATCAGGTCGCTCTGCTCGTTCGTGTTCTCGGCACCGATGGTGAAGGCGTCCAACACGCCGCTGCCAAGGGCAAATTTCAAAGCATCATCCTGACGGGTGCGCATTGCACCCTGTCCGAGAATCTTCATGCCGACGATGCCTTTACCCTGGGCGCGCATTTCCTTGATAACGCTGATGACGGTCGCAGGTTCGGCGTCCATGAATGCCCCCACCGGATTGAGGCGTACGAGGTCGATCTCCACCCAGGGGGATTTCGCCGCCGCGCGCAAGGCGCCAATCGAATGGCAGGAGACGCCGTGCGAACGGATAATTCCTTTTTCCTTGGCTTCGGAGAAGACGTCCATCACGCCGCGATAGCGGTCGGTCCAGTCATCTTCGGTGAGGCAGTGCATCAGGCAGATGTCGATGTAGTCGGTCTTCAGCTCGCGGCGGTAGCGGTCAAGATCCGCGCGGGCCTGTTTCGGGTCGCGGGAATCGCATTTGGTCATCACCGTGACCTTGTCGCGGGAGACGTGCTTAAGCGCTTCAGCCACATCGGGATGGCTGCCGTAGGAGTCGGCCGTGTCGAAGAAAAGCAGGCCATTGTCATAGCCATTCAACAGCAGGCGCGGTAGGGCATTGGTGCGCGTCTGGTTGGAACCGCCGCCGCCGCCGATGGTTCCCGTCCCCATGGCCAGGCGGCTGGTGCGAATGCCAGTTTTGCCGAGGACGACCGTGTCTGTCGCCTTGTATTTCTGGGTCAGGGCGGGAATATCGAGGGCCGTTGCTCCAAGGGCTGCAGGCTTCAGATAAGCGGCGCTGAGCCCAGCGGCTGCTCCTGTGAGGAATTCTCTGCGATTCATGCAATCTCCTCCTGCTACCCTGATTTTCCTGCGATTTTACTCTTTTTTCCATGCTGTTCGCCCAATGGAATGGGCCTGTTTACCCAAAATTTCACGATTCGGCAATCGCGACAGGCCCTTGTTTTAAAGGTGCGACGGCCCGCCGTCCCCACCATAGCCACATGAGCAGCGGCATGATGAGCAGCAAAGGCACAATCCATAGGCTGCCCTCCGGTCCGGTTGCGCCGCCGGTCCAGAGCAGAGGGCCAGTTGGATGCTCGGAAAGAAAGTGCCCCTTAGCCATCATGCCGCTGTCTGAGGTGCCGTAGAGATAAGTCTGACCCCAGTCCCATGCGGCATGGAAGCCGATGGCCCACCACAATGAGCCGGTATACCAAAGGCTGAGACAGAAGACGAGGCCCACGGCTGCGGCAGAGAACAAGCCGACGGGTGACTCTCCAACATTCCCCTTGTGAACGAGTCCAAACAGAGCAGAAAGCAGTAGCGCAGACCACCAGAAACCAATGCCGCGCGTCAGCGTGTATTGCAGGTAGCCACGCAGCAGCGATTCCTCGAAGAGGCCCACGATTAGAAAGAAGAAGGCCCATGCTGCCGCATATTTCCACACAGAGAACCCGCTGAGCGGGGAACCGTCAAATGCAAGCAGATGCCCCTTCCACAATATTCCGATGAGAACCGAGATCGCGATGATTCCCCATAGCAATCCACAGACGAAGCGCGAGAACCTGGCGCTGCCGGAATATCCGTAGACGACGATCTTGCGCTTCTCGATCTGCGCCATGATCGCGGTGGCCACAAGCATAAGGATCAGTTGGATGGCCTCCTGCAATATCGCAATACCCGGGCCAAGAGGAGCATTCATATCCATATGCGAATGGAAAAAGGGACCCAGCGTCACGGCATACAGCGCTTCCAGCGCGATGAAAATCGCGACAAAGACCAACGCACTCCATCCGGCCCGGAGGCCATTCTCGCCGATGAAAATCCACTGCGATCCCCGCCTCTGTGGGAGTGCTTCGAATTCCGGCGTATCGGTTTGTGTGACTTCGTCCACCGTGCAGTCTCCTCGCGCTAGCTGAAAATATCTGATGATACGCGATTGCCGGGAACATGGTTCAAAACCCAGCATCTCTCGCCGCTTTCAACGTGCGTTCTGGCGCGAGTCCTGTGTGCCTGGACGGCTGTCCCTTGACACGGGAGGCAGTCCCGGCAATCCTAAGAGATTCCTGACCTTACGATTTTATTTTGGAGCACCCATCATTTTGAAAGTACGTGTCTTTTACCACGACAAGTGTTTTGACGGAGCCTGCTCGGCTTCGTTGTTTACCCGGTTTCATCGGGAATGCATTACTCCGAACGCCGAATATACCTATCACGGTCTGGTGCATCGCGCGGGTGCTCTGTTTAACGAGGCCGATTTTATTGGCGACGAGAACGCCATTGTCGACTTTAAATATTCGGCGTCACCGGCCATCACCTGGTGGTTCGATCATCATCTCAGCGCATTTCTCACCCCGGAAGACCATCAGGATTATCTGCGCGGACTTGCTGACGGTCGATATGGCAATCGCCGCTTTTACGATCCCGACTACACCTCGTGCGCCAGTTTTCTGACGCATATCGCGGAGACGCGGTTCGGCTTCAACGCCGCTCCTGTAGCGGAGCTGGTTAAGTGGGCGGATATTGTCGACGGCGCGCTGTATGCGAGCCCCGAGGCGGCGGTCGAAATGGCAGAGCCGGCAATGAAGCTGACCCTGATTATCGAATCGACGCAGGACCCGGCGTTTATTCCGCGTCTGATTCCGCTGCTCACGGAAATGCCGCTGGCGGAAGTGTTGCAGCAGCCATTTGTGGCGGAGCTGCTGTCTCCGCTGCTCGAGCGCCATCAGGAAGCGCTGATGCTCATTCGCGAACGTTCGGAGTCGAAAGATGGGACGATCTATTTTGACATCACCGACCATCAGCTGGAGGGATACAACAAGTTCATCCCCTATTACCTGCATCCCGATGCGACCTATTCCATCGGCTTGTCGAAGTCGAGCTTCCGGACAAAGGTGGCCGTCGGCTCGAACCCGTGGACGAAGGCGAAGCCGGAAGAGATGGTGAACTTGGCTACGATCTGCGAGCGCTACGGCGGCGGCGGACATGCGCGCGTCGGCGCCATCAGTTTCCCGCCGGACAAGAGCGATCTGGCGCGCACGGCGGCGGCGGAGATCGTGGCCGAGCTGCGGGCGCAGAATCCGATGAAGTGACACATGTCTCTTAGATCCAGGATCTGCATCGGAGCCGCGCTGGCCTGTGCCATCAGCCTTGGGGCGGCTGCGCAGACTTCCGCACAGCAAAGCGCATGGACGATCGGGCCGTTTACGCGCCCAGCGACCGGCAATCCGGTGATCGCGCCGGATCCCGCATCCACGTTCGACGATCCGATTCGACACGCTCCCGTGCATTGGGAGGCGCTGCACACTTTCAATCCTGCGGCGATTGTGCGCAACGGCAAGGTATACGTGCTGTATCGCGCAGAAGACGATTCGGGCACAATGCAGATCGGCATGCACACCTCTCGCCTCGGCATGGCGGAGAGCAGCGACGGCATTCATTTCACGCGCAGCGCAGAGCCGGTTTTCTACCCGGCAGAGGATGCGCAGAAAGAACGCGAGTCGCCGGGCGGCGTGGAAGACCCGCGTATCGCCGAGTCGGAAGATGGCACGTATGTGCTGACCTATACGCAGTGGAACCGCAAAACATATTCGGTCGGAATTTCGGCATCACGCGATCTGCTGCACTGGACAAAGTACGGTCCGGCTTTTGAAGCGGCCGCCCATGGAAAGTACGCGAGCTTGAAGTACAAGTCTGCCGGAATCGTCACGCAGTTCAGTAACGGACGTCTCATTGCAGCCCGCATTCATGGAAAATACTGGATGTACTGGGGTGAGGGCGCCATTCACCTTGCGACTTCGACCGACCTGATTCACTGGTCTCCGGTGGAAGACGCACAGGGCCAGCCGGTTGAACTTCTGCGTCCTCGCGCCGGACACTTTGACAGCACCTTTCCTGAGACGGGACCGCCTCCGGTTCTGACGAAGGCCGGCATCGTCGTTCTCTACAACGGCAAGAATGCGACAGAAGGTGGCGATCCAGCTCTCGGGCCCAATGCCTATGCTGCGGGCGAGGCGCTTTTCGATGCAGGCAATCCGTCGCACCTTCTCGCGCAGACCGACACGCCCGTACTCAAGCCCGAATTGCCCTACGAAAAAACGGGCCAGTACGCCGCTGGAACCACCTTTGCTGAAGGCCTGGTCTTCTTCCATGACCAGTGGCTGCTGTACTATGGCTGCGCGGATTCGCTGGTTGCCGTGGCGATTGCTAGTTCCAACAAATAGTTCATCCTCATCGCAACTATGCTGTGGCGCTGGTCGATGAGCTGGAAGAGCCGAAGCATATTCGCCAGCGTTTTACCGCTGCGTACTGATGCCACTAAAAACTACTTCCCGGCTCCAGCCGTAACCTTGCGGCTGGGCCAATCCGGCGTGCGCTTTTCAAGAAAGGCGCGCACACCTTCCTTGAAGTCTTCTGTCGCACGAGCTTCTGAGTTCGCGGCAATTGCGGCTTCGATCTCGGCGTCGAGATGGTGGTTAGCGTAGTAATTCAACAGGCGCTTTGTCGCCTGCATTGCCTCCGGGCTATTGCGTAGCAGGCACTGCGCCAGTTTGCGCGCCTCCGGCATCAGGTCCTGTTCGTTCACGATGCGTGTGACGAGACCGAGTTCGTGCGCCTCTTCGGCTTTGATCAGGCGTCCGGTAAGCAGCAGATCGCGTGTGCGCTTGTCGCCGATCTGGCGGATCAGAAACGACGAAACGATGGCTGGAATGAAGCCGATCTTGACTTCGGTGTAGCCGAACTTGGCTTCGGGCACGGAAAGCGTGAAATCGCAGATCGTGGCCAGTCCCATACCGCCTGCGAGCGCGGCGCCGTTTACGGCGGCGATGGTGGGCTTCGGCACATTGTGCAGCGTGCGCAGTACGCGGGCGATATTTTCCGAGTCTGCCCGGTGCTGATCCCGCGTCCTGGCGGTCATCGTTTCCAGATGATCCAG
>Ga0207035_1053_pt1 | contig 32931 bp, 25 predicted proteins | sample Alteio_BWMinCont_77_FD_153272 | JGI IMG/M metagenome (GOLD analysis project Ga0207035, IMG submission 153272) | Enriched cells from forest soil in Barre Woods Harvard Forest LTER site, Petersham, Massachusetts, United States -... | ecosystem: Environmental > Terrestrial > Soil > Temperate forest >... | reverse complement strand
TTCCGACAACTCAATGTTTGGAATGCGGTAGCGCGAGCCCAATCCGTGATTGGGTCGCACCAGCGGCCGCGGGTTCGGGTCACTACCCGATGAACGCACCAAGTTGAGGGCAATTAGACGGTTGCGCAAGACGCCTCTCGACGGTTATGTTATCGCACTGCGAACGGGAACCCGCGGGTTAACAACAAATGCATTTGCCGGATGGCTTTTTAGACGCGAGAACCGCCCTGCTCTCGTCAGGAGTGGCTGCCGCGGGTGTCGGCGTGGCTTTGCGCCAGGTCCGCAACTCGCTCGAACCGCGTCAGATGCCGATGTTAGGGCTGGGGGCGGCTTTTGTCTTCGCGGCGCAAATGCTCAATTTTCCTATCGCCGGCGGCACTTCGGGACATCTTGTCGGCGGGGTGCTCGTCTCGATTCTCCTGGGACCAAGCGCGGCCGTGCTGGTCATGACGTGCGTACTCATGGTGCAGTGCCTCATGTTTGCCGATGGAGGCCTTGTGGCATTGGGAGCCAACGTGTTCAACATGGCGGTGGTTAACGTGTGCGGAGGCTATTTCGTTTTCAAATTGGCCAAGGCGCTTGTTCGGACCGGGCAGGAACGCGGGGCGGTATTCGCCGCTGCGTTTGCCGGTTGGTTCGGCACTGTGCTGGCCTCGGTGGTTTGCGCGGGCGAACTGGCGCTTTCCAAAACGGTCCCTTGGCCAATCGCATTTCAGGCGATGGTCGACGTTCACATGATTATTGGCATTGGCGAAGGATTGGCGACGGGTCTAATTCTGCTGGCGGTGTTGCGTGCGCGCCCGCAGTTGATTGCCGGCAATCAGAATACCAGCCACGCCCTTCGGTATTCTGACATCGGTTATGCCGTTCTCATATGTTTGGGCTTGGCTCTGTTCGTTGCGCCATTCGCGTGCTCATGGCCCGACGGTTTGGAAACGCTTGGAGAACAGTTCGGGTTGCGCGCAAAGACAATCGCTGCGCCGCTGAGCGGATATCAACTCCCGTTCATCGGATCTGCCCCTGGGGCCACTGCGGTGGCGGGCACGATTGGAACTGTCGTTGCCTTCATTGCGGCTTACATGCTGGCCCGAGCGGTCGTTCCGGTGCTCCGTCCGTCTAAAAAGGATGCATCCTCTGGAAACTGAACGCGGAGGCGCGCGCCTGAACGTAAATTGCACCGCAGCCTTGGGAACGCAGGCGTCTCGCCGGAGAGCTCTGCTATTTAAAACAAAAGGAGTCGGATGCGAGACGTCGGCGCTCGCAGGGCTGCGGGGTTAACTTTACGGTCGCAATGGATGTTCGAGCAAACCAGATAGCTCTCCGTCGTGTATCGGCACGGGCAAAGCTATTAATGTCGTTGGTGATCATCACCTTCACTGCCCTGCTGCCGCGTCGGCTCGATGTCCTATACTTCATTCCTGCGGCGGTGCTGTTGGTGCTATGGCCATTGTGCCGAATGCCGGTTGGCTACGCTTTTCGACGGCTGGTGGTTGTGGAGCTTTTTATAATCGGTATTGCTTTGCTCGCCCTGGTCGCCCCGGCCGCGGCGCCAATCTTCTTCTCCACCTTGCTCAAGAGCAACCTGTGCGTGTTCACAATGTTGTTGCTGACCTGGACAACACCGTTTCAGGATGTGCTTCAAGAGCTGCGCCGGTGGCATTTCCCTTCAGTCATGCTGACTACTTTGGCGCTTATGTATCGCTACTTGCCTGTGCTCGCCGAAGAATCCCACCGCATGTCGCGTGCCCGGGCCAGCCGCACCTTTTCTCGCCGGCGTTTCGCCGCCTGGCAAAACCTTTCCCTTATCATCGGCCAGTTATTCGTTCGGAGCGCAGATCGCGCGGAGCGAATTTACCTCGCCATGTGCGCGCGGGGTTGGAAATGAGAGCCGCCGTCGAAGTCCGCGAACTCTCCTACCGCTATCCTGAGAATGGCCGGCTGGCTTTGGACCAACTCTCGTTCTCCGTCGCAGAGGACGAGTGTATCGGGGTGCTCGGACCAAACGGAGCGGGCAAATCAACGCTTCTGCTGCATCTCAATGGTTTGTTGCCAGAGCGGATCTCTACGGCTCCGAGCATCTGGATCGGCGGCGAGCCGATCAGCTCCACCATGCTCGATACGGTGCGCCAGCGCGTTGGCCTGCTTTTTCAGGATCCAGACGATCAATTGATTTCGGCGACTGTTTTCGAAGACATCGCCTTCGGCCCTCGCCAACTCGGAGTTCAGGGCGCGATTCTTAATGCGCTGGTAGGCCGGTGCCTGGCCCAGGTCGGGCTGGGCGGGTTTGAAGATCGTCAACCCCACCGGTTAAGTCATGGTGAAAAACGCCGGGTTTGCCTGGCTGGAGTATTGGCCTGCAAACCTTCGGTGTTGGTGCTCGATGAGCCAACCAGCGATCTGGATCCGCGCGGACGTCGCGAGTTCAAGGTGCTGCTGCAATCGTTGCCGGGAGCGAAAATTATTGCCACGCACGATTTAGAATTGGTCGTCGACCTGTGTTCCCGTGTTGTGATTCTCGATGAGGGAAAACTGGTGGCTGAAGGATCTACGGTTAAGCTACTTTCTAACGAGGAGTTGATGCTAGCGCATGGGCTGGAGAAGCCACACAGCCTGCTGCATCGACATCCGCATGGACCTGCGGCGGTGGGATGAGAGAATAATGGAGTGAAGGAATCATTGGGGAAACGCGCGGCGTTCGCGCTGTTTCATCGTCCGACAGTCCGGATAACGCCAGGCAGGTCCACTAGCGACCTTGCCTTGCCAGTGCCAAGCGGCGTAAACGGCGCGCCGCGGCGGCCATGACTGAGCGATTTGGGTCTGGTGGGAAATTCGTTTTGTATACTCAAAGTTACAATTTGGTGACGCTTTTGCTTGACGAATTCGGCGGTTGGCGAGATACGGATAGCAGCCTGACGCTCTAGCCATGATGAACCAACGAAACTGCCCATTTTGCAAGACCCCGGCAACCAAAGGATGCGAGCACCTGGCCTTGGCGACTGAAGGACGCGACTTTGTGCGCCGTTGTGTCGAGATGTGTAACGGCCAACAGGCCTGGAACGTCTTGTGCCATCAGCGACATGACCAAGGCCATGCGAGAGGCTGGACTCCTGAGCACGAAGACTTCACCTGGTTGGAGACCGCTTTCTGCGAAGAGTTTCTGCGGCATCTCGCCTGGTTTGGTGGCATGGACCATGAGTGGCGCAGCGGGCCCCGGCTTGAACAGGGCGGGTTTTGGGTTTTGCTGTGGTCCAAAGAACCGCGGCGGCTTTGGTGGGAACTTCGAGAAGAATTGGAACGTGAATGCTCTTCTCCACAGGCTGCTCAAGAAGCCCCGCCCTGGCTTATTTGGCTGAGTCCCCGCTAGCCAGGTTGCGGGTTATCAGGTTTCAAGTTATCAGGTTACGTAAGTGTAGGAAGGCCACGTTGCACGATGCCTGATCATTCCCGTCCCAATTCCGCGAGAACGGACTTGGCGGGTAGCTTTTCAGGCAAGAGCGCGAAGAGCGAGGGCTGCCAGGGGTCGAGAGTGAAGCGGATATGGGTCGTGTGTCCAAGAAAGGTTTCGGAACGTAGATCATAAACGTAGGCGGGTTCGGGCAGAGTCGCCTCGGTCTGGATAGGTGTTTCCAAAGCCTGGTTTCCACCGTTTTGTTTCAAATCCTCGCTCATCTGATAATCGATATTCCTTTCAAAAGCCACGAGGCGGCCGGTTTTGATCCTGAAACGATGGATCCGAACGTGCGCGGCCTGTGGAATGAGTATTTTCGGGCGCATTGGCTGGAGTGACGTGTACAGCCACTGCAGCCAGGCCGAGTCGGCCGATTTCTTGAGTCGCTCTGCAAGGTAGCCGCAACTATTGGAGCTTGTTTGTGTGAACCGGCCATTCGGTCCTAGAACGAGACAACCGGTGTTCGTGGAAACAATTTGCGCAAATTCTCCTTCCAGCGGGCCGTTGCGGAGCCTGGCATGCTCATCAAAAATGCCTGCCGGTCCATCGGCAAATACTGTGTGAAACCCAGACTCTTGTGGCTCGCTCCTAAGGAAGGACTCAACCGCAGCGGATTCTTTTTTTGAGAGCGCCCAGGAATTCGGAAGGACCAGGAGCGCCCGGTCCGGTATTGCGAATCCTCCCTGCTCAAGTTGCGGGGAGGAAATAAACCGTGGGCTGTAGCCCAGATCCTGAAGGGCTTTTAAGCATGCCGTGCGTGTTTTGGCCATCTGGTTATGCTCCGCCTCGAAACTGGAAAAGCGGCGCAGCCAGGTTGAGCCGTCGACAGTCGACTCTAGCAGCCAATCCACTTGAATGCTTGGTTGTGAATAGTGAATGTAAACCGGATCATATTCCGGCTCCGCACCCAGGAATAGCTGAGCCAAGGGCGACGTGATTTCCTGCAGCACGGGCGTGAGCGCTTTGGCTTTGGGAGTGAGCGGCCAATCGGGATTTTTCCAATCGATGCAATCTTCGCTCCACCACACCAGGCAACCGCGATCGCCTTCAAGCAGCAGATGCCAAAGGCGGCGCTGGGCTTGCAGTGTCTCGGACTCAAACACAGTGGTCAGGATCGGTTTGCGCGGCATGAACGAGCCGAGAATCTCGCGGGCACCGCCGATGTCATAAGGTTCGACCCAATCCAAGACCTGGGCCAGGCGCCAGAGATCGTAACCGCCGAAAGCATCTGGCATTTGGGTTCCTTCAATGCCCACGGGTGTGTTTGGGTCGATTTCATGGGCGGACTGCCGAAGGTTGTCGAGGGCACGCGCGAGGGACATATCCATGTAGGACCGAAAATCGGCCCAGGGCGAAAAATTCCACCGAGTTGGATGCTGCTGGGCGGCCTTGAGTTCGAAATGAAGCTGCTGCACTTGCTGCCAGTCAGGATGACCGCGTTGAAGGGCATCGCCCGTGGCCATGCGGTTTTTAATCTGATCGGTGGTGAAGGGCCGAACGTCATCCCAGGAACCGAAGCGGGTTTCCCATTCGGCGTTCAATCCGGCCAGACTGGTGTATTGTGTTTTGAGCCAGGCGTGGAAATGTTCCAGGGCCAGAGGGTTGAAATCGTAATCAAACGGGTTGGCGGAGACGGTGGTGGAAAGCTCATCCCGTAAATTATAAGCGAGTGGCTGATGCGGTTTGTTCTTGCGGATAATGCTGTCTGATCCCTTTCGGGCCGAATCGAGCCATTGCGGATCGTCCAGACAATAGTCCCGAACCAAGGAGGATTCCGGGCGGCCGTTGTTGGCCCAATCGGTCACGAACTTATCCCAGTCACGCACGTTAGAGTTGAACTTCAGGCAGAGGCCGTGGTTGACGAGATTCTCGACGTAATACGGAAAATGATTGTCGAGCAAGGGCTGGGGATCGCCATCACCGAAGACCATAGCGGCGTTGATCCCCATCTCGCGCAAACGCTGGAAGAACAACGGCAGTTTTTCGGGATGTTGATAGGCCGTGTCGCCTATCCACATGATAGTCTTGTACTCGCGCCAGGGACGGAGGTTGGAGGATGGTTCTGCGGACAAACCCGAGAAGACTAAGTTCAAAAGGACAACTCCAATCAGCGGGCGGCAGATACGCATCAGTTTTGGATAAAGCCCCGTAGACTGGCGGTCAACGCATTTGAAGAATTCTAACCTCGGACTCTCTGTGTCTGCGCGATTGCCAATTGGCCGCTAAAACGCCACAATTCGTGGTATGTTGGTGTCGAAGGCTTGCTGGAGCCATTGGAATCAGCTCGGGCGGCTGGGTGGGATAACGGTTTGCGGTTTCCTGGTGGTTGCAAATCTGGGATCGACGGAGTTCAAGCCTGCGCGCGAATCGTTTGATATCTGGGAGGTTGAGGAAGACGCGGGCCAACAAAATCCAATTACGGCAATTCTGCAGTCAAGCGATGGCTACCTCTGGCTGGGCACCTACCACGGATTAGTCCGGTTCGACGGAGTGCGCTCCACGGTATTCGATTCGGGCAACACACCGGGACTGCAAAATGGGCTCGTCACCAGTCTGTTTGAAAGTTCCGACGGCGTCCTTTGGATCGGCCACGAAACCGGGCAGTTAACTCGTTACGCGACGGGGCTTTTTCAGCCGATTAAACTCGGAAGCACCTGGCCTGGTGGCACGGTCGAGACGATCACAGCCGATGAAGAAGGCGACCTGTGGATGCTCAATGATACGGGTGTTCTTTTCCGTTTGCGGGATGGAACAACAGCTACGGTCCCGGGAGGAGCTTCGCCGACCCGAAAAGCGGCTGTCACTCGCTCCGCCACCGGCAAGCCATGGATTGTTTGCAATGGACAGGTCGCAACACTGGAGCACGGAGACGTGGTGACCTGCCAAATCAAGGGTTCCGGTCCGAGCGATTATTTCGACCGAGTCCTTCCTTCGCGTGATGGAGGATTATGGATTCTGGCCAATCAGCGGCTTCGGAAATGGCATGCAGGCGGTTGGACTGCCGAGATTGACGGCTGCCCTCGTACGCCTGGAGCAATCAGCGGCCTGCTCGAAACTCGCTCGGGAAGCCTGTTGGCGGGTACGTTGCGCGACGGTCTATACTTGTTTACCCCGGCGGGCGAAACCCTGCATTTTAGCCGCACCAACGGCCTCTCACACGATTGGGTGCGAGCCTTGTGCGAAGACCATGAAGGCAATGTGTGGGTGGGCACGGCGGCTGGATTGGATGGGCTGCGGCCGCGAAAAGTCCAGATGCTCAGCCCTCCGGACAGTTTTCAAGGTTGTGGCGTACTGTCGTTTTCAGTAGGGGGCGATAGCTCCGCCTGGGTAGGAACTGAAGGCGCTGGGCTTTATCATTACCAAGGCGGTCAATGGAGCGCTTTCACCGAGACAAGCGGTGTATCGAATCTCTTCGTATGGTCGGTGCTCGAAACCAGGGCAAAGGATCTCTTTGTTGGCACATGGGGCGGCGGGTTGCTGGTGAAGCGAGGTGATCGTTTTGAATCGCCAGGTGAGTTGGGTGGAATTAGCGCGCCCGTAGTTTGTTTATACGAAGGCAAAGGAGGTGAGCTTTGGGTTGGCACGATCAGCGGTCTGTATCGTTATGAACGAGGCACTGTCACCCGTATTGCCGGCAAAGAGCGCCTGGCCTTCCCGGACATCCGAGCCATCACTGAGACGGCCGATGGCACAATTTGGTTCGGCATGTCGGGCGGAGGCTTGGGCCGTTTGCGAGGGGAAACCATCGAGCAGTTCACGAAATCGCAGGGTCCAGGCAGCGATTTTATCATCTGCCTCTTCGCGGACACTGACGGGACACTTTGGATCGGGACTTCCGATAATGGCTTGACCCGGTTGAAGAACGGCCAGTTCCGAAACCTTAGCGCCAAGCAAGGTCTGCCAAACAGCGTTATCTGCCATATCGTTGAGGATGGGGCGGGCAATCTTTGGATCGGCTCGCACGCGGGTATCTTGCGCGCCGGCAAAGACGACCTGAATCGCTGCGCGGATGGTGCAATACAATCGGTTCACTGGCTTGGCTACGGAAAGGCTGAGGGGTTGGCCAGTCAAACATGCTCCGGCGGCTTCCAACCGGGCGCGACCCGGGCCACCGACGGAAGGATTTGGTTCCCTACTGCGAAAGGTCTGGCGATTGTGGATCCTGCCAACGTCAGCACCAACAAGGCCATTCCGCCAGTCGTAATCGAGGAGATGCTGGCTGATGGCCAAGCCGTCGATTTGCATTTGGCAAATCCTTTCAAGACTCCTCTACAGATCCCTCCTGGCAAACAACGGTTCGAGCTCCGTTATGCGGGTCTGAGCTTCGTATCGCCCGACAAGGTCCGGTTTAGGTGCCGGCTCATCGGCCTGGAGGACCAGTGGACTGACGCCGGCACAAAGCGCGTCGCCGAGTACAGCTATCTGCGGCCCGGCGCCTACCGTTTCCAGGTCATCGCCTGCAATAATGACGGTCTGTGGAACGAGCAGGGTGCGATGCTGGCTTTCACGGTTCTGCCTCATTCTTGGCAAACCTGGTGGTTTAAGACTACATCCGGAACGTCGCTGGCCGTGACGCTAGGCGCGGGGGTCTTCTGGGTGAGCCGGCGCCGTGTGCGACGCAAGCTCGAACAATCCGAGCGCCAGCGCGCTTTGGAACGTGAACGTGCTCGCATCGCCCGGGATATTCACGATGACCTCGGGGCCAGCTTGACCCGGATTACAATGTTGAGCCAGTCGGTGCGCGCGGAGGTCGAGGGGCAGGCTCAAGCAACGGGTGACGTCGATCAAATCTACCATACGGCGCGTGAGTTAACCCGCGCGATGGACGAAATTGTTTGGGCCGTCAATCCCAAGCACGACACGCTCGATAGCCTGGTCACTTACCTAGGACGCTTCGCTCAGCATTTCCTGAGCACCGCGGGCGTTCGCTGCCGCCTGGACGTCCCCGTATATTTGCCCAGTTGGGCGCTAACCTCCGAAGTCCGCCACAATGTCTTCCTGGCCCTTAAAGAAGCTTTGCACAACGTAATCAAACATGCCGCGGCAACCGAGGTGCGCGTTTCGCTCCAACTCGAACCGGGCGCATTTATCCTGGTCGTGGCCGACAATGGATGCGGGTTCGACCTAGAATCTCAGACCGCCGGCCCGATTGATGGCGCGCGAATCGGTGCCGGCAACGGCCTGTCGAACATGAGAAAACGGCTCGAAGAAATCGGCGGCTATTGTGAATGGAACACTGAGCCAGGAGAAGGGACCCGGGTCAAATTCGTCATCAAAACAGATGACAGCTAATTTATAGGCGATGAGTTATAAAGGAAACGTGGCAATTGCAGTATCCATCGTTGAGGATGACGCGCAGGCTCGCAAGATCCTTGCGGGCTGGGTCAGCCATGCCCCTGGCTTCCGCTTGAATGGCGACTGGGGTGACGCCGAAGCGGCTCTGGCCGCGCTTCCGGAGAAAAAACCGAACGTGGTTTTGATGGACATCAACCTTCCAGGCATGAGCGGGGTCGATGCCGTTAAAAAACTCAAAGCCATTTTGCCGGAGACACAATTTGTCATGCTGACCGTATACGAAGACGCCGACCACATCTACAACGCATTGGCCGCCGGGGCGACCGGCTATTTGCTCAAGGAAACTCCCCGACAGGAGTTGCTCAGTGCTGTCGAAAATGTTCATCGCGGCGGGTCGCCGATGACCAGCAACATCGCTCGCAAAGTGGTTCAATCGTTTGGCCAGACCCACCCTTCCGTGCCCGCTGCGGACGACCTGTCCCCGCGGGAGCAGGAGGTGTTGGATTTGCTCGCCCGCGGGTACCTATACAAAGAGATTGCCGAACGCCTGAACATCAGCGTGCCCACCGTCAATACCTATGTTCGGCGTGTCTACGAGAAGCTTCACGTCCGTTCCCGCGCTCAGGCTGTGGCCAAGTACGCTCATCTGGAACGCCTTCACGACGGCAACGGCAAGAACGAAGCCCGTTAATTTACCGCTCCTTTCGACTCTCGTTCCCTAACCTGTCGTGCCGGAATTCCAGTCCGGGGTCAAAAATCGCGCAGGTGTCCGGAGGCCCGCTCGCGTATTTGGTTTGCTGGGTCCGTCGGTCGTGCTACGCTTCCCGTTGGGATTGCTCAAAGCAGGGAACGGGTTGGAACAGTTTTATCCATCCCGTCCAAATTCTGGCCCTGATGGTGGCAAGTTACCATCATCATCGATGACAACCTCGACAGGGGTCGATTTCACCAATTTCTTTTTCCACAGATTCAAAGTGTTGATTAGCAACTGGAAATCATCCTCTCCCATAGGATATGGAACCCTTGCGATCAATCCTTCGGCTATTGGAACCGCTAGTTCTCCTGGCTGAATAACGTTTTGCATCGGCTTTCCAGTGGCGTTTGGATTGACTGGCGGCTTGATAGCTGGCGGCTTACTTTGGCCAACCTTAGCTTCAGACTCGTTTTTATCCTGTCCACCATTAGGAGAATACTCCAAGCGATCGAGACTTGCAAATGCAATCGTCTCACGAAACGACCTCGCAAATATCTTGGCCCCATCAGGAGAAAATCCTCTCTTTAGGATCAATTCCGATTGAATGCTCTGCTCTGATGCGTCTTTGTGGGTTTCGTAGAACTCTTGGAAAACGGCGGGGCGCAATGCGGCCTCCTGAATGGCTGCCAGATAATCAGCAGACGAATCCGGTTGATGCAATATTCTCATTGCGAGTTGAGAAATCTGCAACCCCTCACCAACGTCTGAAACCAGCCCATAGCGACGCAACGCAGCAATCTTAGTGCGCGACGGACCGCTAAGGGATTTATAGCCCAAAGCATGAGCCGCGCTTTCCTGGCTAAGAACGGTCCGCTTCTCTGCAGCAAATACCCTCCTAGCGTCCTTAATAGATTCCGGTAACGATATGGCTGGATAATTCGGACTACGTTGGTGAGTTGAGCCAACATTATCAACGGCCGTTTCTTTGTCTTTCATCTTGAGAATATTATCCCACGCAGAAGTAGGAGTTGTCAAGGGCTAATAAGTATAATTATCCTCGTGTTTATCCTCTTGACAAGTAGGCGTATTATGGTATTGTTAAGGCGTGAACAACAAAAAGGCCAGCAAAAGCAGTCGGAAGCTGCGAATTGCTGGCCTTTTTACTTCATGGTCCCGTAGCTCAATTGGAAAGAGCGCTCGACTGCTAATCGGGGAGACGCTGGTTCAAATCCAGCCGGGACCAGCTAACAATGAACAAAGCTCCAAAGGTGCTTGTAACACCAGTGGAGCGCAACAAAACGCAGGTTTAGCTGCGCAAAGCTGCATATCCTCTCAGATACAGCATTACGCTAGCCAGTCCTGCATGGAAAGGCAAGTTGAAATGCACCTGTGGTTCGGAAGCGTGGCAGAAATTTGGAACTTATTACAGGGACGGAAACCGTATTCAGAGGCTCAAATGTAAGCAATGCGAGCGCGTTACCTCTGACACAGCCCAACGGCCCCTTGGAAGCCTCAGAATCTCACTGGAACAAGCCGTCCAAGTGATTTCCCTCCTCGCGGAGGGTATGGGCATACGCGGCACATCTCGTGTTACCGGCCTGCACCAGCAGACGATATTGAACCTCCTAGAGACTGCTGGGGAAAAATGCGCAAAACTGTTAGATGAGCGAATCCGCAACATCCAAGCTGGAAACGTCGAAGTCGATGAACTTTACTCCTACGTCGGAACCCGTCCCGAGAACACCGAACGCGGCGATCCGATTCATGGCGAAATGTTCTGTTTCCTTGGGATTGATCGAGGGTCAAAGCTCATTGTCTCTCATCTAATCGGCAAGCGGCTGGCTTCAAATTGCCGCACCCTTATGAGCGACATCAGCGAGAGGATTCAAGGAAGGACTCAACTATCAACGGATGGTTTCCCGGCTTACATGGGCGCAAATGGCGCGGTTGCCAGCGCTTTTGGAACAGACGTTGATTATGGTATCGAAGTAAAACGGTTCGGCCAGGAAGATGGGCCGCCTGGGCGCTACCGTCCAGCAAAGTGCCTTGGAGTCACCCGCGCAGCTCAAATTGGGGATCCCGACTTGAGATCTGTAGGAACTTCCCGCGTGGAGAGAATGAACCTCTCTGTGCGCCATTTCATGCGCCGGTTTACTCGTAGTACGCTGGGATACAGCAAGACATTCAAGAATCATCGCTACGCCACAGCCCTGTTCGTTGCGCATTACAACTTCTGCCGAACCCACTCTAGCCTCAAAAACGGGATTGCTAGAACCCCGGCAATGGCGGCTGGATTAACGGACCATGTTTGGGCCATCGAAGAACTTCTAAGGGCCTAAAACCCCATATCTCTAAAGAATGATGGCAAAATGCCCCATTTTGGGGCATTTTGTTTTTAAATATAAACGCGTAAATTACCAACACATTACAAATATTGTTAATAATTCGCGTTTGACATAATGCCCGCGCCACCTATGATAGGACCAATTCGCCGGGGCTACTTCTCGGGCCCCGGCGGGTCCCAATCTGAATTAGGGGCTTGCACCCCAGTGCACGGCTTAGATTATGCTGTCAGATTGGTTAAGAAATAAAGAAACGTTGGTAATCATTAACCTCTTATGAGCGGTCACAAGCATCAGGAGACTATTGAGCTAAAGGTCTTGCGCGTGGCGTCGCCCGACGTTATCGGTCAAACGAAGCCCCTCTCAGTGGCCAAGCCGTTTTGCTTTAGCAACGCTAAAGGTGATTTGAAGAAAGTTGACACTTACGCCGAAATTCGCAAAATAGCTGCGGAGTCTGCGGCCAACTTTAAGGCGAACATCAAGTCGTAGTTGCTGCCCGGATTCTCCCGAGCAGCTAATGTCTTTTAAAATCCTCTACCAAGAGGGAACCGACGTTGCAGCCAACATCTACAGTGTAGCAGCTTACGTCGATTCCTTCGCTGAACAGTTGGGCTTAACCCAACTTACCCTTGACCCTGGCGGGTTTACTTCTGCGGTTGCCGCCTTAAAAATGCCTGACTTTCCTCACAGGGACGGTCTGGAAAAGGCTAGCCCATTCAAAAAAGCAGCACACTTTTTCGTATGGTTTGTGGCATCGAAGCCGATTATAGATCCGCTCCCATCGGACGTTATTCCGCAAGATTTGGCAGCGGTTCCAAATCACCAGAACTCAATATTTGCTTACCACATGGCCATCGACTGTTTGCACAAGGCAGAGCTGCATAAGAACGGTCAGGTCGTGATGCTGGAGAATAAGATAAAGGTTTCAAAACACTTTTTTTGCGACTTCGTTGAAACCTTCTCTTCGGTTGTTCCCGCACATCATTTTAAGGCGGTGTCTCTCTTGTTCGAGCAACTCGCCTACAAAGCCAATCCTTCAGCGCCGTATCCCGAAGTGATCTAACACCAACGGGAAGCGTAGCACGACCGGGTCCGTCTGTCATCTCTTTTCATGACATGTCAAAAACACACTAATCGGTAATATTAGCCTCACTCAGCAGTTTTCCCTGGACGCAGATGCGTTTGCAGCGCTCGGCAGCTCGGCGGTCGGGGCTTCGACAGTGTGTCGCAGCCAGGATCGACCGCAAGGAGCACGAATGTTAAACCCGAATAAGTTTGTGTCGCGGCGGTCACCCGCTCAAAAAGTCATCAAAACCAGATCATCCCAAGCGAACCGTTATGAAGAGACCCCCCTGTCCTAAAATCCCCTGCCTGGCTTCGGTCCTGGCGGGGATAGCCATCTCATTTGCCGCTCAAGGAGCAGAATTCCTAGTGAGCTCGTTTGACACTGCGTCCTCGACCAATAGTTGGTACTATCAAAACTGGAACTACAGCGTCGGCGTGTTCTCGTGGGCAAGCGGTCCTGCCGGAGACGCCCAGGGCAGCGCTGCTTCCGGCTCACTCCAAATGAAAACGACTTTCACGGCCACCACCAACAACGGCGGCGCTTACAGGTTGCCGGTGAATGATTTGAAGGGGAGCGCTTATACAGCACTGGAATACGACGCAAAAGTGGACCCCACGTCCCCGCTGGATAAGTACGGCACCTCAACAGATTTCAAGGTCGGCGTGTTCACGACCAGCTCCTATAACTATCATGCTTTGGACTACAATCTGGCGCCGGTGAGTACGAACAACGGTTGGCAGCATTTTGTGGTGCCGGCTAACCTGATCGGCGGCACCGAGTGGGGCGATATCAAAGAGGTGTTTATCCAGCAATATGACAACAATTACACCAACACGGCAACCGCCATCACCTATATCGACAACATCAAATTCACCGGCCCGGATGCCACCTACCCCAATTTTGCTTCGCCCACGCTTGAGTTTAATGACCCTACGAGTGTTGTGGCGATTAACAACAACTACGGGAGCACCGTGACCTTTTCATGGTCCACCAACGATGCCAAGGGCCTCACTAATTCCGGTTCGCTTTACGTCGTCGCCGACTTTCAACCCAATGCAAACAACGTGCTCCTATTCGTGCCGTTCGACACGAATTATGTCGTCGAATATACGGGGCCTGCCACCAACGTCGTGATCAACGCTCGCCAGTACACGAATATTGAATTTGATGTTATGTGGGACATCGCCAATTCGACCATTCCATTATCGGAATTTAACGCTGCCGGAGATATCAGCGGATTCCCCTTGGGCTTGATCTGCAATAGTAGCACCGCCGATCAGGTGCAGATAGAAGCGTGCGGTTCAGCGGCGACTCCCGTCCCGGATGCCGCTACCAACGGGTGGGTCCACATGAGTTGCGCGATCAACCAAAACCTGGCAGGAATCGACCAGACAGTCGGGCTTTGGTTTAAGAAGTACGCGACGGCAAGTTATACGCCTGGCACCGCTGCGTTCTGGGTGGATAACTTCGTTTTTGACGGTGCTAAGATAGCGCGCCCTGTGCCAACTTTGACGGTCTCCAAGGCAGCCCCCGGTCTTCAGATAAATTTCACGGGGACCGGCAACAATCCGCCTTACGATCGAGAGAATCTTGTGACCGCTGCCAGTACCTATTCGTTTGTGGATGCTTCAGCCCCGGTCACCTACAGCCTAACCTATGGGTCCTTTGCTCCTTCCAGTTATTCTATGAGCGGCCAGATCACATTCGTGCCCACGAGTTCGGGTGCTACGGGAACGGAAACTGAGCCGGATTGGGTAGATTCGACAGTGTTCAAAATCTCTCTGGCGCGCAATGGACTGGGTTCCCAGGTGACCCTGATGGCCAAAACCAATGCGCCGAATGACAATGGAAGTCTCTATGTCGGGGGCAACCCGGCGTGGGTGACTCCGTCACCGATTGAAGGCAAGTGGTCGTTCACAATTTCGGGCAACACCAGTATTTCGGCCACCGCTCCGGATGGTTCATCGACGAACTTGGCCTTCCCGCTAGGCTTAACCGAAACGCAGGTCTCCTCCTTATTCTCGGGAGGCGCCTTCGTGTATTTCGGGGGCGAGTGCGGCGGCAGCGCCGGAGAGGGCGGCCGGCTGGTGATGGGGAACGTCTCCATCTCCGGCGGCGGCGTCACGCCCCTGTCCGATAATTTCGTGAACGACGCCGCCCTCGATCTTGTCAGCACCGGCGGGACCTTGTGGAATAACGCCACGGATACTGCAACCAGGTCGGATGGAGTTTACCTGCTCAATTCAGCCCCGTACTGGCTGGATTGGACGGTCAACGGCGGCACGGGGTGGCTTATCGAAACCAATGGTGATCTTGCGAGCAACAATTGGAGTACAAACGCGCCCTGGACCTCAGTGCTGGACGCAAGCCATTTTCATGCCGACTTAACCAACGCCCCGCCTGGACCCCTTTTCTTCAGATTGCTTCTTTCGCCATAAGCGCGCGGATCTGTTAGCAGCGCTTTAGGGCGGAGTAACGCGAAGGCGCCGACCATGGTCGGCGCCTTTTTCGTTGGAATCTCTCGAATTGTGAGCGCGCCGCCGGTTAGTGGAATTCCCGAACAACTTCCCGGCGCGAACCATGGAAGGCGCGTGGAGTGCGTCCGGCTTGGCCTCATCCTTACGCGAAGAATGGCAAGCTAGACATCCTCAGCGGCCAGCCCTCATCGCGAAGCGTTTGGGGGTGCGTCCAGCGCGCCGGCGCTTTTGGGGTGGAAGGGCGGCCCGGTCAGCTAGAAAGCGGGAGCAAGCTCCCGCACTTATAGTTCTCCCAAAGTTATTCATAGTTGGCGAGGAGCGCCCCCTCCTGTCGCCCCGCAGCCAACTGTGAATAACTTTGGCGGCGGCAAAAAAATGCTCGGTAAACAACACTTAATTTTGCTTAATCGAGAGGTTGAGCACGCAGGGTCCGGAGGACGAATTACGCACTCCAACGTTTCGACGTTTCTTTGGAGATCCTCGCTCCGTGACCCTGCGCCTTGTCGCAAAGGAACACTCAGAACCCTTCGCCTGCAAGTGCAAACTCTGCAGAGACGAACCTCTATAAGTCCTTCCATCCGCCAAGGCCTGCGTGCTCAACACCATTGGATAAAACAAATTCAACCAACATGAATACAATAACAGACTTCGCAGCAACCCTCGGCCTAGATTGGGCCGACCAAAAGCACGACATCTGGCTACGCCCTGCCGACGGTTCCAAACCCCAACACCTCCGTGTGGAGCAAAGCCCCGAAGCGGTGCATGAATGGGTGGCCAAGCTACGGGAGCGCTTCGGTGGCCGCCCTCTGGCCGTGGGCATTGAAACCTCCCGCGGCCCGGTCATCTCGGCCCTCATGGCCTATGACTTCATTGTGATTTTTCCCATCAATCCCAAAGCCCTCAAGGATTACCGCGCCGCCTTTTGTGTCAGCGGCGCCAAGGACGACCGCACCGACGCTCAATTGCAGGAGGAATTTGTCCGCCTGCACCACCCAAAGCTCAAAGCCCTCCAACCAGACACCCAACTTACCCGCAAGCTGGCCGGCTTGGTAGAAAACCGCCGCCGCCTGGTCGATGAGCGCACCCGCTTTGTTAACCAACTCCACAGCACCTTAAAGACCTACTATCCCTTGGCCGAAACGCTTCTGGATGGGAAGTTGAACTTGCCGATGGCAGCCGATTTTCTGACGCGCTGGCCAGACTTGGAAAGTTTGCAGCAGGCCCAGACCAAAGCACTGCGAACTTTCTTTCACAAGCACAACAGCCGTGGGGCCAAGATCATGGAAGAGCGCTTTGCCCTCCTCCAAGCAGCCAAAGCTCTAACTAGCGATCCGGCCATCATCCAACCGGCTCGCCAGCTGGTCCTAGCCTTGGCCAGCCTGCTTCGGCCTTTGCACCAGGCCATCGCTATCCTGGATAAGCAGATTGAGCAAGCCATGGATCAGCACCCCGACGCGCCCATTTTCCGCAGCTTTCCCGGAGCTGGCCCGGCCCTAGCTCCTCGGCTGCTGGTCGCCTTTGGCACTAACCGAGAGCGCTTCACCAGCGCTCTGGAGGTAGCCCAATTCTACGGCATCGCACCGGTCGTCATTCAGAGCGGCAACTCCAAGACCACTCACATGCGCCACCGATGTCCCAAATTCGGCCGCCAGACCTTCCATGAAAACGCCGGCTGCGCCTTCAAGAAGGAACCCTGGGCTCGAGCCTACTACCACCAACATAAAGAGCGCCATCAGGACAAGCACCACCAAGCTTGCCGCGCCCTGGCCTTCAAACTCATCCGCATTTACTTCGCTTGCTGGAAGCTGCGCACCACCTATGCGCCCGAGCGCTACCTCACGGCTCTGCAAAAACACGCTAGCCCGCTCCACGCCAAGCTAAAACTATTGTGAGTAAGTTCAAAAAAACCCTTGACGGAATAACTCAGAACTCTCCAAACGCTTCGCGAAAATCGGTCGCGACAATTTGCCGCCGGAGCGCTCCGCGCACTCGCTCGCGACCATTGTCCTGAAGCGCTCTGGGAAGTCCGACCAACCGGCACCTTTCAAACGGCCTCATCCAATAAAGCAGGCAATCTGATTCTAAAACTTCTACAATAGTCAAAATAATAAAACACAATCTCAAATGCAAATTATCATCGTCATGTCATGCATTTTAATGACATGTCATGACAAGCAGTGGTGCTAATCTATACTCAAGTTGACAGTTCAGCGTTATGAAATCTGGTTTGTTTGGAGGGGAATGGAACCCTGCGTACAGCCCGAGAACTGCGCGTTGCTTTCTGCGACCTTGCTTTGCGCACAAGGCGTGATCGATGAGATCTTCCCAAACTCCTTAGCTTAAACCCTTGAAATAGAAAACATGAAATCAAAACCCGAAATGCAGAAGTGGCTCCCACCACTGATTGCGGGTCTGGCTCTGGCCAGTCTCCCCAGCCTGTGCTCAGCCGCCGGCCCGATCATTCTTAACACGTTCGACAGCAACGATCTTGCCAATTGGCAGGCAAACGGAAGCAGGATCGAATGGACAAACAAGGATGCCGCGGGCAGTGCTTCGTCCGGATCGATGATGGTTTATTACACGAACAGCGGCGCCGCTGGGTGGCAGTCCGCCCAACCGCAAAGAGATCTCGGGCCGCAAGCTTTCAACACCAGCAACTACTGGAGCGTGAGCTTCGACTTTAAGATCGACCCCGCCAGTTCGCCCGGGGCAGATGCCCCCTTTGGCCATGTCCAGGTGCTCCCTATAGACAGCGGCGGGAATTGGCTGAGCGGTATCGGCTGGACTGCCATCACTGAGGAGTACACCAACTGGCAGCACGTTGAAATTGGCTTTCAGCCCCCGTACACGGATCTGAAAGCGCTTGTGGTGCAGGTTGGGGATAGCGGGTTCACTGGCGACGTCATTTTTTATATCGATAACCTCATCATCAATCCGATTCCGAGCACGCTGTTCGTGGATCAGTTCACGAACGCGAGCGAAGCGGATGGTTGGGTATATGAGACCTGGTCCCAGCCTGGATCGGACGCCTGGGTATCGACGCCTGATGCTGGCGGAGCTACCCCAGCGGGTTCGCTGAAGCTTAACTGCACTTTTACGGATCCACCCACACCCAACACCTACCAGCAAGTTGTGTTTCAAAAAACTTTCGCTGGCGATCCTTCGCGTTTCACCTACCTCGATCTGGACGTCAAACTCGATCCGAGTTCGTTTGTCATGCAGAACGGATCGACTTACGGGTATTTTGAGGTGATCGCCGCAATCAATGGAGACTGGCACTGGCTCAGCCTCGGCGGAGTAAACCTGGCGGCTTCGGACACCAACTGGACGCACCTGAGTTATCCGTTAGCGGGCCAGGCCCTCGCCAATGGAGCGACGAACATGCAGGCCATTATCCTCAAGCTGGGCGGTGGCTGGGCTCAAGATGGGTTCACAAACAGCGTTATTCTGTATGTTGATAACGTCAAGCTCTGGACCCTACAGGTGCCTCCAACCCTGACTCTCCGGCACGCGGGGCCTGGCGGGCTCCAAATCACCTCCACTGCCCCGACCGACGATTGGCAGCGACAAAGCATCGTGACCCCGGCATCGACACGGGATTATTCCTGGGTTAACGCCGGTGGTCCAGTGACTTATTCGTTCACTCTGACGAATTTCTCCGATCCGATCGCCCACCCCGGGTTTGAGGCGCACATTTACCTCGTGAACTATGACACACTGTACAATCAAGGATTCGATGAGACGTATCCCGCGGTGGATTGGAACGCCAAGGACATCGTGGATGTGAAGTTCCAGAACAACGCCAGCGGCGGCGTTGATTTCTCCTTCAACTTCAAAACAAATAGTCCGCCCACCGGCGCCAACGTGGACAACAATAATATCGCGGTGATCCACGCCGACAGTCCGCTGGGTCGCTGGGCCGTTACGTTCGAGAACCCAACGAGCGTGACCCTCACAACACCAAGCGGTGCCTCGACGAATTTTGTCATAGGTCAGGAAGTGGCCAATGCCTTCAGTGGTCAGATGACTCTGCATTTCGGCACCTTCAAAAATCACATAATTAACAACGGCGCTGAGGCGACTTTCAGTCGCATCCAAGTGACGGGCGTGGTTGAGCCTTTCGACGAGACCTTCCCCGGGCCAGGATTAAATTCTGACCCCGCGAACCCGTTCTGGCGGCTCGCGGCCGATCCAGCTGGCATTGTGTGGCTCCCGCAGGGGACGGCCTGGTGGGTCGATTGGGGCTTGCCGGACACCGGGTATAGCATGCAAATGGGCCCGACCGTGACGGGGCCCTGGTCAGCCTTTACACCCTCCTATACGGTTACGGGAGCCACCTCGAAGTCCGCCGCGATTCCAACGGCTGGTCTGCCTGCCGGGAGCGCAGGGTTCTTCCGGATGGCGAATCCTAATCCGTAGGCGATCGAACTCCTGACTAACTAGAAGAGACACTTCCAGGGGCACTGAGTTTTCCGGTGCCCCTTTTCGTTTCCTGGCTTGGCGGAGTCGCGGCCCAACGATGACTTACGCGTTCGAGACTCTCGAAAAGCGCATGCAGCGCGTGCGGCTTGCCGTCAGCTTTGCCCGAAAAATGTGATGCTAGACTTCCGAGATGGCCAGCCTTCATCGCGAAGCGCTTGGAGTGCCTCCGGCTTGCCCGCGCTTTGGTGTGGAAGGGTCTGCATCTCCGCGCAAAAGCGGGAGCAAGCTCCTCTTCATTACCCGAAAAATGCCACGCTAGACATCTGTAGCGGCCAGCCTACCTCGCGAAGCGTATGGAGTGCGTCCGGCTTGCCGGCGCTTTTCGGCTGGACGGGCCTGGGGCTCAGCATAATCGAGGGCACGAGCGGACGCCAAAGCGGGAGCAAGCTCTAGCAAGCTCCGCGCACTCCAAACGCTTCGCGATGTCCGAAGACCGCCCTACACCGGGTCAGGACTTTCTTTCCTTGGATTACAGTTTGACCTCGGACGGGAAAACCAGTTTCTTTTCCGGGGCGTTTATGAGTCAAACCAAGCCGTCATTGGACGACTTGCGCATCCAGCGCAAAACCACAAGCCAAGCCAAGCCAGGCGTTTGGGTGTGGCTGGGTTTTGTTCTGATGCTTTTGGCAGTGGGAGTTTTGATTTGGTGGTTCAAGGGCGATCGCGCGATGGAGGTTCACACGGCGTTGGTGCGGGAAACCGCGACTGTGGGCAACGAACGCACAGTGCTGAATGCTTCGGGCTATGTCACTGCCAGGCGCGAAGCGACCGTTTCGTCAAAGGTCACGGGAAAAGTCATTGAGGTGCTCGTCGAAGAGGGAATGAAGGTGCAGGAGGGCCAGGTGCTAGCACGCCTGGATGATACCAATGTCAAGACCAGCCTTTTTTTGGCGCAAGCGCAGCTCGTATCAGCGCGCAACGCGCTGGCCGAGACGCGCGTGAGGATCCGCGAGGCGGATCAGGAACTCAATCGCCAAAGCGGGCTGCTCAAGGCCAGGGTCGCCATGCAATCGGATTACGATCACGCCGAAGCTTCGTGGCTGGCTCTGAAAGCCAGGCTCGAGCAACAGCAATCAGATGTCAGCGTCGGGGAGAAGCAGGTTGATTATTGGCAACAGCAACTGGATGATACCATCATCCGCGCACCATTTGCCGGGATCGTTACCTCGAAGAATGCGCAACCCGGCGAAATGATTTCGCCAATTTCCGCGGGAGGTGGTTTTACGCGAACAGGGATTTGCACGATCGTCGATATGCAATCGCTCGAAATCGAAATCGACGTTAATGAGAGTTACATTAACCGGGTTGAATCCGGTCAACCGGTTGAAGCCACATTGGACGCTTACCCGGACTGGAAAATTCCCTGCAAAGTCATCGCCATCATTCCAACGGCCGATCGTCAGAAATCGACCGTTAAGGTACGCGTTGGTTTTGACAAACTCGACCCACGGATTCTTCCCGAGATGAGCGTCAAAGTCGCTTTTCGAGAAGCTGCCAGCCCAGGCTCAGTGGCTCAACGCACGGTCTCGGTGCCCAAGGCCGCGATTCACCAGGAAGACGGTCATGACGTGGTGTTGGTCGTGCAAAATAATCACGCTGAGCGCCGCGCCATAACGGTCAGCAGCACTACCGATGACGAGACGATTGTTAACGCCGGGCTCAGCGCCGGCGAAAAAGTGATCCTGGATTGGCCCCCGGGATTGACGGAGGGTGTAAAAGTAAAGCGAGCAAAGCCATGAACACACAAGCTGCCCAAACCAATGGTTCGATCGTCGAGGTTGACAGCGTGGAAAAGGTATTTCATCGCGGGTCGGAAGAGATTCATGTTTTGAAAGACCTTCACCTCAAAGTTCCCACAGGCCAATTCCTGGCGTTGATGGGCCCCTCAGGGTCGGGCAAGAGCACTTTACTCAACTTGATCGGGGGCCTGGACCGCCCTAGCAAAGGAACGGTCAGCATCGCTGGCGAGCGGGTCGATCAGTTGTCCGACCGCAAGCTGGCGGGCTGGCGCGCGCGCCACATCGGTTTTGTTTTTCAACTTTATAACCTGCTGCCGGTGTTGACGGCCGAACGCAATGTCGAGTTGCCACTCCTCCTGACTCACCTTTCCAAAGCCGAGCGACGGAAGCATGTTGAAACCGCCCTGGCGGTGGTTGGGCTATCCCATCGCGCCCGGCATTACCCACGCACACTTTCCGGTGGCGAACAGCAACGCGTCGGCATCGCACGAGGCATTGTGACGGACCCGACGCTGCTCCTATGCGACGAACCGACCGGAGACCTGGATCGCAAAGCCGGCGACGAGATCCTGGACCTGCTGCAGGCGCTGAATCGCGAGCACGGCAAAACCATCATTATGGTCACCCATGACCCGCACGCCTCCGCGCGAGCAACGCGCACGGTCTACCTCAACAAGGGGCAGCTCAGTAATGAGCCCGTCACATGAAGTTCATTCATCTCATTTGGAGTAACCTGAGGCGCAAGAAGCTGCGCACCGGGCTGACCCTGCTATCGATTTTGGTCGCGTTTGTTCTGTTCGGCATTTTGTCTTCGATTAAACAAGCCCTGGCAGGGGGCATTTCACTGGAAGGCGCCAATCGCCTGGTTGTCCGGCAAAAGGTGTCGATTATCAACTCGCTGCCTGAAAGCTATAAGGCCCGAATGGAACGTATCCCCGGGGTCGCTCTTGCAGTGCACCAGACCTGGTTCGGCGGAATCTACCAGGACGCGAAAACCTTTTTTATGCAGAACCCCGTTGTCCCGGAGGAGTTTCTGGACATGCACCCCGAGTTCATTTTGTCGCCGGAACAAAAGAAAGCTTGGCTCGAAACACGCACGGGCGCAATCGTGGGAAGCAAGACCGCCGACCGATTCCATTGGAAGATTGGTGACAAGATCCCGATTCAATCCTCGATCTGGGCCCAGACGGACGGCAACCGGGTTTGGGAATTCGATATTGTTGGAATCTATTCGGGGAGAGACAAAAACACGGACACGACTCCTTTATTCTTCCGTTACGATTATTTTGAAGAAGCCCGCGCGCGTGCCAAGGGCGAGGTCGGCTGGTACACCATCCGGGTTAAGGATTCTTCACAAGCGGCGGATATCGCGAAAAAGGTCGATCAGGAATTCGAGAATTCTCCGTACGAAACGAAGACCGAACCTGAAGGCGCGTTTGTCCAGGGTTGGGCCAAGCAGGTGGGCAACATCGCCCTCATCACCGCCTCAATCATGGGGGCGGTGTTCTTCACAATCTTGCTGGTTACGGGAAACACAATGTCCCAGGCGGTGCGGGAGCGCACGGGCGAGCTGGGGGTCCTCAAGGCCATCGGCTTCAGCAATACCCAGGTCCTGGGGCTAGTGTTGGCGGAGTCCTGCCTCGTGGCTGTGCTCGGAGGAGTGCTTGGCCTGGGAGTTGCCTGGCTGATCGCGTCCGGCGGCGACCCGACCGGCGGCATGCTGCCGCAGTTCTTTTTCCCGCGTCGCGATTTGCTGATCGGCCTCGGCCTGAGCATGGCGCTGGGGTTTGTCACCGGGATCTTTCCCGCCCTCTCGGCCATGCGACTACGCGTGGCCGACGCTCTCAGAAGGATGTAATATGGCGGGACCGATCAATTGGCTCTCACAAGTAGCCTCGGTAACCAAGTTCGGACTGCTGAGCATTCCGCAGCGGCGCGGTTCCGTTTCGGCGGCAGTCATTGGCATCGCCGGCGTGGTGGCTGTGTTAGTGGGCGTTTTGTCCATTGCCGCCGGCTTCCGAAAAACCATGAATGCATCGGGAGCGCCTGATGCTGCGATCGTACTGCGCAGCGGCGCCGATAGCGAAATGGTAAGCGGCTTTCTTCGGCAGGACACCCGGACGATTGCCGATGCTCCCGGCCTCGCTCGATCGGACAAAGGCCCGCTGGCGTCAGCCGAGCTCTTTGTCATTATCAATCTGCCTAAACGCTCCACGGGCACGGATGCTAACGTCCCTCTGCGAGGCGTCGAAGAGGAGGCTTTCAAAGTCCGTGATAATTTCAAAATGGTTGAAGGGCGAAGGTTTGAGCCGGGCAAAGATGAGGTGATTGTCGGGATTGGGGCCGCGCACCAATTTGCCGGCCTCGAGCTGGGCAATAAGATCAAAGCGGGGCGATACGAATGGCCGGTAGTGGGGATCTTTTCCGCAGGTGGCGGCACCGCTGAATCGGAGATTTGGACGGACGCATCGGTTCTTCAGGGAACCTATCACAGGGGAGACAGTTTCCAGTCCGTCTATACCAAGCTGAGTTCCCCGTCATCCTTCCAACAATTTAAGGATGCCCTGACCACAGATCCGCGTTTGAATGTTAAGGTGCTCCGCCAAACGGATTATTACGCCGAACAATCCACGGCGGTGACCAGGCTCATCACGACCCTTGGCTTTTTGATTGCCTCCCTGATGGCTGTCGGCGCTGTTTTCGGCGCGCTCAACACTATGTACAGCGCCGTGTCGGCCCGCACGCGCGAGATTGCAACCCTGCGCGCACTGGGTTTCGGGAGCGGATCAGTCGTGGTTTCGGTCCTGCTCGAGTCCTTGGTGCTCGCACTGCTGGGGGGCGTAATCGGCGCGACGGTCGCGTACGTCGCTTTCAACGGTTTTCAAACCGCTACTATGAACTTCCAAAGTTTTAGCCAGGTTACGTTCGCCTTCCAGGTCACCCGACAACTGCTGATTCAGGGGATCGTCTGGGCGACTGTGATTGGAATGATTGGCGGTCTTTTCCCGGCCTTGCGTGCCGCCAGCCTGCCAATCGCGGCCGCTTTGAGGGAACTGTAAGGATCAAGGGGAGGGGTCTGAGCTTCGGAATTTCGCGAAGCGTTTGGAGTGCGCGCAGCTTGCTGCCGCTTTTGGGATCACAGAGCGCCCTTCCACTTCAAAAAGCGCCGGCAAGTTCTCATCGTTACCCGAAAAATAGCAAATTAGACACCTGCAGCGTCCAGCCTTCACCGTGAAGCGTGTGAGGCGCGTCCGGCTTGCCGGCGCATTTGGGGTGGAAGGGTGGTCGGTCAGCTAAAAAGCGGGAGCAAGCTCCCGCACTCCAAACCGCTTCGCGAAATTCGGGCGCTGTGCTTCATTTCGTTAACGAGGATTCTTCCAGGGCGTCCAGGAAAATCTGCTCGCCGTATTTCATAAAGGATGAGTAACTCAGGCGATGGAGCGCCCGTTTGAGCCACTTTGGATCGGACTCAGCGCGTTGGCGATCAAGTTGCCTGGCTAAGAACTGCGCCAGGAACCAGTCGCTGTACTCGTCCAGACGCTCGGTGCGCACGCGCCGATTATCCTCCACCCAATCGATGCGATTGAGCGCGCGCGGTTCACGAGAGGGAACGGGTATAAAAAGTTCCGGGTGATTGGTGAACCAACCACGGGCATAGGTATAGACAGGTTTGTGGAACATCAGCCTGGCCTCGTAGAGAACGGTTGAGTTAGCCCCCGCGACCGCACGGCAATCGCGTAACAGGGTTTTCAAATCGGTGTCCCGGTGAACGAGAACGGTGTTCGGCAGGCGGGCCGCCAGCTCGGCAATTCCAAGATTGTCCTCGGGTTTGCTGCGAGGATGTTCTTTGATCACTAATTGATAATCTTCCGGCAAACACGCCCGGAAATGCCGGACCAGGCCGGCCCAGTCTTTCACTTTTAAATCCCAGATATTGACCTGGTCGCCGATTAATTGGAGAGGCCAAAAGACAAAAGGCTTTCGGACGGAATCCGGCAGGGGCTTTAGGTCAAATGCCAGCCATTCTTTGCGAGTTTTTTGGGCATGCATGCGCTGGACGCCGGTGCATTGGCGGAAGACAAGCCTGGGGAGGGAGGATTCCCAACAAAAGCCCAGAGGGTCGGCGTGCGTGGTTGAGTAGTGAGGGAAAAAACCGTCTTCCGTATGGACGACGTTGATCCCCCGTTCGCGGCAGATGGAAACAATCGCAGCCCGTTCGACTACAAAATTGCCCATAATCATTAACTCAGGAAGTTCAGCGCGGTTTTTGAGTTTTTCCAAGAAATCGGTTTCGCGAACGACTTTCGAGCCAAAAAGGTTCCGAAAATGAAGGCCGTAATAATAGGCCATCCAGCACGCATCGTAGGGGCTGGTAAAGGCAAAGGTGTTTTTTGGAACTGGGGAACGAGGCGGCCTTGGCGCCGATGCGGTTTCGGTTGCCATGGTAGCCCGCATCATATCAGTCATGGACGAGGGCACCCGGTTTCAAGGTTTGACCACGGTCGATGGCTAGGCTCGGTTGACTGTGGTTGGCACGGCTTTTTGCAAGTGCGGGTTGGGCGCAGCGCCACTGGTCGTTGGAAAGGTAATTGATGGCGTGGCCGTTGAAGTAGAGCTCAATACGACGAATCACGTCGGTCGCGCTAATCATGTCCATGCAGCGTGGAAGTGCGTCGACGACGTCCACGCAGAGATGCTGGGGTTTATCTTTCGGGTCGCCATCCCCGAGCGGAAGCGTGCGGGATTTCCAGCAACCGCCGGAGTCGCAGCATAGCAAAGCGCCGTTGGTATGGATGAATTGATGATGAGGGTAAGCCTCCCAATGTGGAGGTTCACGGCCGCCGGCCACCACGACGCAAGGCCGGTGCTTCGGCCGATCGCCCTTTACTTCGACAGCTGCGGCCAAATGCATCGCGAGGGTGACGGGACAAAGGACTCCCTGGGCGTGATACACCAGCCGCACGAATTGGCGGAGGTCGGTTTTGCCGCGCAAATCAAGGACGCCATTCAAAGCCGGATGTGGATGTCCCTCTTCTCCCACCTGGACGAAAAGGATCCTGCCACGAAAATGATTGACCACTTGCTGAAAACGTCCGGGATCCCACCATTTAATTGTGTAGTCGTTCTTGCCGCCCGCAACAAGGATCCAGAAAGGGAGATCCTGTCCGACAATCTCTTGCACCTGGGACATCCAGGTTTTTTCTTGCTTGGAGAGATGGATATCGCCTTTGAAAGAGGACAGGTGGATTTGCAGCTTCAATTGCTCGTTCAGGAAGTCGATGAAGCCATTCAGAAAGTGCACCGGGAGCTGGTTGCTGCGGTGAATCAGGGGATAGCCGCACGACAAAACGCGGACGTTGGGAGCTTTTTCATCCAGGCGAGTCAGGTAGGGATTATTCTCCCATAAATGCGGGCAGGGCGTGCGAACATCCGTCGCGAATTGTTTCGGGTAGCACTTGTGCAAGTCGCGGACGGCGGCGGTGAGCATGACGATGTCGCCCGGAGACTGGAGGTTCTTGAAAATGAGCTTCTTGGGATGCGACTTCGCCGTAGCCATGGCCTTTAAGTTAGCTGATTCGAGGGGCGACACCGAGGAATTTTTAATTCTTAATTCTTAATTGTGATGGAGTGAGTTTCGGGGTTTTCAGTGCTCCCGATAGGCGCTTTCTATTGGAATGAAACGGTCGAACCGCAGGCGTTCGGGAATTCGATCAGCGGGGAAGAACCGAATTTCAATGCTTGTTCGATCAGCCTTCATCGCCGGCGTGACATGAGTCCGGTGGAGAACGTCACCTCGAAAGCAAAGTACATCACCGGCTTCCAGAACCGGCCGCCAGAACTCATGAGGGTGGAATTGGCTACGCAGTCGTTGGTCCAGCAACTCAGCCGGTTGGAGGAGATCGTCAAGACGGCGTGTAACGAATTCGAGCCCTGGCGCATCCAGACCGCAAGCGCCCAGGGCAATCCAGCAAGTGACCATTTCGAGCAGCCTAGGCAGTGCTAGTTTCGAGGGCAAGGGGGCTAAAAAATCAAATCCTAATGCCCCATCCTGGTGCCAGCTATGAGGCGCGTGCCATTTTGGGTAGCGCGCCGGAGCGTATTGGCGCCGGATCCATACCTGGTCCAAGTCCAAAACGATTCGAGGCCCGAGTTCGTCGCGAATCCATTGACCAGCGGGCGTGCCAAGGACTTGCGCGGCTAGATTGCGGAGGTCCAATTCCGACAGCACGGCACCAACGGGCAGCGAAGAAGAGGTCGGGACAAACCCTTTGCCCGAAGGAATGAGGCGATCTGGGTCGGTCCAAGGGGCCTGGCGGCAAGGTTCGTTCAGCCCTGCATACGAAGCATCAATGCGAGGAATCCAAGCCTCAACTGGGCGGGAGCCGAGAACCGATTTGCACAGAGTAATTCCTTGGTCCATTGGAACTCTCCAAGGCAGCCTTGGGAACGGCTCAAAGTCGGGTGCTATTTCCGCTTATTGGGTTTGCCGCCTTTCGGCTTGGAGCCACCCTTGTGTTTGGCCGCCGGTTTCGTCTTCGTTTCGGTTTTCGGCTGGGAGCCGCTCTTAGGCGCAGTTGCGCCAGTGGCTTTTCCATTGCCACCTTTCGGCCACTCAACCCGGACTTCCACACGCCGGTTCTTTGGATCTTTCACTCCCGGATCCGGATCCTTCTTTGCAGGTGGCTCGCCTTTTGCAGGCTTTGTTTCGCCTTTGCTATCGACCTTGATGCGGCTTGCGTTCACCCCTTTTTCGGCCGCAAGAAAGTCCTTAACCGCATTGGCGCGCGCCAGCCCCAGCTTATAATTGTACGCTTCGGAACCAACTGTGTCCGTATTGCCAGTGCAAAGCACAGTAGCGTCTGGTTCCTGGGCCAGCTTCTTTCGAAGCTCGGTCAGCGCCGGGATGTGTTTCGAAGGTACCTTCGTCTTGTCGAATTCGAACTCATCGACGTCGAGAGTGGTGCAGCCGCCTTTGCCTCCGCCCGACCCTTTACCCGATCCCTTGCCGGAACCTTTGCCCGATCCTTTACCGGGACCTTTCTTCGATCGGGATGAACTTTCAGAGCTTCCCGAGCTAGAAGAACTACAGGAGCTTGAAGAACTGTACGAGCTGGAGGAACTCGCAGAACTATGGGAGCTGGTTGAGCTGCACGAACTGCTGGAGCTTGTCGAGCTATAAGAACTGGAGGAGCTGAGGGAACTCGATGAGCTACTGGAGCTGCAGGAACTTTTCGAGCTTCCAGAGGAAGAAGAGCTGCAGGAGCTGCTGGAACCGCGTGAACTTTGTGAGCTCCCTGAACTATAAGAACTGCTCGACTTGGCTGAACTGCAAGAACTGCTTGATGTCTCAGAGCTGCTGGAACTGGATGAAGTGCCCGAACTGGCAGAACTATAGGAACTAGCCGACGGACAAGAGCTCTCCGAACTAGAGGAGCTGTGTGAACTTCCTGAAGTGCTCGAGCTTTCAGAACTGCAGGAACCGCCCGAGCTGCCGGAGCTGCCACCACTACCTGAGCCACTGCCGCTACCTGAGCCACCGCCGCTGCCCGAGCCACCGCCGCTGCCCGAGCCACCGCCGCTGCCTGAGCTACCTCCGCCGCCCGAACTGCCACCGCCACCGGAACTGCCACCGCCACCGGACCCCGAACCGGAGGATTGGCCGCAAGCAAAGCTACTCTGCGAGACGCCAAGACCTTGTAGCCATTGATCCTGAGGTGATGAGGTTGATGAACTGTCTCCTGAGGGCATACGTCGCCTTTTGTTTCCCGCGTTCAGGCCGCTGGTTTATCGAAACCCCAAACGGCATTCCAGTTTAGGTATCCCTGCTGAGCGCATCTGGCCCAGATCGCCTGTTGAAATTACTGTTCCAAGAACAGCAAAACCCAACAACAGCGCGTTTCTCGTGGGCGAGCGCTCGCCGTCAAACAGGGTAAAATCAGCAGAGATATAAACCCGCCTCATGATGATTGTCAATCGCCTTTTTGCCGCTTGACAAAACAAACGGGAAAACTCATTTAGAACCACATCCTGCAACCCCAACGACCCGACCGCGTCACCAGCATTGGTTCCATGAAGCACATTGTTCATTTTGGGTATAACAATGAAGAGGAGACTGGGGTCATTCGGCGATATGCCCAGGCTCGTGGCTATGGCTACCGATGGGAGGGATTGAAGAATGACATGTTCAAGACGGCTTCGGTCATCAAACACTCATCGATGGCTGTGATTTGGAACGGTCAGCAGCATGGGACGCCATTGGCCACCAGGCTGTGCCGCCGTCGCGGCATCCCCGTATGTTATCTTGAATGGGGAATCCTGCCTCAGGAGAGCACGTTTCTGGTTGATCCCTGCGGCTTCTGCGCCGATTCAATTCTGGCCAAAGATCTTTCCTGGGTTACTGCAGAGGACATGAAACGGTTGCGTCGTGTTCGAGCGGAATTGCAGGAACGCTATCCGCTCAAGCGGGGCAAGGAAGTCCTGGCCGTCTTGCAGATCGAGAATGATACTCAGATTCTCTATTTCTCGCCTTATCGGAACATGGAGGAGTTTATTTCGGATGTAGAAGCGATGTATCCCACGGGACGGATCGTGGCTCGTCCTCACCCGCGTTCCTCTGCCAAACGATCCTTCAGCCGGGCCAGGGTAAAGAGCGGCGGAGATTTTCTGGAAGCGGCCTCAAAAGCGGGAGTCGTAGTGGGGATCACATCGACTTGCCTGTACGAGGCGGCCATTCTGGGCGTGCCAGTGGTAGCGTTGGGAGATCACCCACTGAGGCTCCAGCCCAAATATCTGCATGAACGCGTGTTGGCCGGGGTTTTAGCGCTCCGAATCGACCGAGCGACCGGCGACCTGGGACGCATCCTCAATCGGTTTGGGATTCGGCCCCTTTGAGCCCGGTTGCGCCTCAAGAGTGTGGGATCGGGAACTCAATTGTACCGGTGAAGGTAAACCCTCCGGTTCCGGCTGTGGCCGTCAGTTTAAACGCAACTTTGCTGAGGGCCGGGATGGCTTTAAGATGTATCTCCAGTTCGCCCTTCACCTGGCCCTGAACTTTATCAAAGACGATCTTGGTTCCAGCGCGTCCCAGATCCGCGGTGGCATTCAGGCTGAGGGTGCCTTCGAGTTCGAGCATGGGCGCCAACGCTCCCATGCGCTTGAGCTTGTTTTTGAGAGCGGTAACGTCCACCTCGAACTGGCTCAGCTTGCCATCCGGACCGATATGGATTGTAAACTCCGTCTCGCCGAGATTGCCGGCGACGCTGGAATGGAAAGTCAACTTCGCCTGCACTTCGGCCCCATTTGGACCAACCGCAATAACCCCGGAGGTATCCACCGAAGGGTCGCCCGGTTTGGACGGGCCAGACGGACCCGGACCGCCCTTGCCAAAGCGCTTCCTGACATCAGGGGGAACCCGTGCGAGAATCGCGTTGCGATCATCATCACTGAGTTTGGAGACGAGTTCTTCCCATTGCGCGTCCAGGTCGGGTCGGATCGTGAGGATCGCCGCGCCGACCCGCTTATTCTCGCTCGTAACGTGATCGGAGAAGTCCTCGAGCTTGCCGGCCTTTTTCAGATCCTGCATTACGTCGAGCAAGTCTTTCATCGGCATATTCGCCATCGCAGCCAGGTCTGGTCGCAAGTCGGCGCCGGACTTGAGTTTCTGGACAATGCGATCGGCGATACTCTGGGCCTGTTGATTCGCGGAGCTGGCTGAACTGGCGGAGGAACAGGAACTGGAAGAGCTGACCGAAGAAGCCGAGCTGCATGAGCTGGAGCTGGTTGAGCTGCATGAACTACTCGAAGTGTGAGATGAGCAAGAGCTTGCTGAGCTACGCGAACTGCTCGACTTGCAGGAGCCAGAACTGCTTGAATGAGCCGAAGCGGCAGAGCTTGCTGAACAGGCCGAGCTGTGGGACCCGGCAGAACTGCTGGAGCTGCTATGGGTGCTTGAGGCATAGGAGCTGTGCGACCCGCGCGAACTGGCGGAATGGCTGGAACTGTACGAACTGGTCGATTTGCTGGAACTGGTGGAACTCTTTGATGAGCCCGAGCTACCCGAGCCTCCAGAACCACCCGAACCTGCGCCAGAGCCTGAACCCGAGGAACTGCCGCCGGCGAAGCTATCGTGCGAGACTCCCAGCGTCTGCAGCCATTGGTCTTGCGGTGATTGCTTTCCTGAGGTGTCTCCCGATGGCATAGGCTACACTTTTGTTTCTATCGCACTCAAGCAAGGCAAAGGGAAATTCAAGTTCTGAGGTTTATCAGAATCATTGTACTTCGAACGTGTTTGTCGCGTGATCGAACTTCCCGGAGCCTGGATTGACGTAGATGAGCACTGTGTGTTCGCCTTGGCTCAGGCGCCCGATGCTCACAAAGGTCGATTCTTCCTTGCCGGGATCGAGCGACGAGGATTTCCACTCTTTAAGGAAATGGTCGTCAACCTCGATACCCACGCTGGCAGTACCGCGCTTATTGCCGACATTAGTGACCCCAAAGCTGATCTTCAGACCTGCCTCATGATGGGGAACATTGTGGTTTTGCGGGTTATCGTTCATGTCGACTGAAACAACCACGTCATGAGGGCTCATCAGCTCGAACATCGCAGCCGCCTTGCTGCCTTTGCCCGAGCTCTTGCCCTTGCCTTTGCCTTTGCCCTTGCCCTTACCTGAGCTCTTACCTTTTCCCTTTCCTTTGGAAGACCCAGAACCCGATGCCGAGCCTGAGCCCGAACCGGAACTAGAGCCCGAGCCGGAACCAGAGCCCGAACCGGAACCAGAGCCCGAACCGGAACCAGAGCCCGAACCGGAACCAGAGCCCGAACCGGAACCAGAGCCCGAACCGGAACCAGAGCCCAAGCCGGAACCAGAGCCTGATGTTGGTCCCGATCCAGTACCACTCCCAGAACCGGAACCGCTTCCAGCGTTGCTGGCCCCACTTTGTGGGCTCGCAAAGTTTTGCTGGGACACGCCTAAACCCTGAAGCCACTTGTCCTGGGGAGATAAGTTTGCAGAACTGTCACCCGAAGGCATAGATTCTCACCTTGTGTTTCAAGTCCAAGTCCGCGACAAGCCAGAGGCGCCATTCGGCGCCCAGGTTGCTGGATTCAAGTGCCTATGGCTTGAGCCATGTGCACTAAGCTGTCGGTCAACACTTTTTTTAAATTCGTACTAACTCCAAACGGGTTATTGTCGATGTGCGCAATCAAGGGTTCGGACTTTACATAAGTGATGTAATTCGCAACAATGGCTTTGGAGTTCTTCAATTCGGCCTTCTTAGCGGCATCATTTTTTGCGGCATTCGCCTTCGAGAGCGAATCGGCCAGTTTGGTATCAAGACTGTCGAGAATCCCATCGAGTTTCTTCATATTCTGCTCGATGTCTTTGATGA